>Ga0187783_10001967_pt1 | contig 15263 bp, 14 predicted proteins | sample 1015_SJ02_MP02_2_FD_132471 | JGI IMG/M metagenome (GOLD analysis project Ga0187783, IMG submission 132471) | Tropical peat soil microbial communities from peatlands in Department of Meta, Colombia - 1015_SJ02_MP02_20_MG | ecosystem: Environmental > Terrestrial > Soil > Wetlands > Peat | place... | reverse complement strand
GGAAGTCAAAGAGAAGGCGAAGTATCAGGATTTGTCCTGGCTCGCGCGGCACAAGATGGTCAAGAAATGCGTCCAGGACACGCTCGCCAACCATCACTGAGCCGCTGAACACGGCGGCGCGAACGCCGCCGCGCCGGCATCAAGTGAGCCGCCGCGCGCTATCGGCTGCCCGGCGCCTGCCGATAGTGGAACGGCAGGGCATCGACATCGACGATCATCTTGCCGATCGGCCATAGCGCGATGCCGGCGAGCTTCAAGTGCGCCCAGGCGAATGGGATGCCGATGATGGTCACGGCGAGAAGGATCGCCGCGATGAGGTGGCCGAGCGCCAGCCACCAGCCGGCAAGAATGAGCCAGATAATATTGCCGAGAATGCCGAACGGCCCGGTGCCGATGTCCTCGCTGCCAAGATATTCGGCGCGCGACACCGCCTTGCGGCCAAACGGCAGCAGGGTGTAGGCGGCGATGTTGAACGCGGCGCGCGCCCAGGGCAGGCCGACAATGGTGATGGCCATGATTACCGCGGCGATCATCCAGCCGATCGCCATCCACAGGCCGCCAAAGACGATCCATAACAGGTTGAGCAGGACTGATACTGGAGACATGGATTGCTCTTGGCTTTCCCTATCGCGGATGTCGTGGCGGTAGATAAGTATCGCGCGAACGGTCTACCAGCCGCCCCGCACTACCCGTTGGTGCTGTGGCCGTTATCCGGCGCGCCGGTCGCTACTCCCGCAGCAGGTGCAGTCCCGCCAGCAAGGCGGTGAACAGCATCGTGAACAGCATGACCGCGACGGTCGTCTCGCGCAGATCGTGAATTTGCCAGACATGGCCGCCGCCGTCGGCAATCGCTCCGGACTGCCCCATCAGCCACGGGATCACATGCGTGAGCCCGGCACTGACGTAGAACAGAATGGCGATCACCTGCAGTTTGCGCCGTTGCGGCATCGCTGGTGCCGGCGGCGCCGGCTGCCAACGCATGAAGAGCGCGAACGCCTGATAGAACAGCCACGCGGTCAAGAGCCAGCCGAGATAGTTCGACAGCGGCACGCCGAAATCGGCGCCGCCGTCATGCCAGATCCAGGCCTTGGCGATCGTGGCGTTGGGCGGGTCCATCACCAAATCCCATTGCGTCATCACGAAGGCGGCGACGATCGGCAAGGCGATGCGGTTCAAAGTGCGGTCGAGCCGCCGATCGGCGCCGTCGAGGAGAACCGAAGCCACGATCCAGCAGAAATAGCCGGCGCCGAACCACAACGGCCCGACGATGATCGGAATCGTCCCGATGTGAGGGAGACCGGCATCGACCGCGAAATGGTAACGACCGAACGGGAAGCCGGTGGCGGCGCCGATATTCTCGACGGTGAAGGTGATCACCACGCAAATCAGGAAAAACGCCAGCGCGTGGCGGAAGCCGTAAGTCGCGCTGGCATGCGCGAGCACGCTGGCAACGAAGATTGCCGCCAGCACCTGCGCGAAGGGCGTCGGATTCCACGAAAAAGCAATGGCGGCGACGAGAAAGCACGCGGTCGCAAGCCACAGCGCGACGCCTTGCGGCCAGGCGACCGGTCGCTGCGGACTTTCACGTTGTCGGTCTTCATTCGCGCAGGCTCGACCAAGGGCGGTCGCCGCCGTGTTTTGGTGTCATCCCGATGCGGCTACGCCGCCTGGCTCCTGCGGATCGGGATCGCGCCCAGGAAATCGCGCTTGCCGATCTCGAGGCCGCAATGGCGCAGAATGGCGTAGGCGGCGGTGACGTGAAAATAGAAGTTCGGCAATACCGAGTGGTTGAGGTAGTCGGCGCCCTTCATATGGCCGCGGTCGGTCCCGCCGAGCGGAAACGTGATCTCGCGCTCAGCCGAGGCATCGATCTGTTTGGTATCGAGCGTCTTCAGATAGGCGATCGTCTTGGCGATGCGCGCCTTGAGTTGATCGATCGTCGTCTCGTTGTCTTCGTAGCTCGGCGGCTCGACGCCGGCGAGCCGTGCCGCGCCGCGCCGCGCCTGATCGGTTGCGACCTGCACCTGACGCGTGAGGTCGAACATGTCGGGCGCGAGCCGCGTATGCAGCAGCACCGCGGGGTCGATCTTCTTGGCGGCGGCAAAGCCTTCGGCTTTGCTCAGGATTGCCGAGAGCGCGTTGAGGTGAATTTCAAAAACCGAGAGCGAGGCTTGCGACAATGAAAACGGCATGACAGTCGATCCTTTGCGGTTGCGATCATGTCGTAGGCGATCACGCGCGATCAGGCAACCGCTTCGCCGAGCCGGTCGAGTTTGGCCGCTTCAGGGCAACAACGCTTCCGGCGCAACGATAAGCGTCCGGTCTTAGTGCTATATGGCGAAACATCGCGAATGTGCGGAACCAAACTTGACATTCGCTCGTTGCGAGCAGAATGAATCACCAGCACGGCCGCGATTTCAATGCGTTTGGCACCTCCGGCGTTCGCGATTTTAGACCGGGGATTTGGACCGATGTCCGCAGTCAGCTTGGCGCTCCGAAATCTGCGGGGTGTGGCCATTCTCCTGATCCTCGCCTTCCATTGTTTTTCAGCTTACATCGTCAATCAGCCGGCGCAGGCGCCGCCGTTCGATCTTGCACCGTATGAATGGCGGGCGATGCCGATCATCGATAGCGAGCGGTGGCTCGGCTTCGATCTGTTTTGCGCGTTTCAGTTTCTATATCTGATGCAGCTGATGTTCTTTCTCTCCGGGCTCTTTGTCTGGCCGAGCCTGCAGCGCCGCGGCGCGAGCAAATTTATCTGGCATCGCCTCGTCCGTCTCGGCGTGCCGTTCGTGGTCGGCGTCTATCTGGTGATGCCGGTCGCCTTTTACCCGGTCTTTCGCCTCACCGCGATCGATCCGAGCTGGTCGGCGTTTTGGCTGCACTGGGACGCGCTGCCGATCACGCCGAGCGGCCCGATGTGGTTCCTGTGGTTCTTGATCGCGCTCAACGGCGCGGCGGCCTTGCTCTACCGGCTGGCGCCGGGGATCGGCTCCTTGCTGGCGCGGCCCTTGGCCGGCGCCGCGGCGTGGCCGGGCAGATTTTTGTTGGTCGTCGTCTGCGTGACCGCGGTCGCCTACCTGCCGCTGGCGGCGATCTATACGCCCTGGAAATGGGTCGGCGTCGGCCCGTTCGAGGTGCAGGCGGCTTTTGCTCCGCAATATGCGCTCTACTTCCTGTTGGGCCTGGCGATCGGCGCCCACGGCTACGCGCAGGGCCTGCTTGACCCGCACGGCATGCTGGTGCGGCGCTGGGCGGTCTGGGTCGCCGGTACGTTCCTGGCGTTCTTCCTGTGGGTCATCCCGACGGCGCTGATCGTGAAGTCGCCGGGCGCGCCGGTAGCTATGCTTCAGGTCGTCGGCGATCTCGGCCTCGTCATCTTTGCCGCGGCCGCCTGCTTCAGCCTTGCGGCGGTGTTCCTGCGCTTCGCCGCGGTCGGCTGGCCGCCGGTCGTCGATACCGTGTCCGAGAACGCCTATGGCATTTATTTCTTCCATTATCTGTTTGCCTTGTGGGTGCAATTCCTGCTGCTTGATCTCGCGATCCCGGCCATCGGCAAGGGACTGATCGTCTTCGCCGCCACGGTGACGCTGAGCTGGGCGGCGAGCGTGCTGGTCAATCGCCTGCTGACAGCCGGGCGCACGCTCGCGGTGCGCGCGGCGGTGCTGTCCGGCGCGCCGCCGATCGCCGCCGGCCTCTTTTCCGCGACCAAATTTTCCGATTGAATTCGCCGGCCGGCCGCACCGGCCGCCGACATCATCGACCCGCAGGAAGCATCGCAATGGCGCACGGATTATTCGTCGACGGCGTGTGGCACAGCCAGTGGTACGACACCGCGGCGACCGGCGGCCGGTTCGTGCCGACCGAACCGGTGTTCCGCAACTGGATTACGGCGGACGGCGGCGCCGGGCCAAGCGGCACTGGCGGCTTTCCCGCCGAGCGCGGACGCTATCACCTCTACGTCTCGCTCGCCTGTCCCTACGCCCATCGCACCGTGATATTCCGCAAGCTGAAAGAGCTCGAGAGCGTGATCTCGATCTCGATTCTGGATCCGGTGATGGGCGATCAGGGCTGGGAGTTCGGTACCGGCCCGGGCACGACTCCGGACACCGTCAACGGCAAGCGCCGCCTCGGCGAAATCTATCTGCTCGCCGATCCGCATTATAGCGGCCGGGTCTCGGTGCCAGTGCTTTGGGACAAGGAAAGGCGCACCATCGTCAACAATGAATCGCCCGAGATCATCCGCATGCTCAACGCGGCGTTCGCGGCATTGACCAACGACCACACCGATTATTATCCGGCGGAGCTGTGCGCCGACATCGATCGGGTCAATGCGCGCGTCTTTCACGATGTGAATATCGGCGTCTATCGCGCCGGCTTTGCGACGACGCAGGCGGCCTTCGAGGACGGCTGCCGCGCCGTATTCGCGGCGCTCGACTGGATCGAGGCTCTGCTGTCGCGGCAGCGTTATCTCGTCGGAGCGCGCCTGACTGAGGCGGACTGGCGTCTGTTCACGACGCTGGTGCGCTTCGATGCGGTCTACTACAGCCACTTCAAATGCAATCTGCGGCGCATCGCCGACTATCCCAATCTGTCGAATTATCTGCGCGATCTCTATCAGGTGCCGGGCGTCGCCGACACCGTGAACATGGATCACATCAAGCGGCACTACTACATGAGCATGACCGCGATCAATCCGACCCGCATCGTCCCGCTGGGGCCGGTGCTCGACTTTTCGGCGCCGCATGATCGCGCAAGATTCAGATAACACGCATTGCGTGGGTCGAGCGCCACAGTGCGCGCTGACGTTGCTGGAAACGTCGCGAATCGATGCCCGTCAGCGTCCGCTGCTGCTGTTCGTAAGCTTCTCGTTAACTCGGCGAGCGCTAGGCTATGAGATTGCCGCCGGGCCGCTATGCGCATCGCTTTGGTTGAGCCGAGCCGGACGGTCCAACGGATCGTGACCGGCATCATCGAGCCTTGGGGACATGAAGTTCGCACCTTCATGGACGCCCCGGAGGCGGTGGCGTGCCTGCAGGCGGAACGCGAAATCTGCGTCCTGATAACTAGCGCTGAACTTGCCTCGACGTCCGGCGTCCAGCTGGTGAGCGAGGCGCGCTCGCTCGCCGGTGCGCAGCGACCGCTTTATATCGTGCTGATGTCGTCGAGCGATCAGCGATCCAAGATGGTCGAGGCGCTGGAAAACGGCGCTGACGATTTCATTTCCAAGCCGCCGGCGCCGGAGGAGCTCCGCGCCCGGCTGCGTGCCGCCGAGCGCATCACCTCGATGCAGGCCGAGCTGATCACGCTGGCGACGATCGATTCGCTCACCGGACTGCTCACGCGCCGTGCGTTCGTCGCCGCGGCGGAACACATGTTGCAGCGTGCCTCGGCCGGACGGCATTTTGCCGTGTTCATTTGCGATCTCGACAAGTTCAAGTCGATCAATGACACCCACGGTCATCTGGCCGGCGACCTCGTCCTGAAAAAGGTGAGCGAAGAATTGCGAATGCTGGAGAAGCCGGCGGGTCGGCTTGGCGGCGAGGAAGTCGGATTGTTGATGGAGGGGCATCTCGACGATGCCGTCGATCTCGCCGAGCAGTTTCGCGAGGCGGTCAGCAGCCTGGCGATTCGCGCTGGAAATCAGGCAATCGGGGTGACGTGCAGCATCGGCGCGGCCGAGTGGGAGCCCGGTGACACCTTCGACTCGCTGTTGCGCCGGGCGGATGCCGCACTTTACGAGGCCAAACGTACTGGCCGTAACCGCGTGGTCGCCGCCGACAGCTTTGCCCTGGCCGAGGGCCACAAACGATGGCGCGGCGTCAGCCGCGCGGCGGTCCGCACCGACGCATGAAACGGCCGCGGCTCACGGCCGCGCCGCATAGAACAAGTTGGTCGGGCTTTTGATGTCGAGCCGCTCGAAACTCTGAAAACCGGCCGAACGAACCAGCGCTTCGGTGCGCGCCGGGCCGAGGCAGGTGCCCAAACCCGGTCCGCCGCGAGCGAGCGACTGCGTCATGCAGTGGAAAATGCTGAAGCCGTAGAACATGGTGCTGATCGGATTGAGGTTGTCCTCGAGCCGGTCGTCGGCCTTGGGCTCGATGATGAACAGAGTCCCTGGCGGCTTGAGCAGGGCATGGATGTCTTCGAGCGTGCGTTCGGGCGCGGCGAAATCGTGGATGCAGTCGCACGCGGTGACGAGGTCGAAGCCGTCGCTGGCGTCGAGGTCGCCGGTCGTTGCGGCGACGAAGGCGACGCGGCCGGAAACTCCGGCGTCGGCGGCGGCCGCTTCGGCCTGCCGGATCGACTCGCGGTCGGGATCGATGCCGACGATCGTCGCCGCGGGGAAATTCTTGGCGAGCGCAATGCAGACCCGGCCGGCGCCGCAGCCGACGTCGAGCGCGCGGCCGCCGGCTTCGAGGCGGGCGCGGGCATCCGGCACCGCCTGCAGCCAATAGCCGGCGAGGCGCTGCTCGTATTGGCCGCGGTTCATCAGATCCAGGCCGATGACGCCGTCGGCGCCGAATTTCTCGAACGGCACGCCGCCGCCGCTCACAAACGCCGCGGCGATGTCGGGCGCGACCCGCAGCAGCACCGGAGCCATGACGAACAGGCCGCCCATGAAGTGGTCGGTGTCGTCGGACGCGAGCAGGAAAGCATGCTCGTCCGGCAGCCAATAGGTCTCGCCGGCGGCGTCATAGTCGAGATATTTGGCGCAGGTCATGCCCTTGAGCCACTCCTCGACGTAGCGCGCCGTCAGTCCCGATTCCCGCACCACGTCGTCAAGGCGCATCGGCCCTTTGCCAGCCATGGCACGGAACAGTCCGGTCTTCACCCCGACATAGCCCATGCCGGCGGTCATGGTGCCGGCCATGTCGGCAAACACCTTGTCCGCAAACGCCTTGACCTTGTCCCGGTCCATCGCCGCGACGTCCTTAAGCGAAGCGCTCTTTCGCCCGCGCCCGCGCCTTGATCGCTTCGACTTCGCGGTTGCGCGCCGGGCTCGCGGTCTCGAGCGCGCCGAGCAGGCGACGGGCTGCGCCGGCGACCTCGTCGACCGCGCGGTTGAATGCTGCCTCGTTGGCGCGCGACGGATGCGCATATCCGCTGAGCTTGCGCACGAACTGCAGCGCCGAGGCGCGAATTTCGTCCTCGGTTGCCGGCGGCTCGAAATTAAAGAGCGTGCGGATGTTCCGGCACATCGATGTCTCCTTCGGTTCGTTGGGCAGGCGGCGGGTCGGTGCGCTGCCGGAAATGTAGCGGCTCTGTTGGGAAAAGATAATCCCGGCGATAGAGTCGTCGCGAGGCGTGGATTTGGAGCGTGTCGTGGCATCTGCCGTTGCCGAGCCAGTTGCGATTGTGGGCGATGACGGCGTTCGCGTTTCCGGCTTGCTGCAAATGCCGCGCGATGCGCGCGCCTGCTATGTGCTGGCGCACGGCGCCGGGGCGGGAATGCGGCATCCGTTCATGGCTGCCGTTGCAGCAGAGCTCGCAGAGCGCGGCATCGCCACGCTGCGTTATCAGTTTCCCTATATGGAAAATCGTGCCAGGCGGCCGGACCCGCCGCAGGTCGCGCAGGCGACCGTGCGCGCCGCCGCGGCTGCGGCGCTGCAGCTCCTTCCAGAACTGCCGCTCATCGCCGGCGGCAAGTCATTCGGTGGCCGGATGACCTCGCAGGCGCAGGCCAAGGCGCCGCTGCAAGGCGTCCGCGGCCTCGCTTTCATCGGCTTTCCCCTGCATCCGCCCGGCCGCCCCTCGCAGGAGCGCGCCAAACATCTGTTCGACGTAGAGATCCCGATGCTGTTGCTGCAAGGCGCGCGCGATGCTTTGGCGAGCCTCGATCAGCTCGAGCCGGTTTGTCAGGCGCTTGGCTCCCGCACGACGTTGCAGCTTTTCGCCGAGGCCGATCATTCGTTTCACGTGCCGGCAAGGAGCGGCCGAACCGACGCACAGATTCGCGGCGAGATGCTCGATGCGCTCGCGGCCTGGATCGACCGCCTGGCCGGCGCCGGCCCGAAAGCAGGTGGGCGCGGCTAGCGGCTCGTGAATACCGGCACGCGCCGCTCCGCCATCGCCCTGACGCCTTCCTTGAAATCGTCGGTCTGACGCAAACGGGTTTGCTCGGCAAGCTCGTGCTCGGTCGCGGCGCCCACGCGGTCGGCGAGATCGCCGCGCATGGTGGCCCGCGTCGCGATCAGGCCGAGCGGGGAGTTCTCGGCGATCTCCGCGGCAAGCGCGAGCGCGGCAGTCCGCACTTCGGCCTGTGGCACCAGCGCGTCGGCGAGCCCGATGGCGTGCGCCTCGTCGCCGCGGACGCGGCGGCTCGTATAAAACATCAGCGCCGCCTTGGTTGCGCCGATCACCGCTGGCAGCGTGACCGTCAAGCCGAATCCCGGATGAAAGCCGAGCCGGGTGAAATTGGCGCAGAAGCGCGCCTCGGCGCAGGTGACGCGGAAATCGGCGACCATCGCCAGACCCAGCCCGCCGCCGACCGCGGCGCCGTGAACCGCGGCGATGATCGGCTTCTTGGTGCGGATCAGGCGATTGCCCTCGATGTAGAGGTGGGCGGCGCCCGGCCGCGGGCCGCTCAACAGCGCGCCGCCGTCGGCGTCGCCGTCGCCGAAATTGGCGCCGGCGCAAAACGCCTTGCCCTGCGCCGCCAGCACCAGCGCGCGGCATTCGTCGTCGGCGTCGAGGGCCTCGAACGCCTCGGCAATTTCCCGGATCAGCGCGATGTCGAAAAAATTGTTCGGCGGCCGTCTGATCTCGACCAATGCCACGTGGCCGGTCCTTTCCACGCCGATATCTTTGAACGGGCCCATTTGCCGTTGTCCTTCGCCTGCCCCTTACTCGGCCGCGCCGCGGCGCTCCGCCGGCTCGGCGTCGCGCTTGACGATCAATGCGTCGACGACGGAAACGCCTTCGCCCTTCGCGCGCACGATGACCGGATTGAGATCGATCGCGGCGATGTCCTCGGCGTGGTCGGCGGCAAACTGCGACAGCGCGGCCATGATGTCGGCGAGTGCCTCGATGTCCGCCGGCGGCGAACCGCGATAGCCGCCGAGCAGCGGGGCACCCTTGAGGCGGGCGATCAGCCCGCGGGCCGCGGCGTGATCGAGCGGCACCGGCGCGAGCGCCACGTCGCCGAGCGCTTCGACCAGGACGCCGCCGAGACCGACCATCAGCATCAACCCCCAGGTCGGATCGCGGTTGACACCGAGGATGATCTCGCGGCCGGGCGCGGCCATCGGCTGCACCAGCACGCCCGCGATGCGGGCCGCCGGGGCATGGCGCTTGGCGGAGGCGAGCACCTGGTCATAGGCCGCGCGGACCGCATTGGCACCGGAGACGTTCAACGCGACGGCGCCGGCTTCGGTCTTGTGGGCGATGTCGTCGGACTGAACCTTGAGCGCCACCGGCCGGCCGATCGCTTGCGCGGCCGCAACCGCATCTTCGGCGGAGCGGGCGAGCGTTCCCGCATTGTCGGCGCCGATACCGTAGGCTGCCAACAGCGGCCGCGCCCGGTATTCACACAGTACCCCGCCGGATTGCGCGAGCAGCGCGGCGGCTTTGGCGCGACCGGGCGCATGGGTCGCCGTTTCGAGGGGCCGCAGCAAGCGCTCGCGCAGCACCCAATACTCGGCCATCGCGCGCAGCGTGCGGGCGCAACCCAGCGCGTCGGTGAACAGCGGATAGCCGGCTTCGTTGAGGATCTCGATAGTGCGCTCGGCCGGCAGCGTGTAGGTCCACATGAACACCGGCTTCGAGGACTCGCGCGCGAGCTCCTTCAGCTTCGGCAGATCGGCCTCGAGAAACGCCGAGCGCCGGGCCGTGATCACGACGATGACGCCGTCCACCAATGGCGAGCGCGCTACCAGCTGCGCGAACCGCGCGTAGCCGAGCTTCTGTACGCCCTGGGCCGTGGAATCGACCGGGTTCTGCGAGGTGGCGTAGGCAGGAAGATGAGCGTCGATCGTCGCGCGGGTCTCGTCGTCAAGCATTGGCACGTCGAGCCCGGCAGCGGCGCAGGCGTCCGCCATCCAAACTCCGGCGCCGCCGGAGGACGTGCAGATGCCGACCCGGTTGCCCAACGGCATGCGGTCGCCGCAGGCAAGGAAGCCCGAGGCGATGTCGAGCATCTCGTCGAAATCGCGTCCCTCGATCAGCCCATAGCGATCGAAGACGGCGCGATAGGCGGCCTGCGATCCGGCAAGGACGGCGGTGTGCGAAGCAACGGCGCGGCGGCCGGGCTCGGTCTGACCGATCTTGCGGACGATCAGCGGTTTGCCGGCCTTGAGCGCTTTTTCCGCGACGCGTTTGAATTTCTCCGGCGTCTTCACCGCCTCGATCAGCAGCAGAAACACGTCGGTTCCGCCCTCGTCGAGCATGTAGTCGATGAAGTCGGAGGTCTCGAGCGCCGCCTCGTTGCCGGTGGTGACGACGTAGCGGAACGGGAGCTGCCGCGGGCGCGCGCGGTCGAAGAAGGCAAAGCCGAGCCCGCCGCTCTGCGAGATGATCGAGATCTCGCCGCGACCGAGCGGGCGCTTCGGGGTGAGCGGGCCGGCGCTCTGGTCCATCGCCGGGCTGAAATTCGCGCACAGCGATGCGGCGATATTGGCGAAGCCCTCGGTGTTCGGGCCCTCGACCGCCATGTCGTAGCGTCGCGCGGTGGCCGCGATCTCGCGCTGCATGCGTGTACCGGCCTCGCCGGCTTCGGCAAAGCCCGAGCTGAGAATGACCGCGGCCTTGACGCCGGCGCGGCCGCAGCGTTCGAGCTCCGCCGGCACAAACTCGGCGGGAACGATCAGCACCGCCAAGTCGGCTGGCTGCGGCAGCGCCTCGATCGACGGATAGGCCTTCACGCCTTGGACCTCCGCCGCGCTCCGGCTCACCGGATAGATCTCGCCGGCGAAGGGATGGCCGCGGATGATCTCGAACACACGCCCGCGCAGGATGCGGGTGTCGGAGGAGGCGCCGACCACCGCCACCGATTTCGGCCACAGCAATTTCGCGATGTCCGGCACGGCGATCCGTCCTCAGCGCAGGCCGAGGCCGCGGGCAATGATGCCGCGCAGGATTTCGGTGGTGCCGCCCTGGATGGTGAGCTTGGGCGCGACCATGGTGGCGAAGGCGAGCTGATCCTCCAGCGTCGCGCGGTTGAGGATTTCCGGTTCGAGGAACGCGGCGAGATCGCGCACCCGGTTGGGCAATTTCTGCTCCCAGATCGTGCCCAGATCCTTGACGATCGAGCCTTCGACGACCGGCTCCTTGCCGGCCTGCAGCATGCCGGCGACCGAGACCGACATGCGCCGCAGCGTGTGGAGCTGCGCCACCAGCCGGCCGAGCCCCTCGGCGCCGCGCAGATCCGGTTCCGGACCGAGCGCGCGAATGAGTTCGAGCATCACATAGAAGGTCTCGAGAAAGCGCTCCGGGCCGCTGCGCTCATAGGCGAGCTCGCTGGTTGCCTGCTTCCAGGCGCCGTCGATCTCGCCGAGCACGTGATCGTCGGGGACAAAGGCGTCGGTGAACACGACTTCATTGAAGCCCGCTTTGCCGGTCATTTGCCGGATCGGGTTCACCACGATGCCGGGCGATTTCATGGTGACCAGAAACTGGGTCAGGCCGTGACGGCGGTTCTCCTTGGTCGGCGGCGACGTTCGAAACAGCGCCAGCATGTAGTCGGCGATTTGGGCGCTCGTCGTCCAGATCTTGCTGCCATTGATCGTCCAGCCGCCGTCCGTCTTGGTCGCCTTAGTCTTGGCGGCGAACAGGTCCGAGCCCGAGCCGGGCTCGCTCATGCCGATGGCGAAGCACAATTCGCCGCGGCAGATGCGCGGCAGGATATCCTGCTTGATGTGCTCCGGGGCGTATTTGAGCAGGATCGGGCCGCTCTGCCGGTCGGCGACGAAATGCAGATGCGCGGGCGCGTTGGCGGCGCGGAATTCTTCGGTGACCACGTAGCGCTCGAGTTGGCTGCGCTCATGTCCGCCATAGCGCTTCGGCCAGGTCATGCCGATCCAGCCCTTGGCGCCGACGCGCTTGCTGAAGCCGCGATTATAGGCGTCGCCATGTCCCGGCTGGTGCGGATCGAAGGTGCCGGCGGCGACTTCCTCGGCGAGGAACGCGCGCACGTCAGTACGCAGCGTCTCGCATTCGGGCGGCAGGCGGATCGGATCGAATTGCAGATGCGCGGTCATCGCGAGGCCACCAGCGGCCAGAACTCGTCGGCGCCACGCCGGGCGACGTGCTCGCCAAGCTCGGCGGCCCAGTAGCTTTCATTGCCGAAATCGTCGCGCCACGACAGCATGCGCAAGGTGAAGCGATGCAACACATGCTCCTGCGTGAAGCCGATGGCGCCAAACACCTGATGCGCGATCGCCGCGCCTTCGGTCGCGGCTTCGCCGGCGCGGATCTTGGCCGACGCGGCTTCGAGAAACACGGCTTCGTCGAAGGTGTCCGCCTGCGCGATGGTGTCCGCGGCCGAACTGGAGACCGCGAGCGCCGCAGCGACCTCGCCGGCGAGCCGCGCGAGATTTTGCTGCACTGCCTGGAATTTGCCGATCCGCCGCTCGAAGGCGATGCGCTGATTGGCGTACTCGACGCTCAGCGATAGGATCGCTTCGAGCGCCCCCGCGGTCTCAACGCTGCGGATCGTCGCGCCGATCAGCAGCAAAGCGGCGCGATCGAAGCCATGCGGCGCCGGCGCGCTGCGCAACGGCCTGACGCGCTCGAAGGTCACGACATTGGCGGCATCACCGGCGAGATTACGGGCATCGCCGAGCCGGCAATCCTTGGCCGCGACGAGCGCAATCGTCCGCTCCTTGCCGCTTTCGGCCAACACGGCGATGTGCTCTGCCTCTTGCGCGAACGGCACGCCGATGGCGCGACCGCTTAGCCTGCCGTCGGCGTCGATGGCGATGCGGTCACGTGGTCGCGCCGGCGCGACGGTCATGGGCGTCGCCGGCGCTTCTATCCCCGCGCGGGCAAGAACCCAGCCGGCGGCAAGCGTTTCCGCGAGCGGCACTGCCAGCGCGAAACGTCCGGCAACGCCGAGAATGGCAAACCCGGCGGCGACGCCGGCGCCGGCGCCGCCGAGATTTTCCGGCACCCAGGCAAGCGGCAGCCCGGCAGCGGAGAGCGCGCGCCACAGCGGCTCTTTCCAGGCACCGTTCTTCGCGCGGTTGATGGTTTGCGGATCGGCGAGGTCGGCAAAAATTCGCGCCGCCGCCTCCGCTATCATTTGGTCGCTCTCAGCCGCCACGCCTGTTGCTCGACTCTCTTTCGCGCCTGCGCGCCGGTATAGGTGCCGGCGCCGACAATTTCCGCCGCGACCATGGGCGCAAGTCGGACCCTTGGCAAGGCAGCGGCATCGATTGAAGACGTGTCGGCTTTCGGCTGCGGCCTTTCATGAAATCTTCTGAAAGTCGCCATGGCGCCCGAGGCCGTCCTTGAAGCGGGTCGCTCCCTTGACGCCGTCCTCGATCAACGCCTGGCGCCCGTTGTACCATTCCTGGATCAAGGCCTCGCGCACGCTGAGGCCGTGACTCTTGATCGCCGAGCGGCGATCGACGCGCACGCATACCTGCGGGAAGCGTGCGATCTCCTGCGCGAGCGCCTCCGCTTTCTCCCGGGCGCCGCCTTTCGGAGTGACGTATTCGCACAGGCCGATGCTCAGACATTCCTCCGCCGGCACTTTGCGGCCGGTGAGGATGATCTCGAGCGCACGGCCCTGGCCGACGATCCGCGGCAGCCGCACCGTGCCGCCGTCGATCAGCGGCACGCCCCAGCGGCGGCAATAGACGCCGAAATACGACTCCTTCGCCATCACGCGGAAATCGCACCACAGGCCCAATTCCATGCCGCCGGCGACCGCCGGTCCTTCGATCGCGGCTATGATCGGCTTGTCCAGTTCGAGCCGTGACGGTCCCAAGGGACCGCGCGGAATTTCGCCGCCATTGCCGCGCGGCCCGGCGGTCGGGATGTCGAGCTCGCTCAGCGGCCGTTTGGCGTCGAGCGTGCTGACATATTTGAGGTCCCAGCCGGCGCAGAATGATCCGCCGGCGCCGTAGAACACCGCGACGGACGCTGTCTTGTCGGCGTCGAATTCAAGGAACGCCGCGGTCAGCGCTTCCGCGCTCGCCGGGTCCATCGCGTTGCGGGCCTCAGGCCGGTCGTGAATTACCGTCCACACCGCGCCGTTCTTCTCGATCCTGACCGCCATGCTGATTGCCTCCCCTTCAAGCTTTTGTTTTCGGCTGACAGAATTGCTTCACGATCGACCTAGCACAAGCTGCGTCAAGGACGGCGCGGCGGCTGACCGGATGGCGATGAGCAGGTCTGCTGCGTTGCATGGCTTACTCCCTATCGCGGCAGTCTAGTATCGGCCGTGGGGAGCGTCATCCGCACTGCGGCCGTGACGCCACGGCTACCACAAAGCAGCCGGACAAGAACGGCGCGGTGCGCTAGGTTTCGCTTGATTGTCGGCGCTGCTCTGGCGGCAGGCGATCCCCGGCGGGAGGAAACGGCATTGGCGAAGCGAAATGCGACTGCGGCGGTCATTGGGGCCGGCGATTTCATCGGCGCGGCGATCGCGAAGAAATTCGCGGCAGAAGGGTTCACGGTCTTCGCCGGCCGGCGCAATGCCGACAAGCTTGCACCGCTGGTTGCTGACGTCGAAGCCGCCGGCGGCGCCATCGTCGGGCGCGAGCTCGATGCCCGCAAGGAGGAGGCCGTCGCCGGCTTTCTCGGCGACGCCGACGCTCACGCGCCGCTCGAGGTCTGCGTCTTCAACATCGGCGCCAATGTCAATTTCCCGCTGCTGGAGACGACCGAGCGTGTCTTCCGCAAGGTCTGGGAGCTCGCCTGCTATGCCGGATTCCTCACCGGACGTGAGGCGGCACGGTTGATGTTGCCGCGCGGCCAGGGCTGCATCTTCTTCACCGGCGCCACCGCGAGCGTGCGCGGCGGCATTGGCTATGCGGCGTTTGCCGGCGCCAAGCACGGCCTGCGCGCGGTCGCCCAGAGCATGGCGCGCGAGCTCGGACCGAAGAACATCCATGTCGCGCATCTGATCATCGATGCCGGCGTCGACACCGAATTCGTGCGCGAACGGATTCGGCAGCGCGCCGGCGCGGAAGCTCTGGAGCGGCTCGAGCCGGACCAGTTGATGCATCCGGCCTCGGTCGCGGAAGCCTATTGGCAGCTTTACCGGCAGCCGCGCGATGCCTGGACCTTCGAGCTCGACGTGCGGCCCTATCGGGAGG
>Ga0187783_10001966_pt1 | contig 15266 bp, 12 predicted proteins | sample 1015_SJ02_MP02_2_FD_132471 | JGI IMG/M metagenome (GOLD analysis project Ga0187783, IMG submission 132471) | Tropical peat soil microbial communities from peatlands in Department of Meta, Colombia - 1015_SJ02_MP02_20_MG | ecosystem: Environmental > Terrestrial > Soil > Wetlands > Peat | place... | reverse complement strand
GAGGTCACCGTGCAGGTCGTCCTTGTTCCAGTCCTCGCGCGCGACGACCACGCCGCAATGCAGCTCGCCCATCGTTTTGACGGACTCGAATGTGCTCGCCGGGCGCGACTGCGCCGTTGAGTTGGACTGAGCGGGCAGCGTCGCTGCCCCTCCGCGCGCGGCCAGCGCAACCAGCGCCGCTAGCATCGTCAGTGTCCGGTGAATGTTCAAATCCGCGCCCTCTGCAAGCCGGGACGGGATGGATAGATCCCGCGCCCGGCTTGCACACCGTCAGTTAGGCCAACCCGTACCGGTGCCGGTCGGTGAGTTGGTGGCGGTGTTGCTGCTCGTGTTGTAGTACGGACTGCCGGTACTCACCGTAGGACGCGGATTGAAGTCCGCAGGCGGCGGATCGACGACCGGTACAGCCGTCTGCGCCCCGGTCGGATCGAAGGGAGCCGAACTGTATCCGTTGGTGTAATCCGTCGGCACGATGTTGATCGCCGTGTTTGCACAGGCGCCCGTCGCGCTGTAGTGGGGCAACGTGGTGACCGTTGCGGTCGGGATCTGCACGTAGCTCGCCGGCAGTGGCGGAACGTTGCCGAGCAGGCGATCGTTGTCGAACGCCTCGGTGAGGTCACCCATGCCGGCATAGACATCTGCCGGACCGAGCGCCGTCTGTGGTGAGCCGTTCGGCAGGCAGAACGGGTTGATCGCAGTCGTTGTCGATTGCGAGCCCGGTAAGACGAGCGTCGGCGTCGGTGTGGCGCCACTGTAGGTCGGGGGCGAGGAACAGAGCTTCGCGCCGCTGGTGAACGCCGCCGACTCGGTAGGCAGGGAGCCCAGCGGCACGAGACCCTCGAGCTCCTCGATGAAGCGAACCACTGCCGAGTGCTCGCTGTACACGTGGCTCACCCCGTTGGTCACTGCAAAGGGTGAGATGACCAGGAGCGGGATGCGTGGGCCGCCGGTCTCGGGCTCACCGTCCGGGCCATAGGTGCGGAACTGCTCCGGTTGGTGGTCGTAGAAGCCGTCCGACTCGTCGTATGTGATGATAATGGCGCTTTGGCTCCAGTAGGGGCTACCGGCAATCGCATTGATCGTCGCGGCGATACTCGACTCTGAGATCTGCGAGTCGGAATACGAGCCATGATCATCGTTGCCGGCGAAATCCCCCTGCACGGCGGAGTTCGGATCCACCGGCGTTTGATTGAGATTGTTGTAGTAGCCCCCACGGATGTAGTAGATGCCACCGTTTGGGCTCAGCGCCTGGTTGGCAACATCGGTGTAGAACTGCTGCAAACTGTGCATGTTGCCCTGTTCGGTGGTGTTGTCACCCAGGTAACCGAAGTACTGCGGGCCGTTGTGGTGAACGATGTACGAGGCGTGTTCGGGAGCGGCGGTGTAGGCGGCCTCGTCGTCTGTGAATTGGGTACCATCGAAGGGCTCTGGGCCATAACCTTGCTGATACCATCCCCACGCCACGTTCGGGTCCTTGACGGCAATCGCCTGCATATCCTTGATCACGTCGATGAGGTCTTGCGCCTGATGCTGGTCGGCGCGCGTGATCGTGCCCACTTCGTTGCCCATGAACGAAAGCGGCAACGAGGCGAAAGTGAGCGTTGCCTGTCCAGCGTCCGGGGTACCGTTGGTGGTCGCAGAATGGCCAGCCGACTCATCCGGACCGTATGGTGGCTTGGTCGCTGCGTTGTCGTTCGCGCTGCCGGCGAAGGGGGGCGTGTCCGTCACGTTCGGCAACGAGTAGGTGATGGGGCTCACCGCGGGTGAGCCGTAGGTGATGCTGTAGCTGTTGTAATTGTTCGGATGCAGCACCCATTGGGTGTCGCCCATCTGACCGGCGATCATCGCGATGGCATTCGGGGTCGAAGGACCTACCGCTGTCTGGTGCATGTTGTCGAAGAGCGTGAAGCGATCCGCGTACTGCCACATGAACGGAATCGTGTCGCAGTCGACGTGGCCCATCACGATCTCGCCCTTCTGCTTGGTCTGCAGGGTGATGTTGGCGGTCGGCGCGGCGTGAGACGAGGTGCTGTAGATCGTGGCGCTAACGCCCGAGCTATTGTTGTCGTAGTAGAGCGCTTCCTGATCGAGCGGGTAGCCGTCGTTCTGCGGTATCGAGCGCGTCGCCTGGTCGGAATGCAGATCGTTGACGTAGCCGGTGTGGCTATGATCGACGGAGAATACGTCCTCTGGGTAGATCGACGTCGTGGCGCCGTTGACGTTGACGATCTCGCGCGGCAGGAGGAACGGTGACACCGTCGAATAGCTCACGGTCGAGTTGGTCGTGACTGCCTGGAGCACGGAGTTAGAGCTCGAGAAGCTCGTCCCGGGCTGCGCGTATTGGTCGGCAGAGTTGGCGCCTGGATAAGTGGCGAACAGGCCATTCGCTCCCGGGTAGGTGCCGAAATAGTGATCGAATGAGCGGTTTTCCTGGAAGATCACGAAGACGTACTTCACTTGCTGCTGGAGCAACGCGATCTTCTGCTGCGTCGTGAGCGAGGTCATCGAGCTCACGCTGTGAAAATAGGACGACGTCGCGCCGTACGAGCTCGTTCCGGCCTGTGTGATCGCCGGCTCGGAGATCGATTGTGCGAAGGAGGGGGTGATGCCAATCAGGTTGAGCGCCGTTACGGCGGTGGTAGTCCACACCGCGCCCGTTTGAATTATCGAACGCTTCATCGAGAACTCCTCCCTTAGCGGGAAAGAAAGACGAGTGCCCCCCGGGGACCATGGCGCGAAGGTTTGAGACCCGTTTCGTGTTTCCTCGCGCCGCTTTCCGCCGGTGCGTGCAATCTCGCCGTCAACAATTGCGACTACGTGACGATTCGGTGTCAGGGCACTACTGCCCGCGGAGGGCGCCTCGGGGTTCGCGGCGTGTCGCGCTCGTGTGCCGTTTTGCAGACAAGTGTCGGCGAAGCGATGTGCTTTTGGTCCTGCAAAGGCACGGCGATCGTCCTCGAATTGGCAGAGGGTGGTCGTGATGAGGTCGGCGACAGGATCGGCAGGGTGAATCGACCAGAACTCTCGCGGCGTCACGGGTTGAGCGCGGCGCCGTAAAGCTGCTGTGAGGAACGGAGCAAAGACCTGCGGGCGCTTTGTGGGAGTCGGCTGGCCGAGACACGCGCGGAATCACAAATGCTTGCGCTTCTTAAAAAGCGGCAAACGCAGAGTGCATCGGTTGAATCCCGCAAGCTACATCGGTGGAATCCCGCAAGCCTCCGGGAGCGCCGGCGGAAAGGCCCGCCGGCAAGAGGTAATAAAATGAGGGAATAGCAGCAGAGCCGTCGTTTACTCCCTACCGATGTTAGATTCGCTCGCGCACGGGCACGTAGTTCTCAGTAATTGCAGCGGACTACCCCTCCGAGTGTCGATCCGGTATAGGCGGCCAGGTAACCTGTAAGCTAGCGTGCATTGAGCGACTATGACGATGTACGGCTGGCTGATCTTCGCTCTGTGGCTCATTCTCGTCGCGTACTGGGTGCTGACGCCCGGTGCCGCGAGGCGGAGTGTCTGTAGCAGATGGATATGGTGGCGTGAGATAGCGGTACGCCTCGGCTTCTTCGCCCTGATTGTCCAGGCAGTGCGGGTTGCGATGGTCAACCATCGTTTGCCCGACGCGCGACTATATGCGCTCAATACGAACACGTTGGCGGGCATCATGGGACTGCTGGTTTCGGTGTACGGTGTGGGGCTCGCGATCCTGGGCCGCGCTTGTCTCAACCGGAATTGGCGGATGCCGATGTCGAATAAGAAGCGTGCTGCGCTGGTCACGACCGGGCCATACGCCCGGGTTCGCCATCCGATCTATGGTGGTATGCTGCTTGCAATGGTCGGCTCGGCGTTCGGTCAGAGCGTGTTGTGGCTATTGCCTCTGATTGTGTATGGACCTCATTTCATCCTCAGTGCGCGGCGCGAAGAAAAACAACTGAGCGCTGAGTTTCCGGAGGACTATCCCGCCTACATGAAGCGCACGAAGATGCTGCTGCCTTTTGTGCTCTGAGCTGCTCCCGCAGCCGCAGGTCTGACGAGCGGTGCTACGCCGCACGATGCGGTGCGCGCGAGGCTTGATCGAGACCCCAAGGTCAGTAATTCAGGTGCGAGGACCGTGGGCGATCGCGTCGTTTTCCCTGTGCGTCGATGGGGGGGTCGCGCTCCGCGGGATCTTCCCCACGCAGAACCCCGATTGCCAGCGACACTGCACTCATGATCACGGTGCTGGCAACTACAACCACAATCGCGACCATGTGGGTGGTCATGACCCCGAGCGCTCCGACCCAATTGCGCTGCTCCGCTCGCCGTCGCATCCTGCACCTTGCCACCCATTCGGACGCTCGCGGCGGTACAACCGGCACGATTTCCGGACGCTCAGCTCGCCCGATACCACGTCTGTAAATTCTTTAGTCACGCTTTCCGCTTCTCACAGGTCTACTCCACGCGGTAGACGGACCCGCTGGTAGCTGAGGCTCCCTGAATGGCTCGAATATACCATTCGGCGGCCCGCCGCTTGAGAAGCCGAGTACGGACAGGCTCATCGGACTGAGCGGTGGCGAGAGTACTTGAAATCGTGACTCGTCGACGGGTGAGCTCCAGCTGCAGCTTGGGCCCGTACCTGGCTGGCATGGCGATGCCCCGGGGTCAGCATCGAGTCTCCTCGAGACAACCGGACGCCAGCAGCTCATGCACCAGCGCGAACGCCCTCGACGGCGTAGCCGGTTCACCGAAGCCCTGCGGCGGGGGCTCGCCTACGCAGCGATCCTCATAGAGGATCAACATGAGCTTCCGAAAAAGTTCCTGACTTGGGCCCGGGCCAGCCCTGGCTTCAATCCGGTTAGTCACGAGCAACTGTTAGCAAGCGTGCATCACTCGGCACGCTAATGCATTGCTACTTTGGTGTCGGTCTTCTGCACGCGCTTCCGTGCCCACGCCGCAGCGCACAGACTCTGGTACAGCCCTGAAATCAGGCTCAAAATCCGGTCTGCGGTCATGCCTTTGTCTTCCCGCAAAAACGGTTACACTTCTTTCTCTGCCGAGCCCGGGCCGACGCAGCGGTGCGGTAAAGAGCAGCAACGATGATAGATATGCTGTTCAATGGTGTTGGATGGACCGACATCGCGCTGACCCTCAACCGCATCGCGGTTGGGACGTTCTTCATGCTTTCAGGCTTTCACAAGCTGTTCAACCCACAGCGCCATCGCACGCTGGTCGACCAACTGAAGGAACTTGGCGTTCCCGCGGTGGGCTTTAACCAATGGTGGGTGCCAGCCGTCGAGTTCGCCGCCGGCTCCGCCGTCGTCATTGGATTCCTTGCGCCGCTGGCGGCGCTCGGCCTGCTTTTACTCATCCTCGTCGCCATCGCTACTTCGGGCCCGCAGCGAATCAAACTCTACAAGCCGATCGATCAGGCAGACCGTATCGACGATTGGCTCTATCTGCCCGAGGTCCTCTACGCATTCATGTTGATCACGGTCGTCTCGGCCGGAGCCGGGCCGTACAGCCTCGATGCCTTGATCGTCGGCCTGATCGACAAACGTGGCGCGTGAGTTCTAAAGGGCGAAGCCAGGAACCACATGACCCGCGCGGATTGAGGAAAGTGGATCTCACTGGGCGCACCGGGCGAGCGCCTCGGCGGGTTCCGCAATCGTTGCCAACGGGAGTGTCTCCGTGATTGTCACAAACTTTCCCAGACCTGTACGGCTCATCGAGCATACTTTGATACCGTTGCAAGACGGTACGACCCTCGCGGCCCGCATCTGGTTGCCGCAGGATGCTGAGGAGAATCCAGTTCCTGCAATCCTGGAGTACCTCCCGTATCGCAAGCGCGACGGGACCTACGAACGGGACGCGCTGACTCATCCCTATCTCGCAGGTCACGGCTACGCGGGCGTTCGCGTCGACATCAGGGGTAGCGGTGAATCGACGGGCCTGCTCTTTGACGAGTATGCCGAGCAGGAACAAGACGATGGCGTAGAGCTGATCGCGTGGCTGGCGGCACAACCGTGGTGCAATGGAGCCGTCGGAATGATGGGGATCTCTTGGGGTGGATTCAATGGACTTCAGATCGCGGCGCGCCGTCCCCCGGCACTCAAAGCGATCGTAACGATTTGTTCAACCGACGATCGGTACGCCGACGACGCGCACTACATGGGCGGCACGCTTCTGACCACCGCCGGACTTGAGTGGGCCTTTTTCCTTTTCGGCTTGATGTGCCTTCCTCCCGATCCGGCACTGGTTGGCGACAGGTGGCGTGCGTTGTGGTTGGAGCGCCTGCAGAACATGCCGTTGTTCTTGGAGACTTGGCTGCAGCATCAACGACGCGATGCGTATTGGAAGCATGGATCGGTATGCGAGGACTACGCAGCGATCCAATGCCCGGTTTATGCCGTCGGTGGCTGGACCGATGGCTATAAGAATGCGATCCCGCGCCTTCTCGAGCGATTGCAGGTGCCTCGCAAGGGTCTCATCGGGCCATGGGCACACGCCTACCCGCACTTTGCGCTTCCCGGACCCCAGATCGGATTCCTCCAGGAAATGCTGCGTTGGTGGGATTATTGGCTGAAGGGCATCGATACCGGCGTGATGAATGAACCCATGCTGCGTGCGTGGATGACGGAAAGTGTGAAACCGGCGACCCACCACGACACGCTGCCGGGCCGGTGGATCGCTGAGCCGTCGTGGCCACCGCCAGGAGTAACTCCGCAGCGGCTGTTCCTGACCGATGAGGGTCTGCGTAAAGCCGCGGCACCTCTGACACCTCGTGCCATATGCTCGCCGCAGACGGTTGGTAAGTGTGCAGGCGACTGGGTTCCATTCGGTCGTGGGCACGATCAGGCACGCGATCAGCAGGAAGATGACATGCGCTCGTTGGTCTTTGAGACCAGCGCACTCGATGAGCCGGTCGAGATCCTTGGCGCTCCCATCGTAACGCTCGAGGTCGCTTCCGACCGGCCGATCGCGAATCTCATCGTTCGGTTATGCGACGTGCACCCGTCCGGCGAATCGCTGCGTGTCAGCTACGGTGTGCTCAACCTCACCCATCGCGAGGACCACGAGCATCCCACCCCGCTGGCGATAGGTGAGCGCTACCGAGTGCGTATCCAGCTCAATGATGCAGGCTCGGTATTTCCAGCCGGCCACAAGATGAGGCTCGCAATCTCTACGGCTTACTGGCCGATGGTCTGGCCCAGTCCGCAGACGCCGACCGTGCAGATCTTTGCTGGCACGCTCGATCTGCCGCAACGCTCGCCAAACGTGGCTGACGCGAGGCTCTCCCCTTTCCCTGAACCGGAGACGGCGACCCCGGAGAAGCCAACGGTCTTTCGCCGCGATGGCGTGCGCGTCGAACACATCGACCGCCTCGGTCTGGAATCGGGCACTCGGTACAGCTCGGAGTATCGCGTCGAGGAGAATGATCCGCTCAGCGCCGTGGCAGAACTCCGTAATACCCAGACCCTGTCGCGCAACGAATGGCAAATCGGAGTCGAGACCCAGCTGCGGTTGTCATGTACGGGCGATGTCTTCCTGCTGCAGGGGAGTTTGCGCGCCTGGGAGGGCACGAACGAAGTCTGTCGTCGCGAATGGGATCGGACTATTGCACGAGATTTCCTGTGATCGATAGCAAAGCTAGGGCTCTGGCTGTACTGCGCCGAGTTTCGTGACGTAGCCTGTGGGAGTTTGGTTGAGGGTCGTGACGACGAGAAGACAGGGAGCGAGGGTAGCGTTACGAGAAACGACATCAACGATGAGCTCATTCTTGCGTCACGCCTTCTTCTCGCGACACTATTTCTGATTTTCGGCTGGAGAAAGCTGAGGGACTATTCGGGCACGGTGAACCAAATCGTGCAGTTTGGCGTTCCGCTGCCAAGACTGGCTGCCGTAGTAGCGATCTTCATGGAGCTTCCTGTTGCGTTGGCGGTCGCTGTTGGCGCGTTCGCGCGCTCTGCGGCTTTACTCCTGCTTTTATACACGCTGGCAACGGCGCTCGTTGGGCATCACTATTGGACAGTCACTGGTCCGGGGAAAGTGGACAGCATGGATGGGTTCTACAAAAACCTCAGCATCATGGGAGGCTTCCTGCTGTTGTACATTACTGGTGCGGGAAGATATTCGATCGATACCTGGTGCCGTGTCGCCGCGCCATAACCAGGTGAGACCCCTCGGGGCCAGGTCGAGGAGCCACCGCAAGTCCTGAAGAGTAACTCAAGCACAACGAAGTCAGAGAGGACCCTATGACGTCCGAGAGGGATGGTATCAACCCAGCGGCCAAGCCAAGCGGAACGGGTTGCGTCGAATGCCTGGCTGTGAACGGATGGTGGTTTCATCTTCGCAGATGCGCCGAATGCGGTCACATCGGCTGCTGTGACAGTTCACCAAGCCAGCACGCATCGAAACATCACGCCGCTACCGGTCACCCGGTAATCACCAGCTTCGAGCCGGGTGAGCGGTGGTTTTACGACTATCGTACAGAGGAATTCTTCACCGGCCCGAAGCTTCACGCTCCTCACGCGCATCCGTTGGATCAACCGGCGCCGGGACCGGCCGGATCGGTGCCTCCGGACTGGCAAACGCGGCTTCACGAATAGCGGGCGGCTGGTGCGGCCGCAAGGCACGCGTTCAGATGTCGGCGTCACGAGGCGCGCAGCTGAGGTGTCGCATGTTCATCGGCCGCCGCCGGGAGACTGCCGGGTCCGACCGAAAATGAAGTCGCTGCGAAAGCATTGCTTTTTCCTGCAGGGGGAATCTTCATGTTGAGACCGACAAGAATAGCGGTGTCAATTGGCGTGCTGGCCGTCATGCTCGTGATGGAAGGCACGAGAGCGGCCGACGCGCAATCCAAACTGCCGGATCCCACCAATGCCGGTGTCGCCGAAAAGCTTTACAGGTTGGATTGCGGTCACTCCCTCGCGAACGACGAGTCGGTGTGGACGCCGGGCGAAAACGTCGGACGCAGCATCGAATTCTCGTCCACTTGTTGGCTTATAAAGCATGGAGGCGAGTGGCTGCTTTGGGACACCGGTGTTCCGGAATCCACGCTCAACGATCCCCGAGGTTGGTCGACTTTACCGAAATTGATCGTGTATCACCTCGACAGGTCACTGACAGATCAACTCTCCCAAATCGGCCTGAAGCCCGGCGACATCGGTCGTGTGGCGATCTCGCACACACACGGAGACCACATAGGTAACATGGGCCTGTTCCCCAACGCCACAGTTGTGATGCAGCGTGCCGAGTACAGCTGGATACATTCCCCCAACGGACCCAACGACAACGTCAATCAATTGATGGCGCTCGCGCGTAAGCTCTTGGGCACTCCGAAGAATCTCCAGCTCATCGACGGAGATACCGATGTATTCGGTGATGGGAGCGTCACTTTGCTCTCCACGCCAGGGCACACTCCCGGCCACCAGTCGCTGATGGTCCACCTTAGGAATTCCGGCTTCATCATACTGTCCGGCGATGTTGCCCATTTGGAAGAGAATTTTCAGAAGGACATTGTTCCCTCCCTCAACACCAATAAGGCGAAGTCCATCGAGTCGATGGAAAGGGTCAGGCGGTTAATCGCCGCCTACAAGGCGATGTTCTTCATTAATCATGACAAAAGCCAAACCGATAAGCTCAAGCTGCTGCCCGCATTCTACGATTGAGGTTGGCTGACTCCGTCGTCGCCTTGCACAGGCAGTTTCGTGGGATCCCTGAGGCGCTGGATACCCTCGATTGAGTCAATACTCAGTGACCGAATCGGTATCGTCGTAACGAGCGACCGCGGGCGCAGGTGCACCGATGGCGCCGCCATTCGGTACGATGGCCTTAGCAAGACTGCGCATGCCTCGGGTCATACGGGCTTCCAGTGCGCTTTCATCGATACCGAGGGATGCGGCGGCATCCCGCTGCGACAGCCCCGCAACCCGGCGAAGCCAGATGACTGATCTCGTCTTTTCAGGAAGAGCGTCGAAAGCGCGGGTCAGCTGCTGCAAGTCCTGTCGGGCCGCCAGCCGGCGCTCTGGCGTCAGCTCATCGATTGACAGGTCCGGAGAGATTTCATCTGCCGTGTAGTCGATAGAGACGACCCGGTCTCGACGGAACCTGTCAATTACCAGATTGCGCGCCGTTCGGAAAAGAAATGTTCTGGGAAAACGCGGTAGCGACTTTGCCGCGCTCTCGCACACACGAATGTAGGTTTCCTGACGCAGGTCGGGGACTTCGCTCGGCGACTTGCACACGCGCTTCAGGTAGCGCGTTAATGCCGCCTGGTGCGGCAGAATCGCACTCACGAACCACTTCTCTAAGTCGCGGCCCATGAATGCCTAAAGCGCGGGCCTGTCGAGGGGTTGAGTCCCGGACCAACGTTGGCTTGCGTCAAGCTGCCTGGGATTCATCCGACGTGACCTCGATTCATCCTGTTCATAGCTCAGCAACGTCCGTGCCAGCCCTCTCGCGTGCCGAGTCCTATCAAAGCCAAGTAGCGGATCGCGCTGTGGTTTTTCCCACGCTTAACGGTCGTGACTCGCAATTTGCGGTTGCGGCGACGACCAACGGATGCGGCCTGCAGGCCGCAACAGTTTGCGGGAGGGCGATCCGTCTCTTGCGGCCCATCGGATAGAATCCCGACGTACTTGCGGGTCGAATCATGAGTTCATCGGGCGAACTGGAGGGCTTGAGCGCTCTGGCCGAGGCAATCACCAGGCCGGGCGCGGATTTTTTTCCCAGGTTGCTGCGCGGCCTCAGCGAGTCGCTGCATGTGAAGGAAGCGGGCGTTTGGGAGCTCGTGGCGCCGAACCGAGTCCGCACCATCGGACGCTGGGTCGAAGGGAGGCTCGCCGATAACCTTGAGCTTGACCCCACTGGCACACCGTACGCCGAGGTTCCAGCTGGGGAGATCCGCCACTATCCGACGGGTCTCGGCAAGGTCTTTCCGCAATTCGCCAGCGGTGCCGACAGCTTCATCGGCGCGCCGCTGGCGGCCGAGGACGGCGCCGTGCTCGGCCAGCTGTACGCTTGCGATTCGTCTCCTATGTGGCTATCGGGGGTGCAGCGACTGATCTTTCAGGCATTTGCGGCCCAGGCGGCGGCGGAACTGCGTTGCCGCCACGCAAGGCAGCAGGCCCGGGAGAACGAACAGTGCTTCCGCGATCTTTTTGAGGAAGCGCCGATCGCTTACGTGAGCGAGCGGCTCGACTCGAATTTCATTCACGCCAACCGCGCGGCGCTCAAGATTCTCGGGGTCCGCCCCGATGAGGTGACCCCTGGATTCAAGGGTCTGTCCCTGGTCCCGGATCTACCGGAAGCCAAGGCCCGGGCGCGCGAGGCACTCAGGGCGATGGGCAAAGGCACCGATGCCGGCGGCCTGATGCTGGAACTGCGGCGCAAGGACGACGGCCGGCAAATATTCATTCAGTGGTGGTCGAGACCCGATCCCAAGGGCGAGTACACCCGGACAATGTTCGTTGACATCACAGATCGCGTTCTGCTTGAGCGCGAACAGGCGCAGCTGCATGCGCAGAACGTATACCTGCAGGAAGAGATCAAATCGGATCACAACTTCGAGGAGATCATCGGGGCGAGCGCCAGGCTGCTTAAGGTGCTCGAGGGTGTTCAACGAGTTGCCCCCACCGAAACGACAGTATTGGTCTGTGGCGAAACCGGCACCGGCAAGGAATTGATCGCGCGCGCGATCCATTCGGCGAGTCGCCGGGCGGACAAGCCGTTCATCAAGCTCAACTGCGCGGCGCTGCCTGCGGGGCTCGTCGAGAGCGAGCTCTTTGGTCACGAGCGCGGTGCCTTCAGCGGCGCTATTCAGCGGCGGACCGGGCGGTTCGAACTGGCGCACCGTGGGACGATCTTTCTCGATGAGATCGGCGAGATGCCCCTCGAAGTCCAGGCGAAATTGCTGCGCGTATTGCAGGAGCGGGAATTCGAGCGCGTGGGCTCGAGTCAGACGATGAAGATCGATGTACGCATCGTCGCTGCCAGCAACCGCGATCTCGCCAAGGCCGTGCGGGCGCGAGAGTTTCGTGAGGATCTCTACTACCGCCTCAACGTGTTTCCCCTTACCCTGCCTCCGCTGCGCGAGCGGTCCGAAGATATCCCGTTGCTGATCAGGTTCTTCGTGCAGAAGTACGCCTCGCGCATCGGCAGGCGCATCGAGAGTATCGACCCGAAAACCATACAGCGACTGGTTGCTTACCCCTGGCCCGGCAACATCCGCGAGCTCGAGAACCTGATCGAACGGGCATTGATCCTCACTGATTCGGAAGTGCTGCACGTCGAGCCGGATATCCTGGGCGGCGCGAGCGTCCTGCCCAGAGCGAACGATGAGGCGATCGCGACGCGGCCGCCTACGGCCGAGCCGGGTACGCCGAAGGCGCCCACGGTGCCTGAGAACCCTGCTGCCGCGGACAGCGACTCGACACTGGTCGCAGTGCAGCGTGAACACATCCTCCAGGTCCTGAACGCGACTCGATGGGTGATCGAGGGTGAGCGGGGAGCTGCAGTGCGCCTCGGGATGAAGCCCGCCACCCTGCGCTTCAGAATGAAGAAATTCGGCATCAGTCGTGGCTCGCAGCGACGCGCGTGAGGCCTGACCACCGGCTCTCCGCGCGGGCTAATCACTCGCCAGCGCGCCGCGCGGAGCCAGTGCGCGACGGGATTCAACAGGAAGGTTGCGGTGAGCTGTCGCTTGCAGCCCTGCCGCCACGCGCTAATCGCCTTGGCCGTCATCGGTGCCTTCTTCGTCGGGTTGAGGTTACCCATTCGCCGAAAGCGCTCGCACGAGGCTGCGGTCGCCGAGAGCGCTCGCACAAGACTGCGGTGCGTACCAGCTCGAGCAAAGCTCGTGCCAAAGGATAAGCCGTCGGAAACTGACTGACCCAAGAGCTCGCGGAACAACTTTTGGGGCTCAGCGGGCCTTCATGCCGCAATAGGCTGTGGATCCGCAGCGGACTGCGGCCAGTGTGCACCAAGTAGAAGCTTTTGACGCCCGACCCGTCGGCATCGATGTGTCAGGTGGGGAGCAGGAGCCTCGAGAGTTTCCCCTTCGAGGTCGAGTTGAATGATCGTCTCCTAGTCTCGTGTCGCTCGCGTAGGAATTTGCCCTCTCGATCGTCTTTACCGAGCAAAGACCCAAAGGGTAGACAAACGCGAGCCTATGAGACGGGATTGCGTCCAATGCGCGCTCGTGGCGATCAGCAGCGGTGCCCCAGAGTCGACTTGTTGAATCAGATCGGAATCTCACACCATGAGGTACGCCGCATGAGCACTGCAGGCCCGGACCCTAGTGGCATCGTGCTTCACAAAACGGCAGAAGTTGGCGCACTCAGAATATTTTACCGTGAGGCCGGCGTCCCCGGTGCTCCCAAGCTCGTCCTGCTGCACGGCTTTTCCGCCTCATCCCACCAGTACAGGAATCTGATGTCGACACTCGCGAGCAGATTTCATCTGGTGTCGCCAGACTACCCGGGTTTCGGCAACTCCGATATGCCCGATCCCAAGACCTACGATTACTCCTTTGACAAGACTTCTGCAGTGATCGAGGCGTTCCTGGCAAAGGTCGGCTTCACTCCCGCTCGGGCCAGAGGCGATGGTTCCTGTGTCGACCGTGCAGCGGTCAGCGCTTTCTGGCGGTGATCAGGCTGCGATAGCCCGCAGTGGCCGACCGAATCTCGACGCCGCGGAAACCAGCCTCCCTCAGCAAGCTTGTCATCTCGCGCTTCGAGTACTGACCCCCCGTTGTGGCGAGCAGCATGTTGACGTTGTACGCGGCGGCGGGTAAGGGACCGCTCCCGGAGTCGTTCGACAATACCTCCCGCAGGATGATCATTCCGCCTGATGGCAAGCTGGCGAAGCTCTTCCGTACGAGGAGCGCACCTTTGTCTTTGGGCCAATCGTGCAAAATGTCACCGTAGAGATGCACATCCGCCGCCGGAAACGGATCCGTAAACATATCCGCTGAATGCAGGACAATCCGATCGCCGAGCTCGTAAGGCTCGATGTACTGGGAAGCCTCCGCGATCACCGGCGGCGTGTCGAGCACAATTCCGGTTAGTTTCCGCCAGCGCAAGAGTGCGCCCACGGTTTGCGCACCGGAGCCGCCACCGACATCCAGAAGCTTGCGATGCTTCGATAGCTCAACACTGGCGGGCCAGACGAGGGCCGAACCGATACTGTGCGCATACATGGCTTTGGTGAAGCCTCGTGCAAACGCTTTCTGCATCTCGGGGTCGGTGAAGATATCCTTGCCGCCGCCAACCTGCGGGGAGTTGGTCACCACTGCCTTCTTCAGGCTAGCCACGCTCCATAAGCCATGATTGGCCACGAGGAAATCGAGGTAGCCGCCGAGATTGATTGGGCTCCTTTCGTCGAGATACTCGGCAGCAACTGCCGTGAGCCGGTACTTGCGCTTGTGCTGCGCGATGAGCCCGAAAGTCATATTTGTGTGCAGCAGCACCTCCGTTGATCGTTCAGGTGTCCCAAGCGATGCACACACCTCGCTGAGGGTTCGCGGCCTCTCACCCAGGAGCGTGAACAGCTTGAGATCATGCGCAACCAACATTGCAGGCGTCGCCCAGAAAGAGAAAATGATATTCCACAGCGGATGATCATCGGTCCTCGGTTTGGTCCGAGCGGGGACGAGTTGCGAACTCATGGAGGCGCCTCTCCCTGTAGCTTTATGTCACGACGCAGCAAGCCCACCAGCGCGTTCGGTGGTATCGAGCCAGCCGATGGCTCCTCTGATCCCTGGGAGGACGAGGATCTTAGTCTCTGGATCGGGCAAGCGCACTCATTCAGTATGCTACCCGCTCGATCCGCCGGGCGAATCTGTAGACCCGCCGGGTGGAAGAGCTGTTCAGCCTTCCTGCGCCGTAAGGCGAGCCGTACCGATCACGCGGTGGCCGGAGCGTCCCGCTCTGCAAGCTCTTCCATCTTCTCCGCGAGACGGCGCGGTGTGTCGGCGGCAATAAACAGATGGAGGGCCGCTTCGGCGGCATCCACTGCTGCGGCCCGTAGCGCCAGCTTCGGGTTGGCGTGGGCGTTCGACAAGCTTGCTGCCACGCTGGAAGACATGGCGCCCCTCACCAGCGCAGCAGGGAAGGGCACGTGCACATTACAGCACTTCCAGGCGTACCGGATCGGATCCACGTTACTCATTGCGCGCTACCCTGCCACGTGATTGTCACCTGGATCCTGACGACAGCAGGTTGCAGGACGATTAATGCCCATCCGGCGTCGCAAACTGGCGACGCGCTTGCTTATGACGTCGAGCGTTGCGTGCG
>Ga0187783_10001965_pt1 | contig 15269 bp, 12 predicted proteins | sample 1015_SJ02_MP02_2_FD_132471 | JGI IMG/M metagenome (GOLD analysis project Ga0187783, IMG submission 132471) | Tropical peat soil microbial communities from peatlands in Department of Meta, Colombia - 1015_SJ02_MP02_20_MG | ecosystem: Environmental > Terrestrial > Soil > Wetlands > Peat | place... | reverse complement strand
GGCCCGGATCAAGCCCGAGTTCGACAAGCGCGGCGTCAAGATCATCGGCTTGTCGGTCGATCCGCTCGGCAATCACACCGGCTGGGCGAAGGACATCGAGGAGACCCAGGGAGTCGCGCCGAATTACCCGATCATCGCCGACAGCGACTACAACGTCGCCAAGCTCTACGGCATGCTGCCCGCGCCGGTTTCGGGTGACCCCACCAAGCGGACCCCGGCCGACAATCAGACGGTGCGAAACGTCTTCGTCATCGGGCCCGATAAGAAGATCAAGCTGATCCTGATCTACCCGATGACCACGGGTCGTAACTTCGATGAGGTGCTGCGCGTCATCGATTCGCTGCAGCTCACCGCCAAACACAAGGTCGCGACCCCGGTGAACTGGAAGAACGGCGAAGACGTCATCATCGCCGGCTCGGTCTCCGACGATGACGCCCGCAAGCAGTACCCTCAAGGCTGGAAGGCGCCGAAGCCTTACCTGCGGATCGTGCCGCAGCCGCGCGGATGATGCGCCGCCGCTGAGCGTCGGGCAGCCCGCACGCGGAGCGCTGCCCGGCGCGGCGGTCAACAACCTTAATTTGCCACCGCCCGGAGCCTATGCGTTCATCGCCGATCACCGCGGGTCTGATGTCGCTCGCCCTGCTCGCTGCCGGCTATGCGGCGCCAGCCGCTTCGTCACGAGCGAGGCAGGCGGATTCCGCGGCGATTGCGGCCGCGATCGCCAGCCCCGACCGCCCGGCAGCAGACCACGAGCGTGATTCTTGGGCAAAACCCGAGACGGTGCTGACATTGCTTGGCGCGCGCCCGGGTTTGCACGTCATCGACTATCTGGCGGGTGACGGTTACTACAGCGAGCTGCTGGCGCGAACTGTCGGTCCGAGCGGCCAGGTGATCGTTTACAACAACGGCGGCTACGCGAGCTTCGTCGGACCGAGGCTGGTGAAGCGCTTCGCCGACAGGCGCCTGCCCAACACCCTGGAGAAGGTTACAGAGATCGCGGATCTCAAGCTGCCACCGGCATCGCTCGATGCGGCCCTGTTCGTCATGTCCTACCACGACGTTTACTTCACGCCCCACGGTGCCTCGCAACCGATGGGCGACCCGGCGCAGATGGTCGGCGCGCTGTTTGCGGCGTTGAAACCCGGTGGAGTGGTGGTGGTACAGGATCACTTCGCCACTGCCGGCAGCGATCCCGTCGAGTCGGTCAACAAGCTCCACCGGATCGATCCCGCGGTGGTGAAGCGAACCTTCGAGCAGGCAGGCTTCAAGCTCGACGCCGAAATCGATGTGTTCAGGAACGCGGGCGACGATCACAGCAAGCTGGTATTCGACCCGACGATCCGCCACAAGACGGACCAGTTCCTGCTGCGCTTCCGCAAGCCAGGCTGACAAGGCCCGAGCCGTCGCTCGGGTTCAGTCCTGATTGCGGCCGGCGCGCGCCGCGGTGGGATCCGGGACTGTGGCCTCGTAGTGCTGCACGTGCCGTGGGCGCGTCAGCAGGTAACGATCGTCCTGCGGGTAGTAGCGCGCCTGCCCGATCTCCTCGCCGGCAAATGCCTTGATGACCGTGGTGTCGATCCACCAGCTCAGGGTAACGATTTCCGAACGGCTCGCGTCCAGGTCGCGAACGGCAACCGAGGCTCCCAGATTTCCCGGTGTTCGCAGGTAGGAAGCGAGACCGGTCGCCGTGACGTACTGCAGGTACTCGTCCTTCAGATCCCGGCGGATCTCGGCGCGCCACTCTCGAAGTACTGCCAAGCTCGATCTCCTTTACGCGGATTGGCGGAATTTGCGCCCGCTGCGTGCGGATCCGCCGCCGCCCGTCTCAGTGCAGCGCGCGGGCCAGTGCACCGATGATCGGCGCCTGCCCCGGGGGCTGAACCAACACCGCGGCATCGGTCGCATCTTGTGGCAGCGAGGCCAGCGGCACATCGAAGCTGCGCGGCTCGCCGTTCCAGCTGCCGAGCGTGCGAATCGCGCGCACGATGTTGTATTCCTCGAGAGTACGGCCGGCGTTCTCGCCGCGGCCGATCGCAGAAACCGCATGGCGCAGGTAAGCGATCAGAAGGACATCGCTGCGCGGACCGCCAGCGCGTGTGCCGACCTCGACCCGCAAGCTGTCATTGTGCACATCGAGCGCCAGCGGCACACCATCGCGCGGCTTGCCGAGTGCGACGGCGACAGCATTCGCGTACGACCCGGGCGGGTCGCTCCGTCCGTCGATCACCAGCTGCGGGGTGTAGACCGAGGAGCGCTGCAGTCGGCGAGCGTAAGCTTCCTGCCGCTCGACCGCTTGCCTGAGGTCAAAGCGGTCGCGCCAGCCGAGCGAATCCCAGTAGTCGACGTGAAACGCCAGCGCCAGGACATCGGCGCGGGCGCTGACCGTGCCGAGGTAGGCTTCCGCAGGCGGGCAGGAGCTGCAGCCCTCCGAGGTGAAGAGCTCCAGCACCAGCGGCCGCGGCTGCGCGTAACTCGCCGCCGCGGTCAGCAGCAGCCACGCGGCGAAGCCCGCCCGAAGCGCACGCCTCACCCGAAAGCTCCCTGCGGTCACGGCTGTCATCTCCTGGTAGACCGACCTCGGCCGCGGCTTATTGCAGCTCGGCGGTGCATCGCTGCGCGCCGTCAACCGCGCCCGATGAACGGCATCTTGGTCGCCATCACGGTCAGGAACTGCACGTTGGCCTCGAGCGGCAGGCTCGCCATGTAGAGGATCGCCGCGGCGACGTGCGCGGGATCGAGGGTCGGCTCGACCCGCCTCGAGCCATCCGCCTGGGGCACGCCGGTCCTCATCCCACGGGTCATGGCCGTTGCGGCGTTGCCGATATCGATCTGGCCGCAAGCGATGTCGTACTTGCGACCGTCGAGCGAGGTCGCCTTGGTGAGCCCGAGGATGGCGTGCTTGGTGGCGGTGTACGCAGCCGAGTCGGGACGCGGACTGTGAGCCGAGATCGAGCCGTTGTTGATGATGCGCCCGCCGCGCGGGCGTTGCGCCTTCATCAGCCGGAACGCGGCCTGCGTGCACAGAAATGCGCCGGTAAGATTGACGTCGACCACCTGCTGCCATTGCCGCGCCGTCAGCTCCTCGAGCGGTGCCGCGGTTCCGAAGGTGCCGGCGTTGTTGAACAGCAGATCGAGGCGCCCGAAAGTGCGCCGCGTGCGCGCAAACAGGGTGCGTACCGCAGCGGGTCTACTGACGTCAGTCGGAACTACCAGCGCCCGCACCGCTGCACTGCCGGCCGCGGCCGCGGTTGCCGCCAGCGCCCGGCGCCTTCGGCCGGCCAGCATGACCGCGTAGCCTTCCTGCAGCAGCGCCAGCGCCGCCACCCGCCCGATGCCGCTGCCGGCACCGGTAACGATGGCGACTCTCACCCGCGACTTCATGGCCGCCCGCCGGTGCGGCCGTCAGCGGCAGACGTCGACTGCAGCCTGGGTGCCCCCGTGCTGCGCGCCCGCACAGAAGCCCCGCAGTCGCGTGCGCTTCAGCGTCTTCCAGGCGGCGAGCTGCTCGCCGAGCCTGGAGTGCAGCGTCGCATAGGTCTCGATCTCCTGAGCATTGGGTGCATTGTCGGCGTCGTCCAACAGACCGGCGAACGCGTAGATCTGCTCATTGAGCATGCCGGGGTAGTTGAGGTTGGCCTCCGACCCCTTGATGTTGACCTGCATCAGCACGCTTTCGATCTGCGCGGCCTGTTTGAGAAGCGCGTCGCCTTCGGCGCGCAGCGCGGCGCCGCCCGAGCCCGCCGCTTTCTCCACGGCCCCAACTGCGCTCTTCACGGCACGGATGTCGTTCACGGCGCGATGCAACGCGTCCTGGTCGTGATAGACCTCCATCGCCAGCGCAGACTTCTGCTCGAGGCCGGCCAGCGAGCCGCGGTCGCGCGGATCAGCCTCAATTACCAGCGGCGCGCTGCGTGTCTCTCCGCCGTAGCTCAAACGCAGGGTATAGCGCCCCGGCTGCACCAGCGGACCCCGTGGCGGCAGGTTCTCGTAGAAGGCATCAGGAATCTGCACCGGGTCGTCGTAGCGCAGATCCCATACGAAGCGATTCATCCCCCGCTGTGCGGGCAGAGTCGTCATCGGATGCATCTGGTCAGGCCATTCGGGCGGCTGCTCGGCCGTCTGCGCGGTCTCGCTGCTCAGGTGGCGCACTACGCCGCCAGCGCCATCGAGGATCTCGAGGTCGATCCTGCCGGCGGGTGCGGCCGGCAGGTAGTAGTCGATGAGCACCCCGGCCGGCGGGTTCTGCCCCGCAGGCGGCCGCGCGTCGACCTGGTCGGGATAGTGCAGGCGATAGCCGGTCGCAGGGCTATAGAGGTGAATCGACTTGGCCGCCGCCGCCGCGGCGACCTGGCGCAGCGGTGTTACGTCGTCCAGGATCCAGAACGAGCGGCCGTGCGTGCCGATGACCAGATCGTCACCCTTGACCACCAGGTCGTGAACCGGAGTGCGTGGCAGGTTGAGCTTGAGCGTCTGCCAGTGCCTGCCGGTATCGAACGACACGAACACGCCGGTCTCGGTGGCGGCATAAAGCAGCTCAGGCCGCACCGAATCTTCGCGCACCGCGTGGACGAATGAGCCTTCCGGCAGGCCGGTATCGATGCGCGCCCAGGTACGTCCGCCATCGGTGGTCGTGTACACGTAGGCCCTGAAGTCATCGAGCTTGTGGCGATCGACGGCGGCATAGGCGATGTTGGCGTCGTAGCGGGACGCCTCGATCATGCTCACGGTGCTCCACGCCGGCATCTCGTGTGGCGCCACATTCGTCCAGCTGCCGCCGCCGTCACGGGTGAGCTGGATGAGTCCGTCATCGGTGCCCACCCAGATCATGCCCCGTTGCAGGGGCGACTCGGCGATCGTGAAGACGGTGTCGTAGTACTCGACGCTGGTGATGTCCTTGGTGATCGGGCCGCCGGAAGCCTGCTGCTTCGACTTGTCGTTCCGCGTCAGGTCGGGGCTGATGGCGCTCCAGCTGCCGCCGCCGTTGGTCGTCTTGTACAGGCGCTCCATACCGTAGTAGAGCGTGTCCGGATCAAACGGCGAGATGGCGAGCGGCGAGGTCCAGTTGAAGCGATGCTCGAGATCCGCGGCCGCATGTCCGGAGGCATCGATCGGCCATGCCGAGATCACCTGAGTCTGCCTGGTGTGCTTGTTGAAGCGGCTGATGGAGTTCTCGGCAGTGCCGTAGACGATGTCGGCATCGCGCGGGTCGGCGATGACGAAGCCGCTCTCGCCGCCTTCGGTGCTGTATGAGTCCTGCTCCACGATAGCGCCCTCGTCGTCCATGCTGGCGACGGCGATGCTGGAGTTGTCCTGCTGCGCACCGTAAGCGTAATAGGGAAAGCGGTTGTCGACCGACACGTGATAGAACTGCGCCGTCGGCTGGTTGTTCTGCGAGCTCCAGGTCTTACCGCCATCGAAGGAGATCGACGCCCCGCCATCGCTCGCCTCGATCATGCGGTTTGGATCGACGGGGTCGATCCACAGGCCGTGATGATCACCGTGGCGCGCGGGCAGCAGGTTGAATGTGCGGCCGCCGTCGGTCGAGCGGAACAAGCCGGTGTTCTCGGCGTATACCGTGTCTGCCTGCTTCGGGTCGGCGAGGATAGTCGAGAAGTACCAGGCACGCTGGGTGAGCCGCCCGTCGTCGCTGACGCGCTGCCAGCGCGCGCCGCCATCGTCCGAGCGGTACAGCCCACCCTGCTCCGCTTCGATCATGGCGTAGATCCGCCGCGAGTCGGCGGCGGATACCGAGACGTGAATGCGTCCGAGAATCCCCGCCGGCAGGCCGTTGCCCGACAGGCGCGTCCAGCTGACACCGCCGTCGGTCGAGCGGTACAGCCCGCTGCCCGCGCCGCCGCTCGAGAAGTTCCACGGCAACCGCCGTGCCTGCCACAACGCGGCGTACACGATGTGCGAATCGTTGGGGTCGAAGGTGACGTCGATGGCGCCGGTCTGATCGTCGCGGTAAAGCACCTTGCTCCACGAGCGCCCGCCGTCGGTGGTGCGATACACGCCCCGCTCGCGGTTGGGACCGAAGGCGTGCCCGAGTGCTGCCACCAACACGACATCGGCGTTCTTCGGATCGACGATCACGGCGCCGATCTGGCGGGTGTCCGCCAGTCCGAGGTGGCTCCAGCTCAGGCCGCCGTCAACCGACTTGTAGACGCCGTCGCCGTAGGTGATGTCGCCGCGCGGCGCCGCCTCGCCCGTGCCGACGTAGATCACACTCGGATTGGAGGGTGCGACCGCCAGGGCACCGACCGAAGAGATGGGGGTGTCGTCGGTGAGCGCCAGCCAGGTGGCACCACCGTCGGTCGTCTTCCACACGCCGCCCGCCACCGCACCGAAGTAGAAGGTGTTGGCGTTACCGGGTATGCCGCTAGCGGCGAGCGCGCGGCCGCCACGGTAGGGGCCGATGCAGCGCCACGCGAGCGCGCTGAAGAGGCTGGCATCGACCGCCGTGGCCTCCGTGGCTGCGGCGGCCGGCGGCTGCGCTGCGGCGCCGCCCGTGGCGAGTGCCTGGGCACTCACGACGAGGAGCGCGGCCAATGTCAGGCCGCGGCGTGCCGCTGCAATGCAGCGCCTGTCGACACTCTGCCGTGCCATGTTGTCAACCTCCCCCGGATTCGCGCGCGCGCTCAGTGCGCCGCGTCGTCCGCGGCGCGCAGTATGGCCGCGAGACTCAGCTCGATGTCCGTCTCGGTGGTCGCCCAGGACGATATGCTGATACGCATCGCCGTGCGGCCCTGCCACACGGTACCGCCGCACCAGCAGGTGCCGTCGCTCTGAATGCGCTCGATGACGCGCCGCGTGTGCGCGGGGCTGCCGAAAGACACCAGCACCTGATTGAGCACCACCTCGTTCAAAACCGAGTGTCCCGCGCGCGTCAGCCCGTCGGCGAGACGACGTGCGAAGCGGCAGGTGCGCTCGATCAACTCCGCGAGCCCGCTGCGACCGAGCTGGCGCAACGCGGCCCACACCTCGATGCCGCGCGCGCGGCGCGAGAAATCGGGTGTGTACTGGTAGGGAACCCGATCGTCACCTTGCACCAGGTACGCGGCCTCGGCGGACATTGCCGCCCGCAACGCCGCCGCGTCGCGCACCAGCACCAGGCCGCTGTCGTATGGCACGTTCAGCCACTTGTGAGCGTCCAACGCCCAGGAATCCGCATCCCCGATGCCGCGCACGAGGTGCGCGTGCGCCGGTGCCGCCGCGGCCCACAACCCGAAGGCGCCATCGACGTGCACCCAGGCTCCCTCGGCGCGCGCGCGCGCGCAGATCTGCGCGACCGGATCGAAGCCGCCGGTGTTGACGTTGCCTGCCTGGGTGCAGACGATGGTGCGCGCGTTGACCGGCGGAAAATCGGCGAAGCGCATGCATCCCTGCCCGTCGCACGGCACCCGCACCACTCGATCACGCCCGAGGCCGAGCATGGACAGCGCCTTGCGCACGCTGGCGTGCACCTCCTCACTCACCACCACGGTGAGCGGCGGCGCGCCGAACAGACCCTCGGCCTCGACGTCCCAGCCGGCGCGCGCGAGCAATGCGTGACGCGCGGCGGCGAGCGCGGAGAAATTGGCCGCGGTGGCGCTGGTCACGAAGCCGCCGCCGCCGCCCGCCGGCAACCCGAGGATCTCGAGCACCCAGCGCAGCGCGACTCTCTCGAGCGTGGCATTGACCGGTGAGAGAACCACCAGGCCCGCATTCTGATCCCATGCCGCGGCGAGCCAGCTTGCAGCCACCGTGACCGGCAGCGAGCCGCCGACCACGAAGCCGAAGAAACGGCCGCCGGCGGTGGCCATGGTAGCGGGCGAGCCGAGCTCATCGAGCTCGGCGAGCACCTGCTGCGCGTTGCAGGGCTGCTCGGCGAGCGGCCGATCGAGCGCCGCCAGGGCCGCGATCGCCGCTGCAGTCGGCGCGACGCGGCGTGTGTCGAGGTCTGCGAGATAGCGCTGCGCCCGACGCGCGGCATCATCGAGCAGGTCAGTCACGGGGAGATCTCTAGTGAGCCTGCATCCACGGCAATCTGTCCAAATCGACGTTGCCGCCCGAGAGAATGATGCCGACCGACCGGCCGGCTACCGCCACGCGCTTCTCCAGTACCGCAGCCAGCGGCACGGCGCTGCTCGGCTCGATGATGATCTTGAGCGTCTCCCAGGCGAGACGCATGGCGCCGACGATTGATTCCTCCGACACGGTCACGATCTCGTCCACGTAGCGCGTGATCAGCGCAAAGGTGAGCGCGCCGAGCGAGGTGCGTAGCCCGTCGGCGATGGTGCGTTGCGGCTGCAGTTGCGGCACGATCCGGCCAAGCCGCAGCGACTGCTGTGCATCGTCCACCGCCTCGGGCTCGCAGCCAATCACGCGCAGCGTCGGCTTGAGCGACTTCGCCGCCAGCGCCGAGCCGGACAGCAGCCCGCCGCCGCCCACCGGCGCGAACAGCAGCTCGAGCTGCGGCTGCTGCTCGAGAAACTCGAGCGTGCAGGTCCCCTGTCCGGCGATGGTGCGGGCGTCGTTGTAGGGATGCACGGGGGCAGCGCCGGTTTCGGCCTGAATGCGCTCGGCGGTCGCCTCGTATTCCTCGGAGGTGGGCACCGCGCCCTTCGCTTCCACCCATACGATGTGGCCGCCGTAGCGCTCGACCGCGGCGACTTTGGCCTTCGGCGCCACCTTTGGCATGGCGATGTAGGCGGAGATGCCGCGGGTTTGCGCCGCGAGTGACAGTGCCGCGGCCTGATTTCCCGAGGAGCTGGTCACCACGCCGCGTTGTGCCTCACTCCCAAGCGACAGCACCGCATTGAAGGCGCCGCGCGATTTGAACACTCCGGCGCGCTGGAAATTCTCGCACTTGAAGTACAGCCGCGCCCCGGCGCGCGCATCCAGCGTCTTGCTGGTCAACACCGGCGTTCGGTTCACGAACTCGCTGATGCGCTCGCGGGCCTCACGCAGCTGCTCGAGACCTGGAAGCGCGGCGGCAGTCGCCGGCGTCATGCGCGGCGCTCGCCCGCGGCGCGCACCGGTGCCCGCTGCACCTCGACGCGCGCATCATTGAAGCAGGCACCGTCGGCGAGATCCGCCTTGTGAGTCGGCGCGAGCGCCGAAACCGTCTGGCCGTTGGGGCTGGTGCGCAGCCAAGCACCCTTCTCGGAGCAGACCACTCCCGGCCGCACCACGGTGCTGATCTGCAGCGGCAGGAACACCTCGCCGAGATCGTTCCAGACGCGCACCTCGTCCCCGGATGTCAGGCCGCGTCGCGCCGCATCCTGCGGGTGCATCGCGAGCGCCGGCGTGGCATCGCTCGCCGCCAGCGCACCGAAGGTGGAGGTGATGCGGTCGTCAGATGCGGGAGTGATCAGTATCAGCGGAAAATCCGACACCACCTCGCGGTAACCGGGTGGCTTGCCTGCCGGCCCGCTCGGGGCGCTGTCGGAAACCAACTCGACCCGGCCGCTCGGCGTCCGCGGCTGCACCGTGGCGAACAGCACCGGCTCGGCGCCGGCAAATTCCATCCGCAAGGCACGATCGGTCGGCAGGCGACTCGGCTGCAGGCCCTGCATGCGCGGATCGGCGCCATCGAGCGCCGCGTCCATGAGCTCGCTATCGCTGGCGCGCAAAGCCTCGTCAGTGAAGCCCCAGGCGGCCGCCAGGCGCCGGAAGATCTCGGTGTTAGGCAGGCTCTCAGCTACCGGCGGGATCACCGCCTCGGCTCGCTGCAGGTACTGCTGGCCGTAGGCCGGATAGAGGTCGCCGTGCTCGAAGTGCGTGCAGGCGGGCAGGATAACATCCGCGAACGCCATGCTGTCGGTCATCGCCACCTCGATGCCGACGGAACACGTCCTCGCGAGCGAGCGCGAGACGCATGCGGTTCTGGTCGGGATGCACGATGAGTGGATTGTGGTTGTAGATGAACAGCGCCCGGATCGGCGGCGTCAGGCTGTCGTCCAGGACCAGCCGCGCGACGTCCAGGATGTTGATCGTGCGCAGGCCGGGCGGGGCCAGGTCGGGGCGCGTGAGCCGGTCTGGAGTCTTGGGGAATGCGTGGCCGGCGCCGCCGACGATGCCGCCGCCCGCGACGCCGAATTTACCGGCGAGTGCCGGCAGCGCCGCGATGGCACGCACACCCGAGCCACCATTCTGGTTGCGCTCGAGACCGTTGCCCCAGGCGATCGCCGCCGGCGAGCTCTCCTTGTACCAGCGGGCCAGCGTGCGCAGGTCCGCGAGCTCCACGCCGCAGATCTGCGCGGCGCGCTCGGGCGGGTAAGCGCGCGCAGCCTCCATGAAGACGCCGGCTCCGGCGACGTGGCGCTCCATGAACCCGCGGTCGAGTCCGCCGATCCTCTCGAGCTCCACTGCCAACCCCCACGCCAGCACCACGTCGGTACCGGGACGCACCGGCAGGTGTAGCTGAGACTGCTCGGCGACCTGGGTGCGCCGCGGATCGACGACCACCAGCTTCGCGCCGTGACGCTTGGCGGCGTTGATCTGGCGCATCAGGTGCAGGTTGCAGACGCTGGCGTTGTTGCCCCAGACGATGATGAGGTTCGCGAGTGCCACCTGCTGCAGGGGGGTGGCGGGGGTATTGCCGTAGGTGGCCGCGTAGGCGGTGCTGCGGATGCCGCCGCAGAGCGGGGTACGCGCCAGCAGCGATGCTCCCAGCTTGTGGAAGAAGCGCAGCGACATCGAATCGCCGGCGAGCATGCCGTGCGGCCCGGCGTAGTTGAGTGGCAACACCGCCTGCGAGCCGTATCGCTCGATCACCGCCCGCACCCGCCGCACGATGAGCTCGAGCGCCGCATCCCAGGAAATGCGGCGGAAGCGGCCCGATCCCTTCTCTCCGGTGCGCTCGAGCGGATGACGCAGGCGGTTCGGGCCGTGGACGAACTCGGGGTACTGCCGCGCCACCTTGGCGCATACCGCGCCGTGCGTGATGGGGTTGACCTTGGACCCACGGACCGCGACCACCCGATCATCGTCAACCGTGACCGCGAGACTGCAGGTATCGGGACAATCGAGCGGGCAGACGCTGGCCTTGGCGGGACTCATCTGCAAATCCTACCGCAAGTAGCGGTCGAGCCACTCCAGGGTTCGTCGCGTGGCATCGGCGGCGTGCGCCGGATCCCGCAGACCGTGTCCTTCACCCGGATAGATCATGATCGCGGCCGGCACGTTCAGGGTCTTGAGGGCGTGCCAGAACTCCAGCGTCTGCGGGGCCGGGCACTCGATGTCGCGTTCCCCGACGTAGGCAAAGGTCGGAGTATGGACGTTGCGGATGAAGTTGATCGGCGAGGAGCGCGCATAGATGGCGGGGTCCTCGTAAACAGAAGCACCAAAGTACGGCAGCATCCATTGGTCGATGCCGTTCTCACCGTAATAGGACAGCCAGTCGCTGACGCCGGCGGCCGCGACCGCGACCTTGAAGCGCTGGGTCTGTGTCACGGCCCACATGGTCATGAAGCCGCCGTAGCTGCCGCCCATCAGAGCGAGCCGCGTATCGTCGATCGGTGCGGCACGCTCGGCCGCATCGATGCCGGCGAGCACATCGCGCAGGTCGCCGTAGCCGAAGTCGCGGACATTGGCCGCGGTGAAGCGCTCCCCCTGGCCGAAGCTGCCGCGTGGATTGGGATAAAACACCGCCCAGCCGCGCGACAGCATCTGCGCCTGTAGCCCCAGGCCCGAGAAGCGCGGAACCGCGGCGCCCGCCGGGCCTCCGTGCACTTCTGTGATCATCGGCACCTTGCCGTCCGAGCTCGCGGGCAGCAGCAGCCATCCCTGAACATCGAAGCCGTCGCTCGTCCAGTGAATGCTCTGCACCTTCGCCGCCAGGGTGAGCCCCTTGTTGGTCGCGGTGAGCTCATCCCACCGACCCGGCGGGCCGAGCACGATCTCCGGCGGTGCCGTGAAAGACTCGCGGGGGATTGCCATGCGCTCCGATGGGCAGGCCGGTGATCCCGCCACCGCCTCACCCCGCAGCGTCTCCTCCCCGCTCCAGATGATTTTCGGAGTCGACGGCACGCGCCCCGATCCGAGCTCGACGATCTGCTGGCGATCACCGAAGAGCAGCTGCGCGCGCAGTCGCCCACCGCAGCTCCACTGCAGCGCGCTGGCCGAGGCATGCAGCTGTGGCGTGAGGTTCACCGCCTCGCCACCACCGTCGAGCGGGACCGAGTACACGTCGCCGCCCGTGGCGCCGAAGTCGCTCATGAGGCCGGCAATGAAGGCGACGCTGCGGCCGTCGGGTGCGACCCGGGGGTAGGCGAGCTGCTGACGGATATCGGTCGGCGTGTAGATGACGCGCGGGGCACCCCCGCTGCGATCGAAGGCGTAGAGCTTTGCCGTCCACCAGTTGTCATCGCCGTCGCCGGGTGCGGCGGTGCCGACGAGCCCGGAGCCATCGGGCCGCCAGTCGTACTCGTACACGAACAGATCGGGCGGGGAGACCCAGTGCAGCGCGTTGCCCTCGACGAGCGCGATTCTCTGCTCGGCCGGAGGCACGTCGAGATCGCCCGCGATCGCCGCGCCGGCCTGCGTCGCACCGACCTCCTTCACCGCGTTCTCGGTCGCGAGCACGGCCAGCGTGCCGTCAGGTCGGTAGCGCAGGTCCGTCAGCGTGCCGTTGAACTCGAGCAGCCGCACGAGCTCCCTGCCGTCGGCCGACACCGTATACAGGGAGTACGCGTGGCTTCCCGGGGTGCGAAGCGTGAATGCCAGCCGCTGGGCCTGCCACGACCAGGCGAGCGAGCCCGGCCAGCACTGCGGCACGCGTCCGCACGGCAGCCGGACTCGTACCAGCCACTGCGTGCGCAGCTGGCGGATCACCAGATCCCGGATCTCGGGAACATACGCACCGGCCGGGACATCGCCCTCGATGGCGGCGACATACTGCCCGTCAGGCGAGATCCCGACCTCGAGGAAGCGGTGCACCCCTCGCTCGCCCGGGGACGGATCAGCCGCGAGCCCCGATGAGGCGAGCATCAGCGTCGCGCCCGCCAGGACCGGGCACAGCCAACGACTCGCCGGTGCGACCCATGTCAGACGGCGCATCTGTTCTCCCCGCAGCGATACTGCCAGGGCAATTATAGTCAAGCGTCGGAACCCGCGAGCGCGACGAACTCTCCCCTGAAGCTGCCGACGACCTGACCGCCGTGCTCGAGCAACGCTGCAACGATGATCCGTGCCTTGCGCCGGCGCGCGAGCGTCGTACTGAATCGCAGCCACTGCGGGGCTGAAGCGAGCGCGGCGCGGGCCGTGAACTCCCCAAGGATCGGGCGCTGGTACTCCATGGTGTTTCTCTGCAACACGAGGCGCGCCGCCGTGCCCGCCGCCTGCAGACGCACGTGCACCAGCGACCAGGCGGCGAGGATCGCAAGCGCGCCGGCGCTGCCGCCGAACACCGTCTCACGGTGATTGGTGTTCGGGGCGAGCGGGGCCTGCAGCACGACCGCCGACTCGCTGATCGAGAGCACCCTGACCGCCATGGCGCGCGACAGCGGGATGTGAGCATGGAGGTATTGCTCGAGCTCGAGCGGCAGCACCTTGTTTCCCCTGACCGGGCGATGGTCAGCTGTAGTGAAACAGCCGGCGCAACTGCGCTGGTGCGCGTTCGAGCGTGCGGCGCTGGTGCGCGCTCAACCCGGCAAACCCAGCTCGTCGAGCGAGTGCAGCAGCTCCGCCGGGTCGCGATAGACGCGAAATGCGCCGGCGCTCAGCAGCTCGCTTTCGCCGTAGCCGCCGCTCAGCAATCCGACGCTGAGGATGCCGGCGCGCCGCGCAGCGAGCTGATCCCAGACCGCATCGCCAACGACGTAGCAGTCGTGCGGGCCACAGCCGAGCCGCTGCATGCAGGCGAGAAACAGATCCGGCTCCGGCTTGGCACGCGCGACGTCGCGGCGCTCGACCACGACGATGTCGGCGCCGATCCCCAGCACCTCGAGCGAGCGGTCGATCTCCGGCCGGCGACCGGAGGTCGCGATCCCATAGATGATCCGGCGGCGCGTCAGGGTCGCGAGCAGCTCCACGGCTCCGGGCAGTGGCCGCCGTTCCGGCAGAAACTCCCGGAAGAGCTCACCATGCCGGCGCTGCAGCTCCTCGGCCGCCGCTTCATCGATCGCATGGCCGAGCTCACGCGCGGCGCCGCGCGCGAACAGTCCGCCGCTCATGCCGATGCGACGGTGGATGCGCCAGCCGTCGATGGCGAGGCCCGCCTCGGCGAAGGCGCGCTGCCAGGCAAACACGTGCGCATATACGGTATCGACCAGAGTGCCATCGAGATCGAAGATCAACGCGCGCATCGGGCAGTAGCGCTCCATGGCTGGCGCTGCAGGGCTTCGACGTTTTACCCTGTCCGCGGGCGTGAGTCACGCCGGGAGACAGCCATGACCGTGGCGCCGCCGGGCCAATCAACGACCGCGGTCTGGGGCGGTGAGACCGGGCACGAGCCCTACGAGCGTGCGACGCAGGTGCCGGTGGTGCACAGTGTCTCCTTCGGCTACCACGATCTCGACACCTGGCACGACGTGGCCACCGGCCGCGCTGCCGGACACATCTATTCGCGCAACACCAACCCCACCGTCCGCAGCTTCGAGGAGAAGATCCGCGACCTCGAGGGCGCCGCCGCCGCGACCAGCTTCTCCTCCGGCATGGCGGCGATCAGCGCCGCTTTCTTCACGCTGCTGCGCCCCGGTGAGCGGGTGGTGTCGATCAAGGACAGCTACGGTGGCACCCACAAGCTGTTCACGGAGTTTCTGCCGCCGTTCGGCATCGAGGTGATGCTGTGCGATACCGGCGACCATGAGCAGATCGAGCGGGAAGTTGCCCGTGGCTGCCAGCTGCTCTACCTCGAGTCTCCCACCAACCCGACCGTGAGGATCCTCGATATCGCCCGCCTGGCGCGCGCGGCCCACGCGAGCGCGGCGCTGGTGGCCGTCGACAACACCTTCGCCACTCCCATCAACCAGAACCCGCTGCAGCTCGGCGCCGACCTGGTGCTGCACAGCGCCACCAAGTTTCTCGGCGGCCATGCCGATGCACTCGGCGGCGCCGCCTGCGGCAGTGCCGGGCTGATCGGCCGGCTGTTTCATTTCCGCGAGATAACCGGCGCGGCGCTGGCGCCGACGGATGCCTACAGCCTGCTGCGCGGCATGAAGACGCTGGCGCTGCGCGTGGCGCGGCAGAACGACAACGCGCTCATCATCGCCCGCTGGCTCGAGCGCCATCCGCTCATCGAGCAGGTGAACTACCCGGGCCTCGAGAGCCATCCGCATCACCCGGTG
>Ga0187783_10001964_pt1 | contig 15281 bp, 12 predicted proteins | sample 1015_SJ02_MP02_2_FD_132471 | JGI IMG/M metagenome (GOLD analysis project Ga0187783, IMG submission 132471) | Tropical peat soil microbial communities from peatlands in Department of Meta, Colombia - 1015_SJ02_MP02_20_MG | ecosystem: Environmental > Terrestrial > Soil > Wetlands > Peat | place... | reverse complement strand
ACTGAAGGCCGACGCGACCCTGCTCGCCGGTCTTCGGGCCGTCGAAGGGGAGATCCGGGCCCACCGCACGACCCTCGTATTCGTCAATACCCGACCGACGGCGGAAGGCCTCGCCGCCCGGCTTCAGCGCCTCGCGCCGGATCTCGCGATCGCCGTCCACCACGGCTCGCTCTCGCGCGAGGTCCGGGAGGAGGCCGAGCACGCGTTCCGCGAGGGCCGCCTTCGGGCGCTCGTCGCCACGTCGTCGCTCGAGCTCGGGATCGACATCGGGGCGATCGACCACGTGGTCCAGTTCGGCTCGCCGCACCAGGTCGGTCGCCTCGTCCAGCGCGTGGGACGCTCGGGTCACCGGCAGGACGGGACGATCCACGGCGTCGTGATCTCCCTGGACGACGACGATCTCGAAGAGGCCGCGGTCCTCGCCCGACGCGCCGACGCCGGCGAGATCGAGCCGGTCACCTGGCGGACGTCCAATCGTCTGGCCGCGGCGCAGCAGATCGTCGCGACCCTGCGCGCGGAGGGATCGGTCGATGCGGACCGGCTGATCGCGATGCTGCGACGGGCCGCGCCGGTCCGCGAGCTCTCCGAGACCGAGTGGCGGCGGCTGATCGGATACCTCGTCGACCTCAAGCTCGCCCGAGCCGAGGACGGGCGTCTCACCTCCGGGCGGGCGACGCTGCCGCGGTTCTACGCCTCGCTGTCGCTGATACCGGACGAGCGGACGTACCGCCTGCGCGACCTGGCGACCCGGCGACTGATCGGCACGCTGGACGAGCGCTTCGTCCTGACCCAGATCCTCGCCGAGCCCGAGGAGATCTTCCTCCTGCACGGCCGCACCTGGAAGGTCGTGGAGTACCGGGACGGCGAGCTCCTGGTCGAGACGGTCAACGAGATCGGGCGCGAGCCGCGGTGGGCCGGCGAGGACCTGCCCGTCCCGTACGACGTCGCGCAGGAGATCGGGCGCCTGCGTCGGGACGGTGCGTTCGACCGCTACCCCCTGCCGCCCGGCGATCGGGCGCGCCTCGCGGACCGCCGGGCGGCCGCGCTCGCGGCCGACACCTTGCCGACCGATGAGCGCCTGACCGTCACCGCGCGGGGGCGCCTCGTCGTCTACGGCGCCTGCTTCGGCACGCGAACGAACGAGACCCTCGCGCTCGCGGCCGCCGGGCTGCTCACCGCCCGCCTCGGGGCACGGGCCACCGTGGCGGCCGTCGAGCCGACCTGGTTCGTGCTCGAGCTTCCGATCGCCGCCAACGACGCGACCCTCGTCGACGCCGTCCGCCTCGACCCGTCGGCGCTGAGCCCCCTCATCGAGCGACTCGTCCCGTCGGGTCTCGAGTACCGCTGGGTGTTCCTCGCGGTCGCCCGCAAGCTGGGCGTCCTGCCCGAGTCGGCCGACCCGCGGGACCTGCGCACCCTCGAGCCGCTCCTCGAGGCGGCGGCGACGAGCCCGCTGGGCGACGAGGTGCTCGAGAAGACGCTCCACGACCGCTTCGACCTCGCCCACGCCGAAGCCGTGCTCGAGCGCATCGGCTCCGGGGCGATCGCCGTCACGCCGGCCGCCCCGAGCGCGCTCACCGACGGTCCTCTCGAGCGGCTCGGATGGAAGACGCTCCCCGATCGGCCGCCCCCGACGCTGCTCAAGGCGATCCGCGAGCGCCTCGAGCACGAGCGTCTCGACCTCGTCTGCCTGCGCTGCGGGTTCGTCCGGTCGACGACCCCGGCCCGTTACCGGACGGAGGGAGGCAGCCGGTGCCTGCTCTGCCACGGGTCGCTCAGCGCGGTCCTCTCCCCTCGGCGACCGGAGGAGGTCCAGCGCCTTTCGCGCTACGCGCGCGCGAAGTGGAAGCCGGCCGGCCGATCGGGCGGGCGCGCGCGCCGGCGCGAGCGCCCGCCCGGCCCGGAGCTCGCCGCGCTGGTCCGGACCGGCTACACGAGCGCGGAGCTCGTGGCCCACTACGGCGAGCGGGCCCTCTTCGCTCTCGCGGCCCGCGGGATCGGGCCTGAGACCGCCCGGCGGCTGTTGATGCGCCTCTACCGGGACGACGACGCGTTCTTCACGGAGATCCTGCGGGCGGAGCGGAGCTACGCCCGGACCCGGGCGTTCTGGGACTGACCGACGCGCCGGCCAGACCCTCGCGACGGCCGCCCGGGGCGAGCGCGCGCGCGGCCGCCTCGACCTCCTCGCGCGGGGCGTCGGTGCGGAACCCCTCGGCGCGGGCGTGGGTGCGCGCCGCCCGGTAGCCGCGGTCCCTCAGCCGCTCGAACAGCGCGGCACGGGACGGTGGGGATGCGAGCCCGAGCGCGCGGGACAGCTCGTTCGGCTCGTAGTAGAACGGGACGTCCGCCGCGAGCTCCTCCCGCACGCGGTCGAGGAACGTGGCCGTGGAACGCGGTTCGGCGGCCGCCGTCGGCACCTCGAGCCGACGAACGAGCGACGCGTCGAACAGGGGCCCCAGCCACAGCGGGCCGTACGGCCCGCGCTCGCCGAGTCGGGGTCCGTGCCAGAACGCCGGGACGATCGCGGCGATCGGCCCGGGCGTGTCCTCCCCGCCCTCCGTGACCTCGACGTAGGCCCGGACGTGGTGGTCGCGCACGTAGGCGAGGACCGGCCGCACGCGACGACCGAGCGAGCGGGCCTGGTGCGCGAGATAACCGAGCAGGATGCGCAACCCGCCTTCCGGGCCGAGGCGGCCGCGCACCGGACGCGCCCCGTAGCGCGCCTCGGCCGCACCGGGCTGGACGCCGGCGAGGACCATCATATCGGTCGCGGTCACGGCCAGCAGCCCGCCCGGACGGACCGCGCGCAGCGCCGTGCCGAGGAACGGCACCGGCGAGCCGTATGGGTCGACGTCGACGTAGTCGAAGGGCGCCTCCCCGGGGAGACCGCGCCCGTCCCGCTCGACGGCGACCGCGCCCGCGACGCGGCCGGCGTTGCGGCGCAGGACCTCGGCCGCGGTGGGGTTCGCCTCGGTGAGCAGGAACCGGTCGAACGCGGCGCTCTCGCGCACGAGGCGCAGACCCCGCACGCCGGTCGCGGCGGTCACCTCCCAACCGGTCCGGCCGCCGGCGAGACCGGCCCAGGCGCGGACCAGGCTGACGCCGAGGTCCCGGTCGCCGGCCATCGCCGGGTTGTAGAAGACCGGTGATCGCGCCCGTGGCCCACGGCCCGGGGGCGCCGGCGGCAGCTCGAGCTCGGTGCCGCCCTCGCGCGAGAGGCTCAGTGGGAGCGGCCCGTGATGAGGTGCACGATCTTGAACGCGAGGAGGTTCTTGTTGATCGGCGTGACCTCGAGCAGGCGTAATTCGTCCCTCCGCCGGATATCCTGGAGCAACGGGTTGCGGGACTTCTTGTGCAGGGTCATCACGATCGACTTCTTGGCGTCGAGGGTCTCGACCACGCTCTGGGTGAACGGCTCGCTCTCGACCTCCATCTTGCCGACCTCGTCGATGACGATCACGTCCGCTTCCTCCCGCGCCTCCGCGAGCGCGCGGGTCCCGAGGCCCTCGAGGGCGCCGAGATTGACCCCGTAGCGCCCGGAGCGGATCCGCGACTTGAGCCCCTCGTGGGCGAACACCTCGTGCTCCTTGGTCAGCCAGTTGGTGATCTGGAAGCCCGCGCGACGCTGCTTCTCGACGATCGGCTCGGTGACCATGCCGCCGACCTTCACCCCCTCCTCCTCGAGGAGCTCGATGATCCGCAGCAGGGTCTGCGTCTTCCCCGAGCCCGGGAGGCCCGTGATACCTATCTTGACCGGAGGGGAGAGTCGACGCGGCACGGGAACTCCCTGTTAATGGGCCTTCTAGGGCGGTATGCAATAAGAGCGTATCCCCGCCTCCGGGGTTGAAACGGGGGCGAGACGGCTGCCGCACGCGCTCCAGGACGACCCGGGACCGGTCTATCCGGCCCGAGAAGACTCCCGGCTCTTGCTGCCGTTCGCTGACGTGCCCGCGGGCTCGACGCTGCTCGAGATCGGATGTGGGGCCGGTGACGCCTCGTTGCGGGCGGCCCATGGCGGCGCCCGGGTCGTCGCGACGGACCTGAATCCCCACGCGCTGCGTTCGCTGCGCGATCGGGCGCGAGCGCTGGGGCTCTCGGTCGCCGCGGTCCGCACCGACCTCGCCCGGGGCCTCGGACGCTTCGACCGCGTGCTCGCCAACCCGCCCTACCTGCCCACGGCCCCCGGGCAGCGCGACCCGGACCGCTGGCACAACCTCGCGCTCGACGGCGGCCCGGACGGCAGCCGCACGACCGCGCGCCTGGTCCGCGGCCTCGCCCGCCACCTGTCGCGCGGGGGCGTGGCGTTCCTCGTGGTCTCCTCGCGGCAGGACCCGCGGGCCCTCGCTCGCATCCGACGGCGCTGGACGAACGCCGGAGGCCGGGTGCGGACGGTCGCGACGCGCCGGCTCGAGGGCGAGCGCCTCGGACTCTGGCGCCTCAGCCGCGGCGCGGTCGTCAGCCCGCGCGGGCGCGCTCGGCGTGTCGGACGATCGCCTCGAGGAAGCGATGGCCGTCGCCGACCCCCTCGGGCCCGCCGTTCCTCGTCCAGTCCGGTGCCTGCGCGCGGAAGAACGCGCGCTCGGGGTGCGGCATCAGCCCGAAGACGTTCCCCTCCGGGTTCGTGAGGCCCGCGACGTTGCCGTCCGAGCCGTTCGGGTTCCACGGATAGCTCGCCTCGGTGCCATCGGGCGCGACCCAGCGGAAGAGGATCTGCCCGGCCTCGGCGAGCTCGCGCCGCCGCGCGGCGGCGTCCCCGGAGAGGACCAGCTTTCCTTCGGCGTGCGCGGACGGGAAGAGGAAGCGCGTGCCCTTCGCGACCGCCCGGAGCGGCGGGAACTTCCCGCCCTCCCAGGCGACGAACGTCGGCCGGCACTCGAAGTGGCCGGAATCGTTCGTCATGAGGACCGCGTCGGGCGGCCCCAGTCGGCCACCGGGCCGGCCGGGGAGGAGCCCAAGCTCGACCACGACCTGGAAGCCGTTGCAGATGCCGCCGACGAGCCGCCCGGAGCGCACGAACGCCTCGAGCGAGTCGCCGATCGCGGCGCGGACCCGCGCCGCGAGGATCGCTCCGGCGCGCACGTAATCGCCGCCGGAGAAACCGCCGGGCACGAACAGCGCGTCATAGTCATCGAGCCGCCGTCGCTCCTCCGGGGCGACGTCGCGGTCGGCGAGCTGCCGGAGCTGGACGATCTCGGGTCGGGCACCGAGGTTCGCGAGGGCGACGGCCAGCTCCTGGTCGCAGTTCGTTCCTTCGATGGCAAGGATCGCGATCGACAGCTGGGTCCGGGCCACGGCCGGCGAGCGGTCGGCGGGGCTTAACCGTTCCTCGCGGCCGAAGGTCCGGGGCCCAGCGGCGGGTCGAGGAAGTGGACCGAAAGGCGCGATCCGGCCCGGACGACGCGGCGGCCTGGCGGCAGGATCGCGTAGGCGGTCGCCCCCTCCATGCTCGTGATCACCGACGAGCCCCGGAACGTCGAGAACGCCCGGCCGCCGCGGAAGGCGAGCGGCACGACCGTCGCGAGCCCGGGGGTCGGGGCGACGGCGTCGCTGCCCAGGATCGCGGACCCGTCCGTCCACCCCGGACCCGGGCGACGGCCCAGCTTGCGGATCACCGGCAGCACGAGCCAGTACATGTTCACGAGCGACGAGGTGGGGTGGCCGGGCATGCCGACGATCACCGTGCGACCGGCCCGTGCCGCCAGCGTCGGCTTGCCGGCCCGGACGGCGATCCCGTGGAAGAGCACTCGGCCGAAGCGGGGGAGAATCCGCGGCAGGTGGTCGCGTTCGCCCACCGAGCTGCCGCCGGTCGCCAGCACGAGGTCCGCGCCCCGCCGCGCGCGGCGCAGGGCGCGCACGATGCGCTCCGGCTCGTCCGGGACCGGCGGCAGGGGCCAGGCGATCCCGCCCGCCGCCGCGACGACCGCCGAGAGGATCGCGTTGTTGCTCTCGTAGATGCGGCCGGTGCGTCCGCGGGCGCCCGGGGCGAGGAGCTCGTTGCCGTTGGGAACGATCGCGACCACCGGGCGGGCGTAGACGCGAATCCTCGGGATCCCGCAGGCCGCAAGGGTCCCGAGCCGGGTCGCGGTGAGCTCGGCCCCCCGGTGCACCAGCAGGCGGCCGCGCGGGAAGTCATGTCCCGGCTGGGAGAAGCGCTCGCCGCGACCCACGGGCCGGCGCAGCCGGATCCGATCGCCGCGCTGTTCGACGTCCTCGAAGATCACGACCGTGTCGGCGCCGCGCGGCATCGCGCCGCCCGTCGCGATCGCGACGCACGTGCCGGGCCGCAAGGTACCCCGGAACGCCTCCTCCGCGAACACCTCGCCGACGATCGCGAGCGTCACGGGCCGGTCCCGGGAGGCGCGGCGGCTGTCGGCACTCCGGAGCGCGTAGCCGTCCCACGTGGCGCGCGAGAACGCCGGGACCGGCCGGGGGGCGCGGACCGACTCGGCCGCGATCCGGCCGAATGCGTCGGTCAGGAGGACCCGCTCGGTCCGGGCGATCGGGCGGGTCGCGGCGAGCAGCTGCTGTCGCGCGCGCCTCACCGAGGTGAGGTGGCGAAAGGCGTGCATCTTCATCGTCGGAGCTCCGGGCGCAAAGGACCCTCCTCCAGGCCGCGCGCGGCAGCGACTACGCCGGCGCGCAGACATCCGGTGAGGTCGTGGCCGGCAAACCACGCGGCGTAGAATCCGCCCCGGAACCGATCACCGGCCCCGACCACCGAGCCCACGTGCCGGACCGGTCGGGCCGGCACGTGGACGGTGCCGGTGCGAGAAAACGCGCTCGCGCCCCGCGGGCCCTCCGTCCGCACTACGAGGGGGACCTTCGCCGCGAGCGCGCGCGGTCCGGGCAGGTCGAGCTTCGCGGCGATCCGGGCGATCTCCGCTCGATTCCCGAAGACGATCTCGGCGTCGCGGAGCAGCCGGGCGAGCCGGCGCGCGTCCCAGCGGTAGTACACCTCCTGCGCCGGGTCGGCCGCGATGCGGACGCCCGTCGCGCGCGCTTGCCTGGCGACCCCCAATTGGAGATCGGGCGGTCCCGTGGTGAGGTGCACCCAGGCATACTCCCCGATCCATGGCCAGGAAAGGCCCTGCGCCCGGATCCCGTCGGCCATCGCCCCCTGGGCCATCAGCGTCCGTTGGGCACCGCCGGGCTCCTCGAGGACGTAGGCCGTGGGGGTCGGAACGCCTCGCAGCGACGTGAGCCCCCGCAGGTCGATGCCGTCGCGCCGCAGCTGGCGTCGGAACGACTCGGGGAACGCGTCGCCGAGGCGGGCGATGAGCCCGGTCCGCACCCCGTAGTGGCTCGCAGTGCGCGCGATCGTGCCGGCCGTTCCCCCGAGAACCACGCGTTCGCGGAGCACCGGGACGGTTCGATCCGGAGGAGGGAACCGGGGCAGGGAGAAGAACCGGTCGACGTTGACGTGACCCGAGACGAGCAGCTCGCGCGGCCGCTCGCGGAGCGCCTCGGCCATAGCCTGTCGCCGCGCGCTAGCCCTCGCCTCGCATAGCCCTTCGGGCACGCGGGACGCTGTTATGCCCTCCTGCCGCTCCGGCGGCGGTCGATGCTCGTCGACGGCGCGATCCTCGACGCGGAGGGAGCCCGGTCGGGCTACGTGCGGCTGCGCGAGGGCCGGGTCGTTGAGGTCGGTGCTCGCGGGACCGACTCGCGGCGCGGGCGGGAGCGCCGGATCCGGGGCATCGTGGTGCCCGCGCCGGTCAACAGTCACACGCACCTCGGCGACGCGGTCTCGACACGAGAACCGCCAGCGGGCCCGGTCGCTTCCCTCGTCCGCCCACCGCACGGCTACAAGTTCCGGCTGCTCGCGGAGGCGACGCGCGCCGCGAAGTTCGCGGCGCTGCGCGGGGCCCTCGAGCGAATGGTCCACGACGGGGTGGCGGCGGCCGTCGACTTCCGGGAGGAGGGCGTCGCGGGCGTTCGGCTCCTGCGCGAGGCCGCGCGGACGTCGGGGCTGCGGGTCGTGATCCTCGGCCGCCCGATCGCCCGCCCCGTCGACCCGCGGGAGCTCGCGGGGCTGCTGGCGGTGGGGGACGGCGTGGGGCTCTCGAGCGCGCTCGAGGAGTCCCTCGCGACGCGCGACACCGTCGCGCGGGCGTGTCGGCGGGCGGGTAAGCCGTTCGGACTGCACGCCAGCGAGGCCCGGCGCGAAGCCCCGGACTCCTTCCTCCGTCCACGACCGGACCTCGTTATCCATCTCGCGCATGCGACCCCGGACGATCTGGCAGCGGTGCGCGACGCGCGCGTCGCGGTCGCCGTCTGCCCCCGATCGAATGCGCTGTTCGGCCGCCAGCCGGACCTGCGAGCGATGGAGCGGCTCGGGGTCTCGATGCTGCTCGGCACCGACAACGCGATGTTCCACGCGCCGTCGATCTGGCGCGAGCTCGAGTTCGCGTACGTCGCGACCCGGCTGCGACGGCGGCCGGTCTCCGCCGCGTTCCTCGCGCGCAGCGCGCTCGTGGAGCCGTGGCGCTGGCTCGGTGAACCCGAGGCGGCACGGGTGGCGCCCGGCACGCCGGTCCGGCCCCTCGTCCTGCGCCTGCCGCCCGACGACCCGGCCTACCAGGTCGTCACGCGCACCACCGAACATCTTATCGTCCCGGTCGCGCCCCGGCCCGTCCGCGCCGGAGGCGCCGGATGAAGAGCGACGAACTGTTCGCGCTGCTGCGCCGTCGCGGCGTGCTCTGGCCCACCGCCGAGATCTACGGGGGCGCGCAGGGCCTCTACGACTACGGGCCCCTAGGTGCCGCGCTCAAGCGGCGGGTGGAGGAGGCCTGGGTCGCCTGGTTCGCGGGGCTCTCGCACGACTATCACGTCATCGAGCCGGCGGAGATCCTGCCCGAGGCCGTCGTCCGCGCGTCGGGCCATCTCGAGAACTTCACCGACCCCGAGATCACGTGCGAGAACTGCCATGCCCACTTCCGGGCGGAGACGATCCTAGAGAAGGTGCGACCCGAGGGCGTTGACGGGCTCTCGCCCGTGGAGATCGGCGAGATCGTGCACGCCCGAGAACTCAAGTGCCCGAACTGCGGCTCGAGCGCGCTCAGCGTCCCCCGCTCGTTCAACCTGATGTTCGGCGTCGACTTCGGCGTCACCGGAAAGGAGCGGGCCTACCTGCGGCCCGAGACCGCCCAGAGCAGCTATCTCGCGTTCGCCCGGATGTGGGACGTCGGCCGCCGGGCCCTCCCGCTCGGGATCGCGGTCGTCGGGAAGGCCTACCGCAACGAGATCGCGCCGCGGCAGGTCCTGTTCCGGATGAGGGCGTTCACGCAGGCAGAGCTCCAGATCTTCTTCGACCCCGCCCACTTCCCCCTGCCCTTCGAGCGGGTCCGGGACGAGCGGCTCCCGCTCCTGCGGGTCGCGCGACGCACGGCCGGGGAGGAAACGCCGGAGTGGGTCGCCGCCGGCGAGCTCGCGGGCCCGGGGGGCCTGCCCGAGTTCTACGTCTACCACCTCGTCCACACGTTCCGCTTCTTCCGCGACGTGCTGCGCGTGCCCCCCGAGAGGATCCGCCTGTTCGAGAAATCCGACAGCGAACGGGCGTTCTACAACCGGATCCAGTTCGACGTCGAGGTCCAGCTGGAGAGCCTGGGCGGCTTCAAGGAGCTCGGCGCCGTCCACTACCGGGGCGACTACGATCTCTCCCGGCACGGGCAGGGCTCGGGCCGCGACCTCTCCGTGACGCTCCACGGAGGCGCCAAGGTGCTCCCGCACGTCCTCGAGCTCACCTTCGGGGTCGACCGCAACGTCTGGGCGCTCGCCGACGTCCACCTGGCGCGGGAGGGCGAGCGGACGGTCTGGCACCTGCCGCCGTACCTTGCGCCGCTCGCCGCCGGCGTCTTTCCCCTGATGGAAAAGGAGCACGCCGCCTACGCGCTCCGCGTCGCCGACGGGCTCGCCGCAGCCGGCATCGCGAGCGGATACGATGATGCGGGGGCGATCGGCCGGCGCTACGCCCGGATGGACGAGGCCGGCACGCCGTTCTGCGTGACGGTGGACGGCCGGACGGTCGCCGACGGTCCCGACCGGGACACGGTCACGCTGCGCGACCGAGATTCGAAGGCACAGGAGCGCCTGCCGGTCGGCGAGCTCGCCGCGCGGATCCGGCCGGCGATCCTGCCGCCGCGCCCGCCTCGCGCGTGACCGGCCACCGTGCGTCGTTCGGTTTGACCGAACAACGGATATACCTCGCTCCGACGTAGTTCCCCATCGATGGCCGCCGGCGGAGGCGCCCCACCGCCCACGAGCGGGTTGACGCCGCTCCAGCATCGCCAGTCGCGCTGGCTGGGCCAGGGCTACGCGGACATCACCAAGCTGCGCGAGCGCTCCGCCCACCACGACCGGCTCGCCGCGCGCTTCCAGCAGCGCGCCTCGCGGATCAACACCAAGATCGAGCGGCTCCGCCACCAGTCGACAGTGCTGCGGGAGAAGGCCCAGCGCGTGCTCGCCGAGATCCCCGAGATCGAGCAGCAGATGAAGCAGCACGAGCGGGACATCGAGGCCGGCACGAGCCGCGCCGGCGGGGCGCCCGTCGGCTCCGACGTCACCAACCTCCACTACCGGGTCCGCAAGCTGCAGCAGAAGGTCGTCGACCGCCAGCACAAGGCGCGGGCCCTCGAGCTCAAGGCCGCGCAGAAGACGCAGAAGACCGCCGAACTCAAGGTCAAGGTGGACCGGTACCTGGAGAGCGCCCGGCTCCAGGAGCAGGAGGCGCTCGCGTACCGACAGCGCGCCGACCGGCTCCAGCTGGTCACCGAGAAGGACGTCGCCGGGAACCTGGGCGGTGCGCCGCCGCCTCCGCCCCCGGCCGACGCCGGCTCCCGCGCGCCATGAAACTGATCGTCACGGTCGGCATGCCCGGCTCGGGCAAGGACGAGCTGATCGAGGTCGCGCGTGGCATGGGGCTCGCGACCCTGAAGATGGGCGACCTCGTGCGCGACGAGACCCGGCGCCGCGGGCTCGGGCTCACGAACGCCAACGTCGGCCGGGTCGCCTCGGAGGAGCGCGACAAGCACGGCCCCGGGGTCTGGGCGCAGCGGGCCCTCCCGAAGCTGACCGAGACCCGGATGCTCGTCGACGGCTGCCGGTCGGACAGCGAGATCTCGGTCTTCCGCCACCACTTCGGCGACCTGTTCGTCCTCGGGATCTTCGCGTCGCCCGAGACCCGGTACAATCGCCTGAGCGCCCGCCAGCGCTCCGACGACGTCGACCTACAGGACTTCTACGACCGGGACCGGCGGGAGCTCAAGTGGGGGATCGGCAACGCCTTCGCGCTGGCCGACGGGATGATCGTCAACGAGGGCTCGCTCGACGAGTTCCGCCGCCTGGCGCGCACCACGCTCGAGCGGGTCCTCGCGCGGGACGACGGCGACTGAGCGACGGGTCGCGCGGTGGCCTACGGGTCGCCGAGGCGCTCGGGCTCGCGGCCCGTGAGGAGCTCGCGCACGAGCGGGAAACGCTCCCGGTCCACCACGACCGCGATCCGGCCCCGCCCCTGCGCGAGCCGACGGGCCCCGCGGACGAGATGCCCGTCTCGCGAGCGCGCGAACGCACGGGATCCCCGTCCGCCCGCCACGCTCTGGTCCCAGGCGAGCGCGAACTCGTCCGGGCTCGAAGGGGCCGGCGGATTGCGGCCGGTCGAGCGCTCGCGCACGGTGCGTCGGACGAGCTCGACGTACCCGATGTGCTCGGCGAACATCTCGGCGCTCGCGTCCTCGCTCGGGTCGAGCGCCTCGATCGGTAGCGCGCGTTCGTCGGCCCAGGCGATCAGGTCGATGAACGACGGGTTCGGCACGCGCACGCGGCCGAAGCGGGAGAGGCCCCGGACCTCCCCGGTCTCGTTGGAGGTGAGCGGGACGACCGGCTCGGCGTCCGACGCGACGAAGTAGCGGCGCAGGCTCGCCACCTCCTCGGTCGACAGGCCGATCCCGACCGCGGTCGGGGCGTGGCCATCGACGGCGGCGAGGACACGCGGGCTCTCCGACTCGAGGCCCCGCACGGCCCCCACCAGGAGGAGCGCGCGACCGGGACCGAGCGGTTCGGCGATCACCGGCCTTCGCGCGCGGCGATCTCGTCGAGGAAGTCGTCCGGATCGCGGTGGCGCTTGAGCTCGTTCACCGACAGGATCGGAAGGCCCTGGATCGAGGCGCGGTGGACCGCCTCGCGAACGATGAACATCGCGTGGCCCTCCGCGACGCGCGCGAGGCTCTGCAGCACCTCGGCGCGGTGGAGCGCGGCGCGCAGGCTGCCGGTCGACGCGAGCAGGATCTCCGGCGTGCGCGCCAGGGCGTCGAACGGGGCCCGCACCGTCACGACGACCTCGAGGCCCATGCCGTCGAGCTGCTCGATCACGTGGTCCCGCAGGGCGTCGCCGGTCCGCGGCGGTCGCCGTGGGGCCGGGGCGACGCCCGTGGCCTCGGGGTCGCTCGCCCCGCCGGCCAGGCGCGCGCTCGGCCGCTTCGGCTCGAACAGCTCGATCGGACGGACGATCGGCTCGCCCAGGAATCCCTCGATCCGGTCGATCACCTCGATCTCCGCGCCGGCGCCCTCCTCGTAGAGCTGGATCGCCCGACGCGAGACACCCGCGATGCCGGCGAGCGCGCCGAGCGAGAGCCCGCGGTGCAGGCGCAGCCACCTTAGCCGCTCGCCATCGACCCGGGCGAACGTTCCGCCGGGGCTCGCGTACAGGAAGGGCGGGAGCGCCTTGTCGAGGTACTCCTGGAGGGTCGACTGGCTGATGATCGGGACCCCGTAGCGGGTGTAGACGACGCCGGCCTCGAGCTCCGAGGTGCCGGACGCCTGGCCGACCACGAGCACGATCGCCGGGAACAGGCGACCGAGCTCGAGCAGCCGGGTGGCCTCTTCGCCATCGAGCGCGTCGATGTTCTTGAGCACCTTGACGAGCAGGAGCGTGGCGTCGCGGCGGGCGGCGAGATCGAAGCTCGACGGCCGGACCCCGTGCGTGTCGGACACGTAGAAGCCGGCCCGCTCGAGCGTCTCGCGGACCTGTTCGATCCAGCGCTCTCGGGACCGGGGCATCGACGAACCTCGAGATATCCATCTGGGCCGTCTATAAGAGCGGACCCGCTGCACGTCCTCGGGGGTCGGGGGTCCGGGCCGTGGCGCGCGCGAACCGCCGGGCTCCCACCGTCGACGGCCCCGCGCGACCGGTGCCGGACGCCCCCGCCCTGCTCCTGGGCGGGCCCCACGACGGTGGGCCGACGCTCGTGGTCGCCGACCTTCACCTCGGCCTCGGGGGCACGGCGGAGCGGCCCGGCGGTCCCCCGGGGGGGTCCGCCGATGAGCTCGCGGACCGGCTCCTCGGCCTTCTCGACCATTCCCGGGCGGAACGATTGCTCGTCGCCGGCGACGTAAAGCACCCGATCGTCGGGGTGCCGCGCACCCTGCGGCCGGTCCTCTTCGACTTCTTCGCCCGGCTCCTCGGGGCGAGCGCCGCGGTCGGGGTGATCCTTGGCAACCACGACGTCGGACTCGTCCCCCATCTACCGCGCGAGGTCGAGGTGCATGGTCCGACGGGAACGGTGCGGGCCGGCACCGGCGTCTTCCACGGCCACCGCTGGCCCTCGAACGAGGTCCTGGCCTGCGCTCGGCTCGTGACGGGCCACCTCCATCCCGGGTTCCGACTGGCACCCACGCCGGAGCACCCCCTCGGGAAGCGTCCGTGCTGGGTGCGCGTGGAGCGGGACCCGCCACCGCGCGGGAACCGGAGAGGGCGACGACACGCGGAGATCCGTGCGCAGGAGATCGTCGTGGTGCCCGCCTTCAATCCGCTCGCCGGGCTCGAAGCGCTGAACCGGGAGCGGCCGGCGCGGGGCCGCTCGTTCCTGGTCGGCCGGTTCCTGTCCCTCGGCCGGGCCCGCGCCTATCTGCTCGACGGGACCGACCTCGGCCCCGTCCTCACCCGCTCGCCCGTCCCCGCGCGAGCCGCGGCGCGATCTCGGAGGGCTCCGTGATCGGGGGCGCGCACGCGGATCCGAAGCAGACGAGCGCCCGGGCTTCCTTCGGCCGTTCGGCGACGCGGAGCGCCTCGGGCAGCGAGAACGGCTCGGGCGGGGTCCCGCGGAAGACCCAGACGTTCGGGTGCCAGGCCCGGCGCGCGGCCGTCACCAGTCGATCCGCGGCGGCGCCCTCGCCCTCGATGACGACCGTCGCCGGCTCCGTCATCGAGAGGCCGGCGGCGAGCGCCGAGCCGGCCGCGAACAGGCCGGCCCCGGCGATCCGCGTGGCGATCGGCGGAAGGAGCGCATCGGCCGTCGCGCGCCAGCGCTCGTCGTGGACCAGCGAGGACAATCGATAGCAGGCGAGCGCGGCGGCGGCGTTCGCGGCCAGGTGGGGGCTGTCCTCGAGCGGGTAGCTCGGGACGGCGAGCGACGGCATCTCCGCGCCGTCGTAGAGACGGGGGGCGATGTCGCGCAGGAGCCCGTCCTCGCCGCGGAACTCCCGGTCGACGAGCTCGAGAAGGGCGATCGCCGGTGCGACGTAGCGCGGGTCGACCGTCGCTCCCGCGAGCTCGACGAGCCCGCCCGCCACCGCGACCTGGTCCTCGAGCAGACCCCAGCCGCTCGGGCCGGACGGGTCGAGCCGGTGGGCGGCGCCCTCGCCCGGACGCACCGCCTCGCGCAGGAAGCGGTCCGCGGCGCGCCGGGCGTCCGCGAGCACCGTGGGGTCGCTCGCGAGCGACCCGGCCCGGGCGAGGGCGCCGATGAACCGACCGTTGAGGTCGGCGTACAGGGCGCGGTCCACGGAGGGCGTCGGCCGGAGCGCCCGCCGCGCGGCCAGGCGCTCGATGACCCGCGCGAGCACCGCCTCCGCGGGACCGGAAAGCGTGAGCCCACTCGCGGCTTCGGCGGTGGGGATCGCGCGGAAGAGGACGTTGCGCTCGGGGTCGTGGGGCATCCGGCCGTCGGTGCCGATCCCGAACAGCCGGGTGGCGAAGCGCAGTTCGTCCCCCGCGAGCGCTTCCTTCAGCTCTGCGCGGCTCCATGTGAAGTAGTCCCCATCGTCGCCCGGGGCATTGTCGGCATCTTGACTGGCGCCGAAGCCGCCCGCGGGGTCCGCGAGGACGCCGCGGACCCAGCCGAGGATCCCACCGACCGTCTGCTCGAGCCGAGGTTCGGCGAAGCGTTGCGCCCCCTCGACGTAGGCGCCGAGGAGGGCCGCGTTGTCGACCGCCATCTTCTCGAAGTGCGGGATGTGCCATCCCTCGTCGACCGAGTAGCGGTGGAATCCTCCGCCGATCTGGTCGT
>Ga0187783_10001963_pt1 | contig 15291 bp, 13 predicted proteins | sample 1015_SJ02_MP02_2_FD_132471 | JGI IMG/M metagenome (GOLD analysis project Ga0187783, IMG submission 132471) | Tropical peat soil microbial communities from peatlands in Department of Meta, Colombia - 1015_SJ02_MP02_20_MG | ecosystem: Environmental > Terrestrial > Soil > Wetlands > Peat | place... | reverse complement strand
GACAGTCCACGTGCGCGTAGTGACGACTCTTGCTCTGATACTCCACGTGCGCCGTCGAAATCGTGATGCCACGCGCCTTCTCCTCCGGCGCCTTGTCAATCTGATCGTAGGCGACAAACTGCCCCCCATACGCCTCCGCCATCACCTTCGTCAGCGCCGCCGTCAACGTCGTCTTCCCATGATCCACGTGCCCAATCGTCCCCACGTTTACGTGCGGCTTGGTCCGCTCAAACTTCTCTTTGGACATGGAAAGCTCCTCGAAATGGCGCAGCGCTGTCCGGCGCCGCGATTCCCTAAACCAACTTCTGACTCAACACCGGCTGCCCGGGCGACTGGAGCCCACGACCGGGATTGAACCGGTGACCTCGTCCTTACCAAGGACGTGCTCTACCAACTGAGCTACATGGGCTCTATGTCGGCTGCAATGCTGCGGACACGCCTGGAGCGGGTGATGGGAATCGAACCCACGTCATCAGCTTGGAAGGCTGAGGTTCTACCATTGAACTACACCCGCGCTGATGGCGCCGTCTGCCGGCCGCAGCCTCGAGGCTCTCTCGCCCGCCCACGTGGTGGAGGGGGAAGGATTCGAACCTTCGAAGGCATAAGCCGGCAGATTTACAGTCTGCTCCCGTTGGCCGCTTGGGTACCCCTCCGCAAAATGAGCCGCGTATTGTGATTTCGCACTGCCGGGGTGTCAATGCACTTATGGCCCGGTATTTGCTAGAGATTCTTCCCGAATCCGGGACCACCTGCGTTCCGCGGGAGGGCCTGCCTCAACCGTCCCCGGTCCGGGGGGCGCGGACGGCCTCTGCCGGCGCCCGGCGCGCCTCGGCGGTCAGCCGGGCGATGAGTGCCGGGCCGGCCCGCTGCGCCGTCCCGGGGCGCATGCCGGGCGGCAGCTCGATCGGACCATACCGGATGCGCAGCAGGCGGCTCACCTCGAACCCGACCGCCTCCCACAGGCGCCGGACCTCACGGTTGCGGCCCTCGCGGAGCACCACCCGGAAGCTGCTCTGGCCGGCCGCAGGCTGACGGCCGCCCGCAGCGGACCCCTCCGTCTCCCGCGCCGGGGTGATGCGGTCGAAACGGGCCGGGCCGTCCTCGAGCGTCACGCCCGCCAGCAGCCTCGCCAGCACTTCCCTGCCGGGACGGCCGCGAACGCGCACCAGGTACTCGCGCTCGACCTCGCCCGAGGGGTGCATCAGCCGGTGCGCGAGGGCGCCGTCGGTCGTGAACAGCAGCAGGCCCGAGGTGTTCACGTCGAGTCGCCCGACCACGATCCAGCGGCCGTGCCGCGGCGGGGTCAGCCGCTCGAACACCGTCGGCCGCCCCTGCGGGTCCCGCCGGGTGGTGACCTCGCCGACAGGCTTGTAATAAAGGAGTAGCTCGGCCGTATCCGGGCCACCCCCAAGGTCGAGCTTTTTGCCATCGAGGCGGATCTCATCCCCGGGGGCCGCCCGGCAGCCGAGCTCGGCCACCTGCCCGCCAACGGTGAGGCGTCCGGCGCGGATCCACTGCTCGATCGTCCGGCGCGAGCCGAGGCCCGCCTGCGCCAGCAGTTTCTGCAGCCTGATCATGCCATCATAAGTACAAAGTCTGACACGCCCGCCCGCCGCGCCTTGTCCATGGCATCGCGGCGAGGGTAGAAGGAATCATGATCTACCACGGCATTCTCGGCACGATCGGGAAGACTCGGGTCGTGCGCCTGTTCGAGGGGATCGCCGCGGGCGGCGATCCGGAGCGCTGAGCGGCACTCCGCCGCCGCACCTGCCCCCGCCGACTCTCATGGATGCGCGCCGCTACGCACCGCTGCCTGATCCCTTTGCGATGTGGCGAGGAGGGGCGCTGCACGGCGCGCGCATTGCCTACGAGACCTGGGGCAAGCTCAATGCCGCCCGCGACAATGCACTGCTGCTCTTTACCGGGCTCTCACCGCCTGCGCACGCCGCCGCCTCGCCCGAGGATCCAAGCGAGGGGTGGTGGGAGGGCATGGTGGGACCGAAGCTCGCCATCGACACCGAGCGTTTCTTCGTCATCTGCGTCAACTCGCTCGGCAGCTGCTTTGGCTCAACCGGACCTGCCTCGGTCGACCCCGCCACGCAGCGCCTCTACCGCCTGAGCTTCCCGGATCTCTCGATCGAGGACATTGCGCGCGGCGGTTTCGAGACCGTCCGCTCGCTCGGTATCACGCGCCTCGATACCGTCATGGGCCCCTCCCTCGGCGGCTCGGTGGCGCTCGCCTACACCGCGCTCTTTCCCGGGCACGCACGGCGGCTGGTCTGCATCTCCGGCACGGCCGCGGCCGCGCCGTTCGCGATTGCACTGCGCTCCATCCAGCGCGAGGCGATCACCAGTGATCCGGCCTGGGCGGGGGGCGACTATCCGCGCGAGCGGCCGCCGATCAGCGGACTGCGGCTGGCGCGCAAGCTGGGTACCGTCACCTATCGCTCCGCCACCGAGTGGCAGCAGCGCTTCGGCCGCGAGCCGATCCGCGCCGACCTGCGCGGCAGCGATCCGTTCACCTCCGAATTCGCCGTGCAGGGCTATCTCGAGGTGCTGGCGCAGCGCTTCGTCAACGCTTTCGACGCCAACTGCTACCTGTATATCTCGCGCTCCATCGATCGCTTCGACCTCGCCGCGCACGGCGAGCCGGTCGCGCTGTTTCGTCGTGCCGGCCTCGCGCAGGCGTTGGTGATCGGCGTCGAGACCGACTTGCTGTTCCCGGTCGCAGAGCAGCAGGCCGTCGCCCACGCCCTCCAAGCCGGTGGCGTTGCAACACAATTCGTTTCACTGCCGTGCATCCAGGGACATGACTCATTTCTCATCGACCTCGAGACTTTCGGGCGCGAGATCGGCGCGTTCCTGCGCAGCTCGTGACGGAGTCCTCGAGCATTAAGTTCAGTGGTCTCGGCAAGACCCGCGCGCCCAAGGCATAATGTCCGGGGCGCAACTAGAACAAGAGTCCCCCAAAGGTCAGCAGTGGAACGCCGGCTGCATACACGACATCGCGCTCGGACCGTCGTCTACATCACGGTTCCGGGCGGACGGCGCAAGCTCTGCAAGGCCGTGAACCTGAGCGCCACCGGTGTCTTCATCGAGACCTCGAACCTCGGCCTGCGCAAGGGCCAGCAGGTGGTGCTGTCGTTCGCGATTAATCTCGGTGCGATCACCAAGCTCCACCGGCGCACGGCCGTGGTCGCCCACGTCTCGCGCGGCGGCACCGGGCTGATGATGGAGACCTACGCCAAGACCTCACCCTGACGGGGTCGCGGCGGCAACTTCATTCGACTGCGGCGCGTCAACTGCCGCAGCGTCTGTTACGCTCCGCGGCTCATGGAGCCTCGCCGCGCCGTGCGCACCGGCCGCTGTCACACCCGCCGTTCGGTCTGCCGAAGTCCGCTATGAGCCCAGCCACTTTCCTGTCACGCAGACAGTTACTCAGACGCCTGGCACTCGGCGCCTCACTGATGCCACTGGCAGCGGGCGGCATGCGTCGCGCCCGGGCCGCGCCCGCTGCGCTGCTGTCGGTAGCGGCACCGGAGGCGAAGGCAGTGAAGTACGTCGAGGACGCCACCCAAGCGCCGGCGGCGACGCCCGGCAGCAACTGCGCCAACTGCGGTCTCTACCAGGGCCCGAACGGTTCCGCCCAGGGACCCTGCCAGCTCTTTCCCGGCAAGGAGGTGAAAGCCACCGGCTGGTGCAGCTCCTGGGCGCCGCAGATGTAGCAGGGCCCAGGCGGTTCGGCGATCCTCTGGCATGACTGCGCCGCACGCTACCCACAGCACCCTGTGGCCGCTGCGCTTCATCAGCCTCGAGTCTGCGAGCGGAGTCGTGCTGCTGCTCGCCGCGGCGGTGGCGATCGGCTGGGCCAATTCGCCGCTCGCGCGCTCCTACGAGGCACTCTGGCATCTCGAGCTCGGCTTCGGCGTGGCGCGGTTCCTGCCGGCACACGACCTGCACTTCTGGGTGAACGACGGGCTCATGACGATATTTTTCCTTCTCGTCGGGCTCGAGATCCGCCGCGAGCTGCACGATGGCGCGCTGTCCGATCGCCGGATCGCCACTCTGCCGATCATCGCCGCGCTCGGCGGCATCGTCGTCCCGGCACTCCTCTATCTACTTCTCAACGGTGATCCGCAGCTGCGCCGCGGCTGGGCGATCCCGACAGCCACCGATATCGCCTTCGCGGTCGGGGTGCTCGCGCTCGTCGGCCGGGGCGTGCCGCCGGCGTTGCGGCTGCTGCTGCTGACACTCGCCATCGTCGATGACATCGGCGCGATCGTCGTCATCGCCTGCTTCTATTCGCAGGGCATCATGGTCGCGGGCCTGCTGATGGTAGCGGCCGGTGTCGCGCTGGTGCTGGCGCTGCACCGGCTCGGAGTGCGAGCGGCACCGGCCTACATCGTGCCGGGCGCGGTGGTGTGGTACGGCATGCTGCGCGCCCAGGTGCATCCGGCGCTCGCCGGCGTGCTGCTGGGACTCCTCACCCCGCACGCCGTCACCTTCGCTCGCGGCGGGCGCGCGGCCGGCGAGGCGGGTAACGGCGGATCGCTGGTCGAGACTCTGGAGGAGACACTGCACCCTTATGTGGCTTTCGGCATCATGCCGCTGTTTGCGCTCGCCAACGCCGGTGTCAGCCTTCGAGGCCTTACGGTCAGCGCCGGGGCGCCGCTCGCGGTCGGCGCCGGAGTTGCCGCCGGCCTCATACTCGGCAAGCCGCTCGGCATCATGCTGGCCGCCTTCGGCGCGGTGCGCCTGAAGTTGTGCTCATTGCCCGAGGGCGTCGGCTGGCGTCATACGTTGCTGCTCGGGCTGCTCGGTGGCATCGGCTTCACCATGTCGATCTTCATCGCGGATCTCGCCTTCGAGGATCCGCGGCTGCTCGGCGCAGCCAAGTTCGCGGTGCTTCTCGCCTCGGTGGTCGCCGCGGCGCTCGGCCTGCTGGCGGGTCGACTGCAGCCGGGAGAATCAGCCGGCAGTGCGCGGCACTGAGCGGCGCGCGTCTCGGCCGTTCGCTCAGCGGTGGCTCAGTGCCCAGACGTAGGCGGCGACGGCGTGGACCTGCTCCGTGGTCAGCTGCGCGCCTCCCATCGGCGGCATCGGGTCACGGTATTGCTTGGGCTGCGCCACGCCATCGCTGATGACCTTGGAAATTCCCGCGTAGCTGCCATCACTCCACAGCCAGCTCTTGCCTCTCAGATCGGGACCCAGCGGCGTGCCCGCGCCGTCCGACCCGTGACAGCCCGTGCACGTGGCCCCCGCCACGCGGCCGTGGAATATCCGATCGCCGAGCTCGACCATTGCGCGCGAGGATCCCGCGGGCACCGGCAGCTCGGCCGCAGTATGCCCGGCGTCGGCATGGACGCCTTCGGGCGGTTGCGCCGAGGCCATCATCACCGCACCCGCTGGCGCATCGGGTGGCGGGCATGGCGTCACCGATTCGCTGGCGCCCGACTCGAGTGCGCCGCGATACACCACGCGCCAGATGCGGCCACGGACATCGTCGGCGACGAATAGCGCGCCATCGGGCGCGACGGCAACGCCCGAGGGACGGTATGCCGCGCGCCCGGGCTCCTTGATCGCGCCGGCAAAGCCGTCGGCAAAGACCTCGCAGCGCGCGGTGGCCGCTCCGGCCGAGAGCGCCTGGAACACCACGTTGTAGCCGCCCTGCGGATAGGGCGCGCGATCCCAGGACCCGTGGAACGCGATGAACGCACCGCCGCGGTAGCGCGCGGGAAAGCTCGAGCCGTTGTAGATGGTGAGATCGTTCGGCGCCCAGTGGGCCGGGAATGAGGCCACCGGAGCGAGCTTGCCGGCGCACGGGCCGACCGCCTTACCGCCGTCACCGCCGTATTCGGGCGCGAGCACCAGTTTGCGCTGCACCTCGTCGTAGTAACACTCGGGCCAGCCATAGTCAGCACCCTCGCTGACGCGCAGCAGCTCTTCCGCCGGCTGTGTCGCCTCCTGCTCGGGCCTGTAGAGCTTCGGCCAGTTCTCGTGCAGCTGATCGCGGCCGTGCTGGGTCGCCCACACACTGTGACCATCCGCAGCGAGTGCGATGCCGTCGGCGTTGCGGATGCCGGTGGCGTAGCGCTCGGCACGCGAGAACTTCTGACCCGTCCTATTGGCGTCGTACCGCCAGATGCCGCCACGCGTCTCAAGCTCAGTACAAGGATCGGCGCCCGGTACCTCGCGCTGGCGGTTGCGCGACTGGCAGGAATTGGTCGCCGAGGCGACATCGACGTAGAGCATTCCGTTCGCATCGATAGCGAAGGGATGCATCGGATGGTCTCCACCCAAGGGCAGCCCCGACACCACGGTCTCGGGCTGACCCTGCGGCTCGATCGCGCCGGCAGTGAGGGCGTAGCGCACGATGCGAGCGGATTCCTCGACGTAGACGGCTCCTCTGTAGAACGCGATGCCGGTGCCGCCGTGACCGCCCGCATCAGCCGCGGGCCCGAAGCGCTCGACAACGTTGGCCTTGCCAGAGCCGGTAGTGTCCTCGAGGGCCACGATGAAGCCGCCCGCGGGCGCGGCCGGCTCGCCGGCGAAGTAGCTGCCACTCCAGGTGTTGACGTAAACGACGCCGTTCGGAGCGACGGTCAGGTGGCGGGCGTGGCCGACACGATCAGCAAACACACTGGCACAGAAGCCCGGCGGAAGCTTGAGTCCGGCATCGGCGCAGTCCGCGGCGTGGGCGCTGGCAGCGCAGCCGGCCGTGAGGATCACCAGAGCGGCGTGGATAGAGGAGCTGCGCATGGGGTTGACCTCATCCGTCCCACACGGCCTCCACTATACGACGTTAACTTGCGTCGCCGCTGCATCCGTTCGACCGCCAGCGCCGTAGAGTCCAGCACAGCATCAGCCTGCGCCACCGCCGCGCCGCCTCCCCATGCACAAAGCTTCGCCGCTGGTCTCTCTGGTGTGCCTGCTGCTGCCGCTGACGGGCTCGGCCGCGATGCCGGTCACCGCCGCCTCGACCTCGATCGACTGGCAGCGGCAGTGGCAGGGAGCGCTGTTCGCGCGGGCCGCGCGCGAGCACCGCTTCGTGCTGCTCGACCTGCACGCGGTGTGGTGTCACTGGTGTCACGTCATGGATGAGGAGACTTACACGGACGCCAGCGTCATCAGACTGATCGGTGAGCGCTATCTCGCGGTCAGCGTCGATGCGGACGCAGATCCGGCACTCGCCGCCCGCTACGGCGACTGGGGCTGGCCGGCCACGATCGTGCTGGCCGCCGACGGCACCGAGATCGTCAAGCGGCGCGGCTTCATCCCGCCGGCGCAGATGGCGGCACTGCTGCAAGCCATCATCGACGATCCCACACCGGGCCCTTCGGTGCGCGCGGCGCCGGCGGCAGTGGCCACGGCGGGCGCGTTGGGCGAAGCGCAGCTCGCGCAGCTGCGCAGCACCTACGCTGAAGCCTACGACCGCAAATTCGGCGGCTGGGGCAGCGGTCAGAAGTTCATCGACGCCGCGACCATGGAATACACCTTCGCGCTCATCGTCGGTGAGCGCGACCCGCTCGCCGCGCGGCGGGCGCGGCGCACGCTCGACGCCAATCTCGCGCTCATCGACCCGGTATGGGGCGGCGTGTACCAGTATTCGGCCACGCGCGACTGGGCCTCGCCGCACTACGAGAAGCTGCTCGCCTTCCAGGCCGACGACCTGCGGCTCTACAGCGAGGCCTACGCCCGCTGGCACGAGCGGCGCTACCTGGAGGCGGCGCAGGCGCTCGAGCGCTACATGAACGCCTTCCTCAGGTCTCCCGCAGGGGCGTTCTACGTGAGCCAGGACGCGGATCTTTCGGCCCGGGTCACGGGACACAGCTACTACGCGCTCGACGCTGCGGCGCGGCAGCGGCTGGGACTTCCCCGGGTCGACACCCACCAATACGCGCGCGAGAACGGCTGGGCGATCCGCGCGCTGGCTAAGCTCTATGACGTGAGCGGAGAGTCGGCGGCGCTCGCGGGCGCCGTGCGCGCGGCCGAGTGGACGCTGGCGCATCGCGCACTCCCTGGTGGCGGCTTTCGCCACGATGAGCGCGACTCCGGCGGCCCCTACCTCGAGGACAGCCTTTCGATGGCTCAGGCGTTCCTGGCGCTGTACGCCTCGACGGGTGAGCGGCGCTGGCTGGCGCAGGCGCGCTCGGCCACCGACTACCTCATCAGCGAATTTCGCGACCGCCGCGGCGGCTACATCTCGGCACCGGTGCCCGCCGGCGCCACCGGCGTATTCGCCGAGCCCGCGCGCACACTCGAGCAAAACGCGGCCGTCGCGCGCCTCGCCAACATGCTGCAGCGCTATACGGCGGCGATGCGCTACCGCGAGGCAGCGCTGCACGCGATGCAGTTCCTCGGCGCGGCTGGATCCGACGGTCTGCACGCCGACATCCTCCTCGCCGAGCGTGAGCTCGCCGCCGCTCCGGTCCACATCACCGTCGTCGGCAGCAAACGCGACCCGCAGGCGCGAGCGCTGCACGTCGCCGCGCTGCGGTTCCCGGCCGGATACCTGCAGATCGACTGGTGGGATCGCGCCGAGGGGCCGCTGCCCAACCCTGAGATCCAGTACCCGCAGCTGACCCGGGCCGCGGCGTTCGCCTGCACGCAGAACACCTGCTCGACACCGGTCTACGAGCCCGCGGGTCTCAAGCGCAGCGTTTTCGCCGCGCTCTATCCGTAACGCGCGCCGCGCGGGTGCTGCTGCTCAGTGCGCCAGGCGGTTGTACCTGGCGAGCACCGCTCGCAGCTCATCGTGCGGCAGCGCCCGCACGTGATGACCGTCGATGCCGGTCATATCGGTGGCGGCGATCATGGCGTTGACGATCGCCTCCTCGGTCGCCTGTACTGTGGCGGCGAATAACCCGTCCATGCTGTCATTCGGCACCATCTTCAGGTCCACCACCCGATCGACCTGGCTCGCCGTCGGATTGGCCGTGGAGAAGGCAATGAAGATGTCGCCCGAGCCGTTGCCGGAGATGCTGCCGGTGCGGCCGAGGCCGAGCGAGACGCGGCGGGCGATGCGCTTGAGCTGATGCGGCAGGAGCGGCGCGTCAGTGGCGACCACGACGATGATCGAGCCGAGCTCGGCGCGCTCGGAGGGCACCCAGGAGTACGGATCCTCGCTCTCGATCTCGCGCCCGACCGGGACGCCGGCGATACGCAGGTTGGGACGGCGGCCATAATTGCACTGCACCAGCACGCCGACCGTGTAGCCACCGTCCTTCTCGGTCAGCTTGCGCGAGGCGGTGCCGATGCCGCCCTTGAAGCCGTTGCAGATCATGCCGGTGCCGCCACCGACCGCGCCCTCCTCGACCGCGCCACCGTGGGCGGTATCGATGGCGTGGAAAACGTGCTCGGGCTTCACGTGAAAGCCGTTGATGTCGTTCAGCCAGCCGTCCCACGTCTCGGCCACGACCGGCAGCGACCACCAGGATTCGGTCGCGTCCGCCGGGCCGTGCGCCACGCGCCAGGCGATGACGGCGTCGCGCACCACGCCGACACTGTGGGTGTTGGTGATCATCACCGGACCTTCGAGAAACCCGGACTCCTCGACCCAGGTCGTGCCGGTCATCTCGCCGTTGCCGTTCTGCGAGAACCAGCCGGCGAACGAGAACTGTCGCATTGAGTCGGCGCCGCGCGGCAGCACCGCCGTCACCCCGGTGCGGACCGGTCCCTTGCCAACCACCAGCTTGCCGCTGCCCTCGATCAGCGTCGTGTGCCCAACCAGCACTCCGGCAACATCGGTGATCGCGTTCAACGGGCCGGGCGCGCCGTCGAACGGCACACCGAGGTCGCGGGCCCGCGGCCGTGCTTCGTTGTGCGCAGCGGGGGACGCAGCCGCGACAGCTGCGTCAGCGGCGGCGACGGTGGCCGGGGCTGCGACCGCCAGCAACACCAGGATGAAGCAACGCACGAGCGGCAGCGGCATTGACGGCCTCCGGGAAGTTGGCGCGGGACGCGGCGCGGGCCAGCCGCGACAGTAAGCTTAGCAAGGAAGTCGATGTTATGTTTGTTGGACCGCAAGACACGCGCGAGGCCCAGTGTGAGTCCGACGCCATCGAGAACCGTCCGCGACAGTGAGCGACCGATCAGCGCGCTGTGGCCCGGCCAACCCTATCCGCGCGGCGCGACCTGGGACGGTGAGGGCGTCAATTTCTCGCTGTTCTCCGCGGCAAGCGAGCAGGTGGAGTTGTGCATCTTCGATGCCTCGGGGCGCCATGAGCTGCAGCGCATCGCGCTGCGCGAGCGCACCGACGGTAACTGGCATGCCTACCTGCCCGAGGCGCGGCCGGGGTTGCTGTACGGCTACCGCGTCTACGGCCCCTATGATCCCGAGCGCGGGCAGCGCTTCAATCCGCACAAGCTGCTGATCGAGCCGTATGCCAAGCAGCTGCACGGCCCGCTGCTGTGGAGCGATGCGCACTTCGGCTATCGCAGCGGCAGTCCGCGGGCGGATTTGTCCTTCGACCGGCGCGACAGCGCCCCCGGCACGCCGAAGTGCCGCGTCATCGACCCCGCCTTCACCTGGGGAAACGACACCCCGCCGCGCATTCCCTGGCACGACACCGTGATCTACGAGGCCCACGTTCGCGGCCTCACCATGCGTCACCCGGACGTGCCGCCGCAGCTGCGCGGCACCTACGCAGGACTCGCGACCGCACCGATCATCGATCACCTGGTGCGCCTCGGCGTGACTGCCATCGAGCTGATGCCGGTGCATGCCTTCGTCGATGACCGGCACTTGCTCGAGCGGGGGTTGCGCAACTACTGGGGCTACAACACCCTCAGCTTCTTCGCGCCCGAGAGCCGCTACTCGGCGAGCGGCGGCTTGAGCGAGTTCAAGACCATGGTGAAGGTACTGCACTCCGCCGGCATCGAGGTGCTGCTCGATGTTGTCTACAACCACACCGCCGAAGGCAACCAGCTGGGGCCGACGCTCGCGTTCCGCGGCATCGACAATGCCGCTTACTACCGGCTGACTCCCGATCAGCCGCGCTACTACATGGACTTCACCGGCACCGGTAACACGCTCAACCTGCAGCACCCGCGCGTACTGCAGCTGCTCATGGACAGCCTGCGCTACTGGGTGCTGGAGATGCACGTCGACGGCTTTCGCTTCGACCTCGCCTCGGCGCTCGCGCGTGAGCTGCACGAGGTCGATCGCCTCGGCTCGTTCTTCGACACCATGGGACAGGACCCGGTGCTATCGCAGGTGAAGCTGATCGCCGAGCCGTGGGACATCGGCAGCGGCGGCTACCAGGTCGGCAATTTCCCGCCGGGCTGGAACGAGTGGAATGACAAGTACCGCGACACGCTGCGCGGCTACTGGAAGGGCGATGGCGGGCTGCTGGCCGATTGCGCGCGGCGCATCACCGGCTCGCCGGATCTGTACGAGGCGAGCGGCCGCAAACCGAACGCCAGCATCAACTTCATCACCGCCCACGACGGCTTCACCCTCGAGGATCTGGTGAGCTACAACGACAAGCACAACGAGGCGAACGGCGAGGACAACCGCGACGGCCACAACGACAACCGCTCCTGGAACTGCGGCGTCGAGGGCCCGAGCGCCGATGCGGCGGTGCGCGCGCTGCGCCTGCGACAGAAGCGCAACCTGTTCGCCTCGCTGCTGCTGTCGCAGGGCGTGCCGATGATGCTCGGCGGCGATGAGCTCAGTCGCACGCAACGCGGCAACAACAACGCCTACTGCCAGGACAACGAGATCTCCTGGTTCGACTGGACGCCCGACCCCGCGCGCGAGGAATTCCTCGAGTTCACGCGGCGTGTCATCGCGCTGCGCAGGCAGCACCCGGTATTCAGCCGCCGCCGCTACGTGCGCGCCGACACCGTCACGCCGGAGGGGCTGAAGGAGATCATCTGGCTGACGCCCGACGGGCGCGAGATGACCGCGAACGACTGGAACCAGGAATTCGCCCGCTGCGTCGGCGTGTTTCTCGCCGGCGGAGCGATCGAGCGCCCCGGGCGCCGCGGCCAGCCGATCCGTGACAGCAACTTTCTCCTGCTTTTCAACGCACACCATGAGACGATCCCGTTCCGGATCATCAACACCCTGAGCTCGAAGACGTGGGCGACTGCGCTCGACTCCGCGGCGGCCGAGCCGTTCGCCACCCGGCTGCTCGCGGGCGACACCTGGCAACTGCAGGGCCGCTCGCTGGTGCTGTTCGAGGAGCAGGGCACGCCGCCCGCGCAGCTGCCAACCGCCCCGACCCCGTGAGCCGCGGCTGCCGGCGACCGAGGTTCGCTTGAAGATCGTCACCTACAACATCAACGGCATCGGCGCGCGGCTGCCGAACCTGTTGCGCTGGCTGGATGAGACCCATCCGGACGTGGTGTGCCTGCAGGAGCTCAAGGCGCCACAGGAGAAATTCCCCGAGATGGCGATTCGCGCCGCGGGCTACGGCGTCGTCTGGCACGGCCAGAAGAGCTGGAATGGAGTTGCGATCCTCGCCCGCGGTAGCGAGCCGCTCGAGATCCGGCGCACGCTGCCGGGCGATCCCGAGGATGTCCACAGCCGCTACATCGAGGCGACGGTGCACGGCGTGGTCATCGGTTGCCTGTACCTGCCGAACGGCAATCCGGCGCCCGGGCCGCGCTTCGACTACAAGCTGCGCTGGCTCGAGCGCCTGATCGCGCACGCCGCGCAGCTGGTGGCGCAGAAGTCAGCCGTGGTGCTCGCCGGCGATTACAACGTCATCCCCACCGAGCGCGATGTCTACAAGCCCGAGCGCTGGGTGGACGACGCCCTCTTTCGGGTCGAGGTGCGCACGGCATTCGAGCGCCTCACCGGGCAGGGCTGGACGGATGCGATCCGCGCGCTGCACCCGCAGGCGACGATCTATACGTTCTGGGACTATTTCCGCAACGCCTATGCGCGCGATGCCGGCCTGCGCATCGATCACCTGCTGCTCAACCCGCCGGCACACGCGCGCCTCGAGGCGGCGAACGTCGAGCGCAGCGTGCGCGGCTGGGAGAAGGCGAGCGATCACGCCCCGACCTGGGTGCAGCTGCGGCCGCTCTAGCCAGCTCGCGGCGCGACTAGTGCGGCGCGGCGCTGAGGGCGGCGAGGGCACGCTGGCGGGCCGCTGCGAACTCATCGCCCGGCTTCCACGTCGGCAGCGCATCGGCCTGCGCAACCAGCCAGGCGGACAGCATGTCGAGCTGCGCGTCCTCGATCATGCCGTCGAAGCTCCAGGTGCCATCGAGCTTGTCCGACGGCTGGTGGTACCGGGTCAGCTCCCAATTCTCGATCTGCTGCCGTCCCCACCCGGGCGGGCGGCCGATGAAATCGGTACCGTCGTCGAGGAATATTGCCGGCACGCCGATCTTGGCGAAGGCGAACTGATCGCTGCGGTAGTAGTAGCCGCGGTCAGGGAACTGATCGGGCTCGAGGCGGCGCCCCTGGTAGTGCGCGACGCGCGCAACGATCGCATCGAGCGAGGACTTGCCCATGCTGACCAGCGTCCCGTCACGGGTGCGTCCGAAGATATTGCCGCCGTCGATGTTGATGTCCGCGGCGATTCGCCCGGCCGGCACTGAAGGGTGCTGCGCGTAGTACGTCGAGCCGAGCAAGCCGCGCTCCTCGCCGGCGACGAACAACGCCAGCACCGAGCGCCGCGGGTGCTGCGGCAGCGCGGCGAGCGCGCGTGCGATGGCGAGCACCTGGGCGCAGCCCGAGCCGTTGTCGACGGCGCCGTGGTAGATGCGGTCGCCGCTGGTATCGGGCTCGCCGATGCCGAAGTGGTCGTGGTGCGCCGACAGCACTACGAGCTGCGCCGCCAGCTTCGGGTCGCTGCCGGGCAGCAGCCCGCCGACGTTGGCGGTCTGGACGTGCGTCAACCGGTTGGTAAAGGTGATCGAGGTGCGCACTTGGAGTGGCACGGGCGCGAAGTCGCGTGAGCGCGCCGCCGCCAGCAGCTGGTCGAGGTCGTGCCCGCCGGCCTGCACCAGTCGCTTCACTGCACTCTCGGTCGCCCAGGCTTGCAGCCGCAGGCGCGGCTCATCGCCGGCCGGCAGCTGGAACTGCTCACCGCCCCAGGAGCTCTGCACCACCTGCCAGGGATACCCCGCCGAGGGCGTGGTATGAATGATGATCGCGCCGGCGGCGTGTGCGCGCGCAGCACTTTCGTACTTGTAGTCCCAGCGGCCGTAGTAGAGGCGGCGCTTGCCGGCGAACAGGCTTGGGTCCCAGTCGGGATCGTTGTTCATCATCACCAGGATCTTGCCGCTGAGATCCGCGCCCTTGAAATCGTCCCACTGATACTCGGGCGCCTGAATGCCGTAGCCGACGAACACCAGCTCCGCATTCTCGATCGCGACCGTCTCGCTCTGCAGACCGCTGGCGGCGATGTAGTCGTCGCGCCAGCCGAGCGCGACGCTCCCCTGGCTGCCCTGGAAGCTCCAGCTGCGGGGAAACTGTCCGCTAAGGCCGACGATGTCGAACGGCTGCTGCCAGCTGCCGTCCGCGAACGCCGGGCTGTAGCCCATGCCTTCGAGCCGCGTCTGCAGGTACAGCCGCGTCAGCTGGTCGCCGCGGGTGCCGGGCCCGCGACCCTCCAGCAGGTCGGAGGACAGAAAGCGAATCGGAGCCTCGAGCGCCGCGCGCGTGATGTAGGTGTGCGCGGCCTTCTCGACCACGGCGGGGACCGGCGCGGGCTCTGCCAGCGCGACGCTCATGGTGGCGACCGCAGTCAGCAGCACGCCAGTTGATTCGAGACGCAGGGATGTAAACATGGATTGCCCGTCGGCTGCGGTCTGCCCGGCGTACTTTATCTCAGCGCGCGCGTCTCGGGCGCGCGGCAAGGGGGATAAGTCCCCGGGCGGTGTGGTGCGCCACACCGCCCGGGGCATGTGGCTCGCTTACTTGGCGGCTTTGGCCGCCTCGATGGCCTCGTGCAGCTCGCGCTCGGCCTGACGCAGCAGCTCTTCGGCCTTTGCGCCATGTCCGGCCATGTCGTAGTGGTTGGCTGCGCGCGCGCGCTCCATCTCGTGAATCGACTCCTTCACGTGCTCGTGCACTTTGTCGAGGTCGTGCCAGTCCCGCACCGGCTCGGCATAGGCGATGCCGGCGAGTAGCGTAGTTGCGGCCAGAGCGAACAGCACATTCTTCATGATCACTCCTTTTCAGATGATGCGACACGGTGGTCGCGGATCGCACAGGTCAGGCAAACGCGGCGCAGTCTAAGCCATAGACCGGACGTGTCAACGTGTCGCCAGTCACGAGGTCGCGCGACCCAACATGACATGGGTTCAGCGAGCATTTCAGCGAGCATT
>Ga0187783_10001962_pt1 | contig 15298 bp, 14 predicted proteins | sample 1015_SJ02_MP02_2_FD_132471 | JGI IMG/M metagenome (GOLD analysis project Ga0187783, IMG submission 132471) | Tropical peat soil microbial communities from peatlands in Department of Meta, Colombia - 1015_SJ02_MP02_20_MG | ecosystem: Environmental > Terrestrial > Soil > Wetlands > Peat | place... | reverse complement strand
GTGAGCGAGCACAGTTCAATCGATAGCAGAGCCGCCGCCTGATCGGGATACGCGCGAACATAATCCGCTGCTCGCGAAATCCCGGCTGCGCCGGCGACACACCCGAGACCAAAGATGGGGATGCGTTTGATGTTGGGGGAAAGACCCATGCGGTTAACGAGGCGCGCATCGAGCGATGGCGCCGCAATGCCCGTCACGGAAGTAACGAAGATCGCGCTGAGTTCGGGCGGCTCTACGCCTGCCCAGGCAAGCGCGCGACAAAGAGCCTCTTCACCGATCTCCAGGCCGACTTCGATCCATGTGTCGTTGGCTTGGCCCCACCGACTCATCTCTTCGTAGAACGAGATGGGACGGGCCGTAAAGCGGCCGTCCACCTTCATGCTCTCGTCGAGGCGGTCGAGGATATCGGGGTTCGGCAGGCGATGACGCCAATCGTTTTTGAGAGCTTCGACCAAGATCTCCTGCTTGTAGTAGTTCCTCGGAAATGCGCTTCCGACACCAGCAATCCTCATGAAAAGCGCTCCTGGTGCAACAAAATTTTAAACGTGAATGGCAACGGATTTGGTCTCAAAGATGTCAAATCTCTGTCAATTCTGGACGGCATCCTCAGTCGTCGATTGAGACATCTACTCCGCGTTTCTCCCGTAGCGATGCCCAATTCGGCAACCCTACAAGCCGCGAGGAGTTAACCTCCAGACCGGCAAGAAAGCAAGCATATCTTTCGGGGAACCGCGAATCGAACAGTAGACCATGCCACAGTCGAAAATCCAAGAGAAGAGATTGTGTAGGGAACGTTCGCCAGACGCAAGTCCTCGACCGATCCCAGAAGGCCCAAACGGCCCAACCAGGGATGGCAGGAAAGGCCAGCGAAGCAAGCAGGAGAGCCCCGGGTCTGGGGCCGACCCGGGGCTGGGGCGAGGGACTGCTGGGCCGAAGAACTACGGGCCGCGGCGGGTCGAAGGCTCAAGCCGCGGGCCCTTGGGTAAGACAATTAATATTGCAGGTGCCGAAGAAACGTCGTCACCCGGAATACAATCTGCAGTCCGAGGACGATCAGCGTATCCCGCGCGGCAACCAGTCGTTCACGCATGCAGAAGAAGTCCTCAAAACCAGCCTCGTACGGAATGCTGATGGCAACGGCCCGATTCGCTCTCGCGTCTCTAAAATTCACTGGATCCTCCTAGTTGAGAACATGGACCGGGAGGTCGTGCTCAACGGCCACAACCATCGACTTGAAGATGTCAACATCCCAACTGTCTGCGATCCGCAGGCGGACCACCTCGTTGGTTTCCGACACCAAACGCCCGCGCAGGGGCACGCGAAGGTTTCCCGTCGCTACCCGAAGAATGACCGGCTGCCCCACCCAGGCTGCGTATCCACCTTCCATCGTTGGTCTCCTCAGATTTCCGTTGCTCGAACACGAAGATTCTGGGGCGGGGCTCGAGCCTGGCCAATGGTACAGGCGGCTAGGAACAGTAGGAGTTCAGTACCATCCAGCCAATCGAAGCAGACAATCGAAAAGCCTTTTCTGATACTGTAAATGCTGGGCTTACGGGCCAGACGTCTTATTCCGAGTGTTTGGAGGCCTCAATCGAAACCCTCCAGCATGTGCTGACCCAGCTTTACGACGTCCGAGGCCTCATCACCTGGGGCGGCACGCTGTTGGTCTGCGTCATCGTTTTTGTTGAAACCGGTATGTTCGTCGGTTTCTTTCTGCCGGGCGATTCCCTACTGGTCACCGCCGGAGTACTTGCAGGAGCAGGCCAGCTGAAGTTGGCATCCCTGCTGTCGCTGGTCACGGTCTGTGCGATCGCAGGCGACCAGCTCGGTTACGCGATTGGTCGGAAGGCAGGCCAAAGCCTGTACGGTAGAAAGGACTCCCGTTTCTTCAAGCGCAAACATCTTCAGGAGGCCCACGACTTTTATGAGAGGTACGGTGGGAAGACCGTCGTCCTGGCGAGGTTTATCCCGATCATCCGGACGTTTTGCCCGCCGGTGGCCGGTGCCGCACGGATGAGATACGCCCGCTACCTCATCTATGACATTTTTGGAGGGCTGCTGTGGGTGTGGAGCATGGTGCTGGGCGGCTACGCACTCGGGCGGTCAGTGCCAAACGTGGAAAGACGACTGCATTACGTGATCGCCGTCGTCATCCTTCTGTCGCTCCTGCCAGCCGCTCTCCATGGCTGGAACGTCCGACGGCAGAAGACCCGAGCTTCTGCCGCGAGTCGAGCCCAGGCGTCGACACAGTTCAAAGCGTGATCCGAAGCAAAACGGGGGAGCCTGGCAGCTCCCCCGTTATGCTCATTCCGTACGCCGAGGCCACGCCGAAGGCGTTGCCGTCGGTTCGCACCGCAAAAGCGGTGTGATCAACGGTGTCAAGAATCTATGCCCGGTGGAGTCATGTCTCTCCTTCCGTGCGATAGCTCTTACAAGCCACTCATACGCTCGTGCGCACGGCGGTTCAAGTCAAAAATTACTGGCAACCCCCAGAGCGATCCCGGGATGCCGCCCTGTCTCTGGCATAGCGCACTAGAACTGTCGGGTGATCATGCCAATGGCGACGGGAGTCTGTCCGGAACTAAACAGCAGACCGGCATTATCTTCGAAGAGGTAATAAACGAGGCTGTAGGTCGCCGCCGGATTGGTCGGTGCGAGCGTGGCGGTGCCGCGTCCGTTTCCTGCGGGCGCAGTGATCGACGTCCCGCTCGTGCCGATCGGATCTGACGGGAAAGTCGCGGTGAAAGTGTTGATGTCGAGGTTTCCTCCGCTCGCGAGCGTACTGGCCAGTGTGATTTGACCCACGAAACCTGCCTGGTAAGAAGCCGCCGTGGCCGGTGGGCTATGGAACAGCCCCTGTCCGTTCAACCCGAGGGCAGTGCTGGTGGCCGAAAGCGAAGGACTCGTGGCGGCGCACCCTGCGGACGCCGGCCCGCACTGCTGGTAGGCCAGACCGGTCGCGACGGCGGAAGAATCAAGCTCGAGCAACATGACTGTCCCTAAAGCCGTCGGATAGGCGGAGAACTCGGCAACGCCAGAACCAGAAATCGATGAACACGTACCGCTGCCGACAAACAGGCCCAACTCGATTCGGCCCGTGGCAGCATCGACCGTGAACGAGCACGAGCCGAGCGAAGGACCGCTGTTGGAGGTGCCGCCGCTGTTGACGTCGAGCACGCCGTTCGACGTCGTACCAACGCCGTCGGATTGAAACACACCGCCGGCGCCATAAGGCCCCGCGGCGGAATTTCCGCCGGCCGTAAGGACATACGTAGCGTTCGCGAGCCCGGGCGTCGTCGCCGCAACCAATACGTCTCCCGCTGTGAACGTGACCCCATCGATTTCGACCAAGTGCAATTGGGTGACGGTATTCGAAGAGTTCGTGCCCACGGTGTAAAAAGCAAATGTACGCGCGCCGGTCGTGGTACTTTGAAGCGTAAGTGTCCCCCGCCCGGTGCCGGGAAATGCGCCATCAAAGGCGTAGGACCCACTCAACGTCGTGTCACCCGTGGTAACCTGGCCGGCCGCGGAGATTCCGTTGTCGTTCACGTCCAGGATCGCGTTGGTGTTCGGAATATTGCCCGCACCGTCAGCCAAAAACGCCCCGGCCATACCCAGCGGATTGTAGTTTGGCTTGGCGTCCGTACCAAGAACAGCAAAGGCATATCTACCGGAAATCACGGAAGGCAGGTTGGTGGTCCCGTTTAAGCTTTGCTGATCGATCGAACCACCCCCCGTGACATTCGTGTCGAAGCGCGTCAACTGGGCATGCTGGTTTGTGCTCAGTACGAAGCGCCATTTGTCGGTTCCGCGGCCCGTGATGATCGAAGCAGAGCCTCGGCCATCGGAGCCGACCACATAGGTCGACGAACTGATCGGAACCTGCGTCGACACACCTGTCAAGAAGCTCTGTATGTCTTCCACCCCGCTAATGATTCTTCCGTTGCCGTCGGCCACAAAGCTCCCGGCCACAGCGAGAAGGCCGGATCCGTCATTTCCAATGTAGGAGAATGCATAGGGTCCACTTAAAGAAAGATCCGAGTAAGAAATGGTTACCGTTGCCGTAGCCGTGACGGTAGCTCCGTTCGATCCGGTCGCCGAAGCCGTCACGGTGAGCGAGTTTCCCGGCGGGGGATAGGGAGGCGCCGTGTACAGGCCGGTCGAGTCAATCGAGCCGAGGTTACCTCCCGAGGTGGAGCTGAGAGACCAGGAAGCCCCCGACGCCACTCCATTCAACAACGCCGAGAACTGCTGACTGCCACCGGCGGGAACCGCTGCCGAAGGTGGAGTGACGGCGAGACCCAATACCACGCCGATGCTCACCACAGCGATATTGGACGTTACGGTTCCCGTCGAAGAGGAAGACGAAGTCGACGAGGTTGTTTGGGACGCGACCGCCGTGATCGCGACTTGCCCGAGCTGCAGGCCCGCGCCGCACGAAGTGGTCGGCACAAACGTCGGCGCCGTGTACACTCCGACCAACTGATCCGACGCCAGAGGCGTAATCGTGCCGCACTGCGCGTTGCCGCCCGCCGTGCCATTGACATCCCAGGTGACGGTGGTCGTGGTCGACGTCGTAGAATCGGTCAAAGTGACAACGGCGGTGAACTGGGTTTGTCCACCGATCGAAACGGGCGCGGCCGTCGGCGTGATGGCCACCGACCTCACCGTGGTCGAACCCGAGCCGCTGCCACAGCCGACCAGACTCCACACGGCAGCGACGAGGAGAATCCCGAGAGAGAGCGCCCCAGGCGATTGCACCACACCTCGCCTCGCTGTGGTGCAGGCAAGACACGATTTCAACGCTTGCGCACAAGTCCCCATCATTGTTCCCTAGGCTCCCGATTCGCTGGCGTGTTGGGCACACCGAGAATTTGCAGTGGTCAACTTTATTCCATGTTGCACAAAAAAGCGTTCCAATTTTGTACTCGCGGTCCCATCCTGCCGCTCGAGGTCCGAACCGACCACCCCAGAGCTTCTCCCCAAAATGAGGGGTTCGTCTCGTTCCGCGATTTGCGCAAATCAAGTCCTGACAACGGAATTCAGGCTAACTGATGTGGCGCAAGGGGATTTGGTTGTCAGGTCAGGGGGACCTGGCCGATACCGACGAGGACTTGTCACTTCACGAAAATGGCTTCGCGAACCTGATCGCGGCCAACGAAACTCTTCGACGAACGAAATTGTTCGAATAGTCCCAGGAGCTCGCGGTTCTGAAACACGTGCGAGTGAACGGCGAGCGTCGGCGCTGGAATCAGCTCGATTGTCTGGGCGTCAACAATCCGATAGCGGTGAAATCGCTCCGCCGCCCGACTGTGAAACAGCGCCAGAACGACGCCGCCCGGGTGAACAAGACGGGAAAGGCGGTCTATCAGGGGCGGTACTGCGGCCGGATCGAAATAATCTAGCAGGTCCCAGGCCAGAACCCCGTGATGACTCTGCTCGGGATACTGAAGCGCCGTCTCCAGAAATTTCTCAGCCAGGGCTGAGGGCAAGAGCTTTTCACCGGCGTTGCCTACGACAGCCGTTCGCAGCCGCTCCTCTTCGGTCGTGAGAAAGTCCTTCCAGGCCCTCAGTAAGTCCTCCGAAGAGACTCGATAGCCTTTGTCCACGAAAAAGCTTACGGTGGATTGCCAGACGGGACCGAGATCGAGCACGCGGCACCGCGGGACATCACTAATCAGCCAGAGAAACTCCTTCAAACCATTCGACACACGGCAATTGGCAGTGGCCGCAGTCAAGTTGGCCGGACCAGGCTTCGCGGGCGCGGTGCCGGATGTAATCGTCGGGCGTGGCTTGGCCGTCCAGTTCATCGATCCGTCAATTCCAGTTTGGCTCCTACCGTCTCGCGATGGTTTTCGCGATCCGGAGTCTCCAGCGCAGGAGGTTTGGTCGTCTCTATTTTCCCGGACACCTGCGCGCCATCTGCCACGCCGATACGGGGACTCAGCACGTTCCCCACGACCCGGCTCGAGGCGCCCAGCTGCGCACTCTCGCTTGCCTTCAGATTCCCCTGCACCGTGCCCTCCACAGAGATTTGCCGCGCCTCGATTTCCGCCTCGACTCGACCGTTCGGCCCGACGGTAACGCGACTGTTCATCAATTGAACCTTGCCTCGCAGTTCGCCGTCAATGTAGAGGTCGGAATCTCCCGACACGTCCCCTTGAATCTTGAGGCCGGAACCGATCCTCGAGAGGTTCGACGAAGCGGGTGTGCCAACCGGCGCCACAGCCGCCGAAGAGCTCGGCGCCGCAGGTGGAGTCTGAAGCGTTGGAGTCTTCGTCGGTTCCTCCGACCTGCCCCCGTAGGGTTGCTCAGAAGGTTTGACTTCGTTCGACTTGCGCCACATGAAACCTCCCGCGAATGCAGCTGAGTGGAATACGGTTCTCGGCGGCACGCAGCATCCTGCGTGGTTTAGGAACTATAGTACAGCGAAAGCGGCCTGTAAACGTGGTCTCGGTGCCGCGCTCGTACAAACCGCCAACAATCGCTCGCTGCGTGAACCAAGCCAAATTCCGTGGTTTGGACATCTTTGTGACGCATTTCCCACAACGAGACCAGCATGGCGACGCACTCCCCGGCAAAAATCCGCAGACCGTTGCGCGTACGCCACCAGTCCTGTGGGTCGTAGTCTGCATCAGCAGCAGCCACGACCCGCAGCGTCGTGCCGGGAGGGAATTGACGCTCAGCCAGATAGCGAGAACGACGAGTGTGATAGTTCGACGTAACCAGAAGAATCCGCTTCCAGCCGCGCGATGAAATCAACTGGGCCAGGGCAGCCATCTCTTCCCGAGTGTTCTCGGCCTTTTGAGCGAAACGAACGACGTCGGTGGCGGGAACGCCGCGCTCCTCGAGATCGTGTTGTTCCAGCTCGGTGATGCTCGCGTAAGGCCGCAGATAACGGCCGCTGGCAACCACGCGGGGCGCCCAACCCGCTCGATAAAGCTGGGCGGCGCGGGCGGCGCGATCTGCGTTGAAATTGTCGTCTCCCAACATGACAATGGCGTCGGCTTGCGCGGGGGTTTCATCGACAACCCAGAAGCCGCCCATCAAACGCAGCAGCGGATGGCGAACCACGTAGATAGCCAAGAGCATGCACAGAAAACACAGAAAAAATAAGATGCGAAAAAAAATCCCACCGCGTTGTGCGTTCCGCCGCCAAAAGGAAGCCACCGGGCGAGTCGTCATCTCGCTGGGTCCAGCCCTCGGAGCCATTCCGCGGCTTGTTCCGGGAAGGTTCCGTTGAAGTAGACTTCCTTGATGCTATAGGACTTGTTGCGAGCGGGCATGATGGGAAGGATTTCGATGTGCCAGTGGTAATCCCCGGCGATCGTGGCCCAATACTCGCTCAATTCGCCCTTCGTCTGCAGGGTGTTTGGCGCGGTGTGCACAACCATGTGGTAGCTGGTTGAAACCTGCAAGAGGCGGCGGAGAGTTCGCCTCAGCAGGGTTGCTAAATTGCGCCGACTTTCACCGGGTAACGGGACCTCGAACTGATGATTGTGCGTGCGAGGCATCAACCAGGTTTCATACGGCACGCGTGAAGCGTACGGACAAAATGCGAAATAGTCTCCCACGTTGTCCACCAGGCGTTTTTTCTGGCGGATCTCTTGCCGGAGAATGTCACAGAAGACGCACCGTTCGCGGTCACGGAACCAGTCCCGAGCCGCACGAAGCTCATAGAGAGTGCGACGGGGCACGAAGGTCGTCGCAGTAATCTGCGAATGAGCGTGGGCCCATTCTTCGCCAGCGTCGCGTCCTTGATTTTTGAAGGTAGTCACGTATTTGAAACGGGCATCGCGCTTTAAATCTACGGTCCTCAGCGCATAGGCCTCGAGCACACGCTGAATTTCTTCATCGCTGAGGTCGGCGAGGGTTCGTGAATGATCGGGAGTCTCCACGATAATTTCATGTGCACCGACAGCTGCCATACGGTCGAAGATTCCATCTGCACTGCGCGCAGGGTCGCCTTCGACGTGGTAGAGCGGGAGGAAGTGAGGATAGATGCGAACCTGTGGTTCGCCGCTCGCTGGCAGTTCGAGCAAGGGCGCCGCGCCGTCGGCGCCGTCACCCTGGCAAAGCGGGCAAGGACCGGCGCGCTCTTTTTCCCGCTCTGGATGCCCGATCACGACCCAACTTCGCGTGATCGGGTCTTTGCGAAGTTCCATCGAGTGCCTTAGGAAATGAGTGCGGGACTCATCTTATACCCAACTTCCGCAGCCGGACAAAACTGGCGCGCTTTTTTTTCTACGCCGGGCGCGGGAGCGGCGCATTTCTAGACTCGGTCGAAGGCTCTTTGGTTTACACTGCGATCCGTGCCGAGCAAGCGCAAAGCGCTCGTGGAAGTCGGCAGAGCTCCCCGCGCGGGCAAGATGACCTTGCTGCCCATGATTGCGGCCACCTACTTCATGGTGGCAGGGGGACCGTACGGTCTCGAAGAGATCGTGCAGAAGACGGGGTACCGCGCCACCCTGCTCATCCTCCTCCTCACCCCGCTTCTGTGGAGCCTTCCCACGGCGATGATGGTCAGCGAACTGGCGACCGCAATTCCCGAGGAGGGTGGCTTCTACATCTGGGTGCGCCGCGGAATGGGCCGTTGCCTGGGGTATCAGGAGACGTGGCTGACGCTCGCCGGCAGTGTGTTCGAGATGGCGCTTTATCCGAACCTGTTTGTGGCCTACCTCGGGCGGTTTGCGCCCGCCCTGGTCGCAGGACATCGAGGGCTGATGATCGGATTCGGAATGATCGCGCTCTGCACAATGTGGAACGTTCTCGGCACCTGGGCCATGGGCGAGGGGTCGGTAGCGCTCAACGTGGCGTTGCTGGTGCCCTTCGTCGCGCTGGTGGCGATCGCGCCGTTTCATGCGCAGCGAGGGCCGATGGGTGGCGCCTCCCTTCACCATGCAGACCTGCTCGGCGGAATCCTGATCGCTATGTGGAACTTCATGGGATGGGACAACCTCTCTACGATTGCCGGGGAAGTGGAGTCCCCGCAGCGGACCTACAGCCGGGCGATGTTTGGTGCCGTGGCACTGGTGACCGTGAGTTATCTGTTGCCGGTGGCTGCCGTGTCGCGAATAGGGCTGGATCCAAACGCTTGGACCGAGGGTGGCTGGGTCGACGTGGGGCAGATCGTAGGCGGCCAAGCGCTGGGAGTCGCCATTGCGGTGGCCGGCGTTCTAGGTGCGGTCGGATCGTTTGGGGCACTTATGATGTCGTTCACCAGACTTCCTGCTGCGATGGCCGAAGACGGCTATCTGCCAAAGCTGTTTGCCAGAACCAGCCGACGCACTGGGGTACCGTGGGTGGCGATCGTGGTGTGTGCTGTTTTTTGGGCCGCGTGCTACCCGCTGGGATTCGAGCGCAGCTTGGTTCTCGATGTGCTGCTGACCGGGCTGAGTATTCTGCTGGAGTTTTGGGCACTCGTCGCGCTCCGTATTCGCGAGCCGAATCTTCTCCGGCCCTATCGCATCCCGGGCGGATTAGCCGGGGCAATTTTGATAGGGGTTCCCCCATTCGGAATGATCATTGCGGCGCTGGTGCGCAACCGTAGCGAGCTGGTCGGGCAGACGAATGAACTCGCCATTGCCGTTACGGTCATCGCCGCCGGATTTCTCCTCTATTTGGCGAGCCACTGGCTGGGAAAAAGCGCGGCGCTCAAAACTGCCCGGAGCCAGCGAGCGGAGCCATGACCGGAAACGACGAATCGGACCGCGGATTCATGCAGATAGCGCTGGAGGAGGCTCGCGTTGCGTTTGACCGCGGCGAAGTCCCGGTGGGAGCCGTGCTTGTAGTCGATGGCGCCTTGGTGGCCCGCGCGGGAAACCGTACGATTACCGACTGCGACCCGACAGCGCATGCCGAGATGGTCGTGCTGCGGGAGGCGGCCAAGATCACTCGCAACTATCGCCTTCTGGGCGCTACCCTATACGTCACGATCGAGCCCTGCGCGATGTGCGCCGGAGCCATGATTCAGGCCCGGCTCGACCGCTTGGTGTATGGAGCGGATGATCTCAAAGGGGGAGCGGTGCGTTCCTGTTTTTCGGTGTTCGAGCATCCCCAGATCAATCACCGCGTGGACGTAACGCATGGTTTGCTTTCAGATGATGCGGCAGCGCTGCTCAGAAGCTTCTTCGCTGTGAGGCGGTAGCTCTGGATGAATCCGTTTCGGTTTCGTCTTATACTTTGCTCTCCAGGCTCGCTGCACTTCAACTCGCTGAAAGGTGGCCGTGAAGCGATCGACGAAGATACTCGGGGCGATCGTGATTTTTCTTATCGCGGCGTTGGCGCTGCTTCCTTTTATCGTCAATGCAGGCAAAATCCGTCCCGCCCTGGAAAGGCAGCTGACGGCCGCGCTGGGCCGCAACCTCCGGTTGGGCGATCTGAGTTTTTCGGTGCTCTCCCGGAGCCTGGTCGCGAGCGACATCACGATTGCTGACGATCCTAGCTTCAGCTCCTCACCGTTTCTGATGGCCAAAGAACTGCGGATCGGTGTTTTTCTTCGGCCGCTGATCTTCTCACATCAAGTAAGACTGCGCAGTTTTCAACTCGAGTCACCGCAGATCAGCATCCTTCGCGCTTCGAACGGCACCTGGAATTTTTCGAGCATCGGGCACGCCGCCGACCGAGACAGTGCACACAGCAACGGTTCCCTGCCCTCGCTGCCAGACCTTTCCGTTGACCAAATAACCATTGAGGATGGCCGGGCGGTGATCGCGACGCTGCCGGCGCACGGCCAGCCCAACGTGTATGACCACGTGAATTTCACCGCGCGCGACGTTTCGTTCGCGTCGCCCTTTGCGTTCGAGCTGTCGGCAAACCTGCCCGCCGGCGGTACGTTCCGCGCCGATGGCCGGATCGGCCCCATCAACCGGCAGGACGGCGCGGCGAGCCCGGGTGACGCGCACGTTATCGTCAAGAATCTGGACCCTATCGCGGCGGCATTTCTGAATCCGAATGCGGGCCTGTCTTTTTTGGGGGACTTCGACCTCCACGCCGCGTCGGATGGACAAACTCTCACCACGAACGGGACTGTCCACCTCCAAAGCTTGAAGCTTCGCAGGGGCGCGACGGCCGCGCCCAGGCCAGTTGACCTTACTTACGCTGGGACGCATCGTCTGAAGGAAAACACCGGCGAGATTCAAGACGCGACGATAAAGGTTAGCGATACGGCGATCCAAGTCAACGGCACGTATCAGATTCCCGAAATGGATGCAAAGGACGCCGTGCTGAACCTGAAGATCTCTGGGCAGAACTTGCCGATTGATGATCTCCAGATGCTGATGGCGGCCTCCGCCGTTCGGCTGCCCAACGGGTCATTGCTGAAGGGAGGGACGGTCGCAATGGACCTTTCGGTAACAGGGCAGGAAAACTCGCTGGTCATCGCCGGGCCGATCATCGTCGACAACACGCGGTTGGTCGGTTTCGACGTCGGCTCCAAAATGCACGGCATTGCGGCATTGAGCGGCGTCCAGACGGGAAACACCACCGAGTTTAAAAAGCTGCGCATGAACGTGCATGTCACGAATTCTGGCACGACGGTGGAGAAGCTCGATGCGGTGATTGTTGCCATGGGCGAGGTCTCGGGAGGCGGAACCGTTTCGCCGGACGATCAAGTGAACTTCAAACTCGCCGTGGTCGGCGTCAAGGCCAAGGGCATCGGCAAAGTGGGCATAGGACTTCTCACCGTGCTCAACGGTCAGGGCGGTGCCGCCGTCCCGCTTCGTGTGACTGGCACGTCCGAGGAGCCCTCCATCACTGCCGACGTCGGCGGCATGGTCCAGAAGCAAAAGAAGTCGCTTTCCAATAACAAGAAGTAGCGGTTGGCCGCTGCCGCCTGATGCAGATGCAGGAACATGCCCCCTGGCACGAGAGTGATCCGAGGCAGAGCGGCTGTCGCACTTGACGTGAACCAAGACAGAGCGTAGCGTTTCTTTGCCACTATTCTTGCTTGGCGCGCCGCCAGGTCACCGAGCGCTGAGGTGAGCTTATGCCGAAAATTCTGCCTGCCAGCTCGATCGTTCTTGTGGGTGCCTTAGTTGGTTTTTCGATGGGGTGTTCGAAGCATGTCAGTGACGAGACGATCACAAAAGACATCCAGAATCAGGTCGCGGCGGACCCACAAACGAAGGACTCGAGCGTCACGGTGGCGTCGAAAGACGGCAAGGTGACGTTGACAGGAACGGCGAGTAGCCAGGCCGCACAGCAGAAGCTGGAACAGATTGCTCGTCAGGAGCCCGGAATCTCCGCCGTGGACAACCAGATTTCGGTTCCCCCTCCTCCTCCTCCACCCCCACCGATCGTAGTGCCAGCGGGAACGGATCTTGTCGTCACCTTGAGCCAGGCTCTGGGATCCAAGTTAAGCCAATCAGGCCAGACCTTCTTGGCCAATGTGGCGCAGCCGGTGAGTGTAGGCGGCCAGCTGGCAATACCGAAGGGATCGGCTGTCAACGGCACCGTCGTGACCGCTAAGGAAAAAGGCAAGATCAAGGGAGAGGGCCAATTATCGCTGACTCTCAGAAGCGTGACCATCAACGGGCAAAACTATCCCATCCAGACCGCTACGCTGGACAGCACGGTTAAAGGCAAGGGTAAGCGGACCGCTGCCACGACCGGCGGAGGAGCAGCGGGCGGCGCGTTGATTGGAGGGATCGCAGGAGGAGGAAAGGGAGCCGGCATTGGGGCCCTCGTCGGAGCGGGAGCGGGATTTGTAGGAGGTGCGTTCACCGGAAACAAGCAGATCGAGCTTCCGGCCGAGTCAGCGGTCACTTTCAGCTTGTCGGCACCACTGACGCTTCCACCACCCTCACAATAATCTCTCGCTTTTCGTGGCGCAAGCGCGCATTGTGGCAGAGCGGATTCGGGACAGTCACTTGCGGACGAAGTTTCCAACTCTTTGAGCGACTCCTGCGTGAGGCGCGAGCGCCGAAATCATCCCAACATCCACACGATCCACCAAATCGACGAACTCATAAGTTCAAAAAAGAGCTGCGCACCGTGAGCGGAACGCCCGCCGAGGCGTTGGTCCACTATTTGATGTAAACGCCGACATCGAACCGATTGTGATCCCAGTCAGCATGGTGATCGCGACACCACTGCCGGTCGCCTTCGAGTCGTTCACGGTCTCTGTCGACTTGGTGACTGTTCTCTCCGTGTTTCGCGACGTCGTGGTCGATTCTAGCTCGATCGGTTTCCAGTCGCTTATGGCAGTCGTCAGACCAATCCTTATCGCCGAAGGTCGCACGCCCGAGTGGGAGGGTGAGCGCCATCGCCAGTGCGGAACCGAAAATAAGTCGGGCTGCTAACGATCTCATGACTCCTCCTGAGAACGATCGTGTTGCTCGAGTGGACTTGCACATCCGCAAGTCTAGAAGCCCCCGCAGTTCTCGGCCATAAGCGAATCTCCGTATCGCTGCTGGCAAGTTGCTGTAGCCGGTCTCACTTCCGCACTGACGGCTTCGCAGCCTTGATGGCGGGGGAAGAGCGACTGAGCAGCACCGTCGGCGGAGGAAGGCACAGGAAAGGGATGAACAGGCCCAGTTTTGTCCCAGTCGAACTGGCTATGATGAGAAGATCAGTTTCTGACCGAGGGCGGCTTTTCCACCGCGATCATCCTTACTCGAGTGGTCAGCAGAGGCCCGTCCTCGGTATGGATCTCCATCTGCAAACCAATGTAAATCCCATGCAGCTTCAAGATGCTCCCTCCGAGAGTCGCACCGGCTAGCCAGGCAGGGGTTGCGTGGGGGAAGAACTGCCCGCCTCGAACCACGATCTCTCCCTTCCAACCGTCCATGACCGTAATCTCGTACAAGCTGTTGCGGGTTCGCACCAGCATCCTCTGCATCTCGTTCATCCGCTCGATCTGCACACCGTTGGTCCAGGGCTCGTTGCACCAGAAATCGAGTGTTGTTCCAGCGGGGATCGTTTGTGACTTTCTCGCCGGCTGCTCCGTAAGGCGGCCACTGGTGTCCATTCCGCTCATGGCCTCGTTGATTTCTCCCTCGCGATCAAGGTCCGGCTGCGTCATCGGATTATTTCGCGTCCGCGCTGTCAGCCGAGGGGCTCTGCCCTTCTTTCGGCGCAGCGGCTGTGACGATGATTTGGCCATAGACCCACGGGTGGTCCTTGCAGAGGTAGGTGTACGTACCGGGCTTGTCGAACGTCACGGTGCCGATGTCGAGAGGCTGAAGCGGTCCAGTCGTCCAAGAGCCATCGACAGCAACGATCGTATGGGTCATCGTGCCATTGTTTCTCCACCTGACTTTTGTGCCGGCTTTGACTCGCGCGCGATACGGATTGAACTCGTATTCGTCGGAGATGTAGTGCGTACCCGAGAGGCCACTGTCTTTGACCAGGGAGGTAGTCTCGATCGTGGTCGCGTCGGTGATCTGGCCTGAAAACTCCTCTTGAGGCGCGGCGGGCGGCGCTGGACGCGCCGGAAGCGTTCCGTTGAGCTTGAAGGCCCAAACGGCCCCGCCGACAACTGTGGCGATGTACTGTTCGCCGCCGTCTTCAAACGAGATCGGCGGGCTCCCGCCGGCCGCACCTGTTTGAAACTGCCACAACTGAGATCCGGTCGCGGCGTCATATGCCTGTATGTTCCCGTCGCCCGGCATCTGGAAGACGAGACCGCCGGCGGTCGCGAGTGCACCGCTCGGGCGCCCGGCGCCGCGGAATTCCTTCTTCCAGGCTATCTTGCCGGTACGACTGTCGATCGCCGCGAGGACGCCGTAGCCCAGTTGGTTCAGGCCCGGCACGCGGCTATTGAAGTTGACAACGTAAAAGTCTGGATCTTCAGCGCGCCAGAACCACTGCAGCGCCGCATTGCCGGTGGCATAAAAGAATTGCGTCTGCGGATCGAACGCCATGGGCGTGGCGCGCATGCCATAGACCGGTGCCAAAAGGTTCGGCTTCTGGAACGATGCCGGAGTGAAGAAGCAGCCCAATTCGAAGTCCTTCGGCAGGGACTGCGTTTTCCAGTAGTCGCAATCCGGCAGGACAGGTTCGGCGCCTATGGGGTAGGGCTGTGTGGGCGAAGTTTTCTGGAACGTGTCCTGTGCCACGCGGTGCTCTTCAATGCGCCCGAGCGGCTTTCCGGTCACGCGGTCCAACATGAACAGATATCCGTCCGTACGGATGGCCGCAATCGCCTTCCTAGTTTGTCCGTTGATTTGCGCATCGAAGAGCACCGGCGCTTCGGCAACATCGGCTTCCCAGATGTCGTGATGGACGATTTGGTAGTGCCAGCGAAGCTTCCCGGTCTTGGCGTCAAGGGCGACAAGGCAGTCGGTGTACAAGTTAT
>Ga0187783_10001961_pt1 | contig 15298 bp, 32 predicted proteins | sample 1015_SJ02_MP02_2_FD_132471 | JGI IMG/M metagenome (GOLD analysis project Ga0187783, IMG submission 132471) | Tropical peat soil microbial communities from peatlands in Department of Meta, Colombia - 1015_SJ02_MP02_20_MG | ecosystem: Environmental > Terrestrial > Soil > Wetlands > Peat | place... | reverse complement strand
GGCGGAACGATGCGCGGCGACCAGCCCACGATCAGGATGGGCGGACGCAAGGGCAGGCCTGCGGTTGAGACTGGTTTCTCTCGGTCTTTTTTGTTGTTCGGGTCCGAGTCTGAATCATCATCTCCGTCGTCCCCCCAAGTCGATGAGCTTCCGCCATTGCCCCAGGACACCGTACTTCCCCCGGGCGGCCCGGTCTGAGTTGTACTGCCGTCGGGCGCGGTGAAATAAGTTCCGAGCGAGCATCCCAGGCCGCACAGCGGCGGCAAGGAAGGCATCTGCTGTGTCGGCGAATACATCCCGGCCACTTGTCCGCCCATCAAAAGCAGTCCGGCGCCGCAACCGAACATATTTCCACTAAGACACACGCCAGTTGTGCCTAGCGATGTGCCCAGAAAAGTCAGCCCGGTCTGGGTCGTGTTCTGCGCCTCCGTCCGAATCGTGGTCGAGAGATAGACCAGAACGAGAAGTGCAGCAAACCCGATCTGATTCTTCGTAGGTTTGTAAGTCATGTTCGTGAGTCCTCCCTTTTTTGGTGCCCACCACAGGAACCTAGGGAAACTCGGTTACGAAACTCGTTGCGAACCTTTCAGCAAATTGCAATGCACGTGCGCCGCCTGGATCACTCTGTCGTCTCTTCGGCTCCCGTTCATGCCCTTGGGTTCGCGGTGATCGGGTACGACGTCGGCCATATCGAGCAAGGGTTCCGCACAGATCGCGCACAGGCCTTTCTGCTCGCGGATTTTCTGCATGACGAACTTCTCGGTTTGCGCCGGCGAGAACTTGTAGCGCCAGCCGTCGGGGGAGTGTTCGTCCCGGATTCTCTGGATTCCAGGTCGCACCTGTTCCCACTTGGAAGCTTTCCGCCGGCGGATCGTGTCCCGTCCGCAACAGAGATAACCGTTGTGAATGGGGCAGCGTTGATTGGGGCGGAGTTTCAAATCATTCTCCCTTGGCTTTGCGGATGGCTTCGGCGAGGTTGTCCCCGGCCTTTTTCAGTCCCTCGATTACGTCAGCAATCCTGCATTCTAGAAAATAGTCGGCGAGAGCGCTGAGCATGGCGTCTCCCGCTTCGAGCAGTTCCGGTGCGGCGGCGATGAGGCGGGCGTTTGCTTTTCGGGTCATCCGATCTTCGCCGAACACATCTGCGATGTTGATACCATTAGCCCATACCTGCGCTGGGACGTAATCGGTTTCAGGTTTTGTTTCCCACGGTCCTGGTGTGTGTTTAGCCATAACTTCTCCTTTCGCGTCCGCCATCTTACTGCTCCTCTGCGCTAACCACGGCGGTTTCGGCCAGCTCTCTTAGCGCCCGCAGCTGGCCGAGCAAACCGATAGAGCCGTCGCCGTTCTGTTCGATCCGCTTGAGCGCCTGGCCGATGTGATCTAACGCTATGAGCAGACTGTTTTCCCGCCGTGTCCTGATCTTCATGGCTACTTTCTCCCTTCTCAAATCCGAGCAGTATTCCCAAAGCTTGTTGGAAGTCGGCTTCCCGCTGGCCTTCCCGTTCGAGTTCCCGCCGTTTCCGGCATTTCGCGCACCCGCGTTCTTGGTCGCAATAGCAGATGCCGTGCTCGCAGATTTCCTCTCCGCAGCGCGGGCAAGTGTCCACGTAATCGGTCACGATTGGTTTCCCCTGTCTGCGTCACCTCTCATCCACCATCCGAGAAACCAACCGGCCACCAATGTGCAACTCGGCAGAACGAACGTGATGAAGTCCCATAGTTTGTCGGTCATAAAACGTTGTCCTGGTGCAAGGGTTCCCAGAGCGCGTCAAATTCGAGCACGTACTTGAGTAGGTGGTTGCGCCACCAGTCGGGATCGTCGTGCATCTGCGAGAAAACCAGAAAGGCCTTGACCGCGCCCACGATTTCGTAAGCTTTGCGGTCGGCTAAGCCGATCTGCTGTCTACGGTTGAGCACTTGGTCCGGCTTCATCATGCGGATCACCATTGACTTTGTTCCTTTCTGCGATTTCGACCGAGGTCAAGAGGGTTTGGTCCAGGGGTTCCTGTCCGACCGCCCAGCGGATCGCTTCCCGAAATTCATCGCGCGAAAGTTCGGTCACGTTGGCCGCGTTCCACTTGGTTTTCAGGTATGCGGTCGATTGTTCGGCGGTCTTACCGTATTGCCGCAGGGTAGATTCCCAGGATTTCAGCTGATAATTAGCCCGGGTGGCTCTGGCGGTGCGGCGGTGCGGGCGTGAAGACGGGGAGGGCGGGGGAGGGGCTGTAACTTGGTCAATGGTTCTTTCGTCTACTGATTGGTCGGCCTCGGGATCGTCCAGTTCATCGGGAATCAGTCCGATGCCGCGCAACACATATTTCAGGGCGGCGGTTTTCGCTTTGTAGATGGCTTTGTCTCCGGAATCCATGGCGGTGGCGAAGGCGCCGAAGGGTCCGAGTGTGGTTTGGTCATCGTGGAACGATACTTCGCACTTGAGCAGAAATTCATCGATCGAATGTCCGCCGTTGGTCGGGATAGAGCGGAGTTTCGAGAAGTCTTTTTCGTCGATCACGACCACGATGCCGCGCGAGAATAATTCGTGGCGGATGGCTTTGGCCACGTCGGCGGCTTTCACGTAGTTGTAGTTCTGGTGGGCGTTGCGGCCCCGTTTCTCGACACCGCCGACTGCGTTGCAGGCCTCGGCCAACTTGGTAATGAGGTTGTTTCCCTTGGGTTCGGTCATTGCCGTCTCCTCAGTTCCTCGATTTCGTCCTCCGTCTTTGCCGGTCCGGTGACCGTCCTAATCACTTCGCTGGCTTCCTGTTCCGCCTGGCGGAGCCGGTCCAGTCCGTTCAACGCCGCCACACAGATCCCTTCGCTCGTATTCGGCAAGTCGCCCAGCCCCGCGAGCACCCGCGCGCCTAAGTTCGTCCAGTAGCGGCGGTCGCAGTTCAGGCCCACGAACTGATAGCCAAAACTCATCCCCATCATGGCCAGCGCCGACAGGACATAAAAAAAATGCTGCATCATGACTTGATCCATTCGAGTTCTCCCTGCATTGGTTTCACTCGCTCGATCCCGCTTACACCTGCCTTGCGCAGCGCCAGGGCCACGACAAGCAGTACGGCGTTGGGGATGATTCCGAGAGCCAACATCGTTTACTGTCCTTCCTGGGGGATCACGACGACATCAATCACCGGAAAGGGGTTGGGTTCGCAAGTGCCGCGATGGAGGAAAGCTTCGCGCGGGGTCATGGTCTTGCCGCAACCCCGGCAATGGTGCAGGACTACGACTTGCTCTGTGGAAATCTGCGGAAGAGACTGGACTAAAGTTGTGGTAGCCATGATGGATCTCCTATGAAGGTCCGTTTTGGTTAGCCTCGGGTGAGTGCTAGTAACACTCGCTCGGGGCGCTTACGTTCTTACGCCAATTGCAACGCCGCGCTCTGCGCCAGGACCAGGCTAAAGTCAACCTTCTTTTCCCGGCAGGCTGAAGACTGCAACTTGTGCTGCCAGAGCTGGCGATACATTTCCCGCTTGGTCTCGCCTTTGATCTCGGTCCCGCATGCGCATTTCGTTGTGTTCATCATGCGAAAATCATACCGCTAGGCGGGTTCGATGACAAGGGTACCGAAGGGAAAATTACGAACGTGTCCCTAGGTACATGGGGTGCTATTGACCGTTAGCGCTAGGCGGGTTAATTTGTGCCCGTATGGCGAAGGAAAGAAAGAAGAACCCGGCGGCGGTCCAGCTCGGCAGGCTGGGCGGGAAGGCGAGAGCTAAACGGTTGACGGCAGAGGAGTTAAGCGAGATTGGCAAAAACGCTCAAAAAGCCTGGGTTGAATCAATGACGCCAGAGGAGCGCAAGGAATTCGCCCGCAGAGCTGGAGTTGCCTCGGGAAAAGCGCGTGCACGGAAGGCTAAGAAGCCCTAGAGGTGGCCGATTCCCAAAAACGATCTACCTGGTTACAAATCTCGACGGTCTCCTCGAGTGATAACGCATCCAATTTGCGGGCCATCGTGTCCCGATCAACGTTCCATTTCTCCTCATACGTGCCAGGGTAGATCGAAAAAGAATCGAGCACATTGCCAATTAGTCCCGCGCGCTTGTGTTCGTCCGAGTCGTATAGATGTTTGCTGAACCCAGGATTGCAGACATCGCAGATCATGGCCATTTCGTTCGGGGTTAGCTTGGGGTGCTGTAGTAGGGGATCATTGTTAAAATCGTAAGTCATGGGACAAAGGATACCGCTAGGCGCGTTCCATGACAAGCGGCTTACGGTCCCTCCGGCGGCGTGGCCTGGCTGGCGTATCCCGTCCTTATGATGGTCACCGGCGGAAAGTAAATCCCGATCCGGGGATAGACGTAATCCAAGCTTACGCTGCATTGGTTGTTCTGGCATCCCTCGGAGGTTACGGTCAGGTTGGATTGTGCCCGGGGAATGGCTAAGCCCGAAGCCTGGGATTGCACGTAGTTGGCGACCGCAGTTTTCGAGTTGCATTGCGGCCCGTTCAGGGCTAGACACCGGGCGGTTTCTACCGCGATCGCCGACACGCTCCCGGCCTGGACAATGGCATACATCATGTCGGCAAAACCGAGCATGAGCAACACAGCCACGGGCAGGAGCAGAGCGAATTCTAAGAGGGCTTGGCCGCGCTCGGAACGCATGAATCTTAGTTTAGCTTGGCTTCCTCGGCTTTCTTCTTTTTCCGCACCTTGGCGACGGGCAGGGACTCTGCCTCATCCTCTTCCTCTTCCCCCTCTTCATCTTTCGGCGGGTTCAGGGTGTCAAAGAATTGATCCACGAATTGGGTGAGTGTCGGTTGTCCTTCCTCCCTGGCCAAGGATTCGAGTTCTTTCAGCGCGGGCACGGTTTCTACGATTTTATCGAGTTCCATCCGGTCGGAGAGAATCGGGGCCAGCATTTGCAAACTCTCCCCGAAATGGACGGCTAAGCTCGTGGCGCAGGCGTAACCGTCCCATCCGGCGCGGTAGTAGGCGCAGAATTCGGCGATCACCATTTCGACCATCTGCTGCTGGGTGACTCCCTGCAGGGGGGCGTTTTCGATTGGCGGGATGGCGGGATTCGGTTCGAAATTCGGCGGCGGCGGCGGTTGTACTTCGGTGGCGGGCGCGGTCGGGATCGGCGCGGGCTGAGGGTTGATTCCCTTGGATTGCAAAAAGGCCTGGCGTTGAAATTCCTCCGTCTTGAACTGGCGGAATTGTTGGAAAAGCGTAGGGAGGGCGCCCACCAGGGTTATGCCGAACTGCACCAGGGGATCTACCTTGGGAGTCTTGCCTTCGCCAATCCCGATCAGCTCAGAGAAGGCTTTCCCGGTGACCTTCTCGAGCAAGTTCATCTCCGCGTCTAACTGTTGGACCGGATTTCCGTTGGCAGGAGTGTCCTCGCGCCGAGGATTCATCTTGTTGGCGACTGAGAATACTTTGTCGATGATCCCCATGAGTGCTTCTGGGCCGAGTGCGGAGGATGGCTGGGTCAATGCTCTCTCTACCACTTTCATCAGCAATTCATTGGGCGCGGCGGCGGCTTTGGCCTGTGCATCCATGACGGATGTGTATCCCTTGCTGACCACATCAAGGGCAACGTCAGCCGCTTTGGTTTTTCCTTCGGGATTGAATAAGGGAGTGAGTGCTTTCACCAGCTCGGCGGCTTCGCTGGCTACGGTGCGTCCGTTTCCATTTCCGTTGTCCGCCGATCCTACCGGCAGGGGATTGCCTTCCTTGTCCTTCTGGCCTTCGAGATACCTAGGCGGGCCTTCGAGCGAAAACGTCCAATCGCCCAAGGTGCGCGAGAATTTGCCCGCACCCCGTTTCAGTTTCAGGTTGTATTTTCCCCCTCCGTGCACTCGCTTGATGTCTTCAAAGGTTAGTACCGGGGGGAAGATGTATTTTTCTATGTTGGTGTACGGTCCTTGGTTTCGGACCACGGGCCAAAGTCGATAAAGATATGCATGGCATTCCTGTTGGCTGGGGGCGGGGATGGCGGAGAGACGTTCCTCTACGTTGAAGTTCTCGCGCTCGCAGAGGGCCTTCCAGTCTTTTTCCCAATCTCCGGGCTTGAGCATCCATTCTTCGATTTGGTTCTGTTCCACTAATTCATCGATCGATTCGATGGGACGGCGGGCGGCTCGGGCTGGCATGACTAATTCCTTTCAATTGATTGAAGTTGATTCCGGACTACTGCAGCGACATGGGACATCATGATCGGGGGTACAGCATTGCCCAATCGTTCCCATTGCTGGACGTAACTTCCACTCAGACGAAAATCACGCGGAAACGAGCAGAGACGCTTTACTTCTTGGATTGTGAATTTGCGGATTCCATTCTTGTCGGCGCATTGGGCGCGATCAGGACGGTTACCATCTCGGGCAACGATGACGCACATAGGACGATTGGAATCCCGCCACTCTGAAGCATAAGATCCTGTCTGAATTCGTTCGATATGGGAGAGTGCATCGCGCGTCGTGTATTTGTACGACAGTGGTCTGGGGAATGCGGGCAGAATCTCCAAGTCGTTTCGAATGCCGACGAAGACTATCCGGGCTCGCATTTGCGGCACGCCGAGCCATTGCGCATCGAGCATTTTGCATCGGACTCGATAGCCGCTCCTCTTTAGTTTTCTCAGAATTTCAAGAAAGAATCCCTTCGCCGTACCTTTCGCTAATCCGCTGACGTTTTCAGCTATGAACGCTTTCGGCATCAATCCGCGTAAGATCCGCACATATTCATCGAAGAGGAGTTCATCGCACTGACGCTTTCCGTTGTCATATCTTCTTTCCTTGTTCCATCCCGTATGACGTGCGCCAGCGAACGAGAAAGCTTGACAGGGCGGTGATCCATCCAAGAGATCAAGCTCCCCTTTCTTCATGCAGAGGGCCTTGAGTATGTCCCCCGGCTTCACTTGGCGAAGATCACGGCAATCAAGGATGCATCCCCTTCCCATGTTGGCTCGGTATGACTCTTGTGCGGATGGCACAAATTCATTGGCCCAAACCACTCTGAAGCCAGCCATCCGATAACCGAGACAGGAACCTCCGCAACCAGAAAAAAGAGAAGCAACCTTGAATCCATTCCAAGGGAGTCGTTGAATCTCTCGCATTGAGGGGATGTGATAGGGAGGCTTGTTCATTTCTTCTTGGCTCCATCCCCGCTGAATCTGTAACCGCATCTCGGACAGGTGTGCTTGGTCTCTAGGTTTTCGTCAATCTCAGGGAATTCATCCAGGGAAGTGTCAAATCCTGACGCTTTTGTGACCAAGGAAATGTAGTAATACGCCAGTGTCCTCGGTATGCCTTGCAAGGCAAGCCAGGGGGCGAATTCCCCGTCCCGTCCTTTGCCAGCCAGAAGCTTCTGCAATTCGTGGAGATCCCGGCCGAGTTCTAACCGGTCTTTTTTGCCAGCGTCCCATCGCCGGGAGATGGCGCGTTTCAGTTGAGATTCAGAGCGGATAAATGGAATCGGGGGCCTAGAGACTAAAGGAACTGACTGAAGGGAAGTCAAATTCTTTTCTCTTTTTTCTCGCGGCCTAGATTTTCGAGGGAAGGGAAGGGAAAGACGCTTCAACGCGAAATCGTACCGCGTGCAGGTCTTTCCGAGTACCGTGGACGGCTTGCGGAAAGGGTTAGATTGTGGCGTTCAGAAATTAACTACTTTCTCGCATGCACTGCATCGCCCGTAGTGAGCGTGGCCGAAGGTAGTTCCGAAACCCCTGCTGTCATAAAAAACAATCGGCTTGTTGCAACATGGTGAGAGCACGGTGTAGCGATTCAATTCAACTAACTTGCTCATCGCATCTTGAAGCGAGAGTTCCATCAATGCGCCCCCTGGTGAGCCAAGGACTCTTCCACTCGCTTCTTGAAGTCTCCCGCATCGTTATGCGCCGCTCCGGTGAACCGGGTTTGAATCTGCATGGAGCAAGAATTGTTCTCTGCGTCCTTCAAAACTACAGAATTGGTGCGCGATCCGGCCACCCAGCCGCCAATGGAATAGCTCGCCAGCATATCCTCATTCGAGACGGACACAATTCTGTATTTCCCGGAGTTCATCAACACGTCTTTGACGGCGGCCCAGACGGATTTGCAGGGCAGGGAGAATTTGTCTTCGTGGGTTTTCGCGAAGGCGGGGAGGGCGAGCACGAAGAAAACCAAGAATGTGCGAGTCTTCATTTGGCGACCTTGGCTTCGTAATGGACAACCGTCTCCACTTTGTCCGGCTGTGCCGTATGGACTTCTTTGCTGGTCTTCTCGACCTCGATCTCCCGGGAATGAAACAAGCCCCAAATGGACACTTGCTTCACGTTGGCGTACTTCAAGGCTTCTATGTCCGTGGGAAACCAACCGTAATGCAGCACAGTTTTCCATGGGGTATTGCAGTCAGGATGCTCCGGAGAACAGTTCATGGCATAGCGGTAACTACACTCATCGCACTTTTCGTCAGTTTCCCAAATTAGAAGCACGGTGCGTTCTTTGGCTGGCGTGTCCATTTGGCTCGGACCGGCAGTATCTCCGCCAGGAAATCGCAAATCGGCAGTTTGCGCGAAACAAGAACCAATCAACAGAGCAACCAGGAATCTTTTCACACCAACCTCTCCCCACTCTTCACCAGCTCGAGCGTTGCTATTTTTCCGTCCTGAAAGTTCGCGATGATCTCAGACACCGGGCAGGACAACCTGAATTCCCGGATCTGCTCCGCGATCGCCGCCCGCACCCGTTGAAACCGTTCATTCGTCTCGTTGATCTTTTGCTGCGTGGTGGCGTGATCCAGCCTGGTTACTGTCCTATGCTCGGTGTCCAGCATGATCTCCCGCGCGGCGGTCGGCAAAATGGTGAGCTGAATGCGGACCGAACCATAATTGCCCGGATAGGCGAACTGCAAGAGGGCTTGCTCGATCGAGTCGAGGGCGATGGGAACCTGGTTGGCCGCCATGAGCAGCTAGAAGTGTGGCACTTTCTCAGGATTTGTCAAGATTACCGAGCCGGAAGCCGCAAAAACTCAACAACTTGGCAAGATGCTCGTTCTGGGTGCCATCTTCGCGCCACACGGTACAGTACTTACATAGATATTTGCAGGCGCGAAATCAGTACATTTGGCTGGTGCGGACGCATGTAAATGCACCGTATCCGGGCGGTTTTCGTGGCTAATCAGCCGCTTGAGAACCGCCCTCTAACCCACCCATCTCAAACTTTCCCGCTTTTCTCCCGCTCCGTCAGAATTCCAGCAAAAAGAACTCACGGGACGTCTGGGCGACGATCCTCAGAACTCTTTTTTCCGGAAAAACTGCGGGGCGAGAGAAGCGCGGGGAACTATCGAGCCTCAGTTGAATCCCCGCTGCGTGATCCATCCGCCAGCGAACCCCATAAAAAGATTGACGACCGTCAGCCAGGACGGCAATTTGCCTGCAATGATAAGCCCCGCGATGAACCCCGCCATGTACACGAATGTCAATCCCGCGTACTGGTGCTTGCGCATGGAGAAATTATAAATCCGGGAACAGGCGGTGCCTCATGCCTCTCCTAGCTTGCTCCCCACCTCCCGGCACCCGCATGAAGTCCTACAACCTGATGAAGGGCGACGCCGGCGTAGTGGCCACCATCCGCATGATGGAGAACTTAACTGCGGGGCCGGAGGGAGTCGGCTCACCGGTCGTGCACTTTCTCGTGCGCCATGCCGTGCGGGGCACGGTCCGAGACGACGCCTCGGAAATCGAAGCCTGGTTCGCCTGGGTGAAACATCACATCCAGTTCAGAGGGGAAGCGGAAGAAACTCTGCAATCGCCCGAGGTGACCGCGAAGCTGCGCGCCGGGGACTGCGACGACATGGCCATGCTGCTCGCGGCGGGCTTGAAATCCCTGGGCTACGACACCGCTTTCAAAGTCATCGCGACGCCAGAATCGCAGATGGAATTCGCCCACGTCTATGCCGTGGTTCAGGACAAGAAAACCAAAAAGTGGGTCCCGCTCGATCCGACCGTTGACGAATCTTACCCCGGCTGGGAAGCGCCCGACGCCACCCGCGCCCAAACCTTCGAGGGTCTTATGGCTTACGCACCCGGAAATTTCCGCAATTCGTCGCAAGTTCCTCCCCAACCAAGAATGCTCGGCTGGTACCGGCCGGGAAACGTGCGTCCCTTGGGCTATTTAGGCCAAGACGAAGGCGAAAACTATGGCGGCGCGCTTGCCACCCAGGGCCTGCAGGAAGTGCCGGGGATAATCGGCGCGATCACCGGAGTGCAGACCTCGACCACGACGGCGGCGGGCACAACCTCAACCGGCTCGAATATTCTCGCCCCCTATGCGGCCAGCTTAGCCAGTTCTCAGTCTTTGCTGTGGATTCTCGGGATCGGGGCGGTGATTGTCGTGGTCATGACCATGCAGAAACGCTGAAAAGGCAAATATGACTTTCGGACAGAAAACGGGAACCCGAGGCGCAGGCCGGGATATTTCGGGTCGCCCTTACTGTATCCCAGGGTTACGGATTTTACTCGGGCGTCTACTGGCTTTCGCCGACTTGCGTTTCCGAAACGCGCCCCTTTGCAGGTATACGAAATCCGCTCGCGCCGAGGGAATTATCGCTTAGATGAGCTACCTGCAACAACCCGTGCCCCGCCGGCGGCGATTCGTACCGCCCGGAATCCGCATGCGCCAGCATACCTATCCCGGCTTGGGAACCAGGCACCTGGTACCGGTGAGACTCGGACAGAATCCAGGCGAAGCTTTAGCCACAGCCGCGCCCGGAGTGGCCGCGCCCGTGGTTACTTCGGCTGCAGGCATTGCCGCGGGATCCGCGTTAGGTATCGCGATTCCGGTCGCCGGCGCCGCGCTCGCGGTCGTCATCGGAGCCTTATTTGCGGCGCACGCCAAACGAGTGGCCGGAGCCAAGCAGGAAAACCAAGTTTTAAATTCTTTGTTGCCTACGGTGGTCTCAGCCATCACCGCAGTTTTCCAGCAGGCCAATTCCGGAGCAGCCACGGCGCAAGAAGCCATCTCCGCCCTGCAACAGATTCAGCAATCGTATTGGTCGGCGGCGGCCCAAGTCGAACACGGACCCGGCCAGGCGGGCGGACCGGGAACCTGCAAAAACCTGTCCTATCAGGCATGGAAGTCCGGCAACTATCCGACCGGACCGACCCCCTGCGGAAAATCCTGCACCGCCACCTGTTGCATCGGCTGCAACTACGTTAATCAATGGATCCTGAGAGCCACTTGGATGTTTCAGAACCCGGGACAATCGGACGGCTGGGTGTGGGGCGATCCTTCGGTGGGGAATCAGTTCGGGTTTACCGGGGTGTCCATTCCCAATTGGGGACCGTATACGCCGCCGGCGGGGGTGACCACGGGGAGCGCGGCGGTCACCAACGTATTTGAAACCGTCACCGGAGGAACGGTTCTAGGCCTGCCCATTTGGCTGCTCTTGATCGCGGGCGGAGTGGGGATCTGGTGGGCCACGAAATGAGGGATTCTTTTCTCGGATTGCGGGCCAGGCTCAAAGCTTTTAGGCATCTCTTGCGCGGGCACGAGATGGATTGGTTCAGTCAATGGGAGGCTTTTCCGGAATACGGGTTCCAGGTTACGAATCTCACTTGTGAAACTTGCAGCATTTGCTTTTGGTCGATCAAAAAGACACTGAAATGAAAAACAGCTTGCGAATTCGTGGCTTAGGCCAGACGGCGCTTGATTTGCCGGCACGCTCGGTTCTTGCCGCGGAGCTGATCGAGCACGGGCTGGTGTGGCCAGCGCTCGGACGCTGGCAAAGATTCCGCGGCCTGGGCCGAAGTCTAGGTGACGTTTGCACGGTGCTGCAGGGCGGCTCTAGAGTTTGTTCTCCGGGCACGCCGCAACCATTACCTGGTTGGGTCGCAAACGCGGGCCTGGCACCGAATCCTGGCAGCCTGTGGCCTCCGGGCAGCGGATGGACCCCGCGCTATCGGCCGGCTTCCCCAGGACTGACCCAGAATCAAGCCCTGGCGCAAGCCATGTCGGTGTACAACACCAACCCGCAAAACCTTACCGCGAATCAGTGGGCTTTGTTGCAATCGGCGGGAGTCATCCCTTCGACGCTTCCCTATTCTTCGGCGGGGCAACTGGCGACGGCTGCGGCAGCGCCGACGGTAGCCGCGACCACGACAACCACGGACGGCGGGGGGATTCTCGATTTCTTGGGCTCGATTCCCTGGTGGGGCTACGCCATCGCGGCGGGCGGGGCAATTTTCCTCATGAGCGGATCGGGAAAGAGGGGGAGACGCTAATGGCTCGGCTTTCGAGATTGGGCGTGGCACCCTTCGCCTCAAACGTCTACGTCAACCGGGATTTCCCGCTGCCCACCTCTGAAGTGAAGTGCATCCTGGTTTCCGCGCGCGAGGACGCGCAGAGAAAACTCCAGGCCGCCGGCATGGGGTGTGCCTGCAACACCAAACCCAAGCAGTACCGGGTTCCCCTGGGCTACTACAAGCACCAGACGTTCGTTCTGCCTACGTCTTCGCGGATCCGGTCGAAACTCGGCTACTACGAACGAAAGCGATTTGTGCTGCCCACCTCTTCGCACATTAGAAAGGGATTAGGAATGCTTGGCCAGGATGATGATCTTATCGACATCGCCGCAGGAACCGCAGACGTAACCGCACCCGGTACGGTCACGACAACGCCCACTCTCGTGGCCAATCCGAATTATCCGGGTGCCCTGTTGATTGGCGGACAGTCTTCCTACGGGCCCCCGCCACCGGGGCAAACCTACGGAGTCGGACAGGGGCCGGCAGTTGGTCCGGTCACGCCCAGCTCCTCAAATTACGCGAATCCCGCCACCTATGCCAACGCAGCCGCAGGCCTGGTATCGAGTCTGGTCGGTTCCGGATCGACGCCGCAACAGCAATCGGCGCTCGCTAGTTTGACCCAGCCCATCGCCGGCATCGGGCTTTCGCCTTTGGCGCTCGGGGGGATCGCGCTCGGAGGAATTCTCCTGGTGGTGCTCATTGCCAAACGGTAACGGTAGGGAGCTGAAGTTTTCGCCGCGCCAGCTCGAGATCATGAAGCTACTGGCAGAAACCGCCATGAGCGACAAGGAACTGGCCTGGCAAGTGGGGATCAACTATCAGACGGTGAAAGTGCACCTGCGCACAATCGGGAACAAGTTGCGGGGTCACCTCCATCGCACCTCGATCAGCCGCATGGACATTACCTTGTTCGCCCTGGCCAACGGATACGTGGACGCCAATGCGATCCTGGCGAAGTACCAGGCGAAAGCAGACAAGATGGCTGCGGAACTTCGTGCTGCTGGATGGCAAGGCACGATCACCGAGGAGATTAAATGTTCCCCTTCATGACCTGCGAAATCACCGGCTGGGAGCGGCCAGGCTACGCCATCTGCCATCACGTTTTGCACGGGGCGGAAATCGCGGAAGTCGTCGAAGCAACGCCCGACGGAATGGGCTACGTCTGCTGCATGCTGTGCCGGTCGAAAGATCGCGCGCAGGAGAACGAGGACGAATTGACCGCGAGAGACTTTGAGTTAGTCTGCGCCGACTGTTGCGAGATGAACATGCTCAACGGGCAGAAAGTGGGGCGGGCATGAGAACCCTCTTTCAGTTCTTGGCGCTCTGGGGAATTCTGGTGCTTTTTGCCTGGTCGTTCATGACCGTGGTCGGCTGGGCCATTGAGCGGATCCGAGCGAGAGACCAACGGAAAGGGGAAGACGATGCTCAGTTGCGCTTGCCAAAACAATAACCAGGGCGCGCTCGCCCGCACCCGGCGAATTCCGATCAGTCCGGCGCGTCCGAGCGTCATGGCGCACCGGCCCCCGGTGAGACCGGTGATGGGGCCGCACGGGAGTTACCGGAGATTTAGCGGACTGGGGCAGATTGCAATCACCGGCAATCCCGCCATCGATTCGCTGCTCGAGAATCCGTTCACGCTCGCGCTCGGGGCGGTCGGACTATTTGCCGCTTGGTACTTCCTGGTGCCTTCGTTTTCTACCTCGGGGGGATCGCTGCACGTCAAGCGGCGTAGGGCTCCCACGGTTTCTCTGCCTACGGCAGCGCTCTTAGGGGTGGGCGGGGCGGCGGCGGGGTATCTGCTCTCGAACTACGGCGGCCAGGGCCAGGGGCTATGAACTTTGAGGAATTCCTGGCGGCCACACGAAAACGGAACCCGATCAGGTTTCCGAGAAGGAACGCGGACGACGCCGAGCTGAGGCGACATCTAGACGTACTGACGGAATGGGAAGCGGGTAACGTCAACCGCAAGAAAATGCTCGACACACTCGAATATTTCGACCAGGAGTTTGACGGGGAGTTCCGCGCCAAAGAGGGATTGAAACTTTATCGCGGCCAGGTGATTCCGAAATTTGACGGGCTGCCCGCCAGCTACTCACGCCAGCGATTGGTAGCCCTAAGTTTTGCGGCCAACGAAGCCTGCGCCCACGACGGAGAGGAAGCGCTCTTGGTTTCGCGGAAATCGAAAGGACCATCGCTTGATCTGGCGAAGCTGACCATGCACAAGCCTTTGTATCCCGACGAATACGAAGTGATCCTTTTGAACACGGAGCCGAAACGCTCAGAGATCGACCGGGTAGCGGCCAGCTGCTCGATCTTTGGCAATCAAGCCGAGCTGGCAGGGAAGTACGCTTAGCCGCTAGCGGCTGGAGGGGGAGACTGACATTTGAGGCGCTATTTCCATGGGCGCTATGTTCGCGGGCGGCTTGGCTACCTGGGCCAGGACGATAGCGATACGGGATCACTCCCGGTGTGGACTTCGGGCGGCTTTTTCCTGGCGGCGGGAGCTGCCTTGTTGCTGTGGCTGGTGGTCGAAATGAAGTTTCCCAAACGGTGAGAATGGCGAGACGGCGGAAAAATCCGACGCTCGGGGAACTCGAGGGCCTAGTTGTGCTCGCGGGCGTGGGGGTCGTCGTCTATTGGCTGTGGAACAAGGGCTTATTTACCTCCGCCGGGCAGCCTAGCATCGCCTCGCAAATCTTCGAGACTCCCGGGGCATCTTTGTATAACGCGATCACCGGTGAGCCCACCGAAAGCCAGATTACGCCCGCCTACGCCGACGTCTACATGGGGCCGAATGCGCCCCCCGACAATCAGGGAATGTACAACTTTTTGAAGGCCGGGGGCGATCCGGGAACGGTGATTCCGAATGTGGAACAGACTCCCGCCGAGCTTTACCAGCAAGGGTACTCCTGGGATGAGATCACCCAACTGTGGACGGCGAATGGAGCGGTCGCGCCGGGGAACCCGCAACCGGCAACGATCTGGCAGCAGATCAGCAATGCGTTTACTTCGGGATCTTCGCTTTGATTTATGGCAGCTACAACGGAGGAAAAAATCGCGTGGTTTGTG
>Ga0187783_10001960_pt1 | contig 15299 bp, 10 predicted proteins | sample 1015_SJ02_MP02_2_FD_132471 | JGI IMG/M metagenome (GOLD analysis project Ga0187783, IMG submission 132471) | Tropical peat soil microbial communities from peatlands in Department of Meta, Colombia - 1015_SJ02_MP02_20_MG | ecosystem: Environmental > Terrestrial > Soil > Wetlands > Peat | place... | reverse complement strand
GGCAGATGTACCCACCAGCGCCCGCTTCCAGTTCTCCATCGCCGTCATCCCTCCCATCCGAGTGGACTGCCACCTGAGTACTTTATACTGCCTGGACACTCTTACCGGAGGATTTTGGATGCCCAAACCGTGCGGTGGAATCAAGATTTCTACCATGTTTATTTTTTTGTGGACGATTTTCGCCTGGGCCCAGACCAAGCCGCGGGCGCGCGATCTTGGGGTTCCCTTCGACGGCACACCCGGCCCGTTCAATGCCATCACCGACATTGAGGGTGTGGAGGTCGGGCATACCACGCTGATTTCCGGCAGCGGCCCCCTGAAGGTCGGCGTGGGCCCGGTTCGCACGGGAGTTACGGCCGTCCTGCCGCGGGGCAAGCAATCGAGCGATCCGGTGTTTGCCGGATGGTTCACGCTCAATGGGAACGGAGAAATGACGGGAACCACCTGGGTCGAGGACTCGGGATTTCTCGAGGGCCCGGTCATGATCACCAACACCCATAGCGTAGGAGTTGTACGGGACGCGGTAATCGCTTGGAGGGTCCAGCATGGGCGAGCTGACCGGGAAGGCTACTGGTGGTCGCTGCCCGTGGTAGCCGAGACCTGGGATGGTTACTTGAATGACATCAATGGCTTCCATGTAAAGAGCGAGGACGCCTTCCACGCGCTCGATAGTGCTCACGGCGGGAAAGTGGAAGAAGGCAATGTGGGCGGCGGCACGGGCATGATCTGTAATGAGTTCAAAGGTGGGATCGGCACCTCCTCGCGTGTGCTCGATCCGAAGCACGGAGGTTACACCGTCGGGGTTCTGGTGCAGTGTAACTATGGGTTCCGCGAGCAGCTGAGGATTGCTGGAGTCCCGGTAGGCCGCGAAATTCCCGGGCACGTGTACTCGGAAGATACGGGATCCATCATTGTGGTGGTCGGGACCAACGCGCCTCTGATTCCCACTCAGCTCAAACGGGTGGCCCGGCGGGTATCGCTGGGGCTGGGGAGGATGGGAAGCTATTCGGGCGATGGTTCGGGCGATATCTTCATCGCCTTTTCCACCGCGAATCCCGGGGCATCGGGTGCGAAGGGCCTTCATCAGATCACCCTGATGACCAACGACGATCTTGATCCGGTTTTCCTGGCCACGGTCCAGGCCACAGAGGAGGCCGTGGTGAATGCCATGATTGCGGCGGAAACCATGACCGGGGTTGACAATCGCACGGTCGTGGCCCTGCCCCACGATCGTCTGCAGGAGATTCTGAAGAAGTACAACCGGCTAGCCAAATGAGGGAATGGCCGCGTCGCTCGAGCCAGCTACAGGCTCAATAAATCGTGTACGCCGGCGCCGGATTTCGCACATCGGGTTTGGACGCCATGAGCAGCAGCGCCCCGATGCGTTTGAACGCGCGCAGATCTTCCAAGCTATCGAAAGAATGAGTCTGGTAGTCGTCCGGAGTCGGGGTATCGTCGGGAATCCGTTGCGCCTCCACATTCTCGAAGGCATGCTTTTTGAGCAGCGCGACGTATTCGGCCTCCGATCGCGTGTGCACCGGAACCTTCAGCTTGTCCACCCACGCGAGGGAGTACGGGTTGTCCCTGTAGAGGTTGATCAAGATGAACATCCGCCCTCGCGGAGCCATCACGCGAAACAGTTCCGCCAGGACCCGCTCCTGGTCGGGGTAGTAATAGAACGACTCCACCGAAAGCACCTTGTCGAAGAAATTCTCCTCCCAGGGAATCTGTTGGGCCGATCCCCAGATGAACAGTACATTGTCGAAATCCTTGGAGGCCTGGCGCGCCTGCCGAATCATCTCGTCGGAAACATCCAGGCCAACCACTTGCCCGAATCCCTCCGGCCCTTCGCCAACCAGACGTGCCAACAGCCGGGTTGCCCACCCCGACCCACACCCCAGATCCAGTACCCGCTCGCCGGGCCGCAGTCCCATTCGCTCGATCGTTCTTTCGGTGATGGCGAGGTGATGATGTTCCATCTTCTCGCCCTTTCCCTCGGCGGCCCAGCGGTTGAATTCCGCTCGCAACCGCTCATCCGGAGTGGGCACTCTTTCTGTCATCGGCAAAATTGAATTGGCCATTCCCGGGAAGATCAGCGCGCCTCGTTCGGCTCGACGCAGGCCAGAATTTCCGCTTCGCTCAAAGTGTGGTCAGACGCTTTGGCCCGGCGGTAAATCCTTTCCACCACTTCCTCCGAACCGGGAATCCCGCGGCGTTCCAGCCAGAATACGATGTTGGATTTTCCGCTGAGCGGACCAACATCGATGACCTGTTCCAGGCCAAACAGGTGGGAGGGCACGCCAGAATAAACCAGGTTGGCGAGCTCGACATCGTTTTTCTTGTAGGCTTTGATGAGGGCGGCAGCATGGACGCCCGTGGCGGTGCGGAAAGCATCTTCGCCGATCACGGGGTAGTTCGGTGGAACCGGCACCCCCGTCGCGCGCGCCACCCGCTCACAATACTCCTTCAGCTTGGTCAGATCCTGATCTGCCCAGGGGGAAATCCCCATCAGCCGGAGGTTGACCAGCATCTGATCCATCTGGGTGTTGCCCACGCGCTCGCCGATGCCGAGCGCCGTCGCATGCACGCAATCGGCACCGGCCACCAGCGCAGCCATGGAGTTAGCTACGGCCAGGCCACGGTCGCAGTGGCCATGCCACTCGACGCGAACCGTCTCTCCGGACCGTTTGACCACGTCTTCGACCACAAACCGCACCAGCGCAAAGGCTCCCATGGGAGTGGCATGTCCGGCCGTGTCGCAGATCACGATCGCCCGCGCCCCGCACTGAATCGCGGTGGTGTAAAGCCGCCGTACCATCTCCGGATCGCAACGGGTCGTGTCTTCCGTCACGTACATGACGTCGAGTCCGAGAGAGAGGGCGTACTTCACCGCCGCCTCCGTGGTCTCGAGCAAAAAGTCGTCGCTCCAGCCCTCCGCGTAGCGGCGGATTGGACTGGATCCGAGAAAGGTTGCGGCTTCGATCTTCAAACCCGTGCGCTCGACAATCTCGGCGATGGGTCGGATGTCATTTTGATGAGTACGAGCCGCGCAATTGGCTCGGATCTTCATCTTGTGCTGAACAATTTCCCGAGCCAGCGCTTCGGTGTGCTGCCGGGCACGCGGTCCGGCGCCGGGAAGCCCCAGATCCAGGGAGTTAATCCCCAGAGCTTCCATCAGGTGAAGAATGGCAATCTTCTCTTCAATCGACGGGTCCCGAACCGAAGGAGACTGCAATCCGTCGCGCAGAGTTTCGTCGTTCAGCAGTACTTGACCCTGGGGACGTAAAGATGCGGGATGGATTCGATTCCAATCGTAAATGAGCTCAGAAGATTTCACTTGCCCAGCGAGCGCCCCTCCCCTTCGAGCCGAGCCCGGCCCGGCAGCTACTTTCCCTTCTCCGGTATCGTGAGCCCGAACACCGAGGTCTGCCCCGCTCCGGCCACATTCAAACCGCCAGCCTCCGCGGCATTGGGCAAATAGAGCGTCTTGCAATGCTCACAACGATAGACCTCAGCACTCGAACCCCAGGCTTTCTCGAGGTCTCCACACTCCTGTTCCCCGACATCACTTGCGTAAAACCAGCGCTTGAGATGCCCGCCGCAGAACTTCCCTTTGGCATCCTTCTCGTTACAGGAGCGCTGTCCCAGCTTTTTGACCTTGACTTTGTGATTGGGGAATTGTGGTGCGGTTTCGATTTCCGTCGCCGTAGCCAAGCGCTTACCTCGTCGGAGCAGCGAAATCGCTGCTGGTGAATACCTTTATTCTACCCAAGCCAGTCCGTGGGTTACCAGAAACTTAGAACTCCCGCTTGGCACGCGCCTGATCCGGACCGACCCGACCGGCAGTAATTTCGGCAACGAAGTAGTTCTCCCCTTGGATGGGCACACCCGCCAGCCGGCGCAGCATGGCAAGCTGGCCTATGTGGGTCAGAGCATCTGCGATGGGTCCTTGAAACAGTTTTTCGGCCGGTGCCTGGAGTGGTTCGGTCGAAGCCAGGTACCGGTCAAAGTTCTCTAAGGCGGTAAAGAATCGGCTCACCTCCTTCGCCCAGGCGAGCGGTGTCGACTCATGCCATTCCCGCTTGCCGTTCGCCATCGACAGCCCCCAGTCCAGCAGGTCCCCGATATGAGCCAGGATTTGGGCGGGAGCTTTCTCCGCACCCTGAAAACTGGCAAACTCGTCGGGCGCGTTGCCGATTGCCTTGGCGCCTCGATAGGCGACGGTGGCCAGAGTATGACGCAGCAATCTGCGCTCGGGATCCGGGGTCGACATACTTATAGCCTCTCTTTCGATTCGAGGACGCCGGCAACTTTCCGCGCTCCTCGCAAACGCTCTCCCATCCCGCCTGCAAACATCAGGTCGATCAAGGCCTCCATCTGCTGCGGGAATCGTTCGCCGTATCGGTACCACCAGACTTTCTTCCTTCCAGGCATACGATCCGTATCGACATACTTGATGCGAACCATTTCCTCCAGCCCAAATCTGCCGTGCGTTCGCCCCACGCCACTCATCCTCATGCCGCCATGCGGAGCTTCCGCGATTCCGAACGAGGACAGGGCATCATTCACCATGACCGTGCCGGCCTGAATCTGTCGAGCCAACTGTTCCCCCCGACGACGACTCCGAGTCCAAATGCTCGCTCCCAGCCCGTATTCCGAATCATTCGCCAGCCGAACCGCCTCGCCTTCGCTGTCAAACGGCATCACCGGCAGCACTGGCCCGAACGTCTCCTCGCGCATGACCCGCATTTGGTGAGTCACGTCGGCCAGGATGGTGGGGGCATAGAAGTTCGATCCCACTTTCTTGAGGCGCGAACCGCCGACCAGCACTCGTGCGCCCCGCGCGACCGCATCCTCGACCTGGGATTCGACGATCTCGAGTTGGCGTTCACCGATCAACGGACCAACGTCGATGGCAGGAGCTTCTCCGTTGCCCACCCGCAATCGACGGGTCTTCTCGACGCACGCCGCCAAAAACGGCTGGTACAGCTTGCGATCGACGTAACAGCGCTCGACCGAGAGGCAAGCCTGTCCGGCATTCGTGAACGCGCCCCACACCGCGCCACTCGAGGCTACCTCCACGTCCGCATCCGCCAACACCAGCATGGGGTCTTTTCCACCCAACTCCAAGACCAGCGGAAGCAGTCGCGACGCTGCCACTTGCGCGATCTGCTTGCCGGTCGCGAGACTGCCGGTAAACACCAGTTTGTCGATCGGGGAGTGGAGGAGGGCCGATCCGGTGATTCGATCTCCAATCAGGACCTGGAAAACATCACGCGGGACACCCGCCTCGCATACGAGGTCTCCGAGCACCAGGGCCGTGCACGAGGTGAGTTCTGAAGGCTTCAGCACCACGGCATTGCCCGTCACGAGTGCGGCCAGAGTTTCGGTCGCGGGGATCGACAATGGATAATTCCACGGCGAGATGATTCCGATCACACCATAGGGCTCGCGGAGGATACGGCCAGACTTGGTCTTCATGGCCCAGTTGTCGTGGGGCAGCGCCTCTTCGCGCAGGAAGCGGAAGGCGTGCTCGCAAGAAAATCGCGCCGCATCGAGCACCACCAGAACCTCGGCGACGAGCGCCTCGGCCAAGGGCTTGCCCGTCTCCCGGGTAATGATGCGGGCGACCTCGGACTTCTTCTCCCGCAACCGCCTTTGGAAATTGCCCAGGATTCGAGCCCGACGCTCAACTCCAATTTCCTTCCAACCCGCTTGGGCGGTTTGAGCGCGCGCCACCGCAGCCCGAACTTGCTGCTCGGTGGCCGGCTCAAACTCAGCCAGCACCTCGCCGGTGGCGGGATTGACCGAGGTGATCTTGCGGGTTGCGCTTGGAACTACCGTTACCATCGAGCAGCCAGTGTATTCGCTCGCTCCCTACCGTGTCACTGGTTCATAGTCCACCTTCACCAGATACAATCCGTTGGCCGGCGCCGTAGCTCCCGCTGCCGAGCGTTCCCGCCGCTCGAGAATCACGACCAAATCCTCGGGCTGAAGCGTGCCCTTGCCCACCAACAAGAAGGTTCCTACCAGGTTGCGCACCATGTGGTGCAAAAAACCACTGCCCTTGACGGTGTAGACCAGCTCATCTCCCATCCTTGTCCAGCTCGATTGGAAAATCCGGCGCACGGTCGAGGGGTTGGCTTCCTCAGTGCCGGCCTCCGGGTCCACCGCCGCGAAGGACCGAAAATCGTGTTCTCCGACCACGTGTTGGGCCGCCTGCTCGATAGCCGGTTCGTCCAGGGGGAAAGGGTAATGCCACACGTAGCGTGCCAAAAACGGTGGGCAGATGGGAGTGCGATACATCCGGTAGCGGTAGGTCTTGGCCCGTGCCGACTTGCGGGGGTGAAATTCGAGCGGAACCTCCTCGGCCTCGAGCACGCGAATCGAAGGGGGCAGGATATGATTGAGCGCCGGGACGAGATGATCGATAGGGATCGCCAATTCGGTATTGAAGCTGGCCACTTGGGCGAGGGCATGCACGCCGGCGTCGGTGCGTCCCGAACCCTGCGGCAATACCTTTTCTCCCGTCAGACGTCCAATGGCTGATGCCAGTGTGCCCTGAATCGTGGCCACTTCCGGTTGCACCTGCCAGCCGGAGAAATCCGAGCCGTCATAGGCGAGCACGAGCTTAACGTTGCGCATTTTGCCTGCTCCGAGCGCACCTGGCGAACGACAGATATCCGCCTCGCGATCGCAGCTGCCGATCGCCTGGTGCCCGAATCCGTGCGGGAGCGTCAGCTATACTATTGCATTCCATCGAACCGCTTGTGATCTGCAGAATGCCAGCTCGGATCGAACAAAGCTGAAACCGGGAGGTGGCGTTTTGCGTAACTACTCGTGTTTGGAAGGGCCTTGCTGTCTTTAACCCCGTTCTTCCATGGAGATGAGCGCATGTTTCGTTTGAGTGGTGCTATTCGGCTGCTTGCCGTTTTATTGGGTTTTCTGCTAGCCCACACTGGCTGGGCGCAAGATGGGTCGCAACCGATGGCGCCCTCGCCCCAAGCCTCCCCATCCGTCCCGCTCGAAACCCCGCCCCCGCAAAGGTTTGAAGTAACGGATTATTCGAAGCCTCGGGGATATTTTCCCAATCCCCTGGTTCCGTATTCGCCCCAGCATATCCCACCGCCCAACCTCAGCAATACACCGCGGATCGAGCAGTTGCTCCACGACGGCAAGATCATGCTGTCCATCAATGACGCCGTGGCCCTGGCGCTCGAGAACAATCTGGATATAGCGATTTCACGATACAACTTGAACATCGCCGATACCGACGTTTTGCGCGCCAAGTCCGGGAATAACATTCTCGGGGTGAACTTCGGGGTGGTGCAAAATACGCCCGGAGGCGGCGTCGGCGGTCTGGGCAGCTCGGTGGGATCCGGCACCGGCGGCACCAGCGTCGCGGCCGGCGGGATCGGCGCCGGAACCTTCGGTTTGGTCAGTTCGACCCTGGGCATTGGTGTTCCCATTACCAGCTTCGATCCGATCGTCACCGGGAACATCCAACTGGACCACAGCAACACCATCGCCAGCAGTGTCTTCACCGGCGTTCCGGTGCTCGAAACCAACACGCAAACCTACAATTTTGCCTACAGCCAGGAATTTCATTCGGGCACCGCCATGTCGGTAGGGTTCTACAACAGTCGCAGCACAACCAACGGGCCATTCAATAACTACAGCCCGCTCATCAATTCCTCTTTTCAGTTTCGACTGACGCAGCACTTGCTCGAGGGCTTTGGTTTTCTCCCGAACTCGCGCTTCATTCGCATCGCAAAAAATAACCGGGAAATCTCCGACGTCGCATTTCGCCTGCAAACCGTAACGACCGTAGACCAGATCGAGAACATGTACTGGGATCTCGTCTATGCCTACGAGAACGTCAGAGTGCAACAGGAGGCGCTGGCATTTGCCCAGAAGACCTTGTCCGATACCCAGAAACAGGTGCAGATTGGAAGCCTTGCGCCCATCGAGGTGGTTCGCGCCCAAAGCACGGTAGCGGCAGACCAGCAGAACCTGATCACGGCCCAAAACAACCTGCAGCTACAGGAGCTGCTGATGAAGAACGCCCTGAGCCGGAATTTGCAAGATCCGGTGCTGGCTGATGCCGAAGTCATCCCTACCTCTACCATGAAATTGCCGGAACAAGAACCGATCATACCTACCGAAGACCTCGTGAACGATGCGTTGAGCCATCGGCCGGAGTTGGCGGAATCGCGAATCGATCTCAATAACCGCGAAATCAACAACAAGGCAGTTCGCAATGCGCAACTCCCATCCTTGGACGCCTTCGCCTACTACGGCGGGTCAGGACTAGCCGGTGCCCAGAACCCGGCCAACCTGTGCGTGAATCAGTCACCCGAACTCCGCTCGCTGGGGTTCTGCGCGGGACCGAGCCCGGGGTTCCCCCCCGTCACGACCCAAGGCTATAGCTACTCGCTGAACCAGATGGTGAATTCCACCGCTCCGGACAAAGGCGTGGGAGTGATTCTGAATGTTCCCATTCTCAACCGGAACGGGCAGGCCAACCAGGTTCGGGCAGAACTGGAATACCGGCAGGCGCAAATGCGTCTGCAGCAGATCGAGAATCAGGTTCGCATCGAGGTGCGCAATGCGCAGTTCGTCGTCACCCAAAACCGTGCGGCGGTTGATTCGGCGCGCGCCGCGGTAGAGTTGGGGCGGCAATCCTTGGATGCGGAGCAGAAGAAGTTGAACTTGGGGGCCTCGACCGGCACCCTGGTGCTGCAGAACGAATCTGCCTTAGCGACCGCGGAGTCGACTCTGGTATCGGCCATGGCCAATTACGAAAAATCGCGCCTGGAACTCGATCGAGCCACCGGAGTTCTGCTCGATCATGCCGGCATCGTCATGGCGGATGCCGAGCGCGGCCAGGTCACCCAGGTGCCCCATGTGCCTTATGTGTCGCCGCGGCCGAACCCACAGTCGGTGATGCCCGCGGCGCCAACGCCCGCGCAGCCACAGCCGCCGCAATGAGAACCTTTTAAGCAATGCCCATGCTCGAGTCTCGGATCAGATTCTAACTGCCATTCTCGAGCGAAAGGGTCGGGCTCTCGATCCGCTGGCAGCGTGAGAGCAATGTGTGCGGGCGTGTCGCCTCGACTTCCTGCGGTTCTCTTGCGAGGGAAGCCTCGACCGTCCGTTCGAGACAATCAAATCAATCTTCGAAGTCTTTGTTCTTACCCTTCGGTCGCCCCTCCATCCGCTCTGCGATCCGATCGAGCACCGCGGCCAGGTGATCGTCGAAGTCGAGCTGCGCTTGGGCAACCGGACTTGGCAGTCAAACCTGTGCACCGGGAAGCGATATTTCCATAGGATGATTGAACCAGCGGGCCACCTGGCAAATCGGGTAAGCACGACCGCCTAGGATCGATCCTTTCGAAAAACCCTCAGCGGTTGCGATGGTCGAAGCGGATACTGCTTCTTGGCCACCCTTCAAGAACGAAGCTCGACCACCGATTGGTCACTGCGATGTTCGGACTCTTGGCTTCGCCCTCTCTCGAAAGCTGTTTCCGGCGCACTATGAACGACGAGTAAACACGAGACATCACCTGATAGGATGAATTTTCTGTGACACCTTTGAGGTATATGGTCGAGACGCCATTCAGGGAAGCCGCTTTCGTCTCTGCTCGAGGGTCAGAGTGTCGACGCTCTCGGCAGTCCGAGGCTGTCTTCGAGGCTACGCGCGCGTCTCTTTATAAATTTTTACAATCTGCCGCCGTATAATCCGCCTCGTTGCGGGTACCTTCCCGCCTGCATAGCATCCGATAGGAAGGCACTCTGCCCAAAATCAGCGATCATGAGTTCAAGGAGACCAGCAATGCCGTTCGCTCGTTTGCATCCGTTGATTCTTGCCGTTGCCCTGACCCTTGGGCTGGTAACGTTCATCATCCCCGCAGCCGCCCAACAGGTTTCGAGCGCCACCCAAACTGCGCAGCCGCCCGGCCCGTCGGTGCCGCCCGAAGCGCCCGAGCCCGCGCCGGCAAGTCTGCATGCGACCCAGGATTACTCGAAGCCGCCTTCCCCATTTCCCAACATGATCGCGCCTTACCGGCCCGCAGCCGTGCCGCCGCCGAATTTGGCCAATGCGCCTCGCATCGATCAGCTCATGCATGACGGCAAGATCATTCTTTCGATCAACGACGCCGTCGCCCTCAGTCTCGAAAATAACCTCGACATCGTGCTGGCACGCTATAACTTGAATATTGCCGACACCGACATCCTGCGCGCCAAAGGCGGTGCCAACGTTCTCGGCGTGAATACCGGGATCGTGCAAAACACGCCGGGCGGTGGGGTAGGAGGTCTGAGCGGAGCCGTGGGTTCCGGCACCGGCGGTACCAGCGTCGCAGCGGGAGGCGTGGGAACCGGCACGAACGGACTGGTCAGTTCCACCCTGGGCATTGGTTCGAGCATCACCAGTTTTGATCCCATCCTCACCAGCACCCTGCAGATGGATCGGAACAATACCCAATCCACCAGCATTTTCACCCCTATTCCAATCGTGGACACCAACACCGGCACGGCGGCGTTCAGCTACACCCAGGGCTTTCAGTGGGGGACCAACCTGTTTGTGGCCTTCAACAACACGCACACGACCAGCAACAACCCTACGGTGACGTACACGCCAGGACTGGGTTCAAATTTTCAATTTCGCCTTTCGCAAAACCTCTTGCAGGGATTTGGCTTTTTGCCCAACACCCGCTTTATTCGCATCGCGAAAAACAACCGGGAGATCTCGGATGTGGCCTTCCGCTTACAAATCATCACCACCGTCGATCAAATCGAAAACCTCTACTGGAACCTCGTCTATGCCTATGAGAACGTAAAGGTCCAGCAGGAGGCGCTGAACTTCGCCCAGAGCACACTGGCCGATAACAAGAAACAAGTGCAATTCGGCACTTTGCCGCCCATCCAAATCGTGAGCGCGGAAAGTGTGGTCGAGACCGATCAGCAAAATCTGATCCTGGCGCAGACCAACCTCGAGTTGCAGGAACTGCTCATGAAGAACGCCCTGAGCCGCAATCTCCAGGACCCCGTCCTGGCCGGTGCCACCGTGATACCCTCGTCGGCCATGCAATTGCCGGCCAAGGAGCCGGTGGTTCCGACCGAGGAGCTCATCAACGATGCTTTGAGCCATCGGGCGGAGCTGGCCGAGTCCCGCATTGACCTGAACACCCGGGAAATCAATAACAAAGCAGTGCGCAATGCCATGCTGCCCGTGCTGAGCGTCTACGGCTACTACGGCGGCTCGGGCATCGGCGGGGATGTGAACCCGACGCTGGTGCCACCGTCCTTGGACGGCCCCTGTACGGCCGAGACGAGTCACTTCGGGTGTTTCGATCCGGCTACCGCGGCCCCTCCCTTTCGCTCGGGAAAACCGGTCAGTTACGGCAGCACTCTCGAGCAGATGGTCACTTCCGTGTCGCCCGACAAGGGACTGGGCATCACCCTCAGCATCCCCTTACGGAATCGCACCGCGGTCGCCGATCAGGTGCGGGCCGAACTCGAATACCGCCAGGCCCAGGTGCGCCTGCAGCAACTCGAAAATCAGGTGCGTATCGAAGTGCGCAACGCGCAATTTGATGTACAGCAGAACCGCGCCGCCGTGGGAGCGGCCCAAGCTGCGGTCGATTTCCAGCGGGAAACGCTCGATTCCGACCAGAAGAAGCTAGCCGTCGGGGTGGGCACTCCGACCGCGGTCTTGCAGGATCAAGCCGCCTTAACCTCCGCCGAGTCCAACTTGGTATCGGCAATGGCGGCGTACGAGAAATCGCAGGTCGAGATGGATCGGGCCACAGGACTTCTGCTCGAACGCGCCGGAATCGTGATGGCCGACGCCGAGAGCGGGCGAGTCACGCACATGCCCAACGTCCCTTACGTGACACCTCGCACCGACGTACAGTCGGTCATGCCGTCCCGCTCGGACCTCGAACCCGTGGCACCCCCATCCCCGCCGCAGCAACCAGCCCAACCGCTCGGATTCTAGTCGAGGCTCGAGAATCGCATGCCAATTCGCCGCACGAATTGGCATGCCGACTCGAGATGTAGGGACAAACACGGAGCATCCTCAGCGTCCTTTCCCTGCGAGTGCTCTCCAGTTTATGCTTTGCCCGTGACGCTCTCTGTCGTTCTGATTACCGAGAACGAACAAGCCAATCTTGCGGGCACGCTCGAAACTGTGATGCCGCTGGTCGGTGATGGCCGAGGCGAAATCATTGTCGTCGATTCCGGCTCGACGGATCGTACGCTCGAGATCGCACGCTCCTTCGGGGCCAAGGTTTTCAGCGAGCCCTGGAAGGGGTTTGCCGCGCAAAAGAATTCCGCGATGGAGAAGGCCAGCTGCGACTGGGTGCTGCAGCTCGATGCCGATGAACGACTGGAACCAGGATTGGCAACCGAGATCCTCGAGCATGCCGGGACGTCGAATGCGAACCTCCAAGGCTTCTGGATCCCGCGCAAGAATTTCTTCCTGGGTCGCTGGATTCGCCATGGCGGATTTTATCCCGACCCCAAGCTTCGCCTGATTCGCCGCGGTGCCGGGCAATTTCAGGAATACGGTGCGCACCCGACGATTCAGGTGAAAGGACCGACGGGCAGGCTCCGGCATGCCCTTGTGCACAACGCTTACCCTACCCTTCGCGGGTACCTTGATCACATGAACCGTTACTCCACATCCGGGGCTGAGGTCGCCGTCGGAAAAGGCTACCGCGGTTTCCGTCTGTCAAATATCGTGGTTCGTCCTCTCCTGACCTTCGTCTACAACTACGGCTTTCGCCTTGGATTCCTGGACGGCCGCGAAGGTCTCTTGCTGCACCTCTACCATGCGACCTATGTCTCATGGAAGTATGCGAAAGCCTGGGAGCTAGGATCGAGGAACGAAGGAGAGAACCGCTAGGCGAGCTTCGATCAGCGCAGCCATAGGGTTGAGCGACTGGCTATCTTCCGGCTCTTGCCCTTATTCCACAACGGACGGGGCGTAATCTACACGACATCGAGGACCCGCTAACGATCTCCCGTCTTGGCTGACCTCGAAGGTGTGGACGAATTCTGCGATCTGCACACGGATTTCGGGAACCGCCGTCGTCTCCCAAAGAGCACCCTTGCGTGCCGGCCCGATGGCGTAGAGAACATGCGATGGCACACCGAGGTGGTTGACGAGGGCTCCATCTTCCGCGACGTCCAGTCCGAGGCACAAGGGGTCAGGACGAATCAAGCCCTGGCGTACGAGCTGGGCAATCAACGGGGAATCCAGTCTTCGACAGTCGGTCTCCGGACCGGTGCAGTTGATGACTCGGCTCACGAACAGCAGTGCGTGTTCTTCCGTCCTGCGGCGGCAGTAGGTTACCGCGACTCCGTGAGCATCTTCTTCGTACCTTATGATTCGGCCGGCATGGACGCGAGTTTGGCCGCCCCGAAGCTGGTAGTCCATCAAACGGTTGATCTCGGGTGCAATCCGGTGCCGGTGTATCTCCCAATAGGGGCGCAGGTGACGAAGGAAACGGCGCCTTTCGATGGTGGGAAGGGATTGCCAGATCCGTGGGGTGACGGGTCGCAGGGCTTCGATCACCCCCCGCCAATCTGCCCCGGAGCGATGTGCGATCCGCACCTGCCGGCGGACAAAGCGTAGAAGTCCGCGTGCCGTGCGCGGCGATTCATCGTTCCAGAATGCCGGCCAAGGGGCTGTCGTCTGCTGAGGCTGAGGAACGAAACCGTGCCGCGAAAGAAGATGGATGGTGCCGCGAAACTCGTGTGCCCGCAGGGCCAGCACCTGATCGATGGCGGTAAGCCCTGAGCCCAGGATGAGGACCTCGCGATCTTGGGCAACGCTTTCCAAAGCGGCGGCCGACCAGGCATCGGAGATATAGCGAACGCCTTGCGCGCTTCTTCCCGGCAGGTCCGGATCACGGGGTGGGAAATTCCCCAGCGCGAGCACAATTCTGTCGGCGACCACACGGTCTCCGCTCCGCAGTTGAACCATGCCGCCTCGCTCCACCACTTCCACCGAGACCGCCTCATCATTCTTGTAGAAAAATCGACCGGGGTGCGATTGCGCCGTCTGCCGCAGCAAGGCTGCGATGTACTGTCCATAAACCCGGCGCGGGAGGAAGCTCCCGGCACCGACCCCGCAGTCGTAATTTGCCCGAGCCCAGCGCAGGAAGTGCTCAGGATCATCGTCGAGTGCGCTCATATCGCGGGCCACGACGTTGAGCAGATGCCAGTCATACTGTGTACTGTAGGCAACCCCCCGGCCGGGACAGCCCCCGGGGCCGATCAAAACCACCGACAGGGATCGCCCACAATGCCGCAACAGTTGCGCCGCGAGCGTGGCCCCGGTGAAGCCGCCGCCGATGATGGCAATGGCGGTCGAGGAGCCGGCTGGTCTGGGTTCTTTGACCGACCTTAGAGGGATTCGAACCCTGGCTTTCCGCATGTAACTTACTCTATCATATTAGTAGACATTAGACGCGAGAAACCACCCTCCTGGTCCAAGCCTCGAGGGTCGAAACCCTTGTGACTCCCTGATCGCTCTTCTATCATCGAAGGGGACATGGGGAACAAGATTTCGAAAGTTGCCGACAATCCGATTTCCGACGTCTACGAAGGGCGGCACCCTTCCGATTCCGAGAAGCAATGGGCGGAAACGACGTTGGCCTCCACGCTGGAGAAGACGCCCGAACGCCCGATTGGCTCCCCCACGGGAATCAACGTCGACGAGAACCGCCGGGCTCGTTTCACCAGTTTGTCTGGGGTTCCGGTGCGCCGTTTGTATACTCCGGCTGACCTCCCGGAAGATTGGAACTACCGGACCAGCCTGGGCGACCCCGGAGAGCCTCCCTACACCCGCGGCATTCACGCCACCGGCTACCGGGGCAAGCTGTTTACCATGCGCCAGTTCTCCGGCTTCGCCTCCCCGGAGGAAACCAACCGGCGCTATCAGTATCTGCTGGCGCACGGCGGTGGGGGCCTGTCGGTGGCCTTCGACTTGCCCACGCTCATGGGTTATGACTCAGATCATCCCGCCAGTGAAGGTGAAGTGGGCAAGTGCGGCGTGGCCATCGATTCCCTGGAAGACATGGAGATCCTGTTTGACGGAATCGACGTGGAGCACGTGACCACATCCATGACGATCAACTCCCCAGCATCCGTGCTTTGGGCCATGTACCTGGTTGTAGCGGAGAAACAAGGCGCCGACTGGAAAAAGATTTCCGGCACCCTGCAGAACGACATCCTAAAGGAATACATCGCACAGAAGGAATACATTTATCCGCCCGCGCCCTCCATGC
>Ga0187783_10001959_pt1 | contig 15311 bp, 10 predicted proteins | sample 1015_SJ02_MP02_2_FD_132471 | JGI IMG/M metagenome (GOLD analysis project Ga0187783, IMG submission 132471) | Tropical peat soil microbial communities from peatlands in Department of Meta, Colombia - 1015_SJ02_MP02_20_MG | ecosystem: Environmental > Terrestrial > Soil > Wetlands > Peat | place... | reverse complement strand
TTTCCGGGGTTGCGACGATTTCTTCGCCCGACGAGCGTCAACGGCACAATCACTAGTCGACATGCGCTACGACGCACAGACAGGCTCCAAGGGCCTCGGACCATGCGATGTAATGTCCCCCCGAGTCCCTCTGTCGAACCGACGTGTAAGGCCCGGAGAATTTTCGATCGAGCGGTCGAACGGAGTTTTTCAACAGATATATGGACTCCCCCTGCGTTGCAAGAGCGTGGTCGCTTCCGGATTCAGAATCGGACTGCGGACGATATATCCGGTCTGTAGTTGCCTCCGTCGAGGCGGACCCTGATGACAATTCGCTCGCAGGAGCCTCACGAATAGGTCGGTGTCCAAGCCACCGTTCCGTTGATCAGGTTGATCCTGCGTCGGTCTGACCTGCTTCCATCAGCTTATACGCTCGTGCAATTCTGGCGGGATCCTACCTCCTCGATGTCGATTGCCGGTCAGCAGTGCCTGGCCTACGTCAGGCTGCGGCGATCTGCGGACCGGCCGCTCGATACTCTGTCCCGTGGGCGAGGATCGCCCACGCAATGCGCGCGTGCTTGCCATTGAGGCCGGGTTACCTATGTGGTCGGAATTTGTGTGACCCGCATGCCCGAAAGGACACAAGAACATTTTGCCAACCCTGTCGACCTCGGCGCGCGGAGCTCATGCCCTCGCGCTCGTCCCTGGAAATGCCGCGCTCGTCCCTGCGCGCACCGCGTTATGGCGCGTCACGGGTGGCCGTCCGACCTCTGCCGCGCCGCTTGTGTCATCATCCTCGTATGATCGCGATCCCCGCTGCCTTCCGCCCGGATGCCGCTGCGATCGCCGAGAACCAGCAGGAATTTCTGTCCCCCCGCGGGGTGCTTACTCTCGCCAGCCTCTTCTGGGGTTGGGTCACGGTGACGGACATCGCGTACCACGAGGCGATGCGCATCGAGCTCGCTGAGCTGACCCACCTCACGCTCTTCTTCCCATGGCAATACCGCCTGCTGCAGCACGTGCTGATGCTTCCCGTGCTGCTCGCATGCTATTCCGTCGCCGCTCGCATCGGCTGGTGGCCTGCCGGGCGGCGCGTGCCGCAGCAGCTCGCACTGGCAATCGGGTTCTCGCTGCTGATGTACGTGATGATACTGACTGGTGGGCACTTCCTGTACGCCGTCTTCGGCACGCGGCCTGATCCATTCAGCACCCTCACGAAAAGCGATTGGGCGATGTGGGCCGCGAGCGGCGCGATGCATTTGCTCGCCTACGGCTTCGGCCTCGCCCTGATAACCGTGCTTGCGGTCCAGCGCCGTTACCACCGGCTGCAGCTGCGAAACTCGGAGCTGCGGCGCGCCTGGACGGGTGCGCGTCTCGCCGCGCTGCGTACCCAGCTCTCACCCCACACCCTTTTCAACGTGCTGCACACCATTCAGGCTCGCATCAGCGGCGAGCCGGAGGTGGCCGAGACTCTGATCGCCTCGCTCGGCGACTTGCTGCGCGGGCTGCGCGACGCCGGAGAACGGGATTTCGCGCGGCTGCGGGACGAACTGCAGTTCGTCGAGCTCTACCTGAGCCTGCAAAAGGGGCGTTTTGCGGACCGTTTGACGGTGCATGTGCAGAACGGCACCGATGTGCCCGCCGTCTGGGTGCCGAGCTTGATCCTGCAGCCGCTGGTCGAGAACGCCGTCGTTCACGGCCTGGCAGACCACAGCGGGTCGGTATGGATCAACGTCACTTACGATCTGTCGCCGGATCGCCTGCAGCTGCGGGTCGTAAACTCGAGGGGCGTCGGCAGCGTATCTGCGAACGGCGGCTCCGGCTCGGGACTTGGAAATGTGCGCGAGCGGCTCGCAGTGCAATTTGGCGGACGCGCCACTCTGAGTTCCGGTGCGGACGATGTATCGACCTGGGTGGCAACCGTGACGCTCCCGGTGCTCCGCGAGTGGCGTTCCGCGGCGGAAGCCGAGCAAGCAGTGGGGTGGATGTGAGAGCCATCATCGTCGACGACGAGGTCGCGGCCCGCAAGACCTTGCGGGAGCGTTGCGCCGCCGAGCCGGACATTGAGATCGTGGGGGAACATGCCGACGCAGAAAGCGCGCTCGCTGCGCTGGCGCAGCAGGCTCCAGATCTGATGTTCCTCGATATCAAGATGGGACGGATCTCGGGGATGCAGCTCGCTGAGATGCTTGAGCCCGACACCGCTCCCCTCGTCGTCTTCGTCACGGCCTTCGACCGCTATGCGATGCAGGCATTTGAGGTGAATGCCGCGGATTTTCTGCTCAAGCCCTTCGACCGCGAGCGCTTTCGCACGACGCTGCGGCGGGTGCGCGAGCGCTATGCGGCCCGCAACTCCTCAAGCTACCAGATCGCCGTGGCAACCCTCAGCGAGCTTAAGCGTCTGTCCGACACTCGCCTCCAAGCGCGCCCGCGCCTGCTGGCCGAGACCGGCGGGGCGCTGCACATGCTCGATGTCGCGCAGATCGAGCTGGTGACTGCGAACCGCAACTTTGTCGTACTCACCATGGGCAAGGAGTCGTTCCACGCACGCAGTACACTTATCCAGGCTGAAGAGGCGATGTCCTCACAGCCCACGTTGCAGATCAACCGCTCCTGCATCGTGAATCTGAATCACGTGCGGCGGGTGAGTCGTAGCGCGCGCGGCGACTACGTGTTCGTGCTGAGCGGCGGCACCACCGTCACGAGCAGTGAGCGTTTTCGCCCTAAGGTCCGCGAGCGCGTCGAGCAGTTCACGATCGGCGGCTTCAAAGATCACCCGTAAGCCTGGTCCTTCGAGGGTTTCGGGACGACCGGGGGCAATTTCCGGACGAGCGCGAGAATCCGCTCTGGACGGAGTGCCGCTCACCAAGTCTGATATGCGGAGAGCGAAGTGGCGATCTGCTAATCCGTACTATCGTTCGAGTGCCCGATTGGTCTGATAGAGCGCCTGGATCTGGACACGCGCACTGACGTGCGAGCACCTACCTCCATGGCAATCCGCCCGCCTGCCCTTGCGCTTGCGCCACCTCCGTCAGCACTGCGCGCGTCCGGTCTGCATCGGGTCGTGGCTTGGGCAACCTTCGCGGTGAAGCGGACCAAAAGTGCGACGAAGCGGACGAGCGACTCAATCGAGATATGCGACACCCGGGGTGGCGCGCTAGACTCCTTTCTCCGCGACATCGCGGATCTTCGCCCTTGCCGCCCTCGCGCCGACACGACGTATATCGACACCGATAACCGCATCAGTCTGGCTTCCGGCCGGACACTTTCAAAGGCGACGCTCTTCAGGGTGCTTCATCTGGGGGGCTGGATCGGCTTTGGCACCTTCGTTTGGGCACTCAATGCGGCGGATATCGGTCCATTCCCAGCGGCACTGGACGAGGTGATTTGGGGGTCGGGCGGGTTTGCGCTCACTCTTGGCCTTCGTGGGGTCTTCAGGCGCGCCCGCTCGGCCGGCTGGTCGTACGCGGCACTCGGCATGCTGGCGGCGACGTTGAGCCTCCTGGCCGCTCCCGTCTGGTACGTAGTCGTTCACACGCTGCTGCGCGCCAGTCTTGCGGGCATGCAAGCGTTGGGGCTCGGTGCGATGTTTGCGCGTTTGATAAGCGAGGCGGCGGCAAACCCGCGCTGGTGGATTCCACTCGGTCACTGGATGATGTACACGAGCCTGCTGCTGACATGGTCCTCATTGTACTTCGGCATCAACGCCATGCTGGACCTGGAGTCTGAACGTGCGCGCTCTGTCCGCGCGCTGAAACTTGCCGACAGCGCCAGGCTGCGTGCGTTGCAGGCGCAATTGAACCCCCATTTCTTATTCAATGCCCTGAACGGCATCGCGACGCTGATTCGGGAAGGCGACCGTACCAGGGCCGCTGACACGGTCGACACGCTGAGTGACTTCCTGAGATCGACCCTGCAGAAGCTCGACTCACCGGAAATCCCGGTTCGTGAGGAGCTCGCATTTGTCGAGCAATACTTGCGCATCCAGCGCCTGCGGTTCGGCAGCGCCCTTCGAGCGACCGTGGACGCTCAGCCCGAAACGCACGACGCACTTGTTCCGACGCTCATTCTGCAACCGCTGGTGGAAAACGCCGTGCGGCATGGAATCCTGGCGCGCGCGCAAGGGGGGGGCCTATCCGTATCGATACGCCGGCGCGACGAAGTGCTCGTGATAACCGTCGAGGACGATGGCCCGGGACTCGGACACGGAAGCGCGCACCCCTATGGCGTGGGATTTAAGAACTCGGCCGAGCGGCTAGCCGCGCTGTACGGCGATAAGGCACACATGTCTGTCGGTCCACGACCATGCGGACGCGGCTTCGTGGTGGTTGTCTTCCTCCCATTTCGTATGGCACCCGTGATGCCCGCTAGTCCGGCCCGAGTGGCGGTCGCGGTATGACCATGCGTGCAATCATCGTCGATGACGAGGAACTCGCGCGTCGCGGCATCCGCGCTCTGCTGACGCGCGCTGGGGATGTCGAGATCGTATCGGAGTGCGGCAGCGGCGAGGAGGCTATCAAGGCGATCAGTGCCGCGCAGCCGGAACTCGTGTACCTGGACATCGAAATGCAGGGGACAACAGGGTTCGATGTGATTGCGGCGCTGCCTGAAACCAAATGTCCCCATGTGATTTTCGTCACGGCGTTCGACCGCTTCGCGGTGCAGGCGTTCGAGATACACGCGCTCGACTATCTGCTGAAACCCGTCAACGAAGAACGCTTCAACGCCTCGCTGGCGCGCGCCCGCGCCGCCGTTGCGGGTGCGCGTGACGGCTCCATTATCCGACGCTTCTGCCAAATGGCGACGGAGTTGGGCACGTCATCGGGTAAGGACTTGTTGCCGTCGATCACCGATCGAATTCCAGTGAAGACACGCGGTCGCATCATGATTGTAAACGTCGCCGAGATCGACTGGGTGGAAGCCGATGGTGATTACGTGTCTGTGCACGCCGGAGCCAAGAGCTGGCTGCTGCGCGAAACCATCGCTGCTGCCGAGGCGCGCCTGGCGCTTTCCGGTTTCGTGCGCATACATCGCTCTGCCTTGGTCAACATCAATCGCGTGCACGAACTGCTGCCGTTGTCGAAGGGTGAATTTACAGTCGTGCTGCTCGATGGTACGGAACTGAAGCTAAGTCGCAATTACCGGTTCGCCCTCGAGCGCTTGTTGGGGAAAGCCCTATAAACCGTCAGTGAAACGAAAGCTGCACGGTTCGCGACCGCACCACACCCAAGCGGGCGCTGCCGCGCAAGTGCGGCAGGCGCCAAAAGACTTTATCTCCACGTCGAGCGATATGGCCGCGCACGTGGTGCAAGCGCGGGCCACGACGCCTGCTGGCGTTGGTCGCGAGCGACGTCGGGCATTGGTAGTCCACTGCTATGGGTGCTCGAACTTCGATGTGTTCCAGGAGTGCGCGTTTTCCCGAGCGGCGCCGGGCGCGATTCAGACGCTCCAAGTCCGCCGCTCGGCGTTGCAGCCCGTCTTTCGCTGCGAATAGCAGGAACAGGGCCAGTATCATCGGCATATCAAACGCCATCGTACCGAGCACCTCACGTAGCACCAGCAATTGCTGACTTTCGGTGAGATCCGCCGCACGATAGTAGTGTGCCCAGGCGGGATCGAGGCGGAAGCACACGTGGCTCAGTAGTTCATCGAGCGCCGCCTCCACCGGCATCACCACTCCGAACGCGGCGCCGCTGAACACAGCGTCGATATCGAGTGCGGGACGCACGAGACGATCCAGGTCGAAGTCGGTGAGCACCGCGGCGGTGTAGACCTGCTCGTTCTGCGTGGACCAGAAGGTTCTCATGGTGCCGGCGCGCCCAGCCAGATCGGCAGCGATCAGAACCCCGGTGCGTTTAACGCTGGAGCAAGCGGTGCGTCTGACACCGGAGCAAGAAGCGGTGGCGCACGCCGGTATCTCGCGTTGTGTCGGAATCTCGCATATGACGCTGGAGCAAGCGGTGCTGGCGCACGCCGGTATCTCGCGCAGTGCCGGTATCTCGTGTAGTGTTGACTGCCGTGTCGCCTCCAGCCACTCGAGCCACAATTGCTGCGAGGGGACGTGTATCAGATCCAGACAACCGCTTAGCCTGTCGCCCTCCGCGTACGCCAACTGGATGGTGCACTGAGTCAGATCGTCCGTCAGCACCAGCCGCAAGGGGCAGGTGCAAACGGCATCGGCAAAGTGATGCGCACCCGGAAACGCCCAACCTTCCGGAAGCGTCGACGGAGCCGACCTGCTCTGCACGACGAGATCAAGTAGTCGCAATGAGCGCACTCATGATCATGATCGGCGTGTAGAGTAAACATGCTGCGGAAAGCTGGAGCGTCTTTGCGTGGAGGCGGACTGAGCGCACGACGAAAGGCATTAAACGCCCGCTGAGTTGTTGAGCACTGGGCTGGACTCACACTGAGCTCGCTTGCACATACGACGCCGCGCGGACTCTAACACTTAGTTCACACCCCGCAGACTGTGACCCGGTGCCCGCGTGGCTGACCCGGCATGTCGGGCTGGGATCACTCCACCATCGCCGCACTGTTGTCGCTGCGCGACGTGCGGGCTCCCAACGCATTCGTCTTTCTCATCGGCAGCCAACAACGCGCGGGCCGAAATTGTTGAGTCCAGATTCGGCGGCGCTATTCGTCGCGGAGAAAACCCTCTTCGTCGGAACGCCAACCCTGTGCATCGCAAAGCTGAGCGAGCGGTGCAGGCCTTCTCCTAGACTCCGCGCACAAGGGTTTCTACCGCGGAGTGTGGCGATCAAAGGCGAGGTCGAGAGTAACGACGCAACGTTGCGAAAAGCACAAGCGATCCAAAGAAATTTTCAGCAAACGACTAGCAGGGTTGTAGGCCGCATCAAATCGCGCTAGGCGCCGCGTCCACTAGCAGACGTCCGTACTCATACTCGGGGAGTAATTACGACATGACGACGGGTAAGAACCGCATCCTGCGGCAAGCTGTACGCATTGCTATTCTGTCCGGTAGCACGCTCGCCACCGGCTTGGCGACGAACACCTCGATCGCGCAGACACAGCCCGCGCCGGCTAACGAACAGCCTGAAGCTGCACCACCCATCACAGAGGTCGTGGTAACGGGTTCGCGCATCGTGACGCCGAGTCTCGAGTCCGTCAGCCCCATTACCGCGGTTTCAGCCCAGGAGATCAAGGACACGGGAACCACGCGTGTCGAGGACTTGCTCAACAGCCTCCCGCAGGTGGTCGCCGACCAGGGGTCGGGCCTTTCCATGGGATCCAACGGTACGGCGACCGTGAATCTGCGCGGCCTCGGGATCCAGCGGACACTCGTGCTGATCAACGGCCGGCGCCTGATGGGCGGAGATCCGGCCGCCGGAGCACCTTCCACTAGTGCCTTAAGCGGCGCCTCCGCGGCTGATATTAATCAGATTCCTGTCGCGCTGATCGAGCGCGTGGACGTGCTCACGGGGGGTGCAGCCTCGACCTATGGTGCGGATGCCGTCGCGGGCGTCGTGAACTTCATCATGAACGATCACTTCGAAGGTGTGCGGGTCGATATCAACGCCGGCATCTACAACCACGACAACCACGAGAGCTGGATCGATCCCCTGCTGCAGGCGAGTGGTACCCCGGTTCCCACCGGCAGCAACTGGGACGGCGCGAACAAAGACCTGACGCTCATCATGGGCCACAACTTCGCCGACGGTGCGGGCAATTTCGAGGGTTACTTGGGCTATCGCCGCACATCGCCCATCACGGCGAACACCCGCGATCATTCCGCCTGCGTGCTGAACAACAACTTGGATTTGAGCAGCGGCGCCTCGTTCGCGCCCTACAAGTGCGTAGGCTCGGCCAACTCGGCACCGGCCGTCATTTTCAATCAGGTTAGCTTTGTCCCCAGCCAGGTGTCGGCCACGGGCAGCCTCGTACCCTTTTATCAGTCCTACAACTTCGCCGCCACGCATTATCTGCAGCGCATCGACGAGCGCTACACCGCCGGGTTCTTCGGGCACCTGAAGTTCAACGAACACGCCGAGGCGTATACCGAGTTCATGTTCATGGACGACAATACCCGTGGTAACTATGCGCCCGCGGGCATATTTTTTTCGAGTGGTTTTGCTACCGCGGGTACGCCGCCCCTCCGGGACGGAAACTACTATGTGAACTGCGGCGTTGGCGGCTACGGCAATGCAGGCATGAACCCCTACCTTACCCCAAGTGAGTTCAGCTCCATTTGCACCCCCGGTTCGCCTTACACAAACGTCCCGGGTGGTACGGTGCCGGTGCCGGGCGATGTGCAATTGTTCATCGCCCGTCGCAATGTCGAGGGCGGACCCCGCCAAGATACGTATGTCCATAGCACGATGCGCGGTGTGGCTGGGGTGCGCGGGGAAATCACGGCGGACTGGACCTATGATTCGTCCGTGACCTATGGCCTGACGCGATCCAGCGACTATCACAACAACGACACCTCTTCAGCTCGCATGCAGAACGCACTGTTGGCCGTCGCGGGGCCGAATGGGCCCGTTTGCCGGGGCGGTCAGGTAGGTTGTGTTCCCTGGAACATCTTCAATCCAGCGGCTCCCGTCAGTCCGGCCGCTTTGAGCTACATCTCTGTGCCCGAGGAATTGCTGGCTTACGGCACCGAGGAAATCTGGACGACCTTCGTCAGCGGCGACCTGACACATGCGGGCGTCAAGCTGCCGACGGCGGATGAGGGCCTCAAGGTTGTGTTCGGCACCGAATACCGTCGGGAAGCTGCCGCACGACAGCCGGATGCTGAGTACCTTGCGGGGGACGAAGGCAATGTCATTGTGGGTCCTTTTGACGCCACCTACCATGTCTGGGAGGCCTTCACGGAGGCGCGCATGCCGCTGGCGAGCAATCTGCCTGGCATCAAGAGCCTAGATTTCGAGGCAGGTTATCGCTACTCGAGCTACTCGAGCGGCTTCGATACCAACACCTACAAGCTGGGTCTCACCTGGTCGCCCATCAGCGACGTTCGCCTCCGTGGTAGCTACAACCGGGCGGTGCGCGTACCTAACGTCGCAGAACTCTACGATCCACCTGTCGTCGAACTGGATTCCGGCACAGATCTCTGTGCCACTGGGCCGTACGTCAATAATGCAGCGGCCTGTGCGCTGACAAACTACGGTAAACCGATCAAGGTTCCGACACTTGCGTCACCCGCCGGCCAGTACAACGGTTTCCTCGGTGGCAACCCAAACCTCAAGCCTGAGGTGGGCGATACCACAGACGTGGGCATTGTGCTGACACCGACAGTCCTGCCGGGATTCAGCGTTACGGTCGACTACGCAGACATCAAGATCACGGATGTCATCACGTCGTACGGTCCGAACCTCATCCAGACCAATTGCGTTCTAAGCGGCAGCGCGACCAGCTATTTTTGCGAGCTGATACATCGCGATCCGAATGGAACCCTGTGGGCGAGCCCGCAGGGGTACACGATAGATCCGCTCCTCAACATCGCAGGTCTCGAGAACAAGTCGATCGACGTGGGCGTGGCGTATCGGTTGAATATGGGAGGGTTGGGCAGGCTCTATGGGCGCCTGGACGGCACTTACCTGCTCCATCTCATAACCGACCCAGGTGGAGGCGTAGCACCGTATGACTGCGCAGGTTATTACGGGCCGAGCTGCGCGCCCATCACGCCGAAGTGGCGGCATCGGTTCACTATGGATTGGGATACGCCGGTTGCCGGCTTGTCAGGTGGAGCCACCTGGCGTTTCTTCGGAAGCGGTACCAACACTTTGCTTAACCCGAACAGTCCAGACTACGTCGGAGAGGCTACCATTGCGAAAAATGGGCCACCGCCGGACGCTCGAATTTCGACGATAAGCTACCTTGATCTGCATGCCTCGTACTCGTGGAACAGCGTCACGCTGCGCGTGGGCTGTAACAACGTGCTCGATAAGGATCCGCCGAACATCGATATCGTCAACACGGGCGGCAACTCGGTCTACGCGGAGAGCAACACGTACCCGTCTGTCTACGACGTGGCCGGGCGCTACCTGTTCGCCAACCTGACGGTGGACTTCTAAGAGCTCGTCACAGGTCCGGGTGAGCACTATGACGGCGGTCTTGCAGACTGGCAATTCTGCAAGATCAATCCATCACAAGGGGTGGGCCATGAATACGGTCGCTCGGCTGTTGTTCATAATCTGCGCTATCTGTGCTGTTGTGATCACTCGTGTATTTGCTGCAGACCCGAATGTGAGTGAATCGGGTGAGCCGCCATCGCAAGCGGCTGCGGCGACCCCTCCGCAGGCTGCTGCGCAATCTGCGGCTGTGGCGTCGACTGACCCGAGCACGATGAGGGCGGCAACTCGGGATCGCTCCGGCGGCGGCAAGGCGGATACGGCCGCTCAACCGGGCGGCATTGCAACACCGTTCGTTACCGCCAACGCGCAACCTGGCGCCAACAAGTCAGGAAGGAAGGTCCTGGTGGACGACACGGTGACGGATGCACAGCTCAAGCAGATACTCAGGAAGGGTTACACGCCCGAAAGTCAAGCGCGTGGCAATGAGGTGTACTACTGCCGGGCTGAGCGCGAGTTGGGGTCGCATTTCGAGATGAAAGTATGCAAGACCGCCGCGCGGATTCTCCAGGAAGAGCAGCAGGGTAAGGAGGCGACGACTAACGTGGAACGCACCGGTGGAAACAAGGCACTAAACTGATCGCAAAGTTCTCGTACTCTGTCGGCGTGTGGGTACGCAGCTAGCCGAGGGAATAGCCCCAGCGCTCGATCCAGGGCATGAGCAGAGCCAACACTTCGCTGCCAAAGTGCCGCTCGTAGTGCTTCCATCGGCCCACGGAGTGGTTGCTGACGGGCTCGAGGACCTGAGCGTAGCTCGGCGTGCTGATGAACCCTTTGGCGCGTGCGTGATTCCCGGGAGCAAGCATCGCCTCGTGCTTAGGCAAGTGCAAAAATGCACACAGCCTGTCGACCTCGGCCGCGCAGTCCGCGGTGAGCTGTTCATATTTCAGCTCGTGAGTATTGGGTCGCAGCAAGGACCATTGCGCGTACCAGAAGCCGAAGGCGCGGGAGTAAGACCTCGCCAGCGCAGTCAGATCACGGCCCAGCAGTGCAAGATCCGAGTGGAAGTGCTGCAAGAAACAGCTCAGAACGGTGTCGCAGGGATGGCGGATGGCGAGGATGATGGGCGCGTCGGGGAACAGGCGGCGGATGATTGGCAGCAGAACCATGTTCATGGGATTCTTGTCCACCAGCCGCCGATCCGGAGCGAGAGGTGCCCTCTTCCGCACGGCGTCCCAATAGTCGGCGCGGATGTCTTTCAGGTCGCTGCTGCTCAACTTGCCGAGCTCGGTGGGGTAACTGATACCCCGATCCGTGACTCGAGCGACGGCTCGCAACAGGAATGGCTGCTCGTCCATCGACTGCAGCAGCGGATGTGCATCGAGCATCTGCTCGAGCAGGGTCGTCCCCGAGCGCGGAAAGCCCACGATGAAGATTGGACTGCCTTCCATGGTGGTTCCGGCGCTCTCCCAGAGCGCGAAATCGTCGGGATCGCATCCGTCCGCAGTCAGTGCCCAAAGTTGCGACTGCTCTTCGGATGCCTTGCCCGTCGCGCGCTCGAGAAATGCGAGCTGCGAGCGGTGCGCTTCTGCCGCCACAGAGTAGGCCTCCTCGTAACGCCCGAGCGCGTCACAAGCCTTGGCAAGTGGATAGAGCAGATTGTACCGATGCACGAATTCCTGCGGCTTCGCGAGCGCTGCGGTGAGCTGCCGATGCGCGTCCCCGTGTCGGCCGGCCCTGTCAGCCAACACCGCCGACATCGCCAGCCGCTCCGAATCAGCGCTCACACCCCGGTCGTCGAGCTCGAGCTGCTGCATGACGGTGCGCGCCTCATCGAGCCGATGCAGGCGCTCGAGGAGAGAAGCGAATCCCACTGCTGCGCGCCCGGTTGCCGGAGGATTCGCCATGAGCCGCTGCAGTGCCGGCTGCGCCAGGTGCGCTGCGCCCGAGGTGACCAGGAGAAGGGCTATGGACACCGTGATCTCGACGCTCAGGCCTTCGAGCGTTTCCCAGTCTTCCACCGCCGTTACGGCTTCCTGACGGTGGCCCATGTCGTAGCAGCACTGTGCATAGGTCCAGCGAATCCGGGCGTCGCGCGGCGCAAGAGCCACGGCGTCTCGCAGGGCCAGGTGGGCCGCACCGTAATCCAAACGATCCATTTGCAATGCGCCGAGGTTGTACAGCAGGCCCGCGGTCGACGGACCCAGCCGCAGAGCGCGCTCGAACGCCGCCAAAGCCTGCGCCCGTCGGCCGGTGGGACGCAGCACCGTACCGAGATTTTGCCAGTGTGCGGCGACCGTCGGCTGCATCAGGGTGAGCGCATTGAAGACGCGCACCGCCTCCTCATACCGCTCTTGAGAGCAGAGGATCGTGCCGAGCACCTCCAGCGCACCGGGATGATGCTGGTGCGCATCAAGCACCCGCAGGCATTTTTCCTGCGCGGCTGCAATCTGGCCGCTCGCCAGATCCTGCCGCGCAAGATCCACCAGGGCTGCGGGATCGGACGGGAACGACACCTCGGGCGAATTCCTGGCTGATGTGAACGCGCGTTACCGCAGTGATCGAGCAATGATGCAGCCCTTGAATGCAGCCGATCAAGCCCAACAGGCGAAGCTCGCAGCCGCAGTGGGCGCGCATCGTGCTGGCCACCTGCGTGAGGCGATAGCGGGCTACGAGGCGCTGCTGCAGCGTACACCCGACGATGCCGATATCATGCAGCTGCTGGGCGTAGCGCTCGCCCAATTAGGAAGTTGCGCAGATGCCGTCGCGTTTCTCGCCAGATCGCTGGAACTAACACCTGATCGCTCGAGCGTTCTGCTGAATCTCGCCCAAGCGCTGCACACGCTCGGGCGGGATGAAGAGGCGCTGCAGGCCTGCAATCGCGCGCTTGCTCTGGACGCAGCGCTTGTCGGTGGGTATCGCACTCGTGCCGCGGCATTAACAGCCCTTGGACGTCGCGAAGAAGCGCTCGCAAACGCCGGGCACGCGGTGCGTCTGGCACGGGAGGACCCAGGCGCGCACGCGGATCTTGGTGTCGCACTTGAGGCAGTCGGACGCGAGCGGGAGGCCTTGCAGTGTTTCGAGCGGGCCATTGCGCTCGACCCGAAACTGGCGGCCGCACATCACAACCGCGCCATGCTGTTGGCTCGCCTGGGTGAACATGAGCGCGCGCTGCAGAGTTTCGATTCCGCACTCGCCCTGCAGCCGCACCATGCGGCCCTTAATGCGAGTCGCGGCAATTCCCTCAGGGAGCTCGGACGTCTCTCGGAAGCGGAGCAGAGCTATTCACTGGCGCTCGCGATCGAGCCTCACGACCCCGTGAGTCTTCACAGCCGTGCGTTCGTGCGGTATCTGCAGCGCCGGTATGCAGAAGCGCTGCGGGACTACGATGCGCTCGCAGCTCAGGGCAAGGAAACTGCACCCGCTCTGGTCGGTCGCGGTGCGACGCTCGTCGCGCTGCGCCGCTACAGCGAAGCTCTCGCACCGCTTGAGCGCGCAATCCAACTGCTGCCCGGAGATGCGGACGCGCACATTCAGCGCGGCGTCGCGCTGCTCAACCTCGAGCGCAACACTGAGGCGCTCGAGAGTTTCGACCGGGCGCTGGCCATGCGGCCGGGCGCCTCCGAGGTGTTGAACAACCGGGCTATCGCCCTCGGGGCGGCAGGAAGGCTGTCGGAGGCGCTCGAGAGTTTCATCCGTTCGGCGGTTGTGAATGGCATGAGTGCCGAAAACCATACCAACATCGGAATTATCCTCAAGCGTCTCGGACGTCATCGCGAAGCGGCCGCGAGCTTCGGCCGTGCGCTGGCTTACAAGCCGGAGGACCCTTCCGCCAGGTTCGCGCTGGCGTTTCTTTATCTGGCGCTCGGCGAATTCGCCCTGGGATGGCCTCTCTACGAGGCGCGCTTCGACGTGCCGGCGCTCGGCAATCCGGCGCGACGCTTCAATGTGCCGCGCTGGAACGGGACGCGGCTGCTCGCAGGCAAGACGCTGCTGGTACATGCCGAGCAGGGTCTGGGCGATGTGATCCAGTTTTGCCGCTACCTACCTTTGCTCGCAGCGCAGGGGGCATCCGTCGTGTTCGAGGTGATGCCCTCGCTCAAGGCGCTGCTGCGCACTCTGCCGGCTGCTATCCGGCTCGTCGGCCGTGGCGAACCGCTGCCGCCCGTCGATTATTACTGTCCCCTTCTGAGTCTCCCGCTCGCCTTCAACACTCGACTCGATACGATCCCGGCTCAGGTGCCGTACCTCACGGCGGAGCCGCGGCGCTCGGCCCACTGGATGCAGCGGCTGGGGGCGCTCGCGGGTCTGCGCGTCGGGGTCGCCTGGCAGGGCAACCTCGCCGTGGAGAAACTGATATGGGCTCGCGGGCGCTCGATTCCACTTACGGCTCTGGAACCGCTTGCGCAGCTGCCCGATGTTCGCATCGTATCGCTTCAGAAGGGGCCCGGGCTCGAGCAGTTGCGCGACGTCCCGTTTGCGGAGCGGATCATCGATTTGAGTGCCGATCTCGATCGCGGACCGGACGCATTTCTTGACACGGCGGCTGTGATGGCGGGTCTCGACCTCGTGATCAGCTCCGATACCTCGATTGCGCACCTCGCGGGAGCTCTTGGCCGCCCGGTTTGGACCGTCCTTGCCGCCTCACCGGAGTGGCGCTGGGGGCTCGAGCGCAGCGACAGTCCGTGGTACCCGACCATGCGCCTGTTCCGGCAAACGACGGATGGCGACTGGAACGCAGTCGTGGCCGCGATCGTGGAAGCGCTTCAAAACCTCAGCGCAGCCGCTTGACCCGAACCTTGCGGTGATTGTCGGCGACCAGCCAGAGGGAGCTCATCGCACCGTGCTCGATGTGCACGTCCTCGCCCACCACGAATTGAACCTTGGGATTCGCTTCTGCCTCGACCCAAACCTGTCGGTTATCAAGTGTGAAGATCCACTCGCCCTCGGGTGCCTGGCGCAGTCCAGAGATCTTCGCGCTCAGCACTTCATCCTTCGCCTGCTGCAGGGCCACCGGGTCGCGCTTGCGCTCGATGTCGGCAGTCATGCCGAAGCGATCGGCCTCGACCTGCGGAAGGCTGTTCACGATGGCATCAAAACAGGCCAGCCGCTGCGCCGGGTCGCTCTCTCTTGCGCACCGGCGCAAGGCATCGTCCAGGCCCTCCGCCCCGGCGAGTGCAGGCAAGCAACTCGCCGCTAGAAACAGCCCGAGGCTCTGACACACGGAGCCGGTCATCGTGAGCCCAGGGCTGGCGCGCCGACGCCGTAATAGCGGCCGATGCCCAGAGTGAGGGCGCG
>Ga0187783_10001958_pt1 | contig 15313 bp, 11 predicted proteins | sample 1015_SJ02_MP02_2_FD_132471 | JGI IMG/M metagenome (GOLD analysis project Ga0187783, IMG submission 132471) | Tropical peat soil microbial communities from peatlands in Department of Meta, Colombia - 1015_SJ02_MP02_20_MG | ecosystem: Environmental > Terrestrial > Soil > Wetlands > Peat | place... | reverse complement strand
GAGCCCGCTCGGGCTCGCCCATACGGGCCTGGCGCAGGCAGCCCGGGAAGCAACCGACCGCGACGTCGAGCGCGAATATTTTGATTTGTTCATCGGGCTCGGTCGCGGTGAACTGTTGCCGTACGGATCCTACTATCTGACCGGGTTTCTGCACGAGCGGCCGCTGGCGCGCCTGCGCGCGGATCTGGCGGCGTTGGGCATCGAACGCGCCGAGGGTAATTCGGAGCCCGAGGACCATTTGGGGTTTCTCTGTGAAGTGATGGCGGGCCTTTCCGACGGCCGCTTCTCTGCACCCGAGCAAACTGAGCAGCACATATTTCAGAAACATCTGGCGCCTTGGGCGGGTCGGTTCTTTGCCGATCTGGAAGTCGCGGAAAGCGCCCACTTCTATCGCCGCGTCGGCATGCTCGGCCGGGTGTTCATGGAGATCGAAAGCGAAGCCTTTGCACTGCCCTTGTAGGCGAGCAGGGATCGACAAACAACAGATTGGGCGGAGGATGACAGGTCATGAAACAAGCGGAACAGGCAAACGTGGCTCGGCGTGACCTTCTTCGTGTCCTCGCCGCCGGCGCCGGCGCCGCGGTCGCAACGGCCGCCCCGCTCGGCGATGACGCGGCCGCGGCACCAACCGAGGCGGAGAAGCGCAAAGCGCGCTACCACGAAACCGAACACGTCAAGACCTACTATCGCGTCAACCGCTACTGAGGGAGGGTGGCCCCGTGTTGATCAAGCGACGCGACGGCGGCGCACGCAGAATTTCGCCTGGTGCCTTGCCGACCGGACAGTCCGCTGGCGGCTTTGACCGCCGCAGCTTTTTGCGCCGCTCCGGCCTTCTCGCCGGAGGGCTTGCCGCGCTCGGGACCTTGCCGCTTTCGGGCCCGCGCAAGGCCGAAGCCGGGCCGCCACCCGCGCCCGGGGCTGCCACCGAACTGCGTAAGGCGATCTGTACGCATTGCTCGGTGGGATGCACGGTGGTCGCTGAGGTGTCCAACGGTGTCTGGATCGGTCAGGAGCCCGGCTGGGACAGTCCGATCAATCGCGGCTCGCACTGTGCCAAGGGCGCATCGGTGCGCGAGCTTGCCCATGGCGAACGTCGCCTGAAATATCCGATGAAACTGGTCGACGGCCAGTGGACCCGGATCGCTTGGGATCAGGCGATCACTGAAATCGGCGACAAGCTTCTGGCCATCCGCGCCAAGGCCGGCCCCGAGTCAGTCTATTGGCTGGGCTCGGCAAAGTTCTCCAACGAAGGCGCTTATCTCAACCGCAAGCTTGCCGCCTTCTGGGGCACCAACAACGTCGACCATCAGGCGCGCATCTGTCACTCCACCACCGTCGCCGGCGTAGCCAACACCTGGGGCTACGGGGCCATGACCAACAGCTACAACGATATCCGCAATTCCAAGACGCTGATCATCATGGGCGGCAATCCGGCCGAGGCGCATCCGGTGTCGCTACAGCATCTGCTGGCCGGCAAGGAGCTCAACCGGGCCAATTTCATTGTCATCGATCCGCGCCTCACGCGGACGGCGGCGCATGCCACCGAATATGTCCGGCTGCGGCCCGGCACCGATATCCCGGTGATCTATGGCATGCTCTGGCACATCTTTCAGAACGGCTGGGAAGACAAGGAATTCATCCGCCAGCGTGTCTATGGCATGGACGACGTCCGCAAGCAGATCGACAACTGGACGCCTGAAGAAGTCGAGCGGGTCAGCGGCGTACCGGGCGAACAGCTCAAGCGTGTCGCCGAGATGTTCGCCAAACAGAAGCCCGCAACCCTGATCTGGTGCATGGGCGCAACCCAGCACACCATGGGCACCGCCAACGTACGGGCCTTGTGCATTGCCTTGCTGGCCACCGGCAATGTCGGTGGCATCGGCCTCGGGGCCAACATCTTCCGCGGCCACTGCAATGTCCAGGGCGCCACCGATCTCGGTCTCGATATCGTGACGCTGCCGCTCTATTACGGGCTCGCCGACAGTGCCTGGAAACATTGGTGCCGCGTCTGGGACGTCGATTACCAATGGATGATGACCCGCTTCGAATCCAAACAGATGATGGAGACGCCGGGTATTCCGTCGACGCGATGGTTCGATGCCACCCTGTTGCCGCGCGACCAAGTCGCCCAGAAGGACAATATAAAAGCAATGATGGTGTTCGGTCATGGCGGCAATACCGTCACCCGCATGCCGGAAGTCGCCAAAGGGATTCCAGGCCTCGAGATGTTGGTCGTGGTCGACACCGTTCCGACTACCTGGGCTGTCCTCTCGGAACGCAAGAACGACACCTATCTGCTCCCGGTCGGAACGCAGTTCGAAAGCAAGGGGTCGCGCACCGCTTCGAACCGTTCGCTGCAGTGGTATGAAAGGGTCGTCAATCCGATCTTCGAGGCGAAAGATGACTATGAAGTCATGTATCTGCTCGCCAAGAAGCTGGGCTTTGCCGATCAGATGTTCAAGAACATCAAGGTCGAGAACAATCTGCCGGAGGCCGAAGACATCCTGCGCGAGATCAACCGCGGGGGCTGGTCGACCGGCTATTGCGGCCAGTCGCCGGAACGCCTCAAGCTGCACCGAGAGCGTCAGCAGGATTTCGATCTGGTCACCCTGCGGGCGAGCGACGGACCCTGCAAAGGCGACTATTACGGACTGCCGTGGCCCTGCTGGGGCAAACCTGAGATTAAACATCCGGGCACGCACATACTTTATAATACCCATCTGCACGTCAAAGATGGCGGCGGGACGTTCCGGGCCCGCTTCGGCGTCGAACGCAACGGCGCGACGCTGCTCGCCGAAGGTTCCTATTCGCTCGGCTCGGAGATCAAGGACGGATACCCGGAATTCACCTTGGCCGTCCTCAAGAAGCTTGGCTGGGACAAGGATCTCACTCCCGACGAACTCGCCACAATCGAGAAGATCGGCGGCGATGGCGTGTCCTGGGCAACCGATCTTTCCGGCGGTATTCAGCGCGTCTGCCTAGATCACGGGGTGATCCACTACGGTAATGGCAAGGCTCGGGCCAATGCCTGGAATCTGCCCGATCCGATCCCGGTCCACCGCGAGCCGATCTACAGCCCGCGTCCGGAATTGGTCGCTAAATATCCGACCCTTCCGGATGCCAAGCAGTTCCGGGTGCCGAACATCGGTATGACCATTCAAAAACAGGTGGTCGAAAAGGGCATCGCCAAGGAATTCCCCCTGGTCCTCACCTCCGGCCGTCTGGTCGAATACGAAGGCGGCGGCGAGGAGACCCGCTCCAACAGATGGCTGGCTGAGCTGCAGCAGGAAATGTTCATCGAAATCAATACCGTCGATGCCGGCGATCGCGGCATCAAGGACGGTTCCTGGGTCTGGGTGCTCGGCGCCGAGAATGGAGCGCGCGCACGCATGAAGGCTCTGGTCACCGACCGGGTCGGCAAGGGGGTCGCATGGTGCCCGTTCCATTTCGCCGGCTGGTATCAAGGGACCGATCAACGCAGCAAATATCCGCAAGGTGCCGATCCGATCGTGCTCGGCGAGAGCGTCAATACGCTCACCACGTACGGGTACGATCCGGTCACCGGCATGCAGGAACCCAAAGCCACGCTCTGTCAAATCAGGGCGGCGTGAGGAGGCGGCACCATGGCGCGAATGAAGTTTCTGTGCGACGCCGATCGCTGCATCGAGTGCAACGCCTGCGTCACCGCCTGCAAGAATGAGAACGAAGTCCCATGGGGCATCAATCGTCGGCGGGTCGTCACCATCAACGACGGCCGGCCGGGCGAGCGGTCGATCTCAATGGCGTGCATGCACTGTACCGATGCGCCCTGTTCGGCCGTCTGTCCGGTGAGCTGCTTCTTTACCACGGCTGACGGCGTGGTCCTGCACTCCAAGGATCTGTGCATCGGCTGCGGTTACTGTTTCTACGCTTGCCCGTTCGGCGCCCCGCAATATCCCCGGATCGGCAATTTCGGGTCGCGCGGCAAGATGGACAAGTGCACCTACTGTGCCGGCGGGCCAGATGACACCGGCAGCCTGGACGAATATGAAAAATACGGCGCCAACCGGTTGCTTGAAGGCAAGCTGCCGCTCTGCGCTGAAATGTGCTCGACCAAATCGCTGCTGGCTGGCGATGGCGACATCATTGCGCAGATCTACAAGGAGCGCGTGCTCAAACGCGGTTACGGCTCAGGGGCGTGGGGCTGGAAAACCGCCTACCGCGAGGGCATCGACGTCTAGCGCGCTGACCCAAGCCAAACACCAAACCGGTGTGCGGCCGCCATTATTGCGCGTTGCCCGTACGACAGGGAGGATATGACAATGACGATGCTCTTCGGGCGCGGGCGCCGGGTGTTCGGCGCAGTGCTGCTGTTTGGCTTCGTCGTCCTCGCCGGGCCGCTGTGCGCGCAGCAGTCTGATCAGCAACCGGTGTCGGTCAACCCGACCGCCAGCTCGGTGACCGAGGATCAGCTCCTGCGGGAGTTCGACAAGGTGCAGGGCCGCGGTACCATCCCCGACGTGAGATCGTACACGGTGGAGCAGCCGGCGGGGCGTGACTGGCGCCATTTCCATGAGGTGACCCTGCACTTGATCGGCAGCGTCGCGGTGCTGGGTATGCTCGCGTTGCTCGCCCTGTTTCTGCTGGTGCGAGGCCGAATTCGGATGGATGTAGGGCGATCCGGTCGACTCATCCAGCGCTTCAACGGGTTCGAACGGTTCGTCCATTGGCTCACCGCCAGCTGCTTTGTCATTCTGGCGCTGTCCGGACTCAACATCACCTTCGGCAAGCGGCTGCTGTTACCCGTCATCGGTCCGGAGCCGTTTGCCGAGTTCTCACAGTGGGCCAAATATGCCCACAACTATCTGAGTTTCCCCTTCACCATCGGTGTGGTGCTAATCTTTCTGATGTGGATCGGCGGCAACCTTCCCGATCGCACCGATATCGAATGGATCAGGCGCGGGGGCGGCCTGATTGGTCACGATAACCCGCCAGCCTATCGCTTCAACACTGGGCAGAAAATGGTCTACTGGATCGTGGTGCTCGGTGGTGCCGCCATGGCGGTGACCGGTTATCTGCTGATGTTCCCGTTCTACACCACTAATGTCACCGGGATGCAGGAGATCCAGATGATCCACGGTGTGGTCGCCATGCTCTACGTGGCGGCCCTGCTGGCACACATCTACATCGGCTCGATCGGCATGGAGGGCGCGTTCGAGGCGATGGGAACCGGTGAAGTCGATCTCAACTGGGCCAAGGAACATCACAGCCTGTGGGTCGAGGAAGAACTCGGACGCGCAGCAACCCCAACAACACTGCCCCCGGCGCCCTCGGCTACGCCAGCCGAATAGCGGCCGTGCCGGCCACTCTTGGAGTGCCGCGCGGATCTCGGCGGGTCCGGCGGCCGCGCGGCGAAGATCGGAATGGGCCAGGCGCTCGGCGGCAAGCCGTGTTAACTCATCCGGGCGGACGCGCGGCACCCGGCCGGTTCGGTTTGCCGCCACGCCTCTGCTATAAGGAGCCATGCGCGCGATCGGCATTGCCGGCTGGAGCGGAGCCGGCAAGACAACCTTGGTGACGAGATTGATCCCTTGCCTGGTGGCGAGAGGCCTTAAGGTCTCGACCGTCAAGCATGCCCATCACGATTTCGACGTCGATCAGCCCGGCAAGGATTCGCACACCCACCGTATGGCCGGCGCGAGCGAGGTTCTGGTGGCGTCGGCACGGCGCTTCGTCATCGTTCACGAGCTGCGCGACGAGCCCGAACGGCCATTAGCCGCCCTGCTGCCCAAACTCGAACCTGTTGATGTGGTCATCGTCGAGGGCTTCAAGCGGGGTCCGCAGCCAAAACTCGAGGTCTACCGCGCTGAACTCGGTAAACCGCCGCTCCACCCCGACGACCCGCTGATCGTCGCCGTGGTCTCGAACGACCTGCTGCCCGACGCCCGCATCCCGATCATACCCCTTGCCGATATCGAGGCGGTGGCCGACGCGGTTCTGCGCGACGCGACGCCGATCCAACAGCTCATCGCCGAACGCGGAAAGCTTTGATGGCGCAGCTGTCTGACGATTGTTTTGCCTTTGGCGGACCGCTGATTTCGGTCGACGAGGTCGAGCGCCTGATCGCCGAACGGATCACGCCGGTTGGCGGCATCGAATCGGTCGGGCTCCAGCAGGCCGGCGGGCGTGTGCTGGCAGCGGAACTCGTTGCCCCGGTCGACCTGCCGCCCTTCCCGAATTCGGCGGTCGACGGCTATGCGGTGCGCCATGCCGACCTGCGTCCGGACGCGCCGACACGGCTGCACGTGATCGACCGCGTGACGGCCGGCAGACCCGTATCCCTGCGGCTCGAGACCGCGACCGCCGTCCGCATCTTCACGGGTGCCCCGATGCCGTCGGGTGCCGACACGGTCTTCATGCAGGAGGACTGCCGCGTCGAGGGGGATTTTGTGATCGTTCCGCCCGGGTTGAGCCCGGGCGCCAACCGCCGGCTTGCGGGCGAGGACGTCAAGGCCGGGACTCAGGCGCTGCCGGCCGGACAGCGTCTGGCCCCTCAGCATCTGGCGCTGGCAGCCGCGCTGGGCAGCCGCATGCTCGATGTGCGCGCCCGAGTCAGGGTGGGTGTGTTTTCGACTGGAGACGAGATCGTTGAACCAGGGTCGCGGCTGCCGCCCGCCAGCCTCTACGATGCCAACCGGCATCTGCTCGGCGGGATGTTGGGGCGTCTTGGTGCGGAGGTGACTGATTACGGCATTGTCAGCGATGATGAGCTACGGCTGACGACGGCAATCAAGGACGCGGCCGCCGCCAATGATCTGGTGCTCACGTCGGGGGGGGTCTCGACCGGAGAGGCGGACCTCGTGCGGGAGGTGGTCGGGCGGATCGGTCGCTTGGTGTTCTGGCGCGTCGCCATCAAGCCCGGACGGCCGGTCATCATGGGGGTCCTTCCCGGTGCTGATCGGAGCTCAAATGCGGCTTTCGTCGGTCTGCCGGGCAACCCGGTGGCGGTCTTTGTGACATTCGCGCGCGTCGTGCGTCCGCTCCTCCTGCGCCTGTCGGGTGCGCAAGCCGAGCCGCTTGTCGCCCTGCCGGTGCGCTCAAATTTTGCCTATCGAAAGAAGAAAGGCCGACGCGAATATGTCCGTGTCGCACTCAGACGCGCGGCCGACGGCGTGTTGGAAGCAGACAAATTTCCGCAGGACGGCGCCGGCGTCGTTACCTCGCTCACCCGGACCGACGGTCTTGCCGAGCTGCCCGAGGAGGTAACCGACATTCCGGTCGGCTCAACGATCGGATTTCTGCCCTACACGGCCCTGATCGGTTGAGCGGTCGGCGGCTTAAAGGCGCACCGCCGACGTGGAGAACGCGACGCTGACCGGCTTCTGCAGCTCGTTGAGCACCAGAGCACCGCAGACCGCGACAATGATGGCGACGATCACAGCGGCGATAAAACTGCGCATGGCGACGCTCCCTTATTTCGATGACGCGATCATATAACAAAGCCGTTCTAACGAAACCAAACCAGTTATCGGTCGGCACTGTCAATCAGCCGCTGGCGTGCGATCGCGTCGTCAGATCTGGGGCCTCGCCAAGCCACTCGATCAGCGATCGTCCTCGATCGCCTCCCCCGCGGCATCCGCCAGACGCTCAGCGCTGGCGACATCCTGCGGCGTGTTGACATTAAAAAAAGGATCGACCGGGTCCGACGGCCAGTCGGCGACCGCCACACCATGGCGAGCCGTCCATGCGTCGATCTTGCGAACATCCTCCTCCACCAGCGCGCGGCGAAGGTCGTGCCGCAACGTGACCGACCAAAGGCCGACGACGGGGTGGTGGCGCTCTCGCGAACGCGCACACGCCAGCGGCTGCGCGTGTTTCACCCGTGCATCATGCAAGCGGGCGACAAGGTCGTCCGGCAGGAAGGGGCAGTCGCCCGGCACACTCGCCATCCAGGCAAAATCCGGCCGCTGCGCCGCCATCCAATCAAGCCCCGCCAGAATACCGGCAAGCGGTCCGGCAAATCCCGCCACACCGTCGGCCACGACCGGCAGGCCGAAGGCCGAAAATCGCGCCGGGTCGCCATTGGCATTGATGATCACCCCTTGACATTGCGCAGCGAAGCGATCCAGCACTCGCTTCAGAAGAGTGGTCCTGCCGATCCGGATCAGCGGCTTGTCTCCTCCCCCCATCCGGCGCGCCAGCCCGCCGGCCAGAACGAGCCCAAGGGTGGTATCCTGCTTAGTCGTCATGGGCTGCCGCCTTGCGTTGATGCCTGGCGCTTTCCTCTTCGACGAAATGCAGATCCTGATCAAACACGATCCGATCCTGCCCGGACAGCGCGACGAAGCGCTTGCCGCGCGCACGGCCAATCAGTGTGAGGCCGGCCTTGCGGGCCAGGTCGACCCCCCAGGCAGTAAATCCCGAGCGAGAAACCAGGATCGGAATGGCCATGCGCACCGTCTTGATGACCATTTCCGAGGTGAGCCGTCCGGTGGTGTAGAAGATCTTGTCATCGCCGCGCACTTGATGCCGGAACATCCATCCGGCGATCTTGTCGACGGCGTTGTGCCGGCCGACATCCTCCATATAAACCAGCGGCTGGTCGGCCTGACACAGCACGCAGCCGTGAATGGCGCCGGCTTCCAGATACAGTGACGGTGTGGTGTTGATCCGGTGGGTCAGCGCATAGAGCCACGACGTTCGCAGCTCGGCCGCGGGCAGCGCCGCATTCTCGATCACTTCCATCAGATCGCCGAACACCGTCCCTTGCGCGCAGCCCGATGTCTGCACTTTCTTCTTGAGCTTGGACTCGTAGTCGGTCGCCCGGACGGTTCTAACCACCACCACCCCAAGGTCTTCGTCATAGTCCACGCCATCGATGGTATCGTCGGGACGCAACATGTTCTGATTGAGCAGATAACCGAGCGCCAGATATTCAGGATAGTCGCCAATGGTCATTACCGTGACGATCTCCTGTGAATTCAGGAAGATCGTCAGCGCACGCTCGACCGTGACCGCGGTTTCGATCGGGGCGCCTGACTGATCGACCCCGGTCACCCGTTCAGTCAATCTCGGGTTCGACGGATCGGGCCGCAGCAGATACTCGGTGCTGCCATTGTCGATGGGTGGGTTTGGCAAGTGATCCTCGCGAACAATTCGGACGGCAGCTCGTCGCTCGGTCTCGATCGACGCTACCCGCGGCCTTGCGCTTGTCGGCCATTTTTGCAGGCTTCACAAGCCGCCGGGCGCTGGTCGCCCGCCTTGATATGTCGTCGGCCGCCGCCGGCCGCAAGGGTTTGTAACAGAGCCAGCTCGGTCGCCGCCAGCGCGGCCCGGCCTCCCATTCGTGGGGCGGTCAGGGGCCGGGCGACCTTCGCCACCGGGGAGCGCCGGACAGGGTTTTGCGGCACTGCACCCACGCGGGTGCGACCTATCATCGGAGCCTGGGATCATCCGGAAATCCCGTCCGATACGCGGCCGCGTGTCGCCAAGGCGGGATGGCGACCGGGATGCCGGCTGGCGTCCGGCAACGTCAAGACGGGCGGCGATCCTGTGGTGAGCAGCCTGCAGTGGCGCGCGATGCAACCTGGCCCGTCCGATTTGCCGCCGCTTGTCCGATCTCCAAGGTGACCGAACCGGTTTCTGGACCCCAAAGCGGCCTTGGCGCGCCGCCGACGATGGTCCAAAACGACGTCGTTGCACCGTCTGGCGATGACGGCAGTTGATCAGTTCAATTGCCCTGCCGCTTGTTCACCTGCCGGATTTAACGTGAAGACCTGTCGTGAGCAGCGTCAGGCAGCGCAGCAGCAGTCATGGCTGAATATCAATACCGTTATTTTCAGGATCGAGCGCTTCGAGACGGTATTGACGTTCGCGACCATTGCTTGCAGGTCCGCTGTTGTGTGGCGAGAAACAAACATATCAACTCCGGATGAACATTGAAGCATGCAATGATTTGAGATCAGGCGGTGTCTCGTCTGAACATCGATGTGATGCAACTAAAATGCTGCCGAAAAGTTTGTAGTTTCCAAAGCTGCCGTGGGCGTTGGAACTTCTTGATGGTCTTCAGCGTTACCCGGTGTCGTGAGGAATCTGCGACCGGAGACTGGCGCGAATGAAATGTAGGTGACCAAACGTTCAGCCGAGGTTCGGGAAATATCGCAGACGTGGCTTCCGTGCCGACAGGGTCTTGATCGTGCCGATCAACCGCAGAGCCGGCTGATTGGTCAGAAGAGACCTGCGCGACGTCAGCGCAGAAAATCAACGATTGACAAAAATCGCGGAGGTGGGGAGCCGGAACACGCTGGTGATCGGCCGTTTTGCCGCTGCAAATTTTCACAGGCCGTGCGAGGTATCTGCTGTTCCTCGCGACGCGGCTGGGCTCGCGGGCGCGATATGCCGTTGAGTTTCAGGGGCCTTCGACGCGGGAAATTCGAGGAGACGGATATGGCAAACGGTCTCACTCTCCCTTGCAGACAAAATCGTCTACTGGCTTCCATGAAGATGTCAGATTACGCGCTCATGCAACCTTATTTGGAAGAAATGTGCCTCAACCGCGGTGATGTTCTGCATTTTCCCGAACTTCAGATAGAGAACGTTTACTTCATCGGTAGCGGGATCGTGTCCTTGATTGTTACGGTGAACGATGGCCATGGAATAGAGACCGCCAGTATCGGTTGGGAGGGTGCCGTTGGGACCATCGCCGGGTTCTGCCCTCTGCAGGCTTTCACTCGAGCCGTGGTTCAGGTGCCTGGCATCGCATCCAGAATTTCCAGCGCGCGTTTGCGCGTCATCGTGAGAGAGAGTAATGCGATCAGAGATCTTCTCACTCGCTACCACATGTCATTTATGGGGCACGTCCAACAATTGGCGGCGTGCAACCAACTTCATGATGCAGTCTCGCGACTATGCCGGCTGCTGCTGCTCGGGCGAGACCACATTGGCAGCGATACCATCAGCATCACGCATGAGGGGGTCGCAGAAATGCTCGGCTTGCGGAGGACGACGGTAACGGCTGCGGCTCAGACGCTGCAGGCCGCGCGGCTCGTCCGTCTGGGTCGCGGCCAGATCGAGATTCTCGATCACAGCGGCCTCAACGAACAGGCATGCGAATGCTATGCCGCCATCCGACGCGTCACCGACCGAGCTATTTCCAGATGACCTTGCGTGACCTCTACCGTCTCGCCTGTGGCCCCGACACTCGGCCCGGCCTGGCCGAGTTCCGAGCCGGTCGGCGGCGCCGGAGCCCGTCGGTTCACCCTCAACGGCTGGCCTTCACGGCCGGACTTGGTTCTTAGGATCGCCGCGGCGCACGGCTTCGACGGATCCGACAAGCCGGCGAAGGTCATCAGGTGACCTTTGCACATGATTTTATGCCCGCAGAGTCGCCCAGCGGACAGACGACGGATGCACGAGCCACAAAGATCCAATCGCCGAGCAGGTGCGTTCCGGGCCATTCGGGGGCTCATCGCGAGGCTCAGGTCACAGGCGATGGGCCCGATAACGGTGGTAAAGGACGCTGAAACATTTTTGTCGCTGCCGAAAACCGATCACGGTGAAATTTTCGGCTGCCAGCACCGCAGGTCGACCCGGATTGGCGGAGATGCTCAACTCGCGACCCTGCACGATCAGACGCCGGCAAGCAGGCTGGCCCAGTCTTCAACGCGATCCGACGTCCTCGCCTCCTCACGGCTCGCCGCGCAGCCGCGGGTCGGTGGCAGCGATCTTCGCCGGCGTCCCAAAGCCACGATCCCACAGCCCGTCGGCCAGCGACCACACGCCGGGCTGGTTGGTGCGATCGACTGGGGTCGTTGATGCGGCCCGGCGGCCTCGACTTTGGACACTTTAACTGAGGACGAGGGTGCAGTGGGGGGTGGAGCCAATGATACGAAAAAACGACTTTGAAAGATTCGCCAGGTGTTGCACTGACCTCGCCGATGACGCCGGAATTGAAGACGCGGTCGTCTTATTGACGATGGCCCAAGCGTGGACCGAGCTTGCCGATTGGGCAGAGAGCATTGTGGAGTCGCTTGGGGAAGGTAGTTCTTCCTGACCAGTCCCAAGGTTGAACCGCACAGACAGCTCCGGCGGAGCGGCGCGCCGCCGGGGCGGTACTCGTGACGGCTAACACGACTTGCATGCTCGGCAGCATTCAAGCTGATCAACGCGGGTGCGTAAGAACCAGCCGCGGCAGACGCAATGCAAACAACGCGATCTGGTTCTTGGCAATTCTGTTTGAGTTGAACGCCGGCAGTATGGCAAGGTCAGATCGAGCCCCTGCTGATGCGGCGGGGCGAAAAGTGCGAGCCACAGATGCCAGAGATGCGATCGGAATCCGCAGCAGTCGAGGAGGGTGCTCATCCGCGCTCTGGACCGTGCCGCTTGGAGACGGACGGGCACGCTGACATCCGACGCCAGGAATTGCTCAACGCTTTGCCGGTCGCGATCTACATAACGGACACCTCGGGTCTTATTACATTCTATAATGAAGCGGCGGCGGCGTTGTGGGGCCGCCGACCGACGCTGGGTCATGACAAGTGGTGTGGTTCGCCGCGTTTGCTGTGGAGCGATGGAACGCCACTGCCCCCTGACCAAAGTCCGGTGGCCACCGCACTGAAGGAGCAGCGGACCATCCCGGGCATGGAAGCCGCCGCCGAGCGGCCCGATGGCTCCCGCGTGTCGTTTATCGCCTTTCCGTCGCTGCTGCGCGACCATTGCGGCGCAACGGTTGGGGTCGTCAACACGCTGCTGGACACGAGCGCTTACAAACATGCCGGTGCGACAATCGCCCGCCAAGCCTGCCTTATCGAGGCTTCCGATGATGCCATCATCAGCACCGATGTGGATGGCGTCATCACCAGCTGGAACGGTGGAGCGGAACGGCTTTTCGGATATTCAGCTGGAGAGGCGATCGGCAACTCGATGAGCATTCTGCTTCCGTCCGAAGGCGAAGACGATAATCGTCGGCGGCTTGACTGCGTTCGACGTGGTTTACGCGCCGAACTTTATGAGACAGTGGGCCGGCACAAGGACGGAAGTCAGGTGGAGATTTCGCTGACGATTTCGCCGCTGCGAGACGCGAACGGCAGCGTCGTTGGTGGAGCAATAATCGGTCGCGACATTTCGGAGCGCAAGCGCGTCGAGGGATCTGCGCAACGGCTCGCTTCGATTATCGAATCCAGCGACGACGCGATCATCAGCAAGGACCTCAACGGAGTTATTAGAACTTGGAACAAGGCTGCCGAAAAGATCTTTGGCTACCTGGCCGAGGAAATCATCGGTAAGCCCATTACAATTCTGATCCCTCCTGAATATCTGGACGAGGAAAGCGCGATCTTGGAGCGCGTCCGTGGCGGCCAACGCATCGATCACTATGAAACTGTCAGGCAGCGCAAGCATGGCGGCTTGATCGATATTTCATTGAGCATTGCTCCCATCAGAGATGCCCGAGGTACGATCGTCGGCGCATCGAAAATCGCCCGCGATATCACCGAGCGCAAGCGGAACGAAGCCTACGCCGCCACCCTTGCGCGCGAGGTCGAACATCGAGCTAAGAATATACTGGCAGCCGTGCAGGCGACCGTACATCTGACCCAGTCCGACACCGTCGAGGGCCTCAAACAGGCAATCCAAGGTCGGATTCAGGCGCTTGCGAATGTGCAGGGATTGCTAGGGCAGTCGCGCTGGACCGGAGCCGAACTGCGCAGTCTGATCTTGAAGGAGCTTTCCCCCTACCGTCAGCAGGACGGCACCCGTGCACAAATCGAAGGTCAAAATTTCATGCTCGACCCGACTACCGCCCAGCCGATCGCCGTGACCATCCATGAATTGGCGACCAACGCGGCCAAACATGGGGCTCTTTCGGTGCCGGAGGGCCATCTTCACATCGAGTGGTTACCTGTTGCAGACGGCCACCTTATCCTTCGCTGGACCGAGAGCGGCGGGCCGCAGGTGAGGCGGCCCGAGCGCCAGGGATTCGGCATCCGCGTCATGGAAGGTGTTATTCGAGACCAACTCAAGGGCAGCATCTCATTTGATTGGCGCGCGAACGGACTGGTGTGCGAGATCACTGTCCCGATCTGAAGACCGTGGAGCGAAGCTGGCGTCGAGTGCGCCGATTGCACGCCCTCGCCTTGGTCCCTCGGGTCATGCTTATTTAGTGCCGATCAGTTCCTAACCTGCTCGAGAACCCGAGCTGGTGCGCGCCTTCGCGCTTGCAGGTGAACCTGCCAAAGAACGGTCCTTCCGCAAGAAACAGAGTGGCTGGCCGCGGCTGGTGATGTCAGGCCTGACGGCCCGCCACAGGGACCGGAGCCGCCGATGAGCGCCATGCCTGCCACCATCCGCCCAATGACCGCAACGGAATGGACGCTTCTTGTCGTTCTCTCGATCCTCTGGGGCGGCTCGTTCTTTTTCGTAGGGGTAGCGGTGAAGGAATTGCCGCCACTGACGGTCGTTACGTTGCGCGTGGCACTCGCCGCGTTGGCCCTCCATGCCATCATTCGGCTGCTCGGGGCACCCATGCCGACCGACCGGCGGGCTAGGCAAGCTTTTTTCGGGTTGGGCCTGCTCAACAATGTCGTCCCTTTTGCCCTCATGAGCTGGGCCCAGATCTATATTCCGAGTGCCGTTGCCTCCATCCTCAACGCGACCACGCCGCTGTTTACAATCCTCATCGCGCACATCTCGACTTGCGATGAGCGGATGACCGCGAGACGGCTGTCGGGCGTCCTGGTCGGGTTCGCGGGGGTAGCGATCTCGATTGGTGGATCGGCGCTCCAGACACTTGGCGGCCAGTGTTTCGCCCAACTCGCTTGTTTGATCGCTACTGCCTCGTATGCGTGCGCCGGCGTGTTTGGACGTCGGTTTGAGGCCATGGGTGTAGCACCCCTGGCGACGGCGACCGGTCAGGTCAGCGCCTCGAGTCTGATGCTGCTGCCGCTCGCCCTCATGGTCGAGCAGCCCTGGCACCTGACCGTGCCGTCCACCTTGGCAATCACTTCCCTGATCGCACTGGCGCTGGTCTCAACGGCGCTTGCCTATGTCATCTATTTCCGGATTCTCGCGAGCGCCGGTGCCACCAACCTGCTCCTCGTCACGTTTCTCATACCGGTGAGCGCAATCCTGCTTGGCGTTTTGATACTCGGCGAACGGCTCGAATACCCGCAGATCGTCGGCATGCTGACGATCGGACTGGGGCTTGCCGCGGTTGACGGACGTGTCTTTGCGGCGGCCAAACGGGCCCTCGCCGTGCGGCGACGCGCTTTGCCGCACCCAACCGGATTTTCGTGGCCCCCGAGCCCCAATGAGGTCGATGGGCTGCGCGAGGCCCCGG
>Ga0187783_10001957_pt1 | contig 15315 bp, 12 predicted proteins | sample 1015_SJ02_MP02_2_FD_132471 | JGI IMG/M metagenome (GOLD analysis project Ga0187783, IMG submission 132471) | Tropical peat soil microbial communities from peatlands in Department of Meta, Colombia - 1015_SJ02_MP02_20_MG | ecosystem: Environmental > Terrestrial > Soil > Wetlands > Peat | place... | reverse complement strand
TTAAATTCGACACATCGGCGTTTCGTCGATGCACTGCGAGCAGGCTTGCAACTCAAAGACCGGTTTCCGCATCACGACATCAAAGTAAGCGTAGCGCCGATAATAAGGTCAACCCAAGAAAAAGTGGCGGGAACGGCTTTGCACTGAGCGAGTCTCGGCACGGCTCGCATTTGCGGTCGCCGCCATCGGGCGGCACGGCGGCGGCATTTTCAGGCGGCATTCGCGCCGCCCTTCGCGGAAAAATCGGCCGGTGCGATCTCGGCCCGAAAATAAAACTATAGCGGTTGCCGGCTCGGTTATTTCCTCAAACCCAGCAACACATAGCCGAATTCGACTTTGCGACTGGGCTCGCCAATCGCCTCGAGTTTGAATTCTCCGGCGGTTTGAAAGGTCTGGATGCCCCTGCCCGGTATGACCGTGGTTCGCGGCGCGTCGGCGTCCGGCGGCTTCCAATATACCTTGGTCTCGGCATTGGCATCCCAGATCGTAAGGATGACGATGTGGCGCTCGCCATCGTCGATGATTGTCTTTGGGGGCGCACCGACGTTTAGGGTGCCTGTCCCCAAAGACTCGAACTTATTGATTTGGCCGAAGTCGAGCTCTTGCGCGTGCGTGTCGGCGGCCAGGAAGATGGCCGGCACAAGCAGCGTCATCGCAGTCATGATACGCAACATCGTCAATGCCCTCACCGAGCCATTTCTGTGGTACACGCGGATGCTTCGTCGCAGGCGCTTCGACTTTGCCAGCCTTACGTGTTCAGCGATAGTGCGGAACATCGGTCAGACCGCATGATGCGGCATGGCTCGCCTCGGAGCAGTGTTCGTTCTCGACCAGCGCGGTCTTCGAAATTTTGGTGACCACTGAAAATCATTGACAGAAATTTGGTTCGTTCTGCCAAACTACCATCAAAAGTTGAGTTTACGGTGCCCCTGTGCCGAGGACACCACCGTGAGGTGCATCGTCTGGCGATGAAGCCACATGGTGGGAAAAAGCCGGTATCAATCCGACTCTCGATGCTCATGCGCTGTGGCTACAAACCTATCCGCTGCTGACTAACTCGGATAATGCAGAAACGGTGATCAACTTGACGAATCCAAGCCTGTCGGTCAATACCTCAAGTAAGCATATACAAAGCACTTGGATTTTTCGTGATGGGTATTGGAAGACTCAGCATGGATAATGATTGTTTGGGTACGATTTTCGGATCCGACAACAACTGACCTTCCTTCATTTCGCAGCCGACAAGAGGAACTTCCTTCGAACGTCGACTGTGTTCGTCGTGTCGTGCTGGCAAGTGAGCCCTCGTTTTTATGTTTGACGTAATTGCATGGCTTCACTCAAGAAACCTGTAATCCGATTACGATCTACCGACGACGAGTCCGGAAATGTAAGCGGAAAGTAGGAATCCCATGGCGTCAACGAACGATCTGGCATGCTGCGCTTGCAAAGAGCACAACTTTTGTAGTCAGGTTCCGTCTTATCGAGGATGCGCTTTAAGGCATTGAAATGCCGCTCGGCCGGGGTTGGGCCGTTGTAGAAGTTCGCTCCACTAATATCCCTCTTGGTCTTTTCGATCACCGCGGGGCGCAGCTGCTTTAATGGCTTGCCGGTCCACATGGCGTAAATTTGAACCTGCGCCGCGCGTTCTAAATAATAAAGCCGGTCATAGGCCTCGGCCACGCTCACGCCGAGCGTGGTAACGCCATGATTGGCCATGAACAGCACTGTCTTATCGCCAATAGTCCCGGCGAGGCGCTCGCCTTCGCGAGGGTCAAAAGCGGGGCCGGTGTATTCGTCGTCATACGCAATCGCGTCGATCAGGCCGACCTCGGTCTGGCCAATCTCCTTGATGCGCGGATCTTCCAACCGCGTAAGCGCGCTGGCAAATGGCATGTGCGTGTGAAACACCGCCGCGCCCTGGGGCAGCGCCTTGTGAATCGGCGCGTGAATGCAATAGCAAGAGCGTTCGACATCGCCAGTTCCGCGCTTGACCTCGCCATCGTCGATACCAACTTCCATGAACGAAGAAGCCGTTACCTCGGACCAATGCATGCCGAACGGTATCTGATAATAAAGATCGCGATGGCCCGGCACGACGCATGTCAGGTGGTTGAATATGCCCTCGCTAAAGCCGTGTATAAATGCAAGCCGATGCGCGGCGGCTAGATCGATTCGCGCCTGCCATTCCTCGTCGCTGCATTCTATTTTGGTTAGTGAAACCCCGCTCTGCAATGGTGCCTCCTCGTTGTCGAACAATATCCCCCGCGCGGTGGTGCATGCACTGGAGCAACACATTCCGAAATCACCTGATACTTTCGCCGGAAATTTAACGTGGTACTCGTGAAAACAACCAATCGCGCGCAAGTCACCCGGTACTCGCTTGGACGCCCTTTAAGGGTAATATAACGTGGTTTAGTTGAGTTGGTCTGTGACACGCGGCACAGTTCAGCTGGGGAGATTGGTTATGCCAGGTTCATCGCGTTATGCATGCTTGTCGCCGGAGCCAGAGATGAACTAAGCTACAACAAATAACTCCAAAGTCCAGAGGAGGAACACCCATGAAGAATCTGAGGATGAGGAGATCTGCGTTTACCACGATCGGCGCAAGTGCGACTTTGGTAGTTGCATTTGCTACTGGTGCCCACGCACAGTCCAAAGATTCCATCAAAATCGGCGTCATCGCCGAGGCTCAGGCCGTAGCCGGTTCCTCTATTCCATTAGCTGCGCAGCTCGCCGCCGACGAGATCAATGCCGCGGGTGGCGTCAACGGGCGTCAGGTGCAGATCATTTCTTACGACGATCACTCATCCGCCGCGGAGGCAGTACGCGCGTTCCAGCGCGCCGCGACTGAGGACCACGTGAGCGCAGTCATCGCCAGTTACATCAGCGAAGTCGTGCTGGCGCTCGAGCCGTGGACTGGCCGCCTCAAGACGGTGATGGTGACACCCGGGGCGCCTCCGATGTTATCACCCAGAACATTGCCAAGGATTACGACAATCTCAAATACACGTTTCACGGTTATCTGACTTCGACGAGCATCGCAGACGCCGTCTGCGCTCCTGCGAAAGATCTTCTTGTAAACGACCTCCACATGAAAACAGCTGTCGTCATGAGCGAAGACGCAGCGTGGACGACACCACTTGATGCCGAATACCTAAAATGCCTGCCGGAGATCGGGGTGAAGGTGCTCGACCATATCCGCGTCTCACCGGACACGACGGACTTCACGCCAATCTTCAACAAGATCGAGGGTGAGAAGCCCGACGTGATGATTACCGGCATTGCCCATGTCGGCGTGCAACCGACGGTGCAATGGAAACAGCAGGAGGTGCCGGTTCCCATGTTTGGTATCTCCGCACAGGCAACCAATTCGAGCTTCTGGAACGACACAAACGGCGCAGTCGAGGGCGTCCTTTATCAAGCTATCTCTGCGGCTGATGTTGCTGTGACAGCCAAGACCTTACCGTTCGTCGTGGCGTTCAAGGCAAAGTACGGCAACGTCCCGTCCTATTGTGGCTACACCGCCTATGACGAGGTCTATTACATTGCCGAAGCGATCAAACGTGCTGGCTCGACCGATCCCGACACGCTCGTCGACGCTCTGGAACGGACCGATTATGTCGGCACAATCGGCCGGGTACAATTCAAGGGAAAGGACACGCCCAATCCGCATGCGCTCAAAATCGGCCCCGACACCATCACTGGTCTGATGTTGCAATGGCAGGACGGCAAACAGGTCAATCTATGGCCGGCCAGAGTCGCCAACGGCAAGTTAAAATTCCCCAAGTTCATTAAGGTCGGGTCGGCCAACTAGCCAGGAGATTCCGGTCGTATCAAGCTATCTTCAACGCAAAGCCGACCCGTGAGTCGTTTTGGTAACAGTAGTCTCGCTGCGAAACCCTTCGATACTTTGCGACCTTACTCGCTTTCACAATACAGACTTTGCGGCAGGAAAAACTTCGACAGCGCGGCATTAATTGCTTCGGCAGGCAAGTTCTTTGCCAACGTCGTAGTAACCGATTCCGTGACCGACTTGGGCGAAGTTGAGCTCAGAAAAATTGCCGAAGGGACGGTAGAGCCGCAACAGTGGATAGACCTCGCGATCCCACCGCTCCTGGTCCTCATATTCCCCGAGGGCGAGGCCGGGCAGTAGCCGCCCAGCTTCCACAAACTCTTTCATCTCACCTAGGTGAAGGCGAGCGATCGGGCTATTGCGTGCGCGTTTTAAGCCTTGCCGGGCGTATTGCCAGAAGGGAGTATCCCATCGCGAGCCGCACGCATAGTGCCACGCAAGGAAAAGCGAGTCGCGGCAAACGTATGACAGCGTCGCACTATTGAAGTCATCGACTTCGTCGGGATCCGCGCTTCTGCCCCGCCCCTGCTCAACGATCCAGCGCGCCGCTGAGCGGACCTGCACTATGGCGGTTCCGATCGCCGTCGCCTCAAGCGGCTCTAAAAAACATGCCGCATTGCCCACTCGGAAGACACGGCCATCGAACGTTGTGCGGCGCAGGAAGTTTGGGAAATTGAGCATGCCACGGTTCTCCCAGGTGGATACCCCTTCCGCTTTCAGGAACACTGTGAAGTCGGCTTCGACCTCGGCATCGGAGCTAATGCTGGGATTGAAGATGTACCCGCACGAGGTCCAGTCGCGGATAGGGATCTGGAAGATCCACCCGTGCGGTCGAGCTGCGGCGCGGGTCACTCCCGATAGTGCTTGGGGAGTCAGCCGCCGCAGGATCGCTCGACCAGTGGGAATCCAGTCGAGTTGGATGAGGTCGTCGGCGGAGCCGTCGGCGCCGTTTTCAGCCCTGGGGAAGCCGCGTGCATCGAAAACATAATTGCAGAGATGAGTCGTGTCGTCGTCGAGCCGCATCCGGACACCTTTGGCGGACGTACGCAACTCCTCGACTCGCGCGTCGATCCGCTCTGCGCGAACGTGTTCTCCGAGCACCCGGACCACTTCGGCGGCATCGAAGTGATAGCCGATCAGCCGTACCGGCTGGAAGCGGTGCATGAACTTGCACCCACCGCGTCCCCATCCATCAAAGCGGGTGCCCTTCTTCAGGGTGGCACCGCAGCGCTCCGCCAAGTGGGAAAAACCAAGCCCAGTGACCTCTTCGAACCAAATCGGGAAGCGTGGAGTCGTACCTTCCCCCACGCCAATGGTTGGAATGCGTGAATCAAAGACGTGCAATAATTCCGCCTGCGGCAAATTCCGCGCGAAGTGCGCGGCGGCTATAAACCCCGCGGTACCGCCTCCGAGAACCGCAATTCTCATAATACGAGCTCCTTGAGGGTTTCAGCTGGGCGAAGTAGATGCTGCACAGCTAAAAGAGCGTGTGCGACCTCCGGGCTCAATGGGGCCGCTTCGTAGAGACGGCTAAGGTGCGTTCTATCGCGGGCAAGCAGCCGTCCGTCGGGGTCGCGGTCGCTGGCGAGTCGCCAGGGCTCGCTATTTAGGGATGCCAGCTCTTTCTGAAACACAAGGGCAGATAAATCGTCGCCGTATCGGTCCAGGTGCGCCTGCAGAAGCACCGCGCCACGCGCAGTCGCCGTCATGCCCAGTCCAAAATACGGATCGAGCGTACATACCGAGTCCCCGATGGCGACCAGTCCAGACGGCCAAGCCGGCAGACGTTCGTAGTGCATCATGCGATTGGAGGTGGCGCCATAACGAAGGATCGGGGACACCGGCCTCGCGCAAGCAAGCGCCTCTCGCAACTCCCCGTCTCCAAGACCAGCGACGAAGTCCAGGAAAGCCATGTCGTCGGAAGGGAGCGGTTCGCCAACAGGAGCCAACAGCACAACTCCCCAAAGATCCCGCTCAGCGCGCACCATCATGGCGGAGCGAAGCCCAGCGGGCGCCACAGGTGCGATGCAAAGGCAGTGCCAATTCGGTGCGTCTTCCGGTTCGATGATAAACCAGCGTGATACGTACTGCGTTCCGGACTCGACCACGGTCTTGTCCACCTTCAATCTCCCGCAGTTCGAGAGACGGGAAAGCCAACGGGGTAGCGCTGAGCCTTCGCCGCTAGCATCCACAACCAAGTTTGCCAGATGTGTTGTCTCGCGGACAGCGTCCCGCTCAATCGTATGGACGCCAATCACTCTATCGCCCAGCGGAGTGCTGGCTAGCCCCAGTACCTTCTGGTCCTCTCGTACGTGCACTGTTGACGTGTCGGCCAAACCACCGAGTAGGGTCTTCTCGAAAAGGGCCCTGGAGCAGGCATACGTGGTGATTCCCGAACGAGTTCGGTGCAGCCAGCCCGCAGGAAAGCGCAATGCAGCGTCCGCGCAAGCATCGAAGGGACCGGCGCCAAGCGCGACCAGCTGTTCGCTCCAGCGTGGCATCAATTTGTCGAATGCAAGTGCTCCGGCCGCCATCAGCAGGTGAATACAGCGACTCTGGGGCACACCCCGGCGCACCGGGGGCGCTCGCCAGATTGAATCAGCGGGATAGCGAAAGCGCTCTAGGACCGTAACGCGCTCAAACCTGCCTGCGAGGGCATGTGCGGCGAGCAGGCCAGAGATTCCTCCACCGATGATTAGACCATGACTATTTGTCCGACCGACGGAGCTCTCGCTTGTACTTCTTCGGAACATCATAGGAAATGCGCGTTAAGGTCTGCGCAACAATCCACTCGATCTCACCATTCTTTTCCACGAACGGGCCCATGATGTGTCGCTCGTTCGGGCTTATTAAGTAATGATTGTTGTACCAATCACCGCTCTTAGTCTTGAGGTGGAAATGATAGACATCCGGACGAGTCTCGGTGCCGGTGACCTTCACGTCCCTAGACTCGCCGTGGGAATACTTGCCGTTGACCTTAAGATCAAATTCTAAGCTGACCACTTGGGCAACGGCTGCTCGATGAGCAAAGCGTTTCGATGAGTTCGACGTTTCGGGTTCGTCCTCCCGGAAATGCATGAGCTTGGGGCGGTGCTCCCAGTATACGGCGACGAAGCTCGGCGTTGAGTCCAGGTATTCACCTCTTGGGCCGTAAATAATTTTTTGCACAGTCCAGAGTCCGGCCATGATGTCATACGGCGTGGCGTAATCGAAAACGGTGTTTGAGCTCATTGAATTCCTCGAGCGGCGGGGCTTAGAATTGGATGACGAAGGGATTCAATTCTTCCTCAGAGAGTGTTCGGGCAAGCCAACCCTCTGACAGCGGCACGTCATAGAGGCGTCCGGGCCCGAAGCGGGCCCAGAAATGTCGGAGACCAGGCGCGACCACGCGTACCACTGGAAACCCGACGTCAGGCCGGGTTTGGTCAAGGACAAGGACCTCGATGCCTCGAGTCGCGGCCAGCTTCCTGCAAGTGAGAATGTCCTGGTCAAGGTCGTCGGACGCGAGATTCTTGAAGTCCTGGAGGCGGCGAGGTCCAGCTTCGAGGTTGGGCATCAAGTAACTCGCGTCTGCGGTTGTCACTGTGCGCCACCAGCGTATGGCATCCTGGCCTCCCTGATAAGTCCGGGTCGACGCCGGGCCGGTAGCGGTCGGCACTGCCTCCAACGATTGGCTCAGCTCCGTCAGCGCCCGTACCAGAGCGACGCTGGGGTCGAGATGTGCGCCGAAGCCGTAAATGATGTCTTCTTCAGCTTTGTCTACCCGCCTCGAGATCGCAGCAAAGGCAGGTATTCCGATGTCGCTTGTGACATCAAGCGCCCAAAGGTCGCGCCGAAGGTCCCCGTAGTGACGAATAAGACCTGAGACGAACGCATCGTCGACAGACTGTAGGTCTACGGCCCGCTTTCGTATTCTATTGTACCACCAAAGGGCGACGGCGTCCCGCTCGATTAACTCGAGGAGCCCTTGGAGCACGGCTTCTTCCAGGACCGCCCCGGCAGCACAACCATTGGAGTCGCCGCGGGCGAACAGGGGATCCGGGCTCCGGTATCCGTAGTAACAGAGCGAGGTCGGCAGATAGCGCGTCTCCTTGGCCGACAACGACCAGAGGGGAGTCCAGTCAATCTCAACGTCCTCCCGAAAGGGCTCCGGCACCCAATAAGCCTTGTGCCCTCGCGAGTTATGTGACTTGCGTTTCGCGTATTGCCGCTCGCTGTAACCCATGCAAGCATTCGGGTGAATCGCCGCTTTTCCAAGGTCCGCAAAGGACGCACGGATGCGCGGTTCTGTCCCGTCGAAGACGCCGCAATAGCGCTCTAGCGATTCAGCCAGCGCACTCGCACGCGCCTGCTCGATGCTCCTTCCCTTTCCGCCCGAACGTCGCCGCAGTACTTCCTGAAGGAAGAACTGGTTATCATACATGTCTGAGAAATTGTGATCAGCTGAGAAGGTAGAAGTGAGGCATCTTCCGCCGGCATTAGCTGCGGCGGTCCGCTCTCCCGGCACCAGTATGCTAACGATACCCGTGATCGGGCTGAGGTGCCGCTCAAGTTGCTCCAGCACCTCCCGATGGTCGAGGGTGCGGTGCCCTCCGTCCGAGGTGTGGGCTTTTCGGCGCCGTCGTAGACGCACTGGCCTGAGGAGGTTGCCGTTATTGGGCTCTGGAGATCCGCATGACTGACATTGGGGACGGCGGATAAGTTTATGGTGGGTCCGTTCCAGTGTGAGGATGTTCGTCGATACCACTCGGTCGAGGAGGTGCGATTGCCCCTCAGTTCCGATCCATCGGGTGATCTCCGTGGCTGCCTCTGCGAGAGCCGCATGCCGAGTCGAAGCGATGTACGCTGCGACGGGACGCACCCGAGCATCCCTGCCTGTGCGCCGCGTGAAGTATTCTTCCAACCTGCGATGGCCCCGCAGCCGCTGCGCGAGACACTCCCAGCACGCGGTCTTCCCCGGTACGAACATTGGTCCGATCCAGGTCTCCATCCCCACGGGTTTCACCAGGAGCCAAGCCTTTGCGGAGATCAGTGACTGAGCATTCCACGCCGCAAGCTCCGGTCGCAGGTAGTCATCGGTAACGACGACAGTGACATCGCCCTCATGAATGACCCTGATCGCCTGGCGCGCGAGCAAATCTCCCAGGGGGGCGATATCAACCTCGCCGAATGCAATCGTTGACACCGTCGTGAGGTCGAGACGCGATCGCGCCAGCGAGGGGAGCACACCTATTTGCTCCCAGAAGCCCATTGTTGGACCAGCTTCTACGGCGGTATCCTCAGTGAGATATCCGCCCATCCTAAGGCGATCCAGCGCCGCGAAAACCTGCGTTACCGGAAAACTCTTAGAGAGAACTTCGAAGATCTCTTCAATCTCATGGGCACCGTTCAGCATGGGTGCCAGCGCTGCGTAGATGGGATCAGGCATCCACGCGTGTCGACCTTCAGCAAGCAAAAAGAGCCCATCATCCGAACTGATGGGCATTATGGATGACTTGAAGCGTGGACGTATCGCTCCGTTCACATGCCTAGCAACAGGATGGCGGATGCGGATGGAAGCGGGCCAATTTAGCGGGGTCCTTGGGTGCGTTCCTTGGCCGGCGTTCCACCCTGACTATTTTTTGGAAGGTCTTACCGACTTGCTTTCCGTAAGTCTTGATGGCCTTAGTCGGATCCCTCTCCAACAGTTTCCTGAATTTGGGATCGGTCCACGCCTTCGCATGGATCTTGGCCCAGTCCGCATTGGTTAAGGTAGCCACTACCGTATTCCTTCGACAGGGTTGGCGACCTTGGTCTTGTAGGCGACACCCTAAGATCGCCCGCAAGCCCCGACCGAAATCCTGACTCCGACCGAAGTTTTATTTCTCTACTCGGCCGTCCCCATTGCAGTCTGCGAGAACGAGGAGTCTCGGCTGTCCGACCGTAACCCCTTTATTTTAAATTACGATTTGCTTATGGCTGTGTCAATAAAATGCCTTTCCGTCGAGCCTGCGCTCGAAAAACCTCGGATCCGTCGTGGATTGGGATCAACTGGAACCGACGAGCGATGAGGAGACCGATGAGGGTCATTTGGTGAAGCGCTAGGTAGCTTGCGATGCACGCGCGCCGACCAGCACCGAATGGGATGTAGAGCGATCGGGCTGTAATTTCGAGGCTTCCCTTCATGAAGCGTTCGGGAAGGAAGCGATGCGGTTCTGGAAAATTTCCCACGTCGTTGTGGAGCAATTGCGGGCTTACCCACACCGCGGCATTCCGGGAGAACTCAAACCCACCGAGTTCGAAAGAGCTCTCAACCTCTCTATAGAGAATGGGAGCTGGCGGATGACGACGCATGCTCTCTTTCAGTGCGGCTAGGCAGTAAGAGTCCAAAATGGCCGCTGAGACCGGGGCCCCATTCGCGCAAAGATGATCGGCCTCGGTAGCGATTTTCGCAGCGATATCGGTGGAGGCGATGTCCCGCCATAAATTCAGAAGAATAAATGGAATCGTGAGATGTCCGGCGTAAAGCATCTGCATGGCTTCTCCGATAATTTCGTCGCGGCTGAGCCGTTCACCATTGGGAAGCCTTGCACGAACCAGGTCCGAGAGGACGTCTCCTCGTTCTACACCGCCTTCAATGCGCTCTTCGATGATACGAACAGTTGCGTCCATCCGGCGCGGAGCACGGGGGCGCGTCATGATCAAAGGGGCGGTAGGATCGCCGTTGGGGACACTGATATACTCTTCTCCATAAGCTTCTGCGAAGGGGACCACTCCGGAGCGGTCCTCGGTACATCCGTATCCTTCCAGTTCTGCGTCGAGGACTACCCGTAGAGCGATGCGGGCGGTGAGGACGCGCAGTTCCCTAGCCAGGTCCACCTCGCTGTCAGAAGTCCAAGTATCCGACATGTCTTTCGTGCACTGGGCCACCGCGGATAAGTAAGCCCGAATGTCCTGAGCCGCGAAGCAAGATCGCAGCGCCCGACGGCGCGTCTGCCAAGCCAATCCCTCGAGTGTCGTAAGGCCGTCTCCCCAATGGCCGCGATTGGAGTCCTTCACGAACTCCGGTTTTCGCAGGCACGCTTCGCGCTCGAAAAAAAGCTCGCGAACCTCGAGCGCTCCGTTGACAAGGATGCACGGCGAACGCCCAAGATCGAAACCGACGATATCTCCATAATGTTCGGCGAGTGTCCTCAAAAACCCGAACCTGTCGGTGCACCAAAACTCATAATTGAGTCTGCCCAAGGACTCTCCCTTGGGGCCGGGAGGTGTTGTTGCCATAATCCGACAAACCCCATTTTAGTTGACGGCTCGCTCAGGGGTCGCGGACATGCTGTGGACTTACTCGCCGCACAGCCGTACTGGCAATGCGCCGGTTCTGCGCCCAGCTTCCGTGCTGCCATCGCCCTCTGGCCCAAGGAGATCCAGCACTACCTTGGCTTGTCGCAAGTCGAATGTGTCGAAGCCTTCGGTGAACCAGCCAAGAACCGAAGCGAGAGAATCGCAGCCCTCTCGTCGCCTGCCCTGGTTGCCCCACAGCCGTGCCAGACTCATCGTCGCGCGCAATTCCCACGACCTCGACCCTTGGGCACGCGCGATCGCGAGTGCTTGACAGAAACAGGTTTCGGCTTTCGCCGCATCCGGCTGGGGAGATGAAAGTGCTATCTCACCGGCTATGCGATAGATTTCGGCTTCGTGCCACTTCTCTTTGCTCGTTTCGATACCGGCAATTGCTTCGGCAGTGCACCGTCGAGCATCATCAAATTGGCCGAGTTCGACATATGCTCTTGCAAGATACGACAGGTGCAATGGCAGCCACAATGTTGATCCGGTTGATTGCAGCGCAGTGATACTGGATATGATCATATGAATAGCGTCAGCTGGCCTACCGGTTAATACTAAAAGGCATCCGCGGACTGAAAGCCCTAACGCCTTCCAGAACTGGGCGCCTTTTTCCTCCGCCAAAGAGACAAGTTCATTTACTCCCTCGTTTGCTGCCGAGTAATTTCCGCATTCAAGGTAGATTACACAGGCGTGGACCAATGCATACATCAGAGTGGCAGCTTGGCCTATCTCGCGCGCTTCCTCGATTGCCCGGCTTGCGTCTACGAGCGCAGCATCCGGATAGCCAAGCATCCACAGTGCCCACGATCTATAAGACAACGCCGCCACCCGTACGTCTTGGCCAAAACGCGCAGCCAGTGAACGGTGCTCGCTAGGATCGTATAGCGCGATAGCGCGATCGAGATGTGCTCGCCCCTCCACGAAATCACCTCTGTGCAGTACAGAACCCATCATACGATGCCCGATCATGAGCGGAGCTGTCGCTCTTCTCTTCTCAGCGAGCGTCAGGAATTGGTTCGCTAGCTCCCGCACAGCGTCGCCATTGAACGCAACGAAGCTCGCTGTCCAGAAACTGTACAGAACGGAAAACAAAAGCAGTGGATCTTCCGGAGGTTCTCCGAGCGCTTCAGCCTGTTCGATCAGCAGACGTGCTCGCTCTGCAGCAGCCTTAGTTTCCGGGGCAGCATAACCTTTGACGTGCATGAGTGGGGTTATGATCGCGACCTGAAGCTGAATCTGCTCGCGACGCAGCGCAGGAGTAATGGGCAAAGCGCAAATTTGCGCAAGCGCACGAGTGAGGTGCTCTGCGGCTTCAACCAGCGCCGAGCGTTCCAGCGACCGCCGTCCCGCTTTACCCCAGAGAGCTGCGGCCTTCTCGATCAGGCCAGCCTCGGTGCAGTGACGCGCTAGCAATTCAGGCTCACGTTCGCCGATCTCAGGGAATCGGGTTTCGAGGCTTTCGGCGATACGGCCGTGAAGCGCGCGTCGCGGGTTGCGCAACAACGTGCTGTAGGCCACGTCCTGCACAAGGGCGTGCTTAAACAGGTAGGTCGCACCGGACGTTTCACCTTGCCGGAACAGCAAACCAGCAGCAACGAGACGATCGAGGGACGATTCTAGCTCTGCCTCCGGCTGGCGCACGACCGCAGCCAGCAGGGAATATGAAAAACCCCGTCCAAGTGCCGCACCAATCTGAGCTACCTCTTTGGCGGGGCCGAGTCGGTCGAGCCGTGCCATTAGTGATGCATGTAAGCTTGCCGGGACCGGACGCGCCGGTGGTGGAACCGCTGCAGTCACCTTTTCAGAATCAGCATCGCTCCCCGCCTCCAGCAGCGCCTTCGTCATCTCCTCAACGAAAAGAGGTATGCCATCAGTACGCTCCGCGATGTCTTGCCGGAGCGCCGATGGCAGGACCTTGTTGCCCACCACGTTGTCGATCATCGCCTCGACTTCGCGCTGCGTCAGTCTATTGAGCGTTAGGGCACTCACGTGAGGCCGTCCGATCCATGGCGCATCGAATTCCGGCCGGAACGTCACGATCAACAGCACGGGAAGCGTCACGATCTGGTCCACAGCTCGACTTAACGCTTCCAGGCTTGTGGGATCACTCCAATGCGCATCCTCAAAGACCATGAGCACCGGACCGCCACGCGTGAAGGCTTGCAATTGCAAAATGAGTGCGTCCAGTACTCTTTGTCGGCGCTGCTCCCCGGTCAGTGCGACCACCGGATAGCGTCCATCGTTCTCCAGCGACAGCATCTCGGCAAAGAGTGCCGCGTCCTCGATCGAGGTTGAGGTCCGCGCCAGCATTGCGTCGAGTTTGTCAAGCTTGTTTTGCAGGGAATCGGCGGATGCTAGTCCGGCCGCGCGTTCCAGTCGGCTAATGATCGGATGCAACGGACTGTCGACATGTTGTGGTGAGCAGAAATAGCGTAAGCGGACATGCGGTTCTTCGAAGAGTCTTTCTTGGAGTGCGGCCGTAAGCCGCGATTTTCCTATGCCAGGCTCGCCGGAGAGCAACACAACCTGGCCTTCACCTGATTGTGCCGTTAACCAACGTCGAAGAAGTAATTCAGCTTCTTCGTCTCGCCCGACCAGAGCGGTCAATCCAGTTCCGTGGAGCGCTTCGAAGCGGCTTGCTATCGCACTCACCTGCTGCACTCTCCAGACCCGGGCCGCCTGGGCGATGCCCTTGAGGTCTCTGGACCCGAGATCCTCCAGTTCAAAGAGGCTGCCCAGAAGTCTTCGCGTGCTGTCGCAAATAACGACCGTGTTCGGTTCGGCGATTGCCTGAAGACGCGCAGCGAGATTCGGCGTCTTGCCAACGATAGCGTGCATTTGTTTCGATCCGACCAAATCGCCAACTACGACCAATCCGGTGGCAATTCCGACTCGCGCTTGCAAGGTAGCGCCCACCTTTAGTCCGGCTACAGCTTCGGTCAGCTTAAGCGCTGCCCCCACAGCGCGCTCAGCATCGTCCTCATGGGATAGCGGATATCCGAAATACATCAGCACACCGTCGCCCAGATATTGGGCCACGAATCCGCCAAAGCGCTGGACGATATCGACAACGCAGTTGCGATACTCTGCCAGGACTCCACTTAGATCCTCCGGGTCCATGCGCGCGGAGAGCGCGGTTGAGTCCACCAAATCGGAGAACATCACAGTGACTTGGCGCCGCTCTGCTACATCCACAGGCGGTGTCGCGGGCGTGACTTGGATCGGCTCTGCCTCAGCATTCGGACTGATTTCCGCGATTGCTTTCAGGAGCTTAAGCCGGACACCAAGCGGAAAGCCGAGTTCGCGAAGATGATTCTCCGTGAGATCGCGTAGCACCGTCTCGTCTATAGCGTTTTCGCGGAGCACCGTCTCAAACTCTTGGAGACCAAGGCTCTGCAGCCAATTCCCGAGGTCCATGATCGCATGGTGACTCCACACTGGGGTCATGATCAATGTGTCCAGAGCACTAGAACGTAATGATCGGCAGGTGTTACCAGCGCTGCAACATCAATAGGATTTCTTATTCCGGCCGCCGGGTGCAGCCAGATGCGGGGCTTCGAAACAGTTTTCCATGCTCCGGAAATAGCTCCGTATCCTAAGGAACAGATTTTTTATGCTCCTCCTTTATTTCAATACGCCCCGATTTGGTTTCGGGCGCTAGATAGCGTCTGCGTAACGAGCCAGGATTTTGGCGTGAGGCGGTTTGTCGCAGGAGACCTTTGAATGGAAAAATACGCCTTCTGCGAAAGCGCGGCGGTCCGCATGCTCGACCGTCGCCGCTTCCCGCTGTCTTGGTCTGAAGAGACACCAGCCTGTTTTGTGGTGCGAGACCAACATTGCCAAGCGCTCACTATGTCTCCGTGCTGCTAACACGAGAAGAAGCGCGGCATATCGCCGTCAAAGTATAAAGCACAATTATGATTTCGGTTTTAGGCGCCGAGCGCGCGTTTGGCGTTCCCCTGGCCCTTGATGTCGATGTCAAGGTCGAGCGGCGAGCTCTTGCGGATCTCCGGCCCGGTTCGTCGTCAAAATAAGTGCATGCTAGTGCCTGCCTGTTGCTGTCGCGCACGACGTAACAGGCAGCTTGCTCCTCGACTTTCCGGGGTAGCGGGAAACGGCGTGCAGCCTCGTCGAGTGCA
>Ga0187783_10001956_pt1 | contig 15315 bp, 11 predicted proteins | sample 1015_SJ02_MP02_2_FD_132471 | JGI IMG/M metagenome (GOLD analysis project Ga0187783, IMG submission 132471) | Tropical peat soil microbial communities from peatlands in Department of Meta, Colombia - 1015_SJ02_MP02_20_MG | ecosystem: Environmental > Terrestrial > Soil > Wetlands > Peat | place... | reverse complement strand
GGGAGTACCGGTGTACATGGCGTAGTACATCGGCTGCGCCATCCACTCGGTCAGCGACTCGAACAGCGACACCTGCAGCGCGGCACCGGCACCGGTGCGCTCCCGCGCGTACAGGGCGGCCAGCACCGAGCTGAACGCGTACATGCCGCCGGCGATGTCGGCGACCGAGATGCCGGCCTTCGCCGGGGCGTCCTTGGTGCCGGTGACCGCCAGCACGCCGGTCTCGCACTGGATCAGCAGGTCGTACGCCCTGCGGTCGCCGAAAGGACCGTCCGGCGCGTAACCGGAGACGTCGCACACGATGAGCCGCTCGTCGCGGCCGCGCAGCGCCTCGGCCGACAGCCCGAGACGGGCCGCCGCGCCCGGCGCCAGGTTCTGGACGAACACGTCCGCGCGGTCGATGAGGCTGGTCAGGACGGTCCGGCCCGCCTCCGCCTTGAGGTCAAGGCTCAGCGACTGCTTGCCGCGGTTGAGCCAGACGAAGTAGCTGGCCATGCCCTTGACGGTCGTGTCGTAGTGCCGGGCGAAGTCGCCCGCCCCCGGCCGCTCGACCTTGATCACCCGGGCGCCCAGGTCGGCTAGCTGGCGGGTGGCGAACGGCGCGGCGACCGCCTGCTCGACGGAGACCACCGTGATGCCGGACAGCGGGAGCCGCCTGGCGTTCAGCGGAACCGGCATGTCACCGCCCCGAGGTCGCCGAAGTCGGCATGGACCACGTCGCCGGCCCTGACCGAAACCGGCCGGGTGAACGACCCGGACAAGATCACCTGCCCGGCGGCAAGGAACTCGTCATAGGGCGCGAGCCGGTTCGCCAGCCAGGCGACGCCGTTGGCCGGGTGGCCGAGCACGCCCGCCGCCACGCCCGTCTCCTCGATCGAGGAGTTGACGTAGAGCAGGGCGGCGATCCGGCGCAGGTCGCACGCGTCGGGGCGGACGGCGCGGCCGCCGACCACGATCCCGGCGTCGGCCGCGTTGTCGGCGATCGTATCGACGATGGTGCGCAGGTGACCGGTCTGCGGATCGCTCATCTGCACCCGTGCGTCAAGGATCTCAAGCGCCGGCGTGACCCACCGGGTCGCGTCGAGGACATCGAGCGAGGTCAGGCCCGGTCCCTTCAGCGGCTGGCCGAGGACGAACGCGAGCTCGACCTCGACGCGCGGACGGATGAACCGCCCGGCCGGCACCGTCCCGCCGTCGTCGAAGAACATGTCGTCGAAGATGACACCGTAATCCGGCTCGCTGATGGATACCGCCTGCTGCATGGCCCGCGAGGTGAGGCCGATCTTGCGCGCCCTGATCGTGCGGCCCTCGGCCAGCTTGAGCCCGACCAGCGCCCGCTGTACCCGGTAGGCGTCCTCGATCGTCATGTCCGGGTACTGCAGGGACAGCTGGCGGATCGGCTCCCGTGAGCGTTCCGCGGCCAGTAGGCGCCGCGCCGCGTCGGTCACCGCGTCGTCGTCGAGCACCCTAATAGGGTGCCACGAAGCGGCACTGCGGCCGCGATCCGGGCCGGGCGGGCCTGGCCCGGATGACTTCCGCGCCTGCCTACGGGCGTACCTCGTAGACCAGGTTGAACGGCGTCTCGGCGGCGCGCCGGAACCTGGTGAAGCCGGCCTCCGTCACCACCTGCCTGATCGCGGCCTCGCCCGCCTGGGCGCCGAGCGCGTAGCCGCCCGTCTGCGACAGCGCGTTCGGCACGCACAGCAAGGTCGAGAAGCCGTAGTAGAGGCGCCCGACCGGGTTCATGTTGCTCGCGGCGTCGTCCGCCGCGACGGGCTCGACGACCAGCCAGGTGCCGTTCGGCTTGAGGGCCTGCCGGATATGCCGGGCGGCCGTGAGCGGGTCGCCCATGTCGTGCAGGCAGTCGAACGTGGCGGCCAGGTCGTAGCCCGACCCGGAGAAGGACGAGGCCGAGGCCACCTCGAAGCTGACCCGGTCGGCGACCCCGGCGTCGCCCGCCCGCTTGCGCGCCAGTTCGATCGACTGCTCGTGGTAGTCCGAGCCGGTGAACTTGGAGTTCGGGAACTCCTGGGCCAGCAGGATGGTCGACGCGCCGAGCCCGCAGCCGATGTCCGCGACCTTGGCTCCGGCCCGGAGCTTGTCCGGCACCCCGTCAAGCGCCGGGATCCAGGACGGGACGAGGTTGGCGATGTAGCCGGGCCGGAAGAACTGCTCGCAGCCGACGAACACGTCCTCGTCGTGCTCGTGCCAGCCCATGCCGGTGCCGGACCTGAAGGCCTCGGTGATCCGCGGCACGGCCCTCAGCGTGCCAAGGGCCAGCACGAACGCGCCGGGAGCGTACACGGCGCCGTCCGGGTTGGCCAGCGCGAACGCCTGCTCCTCTGTCATCGAGTAGCGGTCCGCCGCTGCGTCGTACTCCAGGTAGCCGCCCGCCGCCTGCCCGCGCAGCCATTCGGCGATGTAGCGAGGGTTGGTGCCGGTGCGCTCGGCCAGATCCTCGGCGGTGGCGGGTTCGGCCGCGAGCGCCTGGTACAGGCCGAGCCGGTGCCCTATCACCACGTTGCCCGCCGCCACTGTGGCGCCGAGGTCCGTGACGAACCGGCCGAGGAACTGGTGCAGCTTGTCTTCGTTGATGGCCATGGTGTGCCTCCCGTGCGGGTTTTCGCTTTCCTAGGTCCAAGGTCTTCTCCGGCGTTGCGCTGGGATTGCAACCGCACTGCAATCGGCGGGCATAGAACAGGGGGAACCGGCGATTTCCCAGGGAGGCGGCCATGCGGGCGAGGTATCCCGACACCGAGGGCTTCATCGAGCGCGGCGGCGTCAAGGTCGGCTACGAGGTGTCCGGCGACGGGGAGCCGACGATCCTGCTGCTCACGTCGTGGGCGATCGTGCATGCCCGGCAGTGGAAGGCCCAGGTGCCGTACCTGGCGCGGCGGTTCCGGGTGATAGCCATGGAGGGCCGGGGGAACGGGCAGGCCGACCGGCCGGCGACCGCGGAGGCTTACCTGGACCGGGAGTACGTCGATGACGCGGTCGCGGTGCTTGACGCGACCGGGGTGGACCGGGCCGTGATCGTCGGCCTGTCGGTGGGAGGACGGCACGCGCTGCAGTTGGCGGCCTGGTATCCGGAACGTGCGGCCGGGGTGGTCGCGATGGACCCGGCGCTGCCCTGGCCGGTTCCGCCCGACTTCGATGAGCCGAAGGACAGCTACGAGGGCTGGGGGAAGGCCAACCGGCACTACTGGCTGGCGGACTACCGCGGCTGGGTCGAATTCTTCATGTCCCAGGTGTTCACCGAGCCGCACTCGACCAAGCAATGGGAAGACGGGGTGGCCTGGGGCCTGGAGACCACCGCGGAGACGCTGCTGCTGACCGCCCCGGGCGTCGTCGAGCCGACCGCGGCCGACGCCGAGGTCGTCGGCCGGCTGGTGCGCTGCCCGGTACTGATCGTGCACGGCGACCAGGACGGGATCGTCCCGTATGAGACCGGCGTGGCGCTGGCTCGGTGGACCGGCGGGCAGATGGTGACCATCCGCGGCGGCGGCCACGCCCCGCCGATGCGCGACCCGGTACAGACCAACCTGCTCATCCGCGGTTTCGCCGAGTCCGTCGGCTCCCGGGCGCCGGCCTCGCGCACCTGGACCAGGCCGCTGAACCGGCCGCAGCGAGTGCTCTACCTCTCCTCGCCCATCGGCCTCGGTCATGCCCGCCGCGACCTGGCCATCGCCGACGAACTGCGCGTGCTCCGGCCTGGCCTCGAGGTCCACTGGCTGGCCCAGCATCCGGTCACCGAGCTGCTGCAGCGGCGCGGCGAGCTGATCCACCCCGCCTCGGCCTTTCTGGCCAGCGAGTCTGGTCATATCGAGAGCGAAGCGGGCGAGCACGACCTGCACGTATTCCAGACGTTCAGGAACATGGACGAGATCCTGGTCAGCAACTTCATGGTGTTCGCCGACCTGGTCCGAGACGAGCACTTCGACCTGTGGGTCGGCGACGAGGCGTGGGACGTCGACTACTTCCTGCACGAGAACCCCGAACTGAAGCGGGCGCCTTACGCCTGGATGACCGACTTCGTGGGCTGGTTGCCCATGCCGGACGGCGGCGACCGGGAGCGAGCCCTGACCGCCGACTACAACGCCGAGATGATCGAGCAGATCGCGCGCCTGCCGAGCCTGCGGGACCGGGCCGTGTTCGTGGGCAACGCGGCCGACGTTGTGCCGGACCCCTTCGGCGACGGGCTGCCGCTGATCCGCGACTGGGTCGAGCGGAACTACCAGTTCTCGGGGTACATCACCGGGATCCCGCCCACCGACCGCGACGCCATCCGCGCCGACCTGGGTTACCGGGCCGACGAGAAGGTCTGTGTCGTCACGGTCGGCGGCTCGGGCGTGGGCAGTGACCTGCTCCGCCGGGTGACGGCCGCCTTGCCCGCGGCCAAGCGGCTCGTGCCCGAACTGAGGATGATCATGGTGGCCGGGCCCCGGATCGACCCAGGTTCGCTGGAATCCCAGGACGGGCTCGAGGTCCACGGCTACGTTCACGACCTTTACCGCCACCTGGCGGCCTGCGATCTCGCGGTCGTGCAAGGCGGCCTGACCACGACGATGGAGCTCACCGCGAGCCAGCGGCCGTTCATCTACGTGCCGCTGCGCCACCACTTCGAGCAGAACTTCCATGTCAGGCACCGGCTGGCCCAGTACGGCGCCGGGCGCTGCGTCGACTACGAGGAGACAGGACCCGAAGCACTGGCCGAGGCGATGGCCGCGGAACTCGCGCGCCCGGTCAGCTACCGGCCTGTCGAGACCGACGGGGCAAAGCGGGCCGCTGCCCTCCTGGCCGAGCTCATTTGAGGGCTGGGCGTGCCGACATCGCCTCGTGCAGGACGTGCGGCAGCCCGTGCTCACGGGCCAGGTTCTCGGCCCGCAGCAGTTGGGCCCTGGCCTTGTCGCTGTCGCCCAGCCGGATCAGTGCCTGCCCGTCCACCGCGAGCGCGTCGGCCAGCGTCGCCTTCCACGGCACCCGCTCGGCCACCGCGATCAGCGGCGCCAGGATCGCGCGGGTGCGCTGCGGCTCGCCCCGCCCGAGCCAGGCCCGGGCCAGCGACGCGCAGGCGTCGTCGCCGAACAGCCACGCACCGTCGGCCGGGATGCTGGCCTGCTCGAGCAGCCGGTCGGCATAGGCCAGGACATCGGGCGAGCCCGTGGCGGCGGCCAGCGGAGCCGCGCAGCGCAGCAGGTTGGCCTCCGCGCCTCCCGTCTCGGCCGTGGCCAGACCCCGCTCGAACAGATCGACGGCCCTGGTGCGGTCACCGCTCAGTTGCAACGTGGTGCCGAGCAGGGCGCACGCCGTGGCCTCCCCCCACAGGTGCTCATGTCGTTCGGTCATCTCCAGAGCCTGGCGGCCCAGCGCCAGCGCCTCCTCGTCGCGACCACGAAGCCTGGCCAGCCAGCCGAGGTACATCGTGTACCACGCGGCGTAGGAGGGGTAGCCGCCGCGGCGGTTGACCTCGATGGCGGTCTTCATTGCGGCTGTCGCGTTGTCCCAGTCGGCGGAGGCGATGAACGGGAACGCGGATTCGAACTCGGCCCACTGCAGCCGGTACAGATCGCCCTGGCGGCGCAGCAGCGGCTTGAGCTCGGCCAGGACCGCCGCCAGCCCCTGCGCGTCTCCGACGTTCAGGCAGGCGATCTTAAGGCCGTCAAGCCCCGCCGCCAGTGCATGCTCGTCGCCGGAGGCCCGGCCCGCGGCGACCGCTCGCCGGCCGTACTCCAGGGCGGCGTCAAGACGCAGCCGCCACACCGCGATGATGGCCAGCCGGGCCAGCAAGTCCGCCTCACTGGCCCGGTCGCCGAGCGACAGGGCGAGCCGCAGCCCGGTCTCGACGTAGGACGTCGCGGTCGGCAGATCGCGCGTGGCGGGGAAGTCGCCGCCGAGTTGGCGCAGCGCGAGCATCTCAAGCCGGCGGTCGCCGGCGGCGCGTGCGGCCGCCAGCCCCTCCGCCAGGTCAACCAGGGCGGCGTCGTTGGCGCCGGCCGCCTGGCGCGCGCGTGCGCGAACGACCAGGGCACGGGCGCGCGCTTCCGCATCGGCGCTGCGCTCGGCCGCGTCGAGCGCCTGCGTGCTCAGCGCGATCGCGTCGCTGGCCGCGTACCGGCGCATGGCGTTCTCGACTGCAAGCAGCCAGGCCCGCGCCGCTCGCGGCCAGTCCTCTGCGGCCGCCGCATGCCGGGCCAGGGCCTCCGGCTGGCCGGTCAGCAGGTCGGCGGCCCGGCGGTGGTAGGCGAGCCGGGTTGGCTCCGGCGTGGTCGCGTACATGACCTCCCTGATGAGGTCGTTGGCGAACTCGTAGTCCCGGCCGCTGACCACAAGCAGCCTGGCCGCCAGCGCATTCTCGCAGCGCTCGATCGCCGTCGCGGGGGTGAGCTTGAGCAGCTCGCCCAGGGTCAGCGGATCGATCGCGGCGCCGAGCACCGAGGCCGCCCGCAGCAGCGTCTCCGTGGCCGGCCCGGTCTGCCGCACCCGCGCCTGGACCGCGCCGCGCAGCGACTCGGGTATGCCGGCGTCGCCGCGGGCCAGGGCGCGGAGCACTTCGACCACGAAGAACGTGTGGCCCCCCGTGCGTTGCAGGATAGAGTCGGCGAGCGCGCCTTGCCCGGCCTCGCGGGCCAGTTGCCCGATCGCGGCCGGGCCGAGCGGGCCCACCTCGACCCTGGTGGCCACCGGGGCGAGCATGGCACCGATCTGGCCGTCGTATTCGGCCCGGACGGTCGTTACCACGAGCAGCTGGGAGCCTGACATCTGACGGCCGAGGTAGTGGACGAATTCGGTGGTGGACTGGCCCGCGTACTGGAGGTCATCCACCAGGAGCAGAACCGGGTTGCGTTCGGCCAGCCCGGCCAGGAACGCGGCCGCCGCCTGGAAGGACAGGCGCCGTTCCATGTCCGGGCTGCCGCGCCAGGGCGGGGGAGGCCCGAGCAGCGCGGCCACCTCGGGCAGCAGGGCCGCAGCGGCCGGGCCGTGCTCGCCGAGCAGCTGCCGCAGCACGCTGGCGGTCATCCGGCCCACCACGGGCGCCATCGCCTCCACGATCGGCTGCAGGAACAGCGAGCGCTCGGCCTCGTAGCAGCGCGTGCGCAGCACGGTGGCGCCGGTCGTGGCCGCCTCCGCCGCGAGTTCCTCGGCCAGGGCCGTCTTACCGATTCCGGCCTCTCCGACGATCATGACCAGCTCCGGGTCCCCGGTGACGGCACGGTCCCAGGCTTCGCGCAGCGCCGCGGTCTCGGCCTCCCGCCCGACCAGAGCCGGGCCCGTCGGGCCCGTCGACCCTGTCGGCCGAGACGGCCGAGACGGTTGGGATCGGCGGGGCGAAGGGGGCAGCTGGGATGGGTGGGGTCGGAGCAGGGCAAGGTGGAGTTCCTGGGTCTCCGGCGCCGGGTCCGCGCCAAGCTCCTCGGCCAGCCGCTCGCGCAGCGCCGCGTAGGCGACAAGTGCCTTGGCCGGCTCACCGGCCGCGGCGCAGGCCGACATGTACCAGCGGTGCGCTGTCTCGTCGAGTGGGTCAGCCGCCATAGCGGCCTCGGCGTAGCGAACCGCCGCACGGACGTCGCCGACGCCCAGCGCCGCCTCGGCGCCCGCCAGGCGAGCCCGGCGGAGCAGTTCGCGCAGCTCACCACGGGCCGGGTCGACCCAGGACGAATACGGCTCGTCGGCCAGAGCGGTGCCCGCGGACAGCAGCGCGGTGGCCTGTTCGGCGGCGGCCAGGGCGATCGCGGGCGAGGCCGCCAGCTTCCGCTCGGCCTGGTCGCAGTACTGGGCGGCCATATCGAGGTCGACGCTGACCTCGGGGGGGCCGGCCAGCCGGTATCCCGGCCGGCCGCCCAGGATGACATCGGAACCCAGCGCCCCGCGAAGCCTGCTGACCAGGGAGGCGACGTTCTGCTCTGCCGCCGCCGGCGGGTCGTCGGCCCACAGCACCTCGATGATCCGGTCCACCGGGACCAGGCCTGGGCGTTCCACCGCGAGCAGCTTGAGCAACGTGCGGGACTTGCGGCTGCCCAGTTGGCCGTCGGAGAGCACGGCGCCGTCGCGGACGACGCTGAAGCCGCCCGCCAGGCGCAGCTCGAGCCCTGGAGCCCGCGAGGAACCATCGCGCCTCACCAGCACTTCTTACCGCTGGTCAGCAGCCTCGGCAAGAGCGGTGGGCCAGGGGGCCTGCTCGCGAGAGCACCACCAGGTGGACCGGCCGCCGACCGTCCCGTGCACCATCTCGGCGCCACAGCGCGGGCAGGTGCCGCCGGGCCGGCGGGCCGCGATGACGTCGCCGGTGTGCGCGCCGCCCTTGGTCACCGCGGCTTCAAGCACGGACCGCAGCGCGCGGTACAGGCGGCCGGCGTCCCGGGGCCGCAGGCGGTCGACCGGAGTGGCGGGCGATATCTTGGCCTGCCACAGGATCTCGTCGGCCAGCAGGTTCCCCACTCCGGCGATCTTCGACTGGTCAAGCAGCCTGGCCTTGACCGAGGTCGTTCCCTTGGTGATCATGGCGCGGAATTGGGCCCGGGTGATCTGCAGGGCGTCCGGCCCGAGCGCGTCGATGTCGGGGTCAAGCCGCACGCGCGAGAGCCGGCGCTTGTCGGACAGCGCCAGCCGGCCGCCGTCGGCGAACCGGAGGGTGAAGCGGTCCCACTCGGCCTTGTGCGGCTGCGCCGCCTGGTCGGGCCATTCGCCGCCCTCGGCCACCCAGCCGTCCCTGGAGACGACCACGATGCGACCGCTCATACCGAGGTGGATGCCGAGGTCAGGACCAAGGTCGGGGGCACGGTCGGGGGCACGGTCGGGGGCGCCGTCACTCGAGCCGTCCACGCCCGAGGTCTCGCACCACATCGTCTTGCCGCGGCGGTGCGCCGCGGTGAGCATGCGCCCGGTCAGGGCGGCGCGAAGCTCGGCGGGGGAGTGCGGCCGGCAGACGAACCCGTCGACGTCGTCGACGCTGACGATGCGCCGGCCCAGGGCCAGGTCGGCGATCAGGCGGCGGGCAGTCTCCACTTCGGGTAGCTCCGGCACCCTTGTGTTTTACCCCAGCCCGCCCGGCGGCCTTCAGTCGGTGGTCAACACGGCCGCGAACCGGTCGGCGGCCCGGGCCAGCTGGGCCATGATGTGTTCCTTGACCGCGGCGTCGAGCGGCGTGTCGGGCCGTGAGATGAGGTCGGTGAGGACCGGGACCAGCGGCGCGTACTTGGCGGCCAGCCGGTGCAGCCGCGGACCCGTGGTGTGGATCAGGCCCACGCCGTTGTCGGTGAAGTCCGAGACCTTGATGACCCGGGCCCACGGGCTGCCGCTCAGGCTCTGCGCGACGTGCTCGCGGTACTGCTCGTCCTGGTCACGGCCCTGCGTCCAGACCGGGTTGGTCACCGCGCCCACCAGCTCGGCCACCCGCGGGCCGAACTCCGCCGCCAGCCCCGCGAGCGCGGCCGCCTGCCCAGAGTCAGCCGGACGCCCGGGGCCGGAAAGCTCGGCCGGGTGATCCTCCACGGCGTCGTGCAGCAGCGCGGCGCAGACCACGTCGGCGTCGCGCACGCCGTACCGCGAGATGATCCGGATGGCTACCCGTAGCAGGTGGTTCACGTAAGGCTCGCGGTCCCTGCGGTCGGCGGCGTGCAGCCGCGCGGCCAGGTCAAGCGCCCCCTCGATCCTGCGCCTTTCCTCGTCCGGCCAGGACGCGATCTCGGCCGCGAACCGGTCCCGCAGGCCCGCCTCGCCGTAGGTCGAGGTGATCGCGTGCAGCGGCATCGTGAGCAGCAGCCGCCGCTGGTCGCTGTCCATAACCTAGGACTAGCACACCGTTAGCCCAATATGTCGCCCGTGTCCGCATGCGGCAGCAGGGGCAGGTAGATGGCGAACCTGGTCCGCCCCGGCCGGCTGGTCACGGTGATGCTGCCGCCGTGCGCGGCGACCACCGCGTCCACGATGGCCAGGCCAAGCCCGGTGCTCTTGCCCGCCGCGTCAAGGTCCCGCGCCCGAGACGTGTCGGCCCGGGTGAACCGCTCGAACAGCTCGGGCAGCAGTTCGGGCGGGATCCCGGGGCCGTCGTCGGTGATGGTGAGCTCGGCCCGCGGCCAGGCCGGCCGGATGCCCTGCTCCACCGTCCCGACGTCCTGCCCGGCGGGCAGGTCCGGCGGCTCGTCGATACGGAGCGCGACGGTGACCGTCGAGCCGGGCGGGGTGTGCTTGCCCGCGTTGCTCATCAGGTTGGCCAGCACCTGGTGCAGCCGGTGCTCGTCGCCGCGGACCAGTACCGGGTCCTCGGGGAGATCGAGGCGCCAGTGGTGCTCCGGGCGGGCCACCCGTGCGTCGCTGGTCGCGTCGATGGCCAGCCGGGACAGGTCGACAGGCTCGCGCTCGAGCGGGCGGCCGGCATCGAGCCGAGCCAGCAGCAGCAGGTCGTCGACCAGCACACTCATCCGCGCCGACTCCGACTGGACCCTCCGCAGCGCGTGCGCCACATCCTCGGGCACCGGGCCGCGGTGCCGCAGGCCGAGTTCGGCGTAGCCGCGGATCGCGGACAGGGGAGTGCGCAGCTCGTGCGAGGCGTCGGCGGCGAACCGGCGGAGCCGGGCCTCGCTGGCCGCGCGCCGGCCCAGGGCCCGCTCCACGTGCTGGAGCATCCGGTTGAACGCGGCGCCGACCTGTCCCACCTCGGTCCGCGGGTCGGTGTCTGGCACGCCGGCCGGCAGCGTCACCTCGCCCGAGTCGAGCGGCAGTTCGGTCACCCTGGTCGCGGTGGCGGCGACCCGCCGCAGCGGCCGCAGCGAGAACTGGACCAGCGCGGCACCCAGGATCACGGCCAGTCCCAGCGCGACCGCGAACAGGACGTGCTCGGTCGTCTCGACGCTGTTGAGCGTGTCGTCGACCGTGGTCAGCGGCAACCCGGTGACCAGTTCGGTCCCGTCAGGTCCCGACACCTTGGTGAACACGAACCTGATGCCGAGCAGCGTCCGGGTAAAGGTCGGCGCGGGCGCGTTCGGCGGAGGCGGGCCCGCCGGGTCCTGGCCGTAGGGCGCCGGGAGGTCGGCCAGCGTGGCCTTGTCCGCGGCCGACAGCGTGCACGACCTCGATACGTAGTACTTGTAGAGGACCGTCCCTTTGGCCGAAAGCACCGCCTCGAATGTGCCTGGCGCCTGGCCCACGGCCGGGCACATCCCGTAGGCGGGAGGGCCGGACGACACCCCGTCGTCGCTGTGGTCGGCGGGGTTGGCGGGGTCGACGTGGTAGGCCATCCGCACGCAGCTGGACCAGGTGGTGGTCGCGGACTGGAGCTGCCCGTCGAGCGAGGACATCAGCGAGTTGCTGAGCGACTGGGCGGTGACCAGGCTGACCACGGCGCTGGCCAGGCCGAACAGCACCACGAGCCCGATGATGAGCCTGCCGCTGATGGTCCGGACGGACAGCACGCCCGCCCACCGGCGAAGCCGAGGCCGCGCCGCGTTCCGCGGCGGCATCAGCTGGCCGGCTTCAGCACGTAGCCGACGCCGCGGACCGTGTGGATGAGCGGCGGCCGCCCGGCGTCGATCTTCTTGCGCAGGTAGCTGATGTACAGCTCGACGACGTGCGCCTGCCCGCCGAAGTCGTAATTCCAGACCCGGTCCAGGATCTGCGCCTTGGACAGCACCCGCCGGGGGTTGCGCATGAGGAAGCGGAGCAGCTCGAACTCGGTCGCGGTCAGCTCGATGAGCTTGCCGTCCCTGCGGACCTCGCGGGCGTCCTCGTCCATGGTCAGGTCGCCGACCGCGAGCAGCCCCTCGGTGTGCGCCCGGGTCAGGTTGGCCCGGCGCAGCAGGCCGCGCAGCCGGGCCAGCACTTCCTCCAGGCTGAACGGCTTGGTCACATAGTCGTCGCCGCCGGCCGTGATGCCAGCCACCCGGTCTTCCACCGCGTCACGCGCGGTCAGGAACAGCACGCACACCTGCGGTGTCTCGGCCCGGAGCCTGCGCATGACCTCGATGCCAGACGAGTCGGGGAGCATGATGTCAAGCACCACCGCGTCCGGCCGGAACTCGCGCGCGGTCTGCACGGCGCCGGCGCCGCTGGCCGCGGTCCGCACGTCCCATCCCTCGTACCGCAGCACGCTGGCCAGCAATTCGGCCAGGCTCGGCTCGTCGTCGACGACGAGCACACGCACCGGCGTCCCGTCCGCCCGCTGGATCCCGGCGTCCCTCGCGTTACCGGGCGCGCCGCTGTTGTCCATCGTCATCAGGCTCGCTCATCATGATCATTCTCTGCCTAGTATGCCCGCGCGAGGACCGGGATGGCACAACGCGCAGGCTCTCATCCCACGCGGCCAACGCGAGCGGCAGGTCAGAATCCGCTATGAGTAACCTCTGGACTTTCCCGGGATAAATCACTCACCCGGTGCCGAGCAGCCGCCCGAGCTTGGACGCGGACGACGACCGCGTGGCCCCGGCCTGGCGGAGCGCCTGGCCGACCGCTTCCATCAGGCCCGGCACCTCGGCGCGGTCCGCGAGGGCCTCGACCTCGATCTCGCGCCACCGGACGGGCTCCGCGGCAGGCTCGTCGAGCCGCGTGCCGGTCACGAGGTCGTCGGCGACTTCGGCCAGGGGCTCGCCCGAGGGAAGGCAAAGTGTCACCACGGTCCGTTCTGTATCAAGTATGGCGACCGGGTGCAGGCGCCGCCCTGCGATGATGTCCTCGACCTGGGAGGCGAGCGGCGCCGGCACCGTTCCGACCTCACCCTCGGACAGCGGCGTGCGGACCTCCTGGCGGGTGTCCTTGCGCACCGGCAGCTTGAGGTGCCAGCCCTCGTCGGAGCCGCCGACGCGCCGGCGCAGCGTGACCCGGTTCTTGATCAGGTCGAGGTGCTCGGTGTCGAAGTAGGTGGCGCTCAGGAAGAACCGCCGCCGTCCCGCCGCCTTCACCCGGCCTTGCAGCCCGGCGGCGAGGTCGGGCAGGACGAAACTGGCATCGGCGTCGTACTTCTGTTCCGTCTCCAGATACTTCCCCGTCTCCGTCACGCCTCAAGGCTAGCGCGACGGACCCGGAACGCGGCAGCGCACAGGGCCACCAGCGCGATCAAGCCGGCCAGCACCAGGCTATTGCCCGCGAGCAGCTGCAGGCCGTGCCAGTGGAACTCGTGGTACCACGGCTTGTCGCCGGTCGCGAAGTAGGTCGCGGGCCCGTACCAGACCAGCCCGGCCGGGGTCAGCCCGGCCTGTGACAGGTTCCACAACTGCGGCCACGCGCCGAACACCAGCCACAGCGCGCCCCCGGCCGCCCACCACGCGGCCCGCACCGCGCCGCGCGCCCTGGCCCCCAGGTGGGCCAGCAGCGCGATCCCCGGCGCGACCCACACCCAGTGGTGATCCCAGCTGAGCGGGGAGACGAGCAGGCCGGTCAGCGCGCAGGCCAGCATCCCGGCCACCGGGTGCCCGGCCCGGTAAAGCACGGCCGCGGCGGCCAGCCCGGCGATCACGATGAGCACCGCGGCCACGATCCACGGCGCGGTCCCGGCGGTCACGCTGCCGGCCAGCCGGGTGATCACGCCGCGCAGCGACTGGTTGCCCCGGGTGCCGAGGAACACGATCCGGTTCGCGTTGAAAACCAGCCCGCCGGCCCAGTAGGTGCGCGAGTCGCGGGGCAGGATGGCCCAGCCGAGCACCACCGTGGCCACGAACACCCCGGCGGCCGTGGCGGCCTGCCGGTACCTGCGGATGAGCAGCAGGTACGGGATGAAGATCAGCGGGGTCAGCTTCACCGCGGCCGCCAGGCCGATCCCGGCGCCGTGCCACCAGCGCGTCCGCCCCGCCGAGCCGGCCAGCGCGCCTGCGGTCAGCAGGTCGGCCACCACGAGCAGCATGAGCAGCAGGTTGACCTGGCCGAGAGCAAGCGTCTGCTGCACCGGCTCGGTGGCCAGCGCCAGCGCCGAGATGCCGAGCGTGGCGCCGAGCCGGACCCGGGGCCGTCCGGCGTAGCCGAGCGAGCCGAACACCAGCCACAGCGACAGCCCCAGTGCGGCCAGGCTGACCAGGGTCATGGCCCAGCGCAGCAGCGTCCACGGCAGCACGGACGCGACCGCGAAGGCGACCGCGGCGAACGGGGGGTAGGTGAACTGGACGCCGTTCTGCCCGGTCCAGTCGTAAAGCGGCGAGGCATCACGCGCGTCGTAGGGGGGCGTGACGTGCCGGGTGATCAGCCCGCCCTCGCGGTAGACCACCAGGTCCCGCATGGCGGCCATCACGGACAGGTGCGTGGCCAGGTCGGCCAGCCAGACGGCGAGCACGGCCACGAGCAGCGCCGCGCCGGCCGGCAGCAGCCACCGCGCGCCGTCCCGGGACGTCCCGGCCGCCGCCGGGTCCGCGCCCCTGTCGGCCTGCGCCGCTGGCTCGGCCCGCACCACCACGTCCCTTCGTAGGGCAGCAACGAAACATCGGCTGGCACGAATGGTGTCGTGCCAGCCGATGATAGTGGCTCGGGGCTACCCGATGGTCTCGGTATCCGCGGTCCGCCTGGTCCTGACCGGGACCGTCTCGACCGGTTCCACCGGCCGGCCGGCCTCCACGTCCCTGATCCCGGACGCCACCGACGCGACCCGGCCCAGCGCCGCGGCGGCGACGAACACGATCACCACGCCCAGCGCGTAGAAGAAGCCGAGCTGCTCCATGATCCGCATGAACACGGTGGAACTGGCCGGCGAACCGCCCAGCGGCACGTTGTTGTTCCACAGCGGGCTGAGGAGGGTGCCGAGGGTGAACCAGGCGCCGGCCGCCGCGGCCAGCATCCCGCCGAACATAGCGATGTGCCTGCCGGTGGCGATCATGAGGAGGATGCCGCCGAGGAAGACCGCCGCGCCGGGCAGGATCTCCAGCCACAGCCTGGCCGTGGTGTAGGTCCAGGACGTGTCCGGCGTGTAGGCGTAGTGGAAATAGGGTCCGATGAAGGGGATGAGTGCGCCCCAGATGCCGAGCAGGACCAGCAAGAACCCGCTGGCCGCTCCGCGGCTTCGCCGCATCTGCAGCATCCCTGCCATGCCAATCACTTCCTGAGTAGTTGTAGTACGCGGGCCTGACCGGCTTGCCTCTACCCCGGGCCGCGCGTGGTATTCCGGCGGCGGGGTATCGTTCCGGCCGTGGACGCTCTGCTGCCACGGGGGGACGAACCCGACAGCCCCCCTGACCCCCCGAACAGACGGCTGGTACCGCGCACCGACTCGCTGCTGGCCGACCCCAGGCTGGCGGCGGCGGAACGCAGGCTGGGCCGGTCGCTGGTCAAGGCGGCGGTGGGCCGCGCGCAGCAGCGGGCCAGGGACGGCCAGATCGCCCCGGACCAGGTCGCGGACGCGGCGGT
>Ga0187783_10001955_pt1 | contig 15316 bp, 5 predicted proteins | sample 1015_SJ02_MP02_2_FD_132471 | JGI IMG/M metagenome (GOLD analysis project Ga0187783, IMG submission 132471) | Tropical peat soil microbial communities from peatlands in Department of Meta, Colombia - 1015_SJ02_MP02_20_MG | ecosystem: Environmental > Terrestrial > Soil > Wetlands > Peat | place... | reverse complement strand
CGGCCTGCTGGGATCTGTATCGGCTCTGTCCGCAGGCCGCAGGCTGCTTTCTCGCGGTGTCGCGGTTTCCGCGGCTTCGGCTCCTGCTCCGCCATCTTCACCACCGGTCAAAAGCCGCCCGCCGCTTGCACCCGGCGCGTTTTACCGTCTTCCCGGAGGTTCGGTACGTCCAGCTGGTTGGCTTCTGGAGCAACTTCGCATCCAGGCTGATGGATTGAGTGGCCATCTCGACGAAACCTGGCCGGACGTAGGACCAAACAGCGGATGGCTCGGCGGAACGGGAGAATCGTGGGAACGCGGTCCGTATTTTCTTGACGGACTGATTCCACTAGCCTGGCTGCTCGATGACGCAAGGCTCAAAGCCAAGGCGATGCGATTCATCGATTGGACGCTGGAGCATCAAGCGCCAAGCGGCATCATCGGGCCATCCACAAATGACGATTGGTGGCCGCGCATCGTGATGCTGAAGGCACTCACGCAATATCAGGAGTTCACCGGCGACGAGCGTGTGATTCCTGTACTGGACAAGTACCTTCAATTCCAATTGCGTGAGCTGCCCAACCGGCCGCTTCGCGACTGGGGCAAGTTCCGCTGGCAGGACGAACTGCTGAGCGTGATATGGCTTTACAACCGCACCGGCTCACCGTACTTGATCGATCTCGCCCATTTGTTGCATAGCCAGGGCCATGACTGGATCGCGCAGTATGCCGATTTTCAGTACAAAGAGCGAATCACTGCCGAGTTTTTGAAACTCCAGTCAGGAAATGGGCTGAAAGATCTGGCGCTGTCGACGCATGGCGTCAACAACGGCCAGGCAGTAAAGACCGGTCCGGCTTGGTCGCTTGTCTCGGCATCGTCGGCCGACCGTGACGCCGCATTGAAGATGGTTTCAGAGCTCGAGAAGTATCACGGTTTGCCAAACGGCATGTTCTCGTGTGACGAACACCTTGCCGGGCTCAATCCTTCGCAGGGTTCTGAGCTGTGCACTGTTGTTGAGTATATGTTTTCGCTGGAGCAGTCTCTTGCCATTACGGGCGACCCCTCATTCGGCGACCGACTTGAGCGCCTCGCTTTCAACGCCCTCCCTGGAACTTTCACCGATGATATGTGGGCACATCAATATAACCAGGAGCCGAACCAGGTGGAGTGCAGTCTGCACCAAAAACCGTGGGGCACTGATGGGCCTGAATCGAATCTCTATGGACTTGAGCCGAATTTCGGATGTTGCACCGCGAATTTCCATCAAGGATGGCCTAAATTCACGGGCAGTTTGTTCATGCTTTCGGGCGCGCAGGACAGCGGCGCCCAAGACGGCCTTGTTGCTGCCGCCTACGCTCCATGCGAGGTGCACACGGTCTTGCGCGGTGTCGCAGTTCACCTGGTTGAAGAAACTGAATATCCGTTTCATGGTTCGGTCAAACTCCGTGTCGACCCCGCAACGCCGCTCGAGTTCCCGCTGCAGCTTCGCATCCCAGGATGGGCCACGGGAACGCACATTGCCGTAAATGGCCAGCCCGTGCCCGAGCCGAAACCCGGTTCATTTGCCAGCATTGATCGCTCCTGGCGCTCAGGCGATCTGATCGAAATCGCCTTCCCCATGAAGCCACGAACCTCACGCTGGTTTCACGATTCGATCGCTGTGGAGCGCGGGCCGCTGGTTTTTTCGTTTGGAATCGGCGAGAGCTGGGTGAAGCTTCGCGACCGCGGCATGACGGCCGATTGGCAAGTGTTTCCAACCGACCGTTGGAACTACGCGCTCAGTCTGAATCCTGATTCATCCCAAATGGTCGTCGCCGTTGAAGAAAAGTCTCTGAGCGGGGCTCCGTTTGCGCGCCGCACAACACCGGTCTCGATGCGCGTGAAGGCGCGATTGTTGGACGAGTGGCGCTCTGAAGATGGGGCTGCCAACCCTCCGCCGCAAAGCCCAGTCGCAAGCAGTGACCAGGAAGAGACGATTGTTCTTATTCCTTACGCTGCGGCCAAACTACGCATCTCAGCGTTTCCACTTTTGAAGAGCAATGCGTGATTTGGTGCGACGCACACAGGTTGCTTGAGCGACGGACCATCCCGGTCGTGCACCGAAGGCCGCTACGATTGGCTCGGAGTTTTTGTCCGCGGATTCAGGTGCATGGAAAGCGGCGCTGGCTTCGAGTTCCCGGAAAAATTGAAGATTTGAATCTATGCGGCTTCGGCCTTCAGCGCTGCCACGCGGTTTCGCGCTTGAGTCACGAACGCCTCGCCCTCGCGCGTATCGGGCTTGAGCGATTCGAGGTTGATCTCGACATTGGCAATCGCGCCCGCGATTGCAGCATTTGCCACGGCAATCGCTGTGGTCAGGTCCGAGGCCATGTTGGGATTGGTGACGGGCTTCAATTCCTTAGCAATTCGTGCCACTTCGGCAGACTGCTCGGCCACGCCCAGAGGCACCGCGGCTGCCTGTTGCAAAGCTGCGGAGATGAGGTGGGCTCCGTCAGCCGACTCTTTTGCGGATTTATATCCTTTGACTACTGCGTTGAAGGCTTCGGCATCGAGGTCGATTGCCGACTTCAGCTCCTCACGCAGCACGCTGAGCCTTGCGAGCGCCTCGCTGAGCCTGCTTTCAAATTGTGCGTAGGCCTTCTTGCCGCGCGACATGGACGCGACCATCTGGGCCAGCGCCGCGGCCATGGCGCCTGAGGCAGCAGCGGCGCTGCCACCCCCGGGCACTGCGATGGGCGCGGCAAGTTGTTCGATGAACGGCTCGACTCCGGCGCGCAATCCTCCGACCGCCAGCTTGCCGCTCGTCACCAAAGCCAACCGGTTCTCCAGGATCAGCGAAGATTCGAAGTGCTCCAACTGCAGGAACCATTCGGCAGCCTGCTCGACCGCTCGCTTGGGAACAAGCCCGACAATCTCGCTCGAAACCGGGAAGGCTCCGTAGCGCTCGGCCTCGCGCTTCACAACCTCGAAGACTCGGTGAAGCGGCGTCTGCTCAAAATCGGTGAGGTTCATGGAAACCTGCGCCAAGCCGCGCACCAGGAATCCCGACGCTTTGACGAAGCGCATCCCACCCGTGGAAAAGCGTATTGCCTTGGCGATGTTCTTGGCGATCTCGACGTCGGGCGTGTTGAGAAAAATGTTGTAGGCGATGAGGAATTTACGCGCACCCACCACGACCGCCCCGGCCGTTGGATGGAGGCGGGCTTCGCCGAAGTCCGGCTTGCGCGAAGGGTTGGTTGCAATTTCGTCGCGGATGCCTTCGAACTGGCCGCGACGGATATCTTCAAGATTCTGGCGGGCGGGCGTGGCGGCCGCAGATTCGTACAAATAGACCGGAATCTGGTATCGCTGCCAGATTTCGGCGCCCACATGACGCGCCATGGCAACGCAATCTTCGAGCGTGACGCCATCGATGGGGATGAATGGAATGACGTCGGCCGCTCCCAGGCGGGGGTGCGCACCCTTGTGCTGAGTGAGGTCGATGAGTTCAGCGGCTTTTCCGGCACCGAGGATCGCGGCTTCCTGGATCGCTTCGCGCTCGCCGGCCAGAGTGATGACGCAGCGGTTGTGATCGGCGTCCATCTCGCGATCGAGCAGGTAGACGCCGGGCAGCTTCATGGCTTCGACAATGGCATCGACTTTTGCATGGTCGCGGCCTTCGGAGAAGTTCGGCACACATTCCACTAAAGTGTTGGGCACGGCAAGAAGGATACGATTCGCGGGTGAATCAGGGCAACCGGTGCGAGGAGCGGGGAATCTTTCCGGTTGCGAACTGCGCCCAAGCCGGCACAAACGGCCTATACCCGCCCGGGAGTATTCTTTGAAAGAACCTTTGAGACCGCGACGAAACGCGGCTGATCGCAATTCCTGCGGAATCTCATAAGGAGGGCTCGATGGCGACTACGGCGGTTCCCGTCATTCGCGCGCCGCGCGGCACGGATTTGCGTTGCAAGGGTTGGCAGCAGGAGGCGGCGCTGCGTTGCCTGATGAACAACCTCGACCCGGAGAATGCCGAGCGGCCCGCCGATCTTGTCGTCTATGGCGGCATTGGCAAAGCTGCGCGCAACTGGGAGTGTTTTTTCTCGATCGTCAGGGAATTGGAAAAGCTTGCGAACGATGAAACGCTTCTCGTGCAATCGGGCAAGCCGGTTGCGGTGTTTCCCACGCACGAGATGGCGCCGCGCGTTCTCATCGCCAATTCCAACCTGGAGGGCAAGTGGGCCACATGGGAGCACTTCAACGAACTCGACCGCAAGGGCCTGATGATGTATGGCCAGATGACCGCGGGAAGCTGGATTTACATCGGCACGCAGGGGATTCTGCAGGGCACGTTCCAGACCTTCGCCGCGCTGGCGGAGCGGCACTTTGGCGGGTCGCTCACTGGCAAGCTCACGGTCACCGGCGGCATGGGCGGGATGGGCGGCGCGCAGCCGCTCGCGGTCACGCTGAACGGCGGCGTGGCGCTGGTGATCGAAGTGGATCGCAGCCGGATTGAGCGCCGCGTGGCCACTCGTTACTGCGACCTGCTGGCGAACGATCTCGATGAGGCTCTGCGATTGTGCGAGGAAGCGCGGCGCGAGGGGCGAGCGCTTTCTGTCGGGCTGGTGGGCAACTGCGGCGACGTGCTGCCCGAGATTGTGCGCCGCGGCGTGCACGTGGATGTGGTGACGGACCAGACCAGCGCGCACGACCCGCTGAATGGCTACGTTCCTCAGGGATATTCATTGGAACAGGCCGCAGAACTCCGGCGCCGCGATCCGGCGGAGTACGTGCGGCGCTCGACGGAGACTATGGTCGTGCATGTCGACGCTATGCTGGCTTTGCAACGCGCAGGCACGGTAACTTTCGATTACGGGAACAACATTCGCCGATTCGCCTTTGATGCCGGGTGCGCCGATGCGTTTTTGATCCCCGGTTTTGTGCCGGAGTACATTCGTCCCCTGTTCTGCACCGGCCAGGGGCCGTTTCGCTGGGTGGCTCTCTCGGGCGATCCCAAAGACATCGACCGCACCGACGAGCTGGCGCTGCAACTGTTTCCCGAGAACGAGATTCTGGTGCGCTGGCTGAAGCTGGCGCGCGGGCGCTTTGCGTTCCAGGGATTGCCGGCGCGCATCTGCTGGCTCGGCTATGGCGAGCGGGCGCACATGGGTGAGGCCATCAACGAATTGGTACGAAAAGGGGAAATCTCCGCGCCCATCGCCATGGGCCGCGATCATCTCGACACCGGCTCGGTGGCCAGCCCGTATCGCGAGACGGAGAAGATGCACGATGGCTCCGATGCGGTTGCCGACTGGCCGATTCTGAATGCGCTGCTGAACACCGCGTCGGGAGCAACGTGGGTCAGCTTCCATCACGGCGGCGGCGTGGGGATGGGCTATTCGCTGCACGCCGGACAGGTCACCGTTGCCGACGGAACGGAGATGGCGGCGCGAAAGATCGAGCGCGTGCTCAACAACGATCCCGGGCTTGGGGTTGTGCGTCATGCAGACGCAGGGTACGAGCTGGCGCAGAAGACGGCAAGAGAAAGCGGCATCAGCATGCCGATGGCGGAAAAGTGACCTTGCACTCCTCGGGCCTTGCCATCCTGATTCTTGGTATTTGCCTCATGGTCCCGCTTATTGCTTTGTTTATGCGGAGAGCCTTTCGCGAAAATCGAGCCCTGAGCTGGCCAAGCACCGAAGCGACGATTCAATCAGCCGGAGTTAAAACCATCGGAACTGGCCGGTACAGCGTGGATCTTCCGTGCTTCGCGTTCTCTTATGCCGTCGATGGGGAGTACTACTCTGGCCGCTTTGCACTCGATGCCAAAGGAGACCGCGCAGATACCTTGGTCAAGGAACTGATAAACAAGAAGCTAACTATGCAATATGACCCAACACGACCCTCATCTTATTCCATCCCCGATGAGTGGATCGAAGGCTGCGAAGTCCGATTGGTACCCGACTAGAGAGAGGTTCAATGCAGGGCTCCGCAAGCTCTTCGACGCAAACCGCCATCGTCAACATCGGCCAACTCGTCACGCTTGCTGGCCTGGCGCGTCCGCGCGTTGGGCCGGAACTTCGCGAGCTGGGCATCATTCCCGACGCGGCGCTTCTGATTGAAGATAGCCGGATCACGGCAGCTGGCCCTTATCACGAACTCAAGTCCAAAAATCTGCCCCATGAAGTCGTTGATGCCCAGGGCCGCTGCGTCACGCCGGGCTTCGTCGATGCGCATACGCACATGGTGTTTGCCGGCAACCGCGCGGCCGAATTCGAGCAACGAATCGCCGGGGCCACGTATCAGGAAATTGCTGCGGCAGGCGGCGGCATTCTGAATACTGTGCGGGCGACGCGGGCCGCTACGGAAGATGATCTGCTCGCCGCGTCGCGCCGGCACCGCGACTGGATGCTGCGCTCGGGCACGACGACCGCCGAAGCCAAGTCGGGCTATGGGCTGGACCGCGCGACGGAAATGCGCATTCTCCACGTAATCAAGAGACTTGGCATTGAGGGCCCGATGCGCATCGTGCCCACGCTGCTGGCTGCGCATACCGTTCCACCAGAACTCGCAGACGGCCGCGCCGAATACATTCGCTGGATCGCCGAGGAACTGATTCCCGAGGTCGCTGCTGAAAAGCTGGCGCGATTCTGCGATGTTTTTTGTGACGACCATGCTTTTACGGTCGACGAATCACGCCAGGTGCTCACTGCCGCGCGCACTCATGGCCTCGGGCTGCGGCTGCACGCCGAGCAGTTCCGTCCCGGCACCGGAGCGGCTCTCGCCGCGGAACTTCATGCGCGAACCGCCGACCACCTGGAAACCGTGCAGCCTAAGACGCTGGATGCGCTGCGCGATGCCGGGGTTCAGCCAGTGCTGCTGCCAGGATCGGTTTTTGCGCTGGGGCGAACCGCCTATCCGCCGGCGCGCGCCATGGTCGAACGCGGCTTGGCCATTGTGCTGGCCACAGATTTCAATCCCGGTTCATCGCCCATTTCGTCGATGCCGTTTATCATGTCGCTTGCCTGCCTCGAGATGAGGCTGACTCCGGCCGAGGCCCTGACGGCGGCGACGACCAATGCGGCATGGAGTCTCGATCTTGGCGGCGAAGTGGGTTCTCTCGAGCCTGGCAAACAGGCCGATTTTCTCATCCATGAATTCACCGATTACCGCGAGCTGGCATATTTTGTTGCCGCGCCAGCGCGGCCGCGGGTGTTCATCGCGGGGCGAGAAGTGACTCCGAGCTAAAGCCCGGAGCTGTGCGCCGTCCCTACGGGACTTCGGATCGGCTAAACAGACCCTGTTCCCCACGCTTAAGCGCGGGGCTAACAAACGCTGCGCCTTCGGCGCGATTGCCAGCGCGGGACTTGGCTCAGGATGCCAGGCCGTCATTGAATGCGCCGTCGCGTATCGCGAGCACCAGCCTGTTGATATCCGGCGCGGGAGGCCGGTCGGCTTCGAGGCGCGGAACGATTTTGCGGATTTCTGTCAGCACCTGCTCGAGCTGCCTGCCCGGCCGAAGCGGTTTTCGGTAGTCGAGACCCTGCGCGGCGCACAGGAGCTCGATCGCTATGACGTGCTCCACGTTGTCGACAATCTGCCGGAGTTTGAGTGCGGCAGTCATCCCCATCGAAACGTGGTCTTCTTTGCCGCCCGATGTGGGCACATTGTCAACGCTGGCCGGATGCGCCAGCACTTTGCATTCATTGAGCAACGCGGCAGCGGCGACGTGGGCGATCATGTAGCCCGACGACAAGCCGGCCTCGCTCGAGAGGAACGGCGGCAGGCCTTCGTTGATGTCGGGGTTGATGAGGCGGTCGATTCGGCGTTCGCTGATACCGGCCAGATCGGTGAGCGCGATGGCTGCGTAGTCGAAGGCATAGGAGAGCGGCGCTCCGTGGAAGTTGCCACCGGAAATCACTTCGTTACTGGCTGCGAAAACGAGAGGGTTGTCGGTTGCGGAGCCGGTTTCAACTTCCAGAATCGAAGTTACGTGGTCGAGCGCGTCGCGAACCGCGCCGTGCACCTGCGGCATACAACGCAAGGAGTAAGCGTCCTGGATGCGCGGGTCGTTGATGCGGTGCGATTCCCGGATCTCGCTGTGGTCGAGCAGAGCCATGAGATGTCGAGCGGCGCCCGCCTGTCCTTGATAGGGCCGTGCCTGCTGGATGCGAGAGTCAAATGGAGCAGGAGTGCCGCGCAGCGCTTCGAGCGAAATGGCCCCGGCGACGTCGGCGAGGCGGACGAGACGTTGGGCATCGTAAAGCGCAAGCGATGCGACCGCAGTCATCGCCTGCGTGCCGTTCAGCAGCGCAAGACCCTCTTTTGCCTCGAGGCGCAGAGGAGACAGCCCGGCCCGCCGCAACGCTTCACTGCCGCTGATGCGGGCTCCTTGATAAAACGCTTCGCCTTCGCCGATGAGAACCAGCGCGAGGTGCGCCAGAGGAGCAAGATCGCCGCTCGCGCCCACTGAGCCTTTTTCGGGCACAACGGGGTGAATGCCCGCATTGAGCAGGGCGATTAACATCTCGACAACTTCTCGACGGACTCCGCTGAAACCCTTGGCGAGCACATTGGCACGCAACAGGAGCATGGTCCGTACTTCGGCGCCTGACAGGGGCTCGCCAAGGCCCGATGCGTGACTCCGCAACAAATTCACCTGAAGTTCAGAGAGCTTATTACCGGGAATTCGGACGTCAGAGAGCTTGCCAAAGCCGGTGTTGACGCCGTAAACGGCCTCTTCCCTGGCAAGGATTTTTTCGATGACCTGCCGGGCTTTATCGATACCCGCAAGAGAGGCTGGATCGAGAGCGACTTTGTGCCCGCCACGAGCCACCGTGTTGATTTCGTCAAGGGGGAGATTCCGGCCTGACAGCAGTAAAGGCGTCGAGTGACTCATTCTGACCTTTCAAGAGCGATTCAGCGGCTGCATTCACGGTAATGGGCCGGCGGTAGATTTGGCCGGGCCGCGCCGAGAACGGCGCTGAAGACTCCCGGGCCGAAAAGTAAGCGATCAAGCTCCTGAATGGCAACCTGCCCTTCACCCAAACGCGAACTGGCCCGGTTGAATCCCCCGCCGAGGCACCGTTTCCGTGTGACAGGGCCTGAGGAGCGTCGGGGCGCGTCGAAACTGCGGTCATCTGCTTTATTTGAGAAGACCTGTGGACATTCCGTCCCGAGTTGTGTGAAATTTGGTTGGAATACCATCAATAATCTTGACAATTCCCTACTGGTTTCAATAGTTTGTAGACTCAAGCCCCTGAAGGGCTCTCTCCCATAAGGGTCCAGCGGTTCCGGTCTACTTATGCGGCAAGATTAGCCCGGAAGCCGGCGCCATTTCCCCCGATGGCCAAGTGAACTTTTTGTCTCGGCGATGCGCAGAACTGCGCCGAGCGTTCGAGCGCCAAAACCGGCGTTCGGGCAGGTGTGCGGCGGGGCCGCGCAAGCAGTGACCACGGTGGCGAGTACTTTCAGGATAAAGTAAAGACGATTGAGCCGAGCCGGGTCGAGCCCACCACGTTATAGAAGATTGATTCGTTTGGCTGAGTTTTGCGCTTAAGAAGGCCGGGAAGACTTAACGACCGGCCAACTTTGTTTCCCCGGAGATCGCAATCATGAACGAGCAGTGTGCCGGCTCGCCCTGTAGCGTGCCCTTTGCGAAATTTCATCAGTATCTGATCATGGCGCTTTGCGCAGCCGCCATCGCTGCTCTGACGCCGGCGCGCATTGCGGCGCAGGTCACCTACAACGATTTCAATGTTCCCGGGACGACAGCCAGCCAGGTATCGACGGCTTGCACTTCGAACGCAGCGCCCGCCGGCGTGCTTTTCTGCTTCAACACCCCCAACCTCGCCGGGAACACCGGGGCCAGCTTTGTCCAGGATTTCTACCCATATCCTCTCGATCCCAATGCGAACAGCGACGGAAACTCAGGGAGCACCAACTACGCCCTGCAGCTTACGCAGAGTGCGGAGGGCCAGGACGCGAGCGTGTGGTATGCGTACCCCCAGGATGTGGTTGACGGTTTCACCGTCTGGTACGCGTTCAAAATCTCCAACGCCACGGCACCAACCGGCGATGGACTTGCCTTTGTGATTCAAAGCGCTGAGGGCAGCGGATCGGATCTGGATCCATATCTCCAAGCCCCGACAGACACAGGCAGCGTGGAATCGGGTTCAGGGCTCACCGTTGTTGGCGCGTCGGGCGGGGGCAGCATCGGCTACGGCGGAATCGACAACAGCATCGCCCTTGAAGCGGATACATTCGATGACGAATTCGACCCGTGGGACAACGGCGTTTACAACTACAACGGCAATCACATGGCGCTGCAGAGCTGCGGCCTTGACGGAAGCGGAAATCCGATCCAGAATTCGCCGGCTCATTATTTAGCGGGCGCGGTATATCCGGTTCCTAGCCCTCTCGTGCAGACCAGCTGCCTGGTAAATCTGGGCACCCAGAATGCGCCTGTGTACGCCATCGTCTCCAACCCGAATTCGTCGTCGCTCGGAACCGAGGTCACGATCTCTGACGGCAATCCGCACCAGGTCGTCATGGTTTACAACGGTCCCAACGATGTGCCGGCGAATACCCTCTCCGTGTACCTCGATCCGTCGTTCAACTCGGGCACGCATACGCCTGTCTCCGGGGCGACGCCGATTTTCACGGGATCGTTCAACCTCGCGAACTACATCAATCTCTCCAACGGGCAGAAACCGCCCAATCCTGCTTATATCGGTTTTACCGCGGCGACCGGAGAATCGTATGAGCAGCAAGAGATCATGGGCTTCCAGTTCTCGCCGCACAATTTCTTCGGCAACATCAACGTCTGTCCGTCGGGAAAAACCACGCCGGTGCCGTGCAACAACACCATCCCGGTGAATTTCAACGAGAATACGACGGTCACCTCGGTGCAGGTGTTGACCCAGGGCGTGGCGGGCAAAGACTTTCAGTTGGCCACGCAACCGGGCAATTGCGTAGGAGCAGGCGGAGGCATCTGCAGCGCGTACATCACCTTCGCACCGCTCGCGCCCGGATTGCGCGAGGGAGCTGTGGAACTGATGGACAACGGCACGATTGTCCAGACCCAGTTGATCTACGGCGTAGGCGTGGCGCCCGAGGGCGCCTTCAGCCCACTGACGACCTACATTCAAGACATGGGCGCGGGATACAGCCTGAAGGCGCCGAAGGGCATAGCGGTGGACGCGGCAGGCGATTTCTTCGTAGCCGACACGGGAAACAGCCGCGTGCTCGAGGTGACTCCGCAAGGCACGACGCCGGTGAACTCTGGCTGGGTTTCGCCACAGGGGATAGCGATAGATGGCGCGGGCAATGTCTACGTCGCAGACACCGGGCAGGCCGGCGGCGATGGCGAGGTGACAGAGATTAGCGGGCAGTACAACATCACGCTGTTCAACCCGGACTTTGAAGCCCCGATCGGTGTAGCGGTGGATGGGATTGGCAATGTCTTCTTCGCCGACAATCTGGGCGAAGTGTACGAGATTCCGGCCGGCACCTGCACGGAAGATTGCACGCCCATCCAGATCGGCAACGGGAGTAGCCCGCAAGATGTAGCAGTGGATGCCGTGGGCGACGTTTTCGTCGCGGATTCGGGGATTCCCGGGGTCTGGGAGATTCCTGCAGGTTGCACCTACTCTGCTTGCCAGGTGACGATCGGCTCCAACTGGGTGCAACCGGAAGGCGTGTCGGTGGATGCCGCGGGCGACGTGATCGTCTCGGACGCCGGGTTGAAGGCAGTGGTGGATGTTCCGCCCGGCTGCAAACAGACCAGTTGCGAGATCACTTTGGCCGACCAGGCCGAGCTCTCGTTGGGCGGCGTGGGCGGCCCGTTCGTGCCCTACGACGCGGTGGTGGACGGCCAGGGCAATGTCTACATCGCCGACGTCGGCAACAACAGGATCGACTCTATTTACCAGGAATTCGCGGCGGTGAATTTCTCCGAATCAACCGTGGACAACCCCAGCGGCGACGGTGCGGAATCCATCATCCTGCAGAATATCGGCAACCAGCCGCTGACTGCGGAGGGACAAGGGTTGGCCATCCCCAATCCTTCGTTCTACCAGGTGCAGGGTACCGGCACGCCGGCCGATTGCACTGCAACTTTCTCGCTCGCCGCAGGCGCGGACTGCAATCTGAGCATCGTCTTCGACCCGCTGACAACCGGCTTGGAGACCGGCAACTCTCCTTTTACGGTGAACGGTGACGCCGTCTTTACCGACAACTCTCTCAATAACAGCCCGTCAACGACTCAAAGTATCCCTCTCACCGGCACGAGCCTGGCAGATCCGCAGCAATTCCCCGAGTACCTGCTAACGGTGACGGAAGGCGGCACGGGCAGCGGCACGGTGACAGACAATATGGGCGCGATCAGCTGCCCAGCGACCGCGTGCTCAGCGAATTATGCGACCGGGGCCGCGGTGACGCTGACGGCGACTGCGGCGAACACATCGACTTTCGTGAGCTGGGGCGGCGCCTGCGCGGACTACGGGCCGAACCCGACGTGCACCGTGACCATGAGCCAGGCGCTGGATGTGACCGCGAGTTTTGCGAATGGGGATTTCGCCACCGCAAACGTGTGCCCCCCGGCAGGAGGGAATGGCTGCAGCAGCACGTTCCCGGTGACCTTCAACTTCCAGTCGGGTGCGGCTGTCAGTGGGATCGAGGCGCTGACGGAGGGGATCTCCGGCCTGGATTTCTCGGCACCCAACAGCAACCCGTGCATTAACACCTTCGGCAATAACGGATCCTGCACGGTCAATATCACCTTCACGCCGCAAGCGCCCGGCCTGCGCCTCGGCGCAGTGGAACTTTTCACCGACAGCGGTGGCCTGGTGGCGAGCCAGCCGGTTTACGGAATCGGCCAGGCGCCGGAGATTGCCTTTGGGCCGGCGCTGACCGGCGCCTACCCGGTGCTCACATACAGCAGCCAGGTGAACTCGCTGTTAAGCCTCGGCAGTGGCGACGGTATGACGATCGACGTGGAGGGCAACCTTTACGAGGCCACCGGCTTCACTGTGAATATTTGGTCGCCGTCGCTGTCGCCGTCGCCGTCGCCGTCGCCGTCCTACGGCAACGGCAGCGAAACCGTCCTAAACGGCTTCGTAAATGCGCAAGGTGTGGCGATCGATGGAGCCGGCAATCTCTACGTCGCGGATGAAGGCGCAGTGAACACCCTCGGCGGGTTTGGTTATGTGTTGCAGCTTTCGCCCAGTTGCGTCACCAAGGTCGTAAACGGAAGCGGCCCCTCTACCTGCGGAAATCAAAAGTATCGGGTGGCAGGTCCGGACGCAGGGCCGGTGGCCGTGGCGGTAGATGGGCTGGAGGATGTTTTCGTTGCCGACGATCCCCTCGGGGTCTTCGAGGTTCAGCCCAATGGGAACCAAATCACGCTGTACAGCCCCGGTGGTTCTTCAGCGCCGACCGGTGTGGCGGTCGATGCAGCCGGCGACGTCTTCATCGCCGATAGCGGTCTCGGGCAAGTGGTGGAGCTCCTGGCAGGCTGCTCCGCGCCGGGCTGCCCGTCTACCACAGTTGGCAGCGGTTGGACCACACCGTACGACGTGAAAGTGGATGCCGCGGGCGACGTGTACGTCGCGGACGTCTCGCTAGAGATTAACAACCACCTCGGCGCCGGGGGGGTGATGGAGGTGCCGGCCGGCTGTACTCCCCAGAACGCCGCAAGCTGCCAAATCCTGCTGTGGACCAGCGACGGAGCGCCCACCCCAGGCTACCTCGCCCTCGATCAGGCGGGAGATCTCTTCATTAATACTGGCGGCGCGGCGGCGTTTGTCGAGATTGTACAATCTCAGCCGCCAACGGTATTGAACTTCGGAACGACAACGGTAGCGGGCACCGACAGCAGTCCCATGCCCCTCACGTACCAGAACATCGGCAACCAGCCGTTGAGCATCCAAGAGTTGACGGTTCCCTCCCCATTCGACCAGGTCTTCAGCGACAATGACGTTCCTGCCGACTGCAGCGCGACCGGGAACTTTAACCTGGCCGCGGGTCAAATCTGCGAGGCGAACATCGAGTTCGAGCCACCGCCGTCCAATGTGGCCGAGTTCTATAACCCCTACTTAACGCTTACCAGCGACACACTGAATACCAACTACACCCCGACCCAGCAAACTGAGCTCGTCGGCACTGCGCAAGGAAACGGGGCTGCCTCCGACACGATCGCGGTGACGGAATTGGGCTCGGGCGCCGGCACTGTGACGTCCAATCCGGCAGGAATCACTTGCACCAGCAACGTTGGAACGTGCGGTACGAACTTCCCGGCCTCATCGCAGATCACCCTGACGGCGGCTGCTTCTGCCGGTTCCACATTCGTTGGCTGGGGCGCGCCATGCTCAGGGTCGTTGCCGACATGCACCTTTATGGTGAACGGGGCATATGATGTGAGCGCGACGTTTTCGCAGCAGTCGTTCGGCGGCAGCGTGAACGTCTGCCCGCCGGGGACAGCCTCAGTGCCGCCGTGCAGCAGTACGCAATCGGTGACGTTCAACGTGGCCGCGGGCACGACGATTGGCGCGATCCAGGTGGTGACACAGGGATTGACTGGCCTCGACTTTGCGCTGGGCAACGGCAGCACTTGCACCGGAACCTTCCCGACGGCCACTACCTGCAACGTGAATGTGAACTTCACTCCGCTTGCGCCCGGATTGCGCCGGGGCGCAGTGGAGCTGCTTGCCAATAACGGCGGCACGATCGCTTCTGAATTTATCTATGGCGTCGGCCAGGGGCCGGCGGCGGCGTTCAGCCCGGGCGCGCAGACTACGGTGGCCAGCAATGTTGCCGGCACGTCCGGCGTGGCCGTGGATGCGGCGGGCGATGTGTTCGTTTCGGGTAACGCAGGGGCGACCAAGATCCCACCTTCTGGAGTTCCGTCCACGTTGCAAACGACCGGATTATCTGTTTACGTGTACGATGTGGCGGTGGATGGCGCCGGGAATGTCATCCTCGCGGATGCAGGCAACAGCCTGGTGGTGAAGGTGCCGCCCGCCGGCGTCCAGTCCACGGTGGCCTCCGCAGCCACTGCCGGTCTGTCTGGTCCAACAGGCGTCGCGGTGGATGGAGCGGGCGATGTCTTCATCACGGATACAAATAACAACCGGGTGATAGAGGTTTCGCCCAGTGGCGTCCAGACACCGGTGGCCACCAGCGCAAACGGAGTGAGCAAGCCTTACTATCCTGCAGTGGATGCGGCGGGCGACGTCTTCTTCCTGAATGCAGGAACCGAGCAGGTGCTGGAAGTCACACCGGGCGGAATTCCGAGCCCGTTACAGATAAGCGGATTGGCTGCAGGCAACGGCGTGGCCGTGGATGCAGCGGGCGACGT
>Ga0187783_10001954_pt1 | contig 15318 bp, 13 predicted proteins | sample 1015_SJ02_MP02_2_FD_132471 | JGI IMG/M metagenome (GOLD analysis project Ga0187783, IMG submission 132471) | Tropical peat soil microbial communities from peatlands in Department of Meta, Colombia - 1015_SJ02_MP02_20_MG | ecosystem: Environmental > Terrestrial > Soil > Wetlands > Peat | place... | reverse complement strand
GGGTCGCTCGCGGAGCGCCACTGCGGAAGGCGCCACTGCTCATCGTGCCGTGTCTCGTCGCCGACGCCGCGCACGCCTACCCAGACGCACGCCGGAACGCGGCCGAGCGGACCATGTTCCTGGTCGCGATGGGCGCGGCCGTTCAGAACCTGCTCGTTGGGCTGGCGATCGAGGGCCTCGGCTCGTGCTGGGTGTCGAGCACGCTGTTCTGTCCGGAGGTGACCGCGGCGGCGCTCGGGTTGCCAGCCGACTGGCAGCCGATGGGTGCCGTCGGTGTCGGGCATCCGGCGGCGCCCGCCCCGGACCGGCCGCCCCGTGACCCGGATGACGTCATCCTGCGCCGGTAGCGTGGCAGCGGGCAGCTACATGGTCTGCAGCAGCTTCTTGAGCTGCTGCTCGCTGTCCGCCGGCGTCTGCGCCTCGGCGCTGAGGCTGTTCATGACCTCCCGGTAGTGGTCGACCTCCACTCGCCGGTCGAGGTACAGCGCTCCGGTGAGCTGCTCGATGTAGACCACATCCGGCAGGTCGGGCTCGGCGAACCGGAGGATCGAGAAGGAACCGCCCGCGGCCGAGTGACCGCCGCGGTCAAACGGCATGACCTGCAGCGTCACTTGCGGCAGCTCGGCCATCTCGATCAGATGCTGCAGCTGCGTCCGCATGACGTTCAGGCCGCCGAGCGGCCGGCGCAGTGCCGACTCATCGATAACCGCCCACACCTTGGGGCCGGTCTCTTGCCTGCTCAGAATCTCCTGGCGGCGCACCCGCAGGCTGACTCGCCGCTCGATCTCGTCCAGCGGCGCGGACCGGTGGCCGAGCAGCGTGACGGCTCGCGCGTATTCCTCGGTCTGAAAGAGTCCGGGCACGAACTGCAGCTCGTACGTACGGATCAGGGACGTTGCCTGCTCGAGGCCGATGTATGTCTCGAACCAGTCGGGCAGCACGTCGTCGTACCGTGCCCACCACCCCTGGGAGTTAGCGTGCTCGGCGAGCGTGAGCATCTGGGTACGAGTCACCTCGTCGCTCACGCCGTATAGCGTCAGCAGATCCGCGACGTCGCGTTCCTTGAACCCGACCCGGCCGTGCTCCATCCTGCTGATCTTGGAGCGAGAGGCTCGGATTTCGTAGCCGGCCCGGTCGGGGGTTATCCCCGCCGCTTCACGGAGCCGGCGTAGCTGGTTACCCAGCAACATGCGCAGGACCGTCGGGCCACTAAACGCCTCGACCGAGCCGGGCTCATCCCGTGAGTCATCACCAGGGTGGTGGACCACGCTCACTGCCACTCCTGTGCGGCAGACAGGGCATGCCTCCCCGCCGTGCCCGTCACCTCTGCACTGCTCTGACCGCACAGCCAATGGTCAAGCGTCGTGCCGAGGCACACACCGGCCATTGGACTGCGCGCTCAGAGAACGTTACCACCAGACGGAAGGATTATCGTGCGCGTTGTGACCGCAGTGTCACTTTTTTCACACGTGGACCATCAGCCCAGGTCGTCGAACTCGCCATTCCGTACGCCGGTCAGGAACGCGGCAATCTCTGCCTGGGTGTAGACGAGCGCGGGCCCGTCCGGGTAGCGGGAGTTGCGCACCGCGATCTGTCCGTCTGGCAGCTCGGCGACCTCTACGCAGTTGCCGCTGGGGTTGCTCGCGCGGCTCTTGCGCCAGGCCACGGACCCGAGCTCGGCGGCGGTGGCACCGTTGGTGATCTGCATCTTTCCTCCTCGATCGAGAAGACAGATTGGCCTGTGCAAATGCACGTGCAGCTGCACACAACGGCTGTAGCTTAGCCCGCAATGGCGTGAGTAACAATGCAAATGCACGTGCAGGTGACTCTTGCGAATGTCATGTGCATGCGGCAGGATATGACCATTACCATTGGGTGATTGTGCTCTCGGTTAGCCGACGTCCTGGCAGACAGCGGCTCGGGGCAGGCATGTTCGCCCAGCTAGTCGACGCCGACTTAACTGGATCCGACCTGACGTGATGGCGAGTCACCCGCACACTGCCGCCAGGACCTCCTGGCAGGCTGCCGGGGACACCCTGTCTGGCACCGAACCGCGGTGGGCCTCTGGTGGCTGGCCCTTGGCGTTAGCCCGGGCGAACGGCAACGACTGGCCATGGCTCGAGACAGCGGTAGACATGGCGTGGCGATCCTGTGGCTGCCTGCCGCCGGTGCAGTCGGCAACCGAAGACCGGGTCAGCGGGTGGGCGACCGCGCCCCGGATCGCGCTGCGCACGCCCCCGCCGGCCACGCGGTCCGTCGCGACGGCGCGCGCTTTCACGCTTCGAACCCTCGAGAGGTGGGGCCTCGTCGCGCGTAGCGCAGACGCCGCTGCGGTCGTCACCGAGCTCCTGACGAACGCGCTGCGGCACGCACTTCCTGCGTCGACCGAGGCCAGCGCGGCAGCGCGGAGCTGGCCGATCCGGCTGGGCCTGGCTGATCCCGGGCCGTATGTCATCTGCGCGGTTGCGGACCCCAGCACCGACATACCCGCCCCCCGGCACTCCGCCTGGCACGACGAGGCTGGCCGGGGCCTGCTGGTGGTCGCCTCGCTCAGCGACCAGTGGGGTTACTGCGCCGCGCCCGCCGACCGGGGCAAGGTCGTGTGGGCGGCCTTCGCCGCGGAAGCACCATCGCGCTGATCGCGCCGTCCGATCTGCCGCCACCCATCCGCTCCGGCGAGGGAGTCAGGATGTGAGCGGCGTCCACGGAACCGGCCGACCGGTGAAGGCCGCCAGCTGGTCCAGGACGGGAGCGTCGTCGCTGACCGGCTGCGGATCGTCAAAGCGTCCGGTGCGCGGCTGGCTCGGCAGCTCGGCCCGGACGAATGTCAGGGCCTGCTCAACCAGATCGTCGGGCAGCTCGGCGCCGGCACCCGTTGCCTGGCCAAGATCCCAGCCGTGCACGAGCAGGTCCACGATGCGCCACTGCAGTCGCTCCGCTCCGGTGGCAACTCCCAGCGACGTCGCCTGGCTTCGCGCCAGAACCCCGGGCAGGGCGGCGGCAGCTTGCAACGCCGCGGCGGACCGGCGGTACGCTCCGGCGGCATCCCCGCCCAGGCGGTCGGTCCCTCGCTCGGGCATCGGGCTCCCCTCGAGCATCGCTACGAACACCAGGTTCAGCCCGACGAGGTGACCGACGAGCTCTCTTACGTTCCACTGCACGCACGGCGTCGGCGCCGCCCACTGATCGGCCGCTATCTGGTCGATCAGATCGCTCACAGCCGCGGACGCACGAGCGAGATCGTCGACGATCGCGGAGTCTGTCACGCGGCGAGGCTACGACAGGGTCGGCAGGACGCCACACCGTTTTTTCGCCCAGCGGTGCGACGGCGCGACCTTGCGTCACAACCCAGGTGACGGCAGACTGCTATCCCTGCAGAACCGGGAGCGCAGTCCGGGATCCGCGTACCGAGGCGCAGACGCCGTCGCTGGCAGCGGCCGCCGCGGTCCGTTCGGCCGACGGCGTGCCGTAGAGGGTGGTGCGCTGCCGCAGTGGCCGGCCCGTTGGCGCGACCAGTTCCGCGAGCTGGCTGATGGTCTTGTACGAGCCGTTCTGCGATCCCGCCATCCGGCTGATGGTCTCCTCCATCAGCGTGCCGCCGAGGTCGTTGACCCCGCCGCGCAGCACGTCGCGGCAGACATCAGGGCCGAGCTTCACCCACGAGCACTGAATGTTGTCGATGGCGCCGTGCAGCATCAGCCGCGAGAGCGCGTGCACCGCGCGGTTCTCCCGCACTGTCGGGCCGGGCCGGGCGAGCCCGGCGAGATAGATCGGTGAGCTGGCGTGCACGAATGGCAGCAGCACGAACTCGGTGAAGCCGCCGGTGCGCTCCTGGATTGAGCGGATCACCCGCAGGTGGCCGACCCAGTGTGCCGGGGTGTCCACGTGCCCGTACATCATCGTCGCCGTCGTGCGGATGCCGAGCGAGTGCGCGGTGGTGATGACGTCGACCCAGGCCGCCGCGGGCAGCTTGCCCTTGGTCAGCACCCAGCGAACGTCGTCGTCGAGGATCTCGGCCGCCGTGCCGGGCAGCGAGTCCACGCCCGCCTCGCGCGCCCGGATTAGCCACTCGCGCACCGGCAGGCCGGTCCGCGACGCCCCGTTCATGACCTCCATCGGTGAGAACGCGTGCACGTGCATATCGGGGCAGCGGCGCTTCACCTCGGCGGCGATGTCGAAGTAGGCGGTGCCGGGCAGGTCCGGGTGGATGCCGCCCTGCATGCACACCTCGGTCGCGCCGGCCTGCCAGGCCTCCGCCGCCCGGTCGCCGATCTGCTCCAGCGACAGGGTGTAGGCGTCGGCGTCGCTCCGGCGCTGCGCGAACGCGCAGAACCGGCAGCCGGTGTAGCACACATTGGTGAAGTTGATATTGCGAGTAACGACGTAGGTCACGTCATCACCACGGGCGTCCCGGCGCGCCGCGTCGGCGAGGGCGGCAAGCACGTCGAGTTCGGCGCCGTCGGCATCGAGCAGCGCCAGCGCCTGCGCGTCGGTGAGGCTGGCGGGGTCGCGCTCCGCGCTGCGCAGGGCGGCCAGCACTTCACCCGCCGCCCGCCGCGGCGGCACGCCGGCGCGGCCGCTGCCCGGCCCGCGCCCGGCCGGCTCGATCCGGGCCCCGACCTCGTCCCAGTCGCCATAGACCTCGGCGAAGTCATCCCGCCGGTCCGCGGTGCGCCCCGCGGTGTCGATGGTGACGAACAGATCCGTCCGCCCGCTCTGGCCCAGCCCGCGCGCGGCGTCCCACCCGCCGTCCGGCTCCTGCCACGGCAGCCCGCCTGGCCGCGCGCCCGGCCTCGCGAGGCCCGTCGCCGGGTCGGCCAGCGCCGCGACGTGGCGGGCCAGCCGCGGATCCAGCCACGGCTCGCGAATGTAGCGCGGATAGATCGTCAGTCGTTCGGCCAGCTCGAACCCGCAGGCCGCGGTCCGCGCCGCCAGCTCATCGATCTGCGGCCAGGGCCGCTCCGGGTTCACGTGATCGGGCGTCAGCGGCGACACCCCACCCCAGTCATCGATCCCCGCGGACAGGATGAGCTGGTACTCATCCCCGATGAGGTTCGGCGGCGCCTGGATTCGAGCCGCTGGTCCGAGCACGAGCCTGGCCACCGCGATCGTCGCGGCCAGATCGGCAAGCTCCGCATCGGGCACGCCGCGCATCTTGGTGTCCGGCTTGGCACGGAAGTTCTGCACGATGACTTCCTGGATGCCGCCGTATTCGCGAGCGACCTGCCGGATCGCGAATATCGACTCGGCGCGCTCGCCGAGCGTCTCGCCGATCCCGATGAGGATTCCGGTGGTGAACGGAACGCTGCTGCGCCCGGCGTCCTGCAGCACCCGCAGCCGCACCGCCGGGTCCTTGTCCGGGCTGCCGAAGTGCGGCCCGCCGCGCTCGGTGAACAGCCGCCGCGCCGTTGTCTCCAGCATCATCCCCATCGACGGCGCAACCGGCTTGAGCCGCTGGAAGTCCGGCCAGGTCAGCACGCCAGGGTTCAGGTGCGGCAGGAGCCCGGTCTCCTCTAGCACCCGGATCGCCATCGCCCGGACGTAGGACAGCGTGTCGTCGTACCCGTGCGCGTCCAGCCACTCGCGCGCCTGCCGCCACCGCTCCTCCGGACGGTCGCCGAGCGTGAACAGCGCCTCCTTACAGCCCAGCGCCGCGCCTTCGCTGGCAATCGCCACAACCTCGTCAGGGGACAGGAAGGGCGCCGTCACCCTGCCCGGCACTGTGACAAACGTGCAGTACGCACACCGGTCCCGGCACAGCCTCGTCAGCGGGATGAACACCTTGCGGGAGTAAGTGATCACGGCGGGACGGCCCGCCGCGGCGAGCCCGGAATCCCGCACCCGCCCCGCGTGCCCCAGCAGTGCGGTCAGGTCATCGCCGCGCGCCTGCAGCAGGATCGTCGCCTCGGCCTGGTCGAGCGCCTTGCCGTCCCTGGCCCGCGCCAGCGCGCGGCGCAGGGCACTCGCGCTCGCGACCGGGCCGGCCGGGCCGCTCGCCCGAAGGCGGGGCTCCTGAACACCGTGCTCGCTGATGGCGTTACCTCTTTCGCAATCGGGCATTCGGCCGCTTCTCCACCCTAGGCCGCGGTCAGTCACCAGACCCGGCTAGGGAGCATGCTGCGATAACCCGGCGCGGGCCCCGGTGCTTCCCGGTCAGAAGGCCGAGTAGTCGCGCGCGCTCAGCCGTGGCCCGCGGCGTGGCGGCGCCTGCCCGCCCAGCTCGAGCAACCGGGTCACGCGGTAGCGGTGGCCGGCGTAGGGCGCCAGTAGCTCGAGCATCCGAGCGTCGTCAGCCGGCGCGCCCGCGAGCGCCCAGCCGACCAGGGTCGGGATGTGATAGTCGCCAACGCTCACCGCGTCCGCGTCCCCGCACGCGCGCTGCCTAACCTCAGCAGCGGTCCACGGCCCGACACCTGGCAGCGACCGTAGCAGCCGGTCGGCCTCACCGCCGGGAAGGCCGGCGACCGTTTCCAGTCGGACAGCGCGACGCACAGCGACGGCGATGGTCCGGGCGCGCACCGGCTCCACGCCCGCCCGGTGCCAGTCAGCGAACGGGATGGCCAGCCAGGCCTCCGGGGAGGGCATGACCCGCAGGCCGACCGGTGCCGGGCCAGGCGCGTTAGACCCGTGCCACGTGACGAGGCGCCGCCAGGCCCGCCGCGCCTCCTGGCCAACCACCTTCTGCTCCAGCACGGCGGGTATCAGCGCCTCGAGCACTCGGCTCGTCCGGCCGATCCGAAGCCCGGCCAGCCGTCGGGCCAGCTCGGCCAGCCGCGGATGGGCCGGGCGGAAGTCCTCGGGGTTGTCGAGCACACCAAGCAACTCGGGCACCGCGTTGACCAGCCAGTGGGCGCCCGGGCCCCAGGCCAGTGCCCGGATGCGAGTGCCGGGCGACAGTAGCGGACCGTCCCGGCGCGCCGACAGCCGCAGCGTGGCCGGTCCCGCCGGAGACAGACACGTGCGCCAGATCTCGCCGGCCGGCCCCGTGCGGAAGGTGGGGTCGTACGCTCCGCGCCTATGCACGCTCAGCGTGAGCCGGATATCGAGCCGAAATGGCACGCGCCAGTCAAGTTCGGCGTCCGCCACCTCAGTAGGAACCCCGCCCTCGTGAACACGCCCGTCCGGTTGACCCGAAGTTGTCCCGTTCCCGCCTCCGGCCGCGCCCCGTTGCTGACCGACGTTCCTGGCTCCCACCGTCACAGCATCTGACTCTGCACCGACTTCGTGCGGCGGCAGGGCGATATGTCCGGGTTCCGGAACTGCGCGGTTACGTGGCCCTGACGCCTGGTCGCGCAGAGCAGGCAGCTCGCCAGGGTCGGCCGCGGCCCGCGGCGGGTCACCCCGCCCGCCGCTTCCGCCCAGCTCGATGCCCTCGAAGGGGCCTGAGTCTGATGGGAAGCCTTCCACCCAAGCCAGCGATAACGGGCGCTCCGGGCCTTTCCACGGCGCGCGCACCCGAGCGCCAGCCATTCTGACCGAGGGGCAGAACCTTGCGCAGCCTCGCGGTTCGGGCATAGTGACTAGATGCTCTACTCAACGATTCTCGCCGGCGGCAGCGGCACGCGGCTCTGGCCGCTATCGCGCGCCTGTGAGCCTAAGTTCCTGCACTCGCTGACCGGTACAGACCGGTCGCTGCTGCAGGCTACGGCCGACCGAATCCGTAACCTGTCGGCCGCGGATCGCATCTACGTTGTCACCGGTACCGCGCACGAGGCAGCCATCCGCAGCCAGCTCCCGGAGCTGCCCGCGTCGAACATCCTGGTAGAGCCGTCACCCCGCGACTCATGCGCCGCGGTGAGCCTGGCCTGCGCCGTGCTGGCGCGGCGCGACCCGGACGCGATTATGGCCGTGTTCTCGGCCGATCATCTCATCGGCGACGAGGAACGGTTCACAGCGGTCATCGAGCAGGCGGCAGCCGCGGCCAGGGATGGCTACCTGACTACGGTCGGCATCCGGCCGCAGCACGCCGAGGTGCGGTTCGGCTACCTCAAGGTCGGGGAGCCGCTGGCCGGGGGCGCCCGAACGGTGGCGCAGTTCAAGGAGAAGCCCACCCGCGAAGCGGCGGCCAGTTATCTGGAGTCCGGCCAGTACCTGTGGAATGCCGGGATCTTCGCGTTCGGAGTCCGCGCCTTCCTCGACGAGCTGGCCCGCCAGCTGCCGCACCTGTCCGCCGGTATCGCGCGGATCGCCGAAGCCTGGGACGGTCCCGACCGCGATCAGCTGCTGGCTGAGGTGTGGCCAGGGCTGGAGAAGATCTCGGTGGACTACGGCGTCCTCGAGGGCGCGGCAGCGGCCGGCAAGGTCGCGACCGTGCCCGCCGACATGCCCTGGAGCGATGTCGGCGACTTCGACTCGCTCGGCGAGTCGCTGCCCACCGACGAGTCAGGCAACCTCGTGATCGCCCCCATGGCGGAAGTTGTCGCACGCGATGTAAAGGACGCCGTCGTGGTGTCAACCACCGACCGGGTGGTGGCGGTGATCGGCCTGGACAACGTGGTCGTCGTCGACACGGCTGACGCGACGCTGGTCTGCGCGCGGTCGCGAGCCCAGGAAGTCAAGCAGGTCGTCGAAGAGCTGCACGGCCGGGGCCAGCACGCCAGGCTCTAGCGCGCCCCAGCGGTGACCGTTCTGGCCTGGGCCTGCCGGGCAGGCCAGGAGGGTTGCGGCGCCTGTTACTCCGCGCCGCGACCCGCGGCGCGCTCGTAGCTGATCATGTGCGCCTCCGCCGAGGAGGCCCAGGTGAATTCCATCGCTCGCGAGTAGCCCGCCTCGCCGAGTGCGGTCCGGCGCTCCGGGTCGGCCAGCAGCGCCTGCAGCGCCGTCTTGATGCTGTCGGGATCCGGCTCGGTGTAGGCAACCGCGTCACCGCCCACCTCCGGCAGCGCCGTCCGGTGCGTGGTGAGCACCGCTGCGCCGCAGGCCATGGCCTCGAGTGCGGGCAGCCCGAAGCCCTCGCCCGTGCTCGGGAAGGCGACCACGAGAGCGCCGCCGAAGAAGCCAGGCAGATCGGTGAAGTGCAGATAGCCAGGCCGGACCAGGTGCAGATGAGCCGGCACGGCGGCGACCGCCTCGTCGACCTCCTCGCTCCAGCCGCTCGCGCCAGCGAGCACGAGCGCGGGCGGATCGGCCATCTGCTCGGCCACCGCGGCCCAGCCGCTGATCAGCGCGGGCACGTTCTTGCGCGGCTCGAGCGTGCCGAGGTAGGCGACGTAGGAACGGCCGTGCAGGCCGAGACGGTCGGACACCTGGCGCAGCTGATCCTGCGTCGGCCGGTGGAACAGCTTGTGGTCGACGCCGTGATACGCGACGTCGATCCGGGTCGGGTCGGCGGCGAGCACCCGCACGAGCTCGTCTCTGGTCGCCTTCGACGGCACGATGAGCCTGGTGGCACGCCTGGCTGAGGTGCGGATAGCCGCCTTGTAGAAGGTCGCGATCACCGGGCTGTGCGCGTCGGGCTCGGTGAAGAACGTCAGGTCGTGAATGGTGACGACGACGGGCTTATTCGGCCGCAGTGGCATCGAGTAGTGCGGCGAGTGGATGACGGCCGCTTCCACCTGCTGGGCCACCAGCGGCAGGCCGCTCTGCTCCCAGGCCAGCCTGGCCGGCCGGTGAGCGATCGCGGGTGGTCCAGCGACGACTCTCGCATTCGGCACGAGCCGCCCGTATCGCTCCTCGTCGGCCCGCTGGCACGCCACGGCAAGGTCTGCACCCGCCGCATCGAGCGCGCAGACCAGCCCGTCCACGTATCTGCCGAGAGCGCCGCGGTCAGCAGGCACCGCGGTTGCGTCAATCAGCACACGAGGCGCCACTGCCGGTCACGTTCCTTCCCTCTGCATTTCTTGTCCCGGTTTCCCGGGCGGCTTTCCTGCCGCTCCGCAGGCGAGACAGCCGCGAGCCATCCCACGCGGCCTTCACCCCGGGAGACCCATCGGACGCTACCGGGCAGCCCGCCCAATCGGCGTAGCCGCCCGCGCCACCGCACAGCTAGCGCCCGACACGCTCATCCGCGGACGTAGTGCGCCGGGATAACCCATCACCGAAGGCCCCGCCCCTGGATGTGCTGTCAGATCCGAGCGTACGCCCTCAGCGGCGTCAACGCGCCGCGGTGCAGGCGCGTGTTCGGGCTCGCCCGCAGGTGTTCAGCCGAGCGCCTCCGGCTGTTCGGCTCCGATCGGCTCGGATGGCCGAAGCGGCCGGGTCCCACGGCTGCGATGGACAGCCCGGAACGCCCGCCAGCCAGGGCTTCGCGTGCCGCAGCCACGCCGACGCCGCTGCGCTGCTCAGCAGGTCGGGACCGGCTTGCCCGCCTTGATTGCCTTCAACTCGCTGATCGCTCCTGCCAGCGAAGTGACCTTGACCAGCCGCAACCCCGCGGGCACGGCACCGGCCGTGTTCGGGCAGTTGGCCGCCGGCGTGAGGAAGATGGTCGCGCCCGCCGCCCGCGCGCCGGCCATCTTCTGCTGGATGCCCCCGATCTGCTGAACCACGCCGGTCGGCTCGATCTCCCCGGTCCCGGCGATGAATCGACCGCCCGTCAGGGCGTCGGGCGTGAGCTTGTCGATGATCCCCAGCGCGAACATCAGGCCAGCGCTCGGCCCGCCGATGCCGGACAAGTTGATCTTGACGCTGAACGGAAACTGGTAGACCGCTGACCCCAGCTCGACCCCGACGACAGGCTCGTTCCCGACGTCCTTGGTCGCCAGCGTGACGGTGCTGACGGCGCCGTCAGGGCGAACAATCGTCAGCGTCACAGGCGCGCCCGGCTTGCGGTCTCGGATCATCGTGACCACGTCGTGGCGGCAGCCAACCGGCGTCCCGTCGACCGCCGTGATCTTGTCGCCTGCGTGCAGCACGCCGGACGCGGGCGTCCCCTTCACGGTCGCCACGATCGGATCCGCCGTCGTATAGCCGATGTTGAGATAGCAGAGTGCCGCCGCGGTGGCATCCTGCTGAGATCCCAGCATCTCCTGGGTGTCTTGCTGGACCACCTGTTGCTGGGTCTGTCCTGACGAGTAGATCTCACTCGCCGGGACAACCGCGTCGTCCGGCGTCAGCCAGGACCGCAGGGCGCTGAAGATGTTGAAGTCCACGCCCGGGCCACCGATGTAGGACACGGTCACCATGTTCAGGTTGCCGGTCGTGGCATAGGTGCGATGACCCGTGATCTGAATCAGTTCCTTGCCCTCGGGCTTGCCCAGCGTGTTAAAGGTGGGACCGGGGGTCAGCGCCACGTAGGGCACCTGCACCACTGCCGCCACCACGATCCCGGCCAGCACGCAGACTCCGGCGATCAGCAGCGTGACGAAGCGGCGTGACCCGCCGGGCAGCCGCTCGCCCGGCACCGGGAACCTAGGCACCTTCGACCCACTCGCTGGTCCCGTCGGCGAAGGACTGGTGCTTCCAGATCGGCACCGTCGCCTTCAGGTCATCGATCAGCGCGTGGCACGCGGTGAACGCCACGTCGCGGTGCGCCGCCCCGACCGCCGCTACCACGGCGAGGTCGCCGATCTTCAGGTCGCCGGTCCGGTGCACAACGGCCAGGGACAGTATCGAGTGGCTTGCGGCTGTCTTCTCGGCGACCCGCCGCAGCTCGGCCGCCGCGGACGGATGTGCGCTGTACGACAGCCCGGTGACGCCCTGCCCGTGGTCGTGATCGCGCACCGCGCCGACGAAAACCACCACGGCGCCCGCCCCGGGATCGGCGGCCGCGGCCCGCACCTCTTCAACCGACAGCGGCTCGGAGCACAGCTCGATCATCCTGATCACGGTCACGATGCCAAGGTACAGGCAGCCGGGCGCCACTCGGCCGGTGCGTATGAGCGCCGGCACCTCCGCCGGGCCCGGCCGGGCTCAGGAGTCCCGTGGTCTCAGGATCCCCGGCGGCGGCGGCGGACCTGGCGAACGATGGCCGCGGTGCCGATGACGGCGACGGTGGCTCCCGCTGCGGTGATCGTGGCGTCCTTGCGGTCCAGCCGTCGGCCGGCCACCGCGTGATGCCCGCCGCGCTGGTCAAGCAGCACCTGGAGAGCTGCCGCGTTGTCGTACTGCGGTAGCCAGCCTGCCTCGCGCAGGGCCTTGCAATCCACCACCCACGGGTACACCACGTATCGCAGGTCGGAAACCGGCGCGGGGGTGATCCCGGCCCGGTGCAGCCGCTGTGCAGTAGCGAAGGTCAGGCCTGGCGGCAGCTCGATGCGACGCAGCCCAGCGATGTCTTCTAGCTCGTCCTGCTCCAGCCAGCCGTCGCTGCCGACCGCGAAGGCGCCCGTCACCCGGCCAGCCGCGGCCAGTTCTAGGGCCGCGACCAGGTCATCGACGTGGCAGAACTGCCAGCGCGCGGCGCAGCCCTTGACCGCGAGCAGCCGCGGCGCCTCGAAGTGCCGGGTGATCAACGTGTCGATCCCGTCGCCCACCAGCGCCGCTGGCCGGGCAACCGTAACCTGCAGGCCCAGGTGGGTGCGGGGCGAGCGCTCCGCCAGATGCTCGATCTCGAGCAGGTCGCCGACCACGCTGTCGTCAGAGTCCGGGCTGAGCGGCGCATCTTCCGGTAGCGGCACCGAGTTGTCGGGCCGGGCGCCATAAACCATGGCACTCGTCACCAGCACGACCCTGCTGACCCCTCCGGCTGCGGCCGCGGTCAGCACCGTCTGGGCGCCGCGCACGTTGAAGGCACGCCTGCTCCGCGCTTCGGTATCCGGTGACATGTCGACGTCGGTATGCACGATGACGTCGACGCCGGCCAGCCGTCCCGCCAGCGCGGGGTCCCGGACGTCGACGATCCGCCAGGTCACCCCCTTTACATCGCCGCGGGTGCCATCGATCGCCACGACCCGGCCGACCAGGTCCGAGCTCGCAAGCCTGGTGGTCAGCGCCAGGCCGAGGCCGTGGGCCGCCCCGGTGATGGCGACTACCGGCCGCTGATCGGAGCCGACCCGCGCGGCCTGCTCGGAAAGGACGGGCTCGAGAGCGGAGGCATCAGTCCGGGGCAGCCCGGTCACGGCCGACTCGTCCGGACGGTTCACCGCCCGGCTGGCAGCATCGCCGCGGTCAGCCCCGCGCGCCGGTCCAGCGGCTGGGCTGCGCTGACGGCGAACCTGGGCTACTCGGTGGCTCACAGGTGACCGCTCCCGGTATAGCTTGGCCAGTGTGGACCCTTCCATCCTGCCGGATAGGGCAGACCGATGACTGAGCCTCCCTTCGGCTTTGGCCCTCCGGGCGGCTCTGGCTCCGGTGATGACCCGGGCGGGCCGGGCGGCGGCCCGGGCGGACCGGGCGCCGGCGGGCCCCTCGGGCCGTTCGGCGGAGCTAACCCGATGGGGGACCCACAGCAGTTTGCCGAGGCCCTGCGCCAGTTCGCCGACCTCATGTCCTGGCAAGGCGGACCGGTTAACTGGGACCTCGCCAAGAACATCGCGCGCCAGGCTGTCGCGCAGAAGGGTGACGCCAGCATCCTGACGACGGACCGCGCCAAGGTGGTCGAAGCCCTGCGGCTCGCCGACCTCTGGCTCGACGAGACCACCGAGCTGCCGAGCGGGATTCGGACCGCGAACGCCTGGAGCCGGTCCGAGTGGGTCGAGGCCACCCTCCCGGTGTGGTCGAAGCTGTGCGACCCCATCGCGGCGCGCGCGGTCAGCGCGATGGGCGGCATGCTCGGGGAGGATCCGGAGGGCCTAGCAGGCGGCCTGCCACCCGAGATGCAGGCGATGGTTGGCGGGATTGGCGGTCTCGGCGGGCTGACCGAGATGATGCGGCGCATCGGCGGGATGATGGTCGGCGGGCAGGCGGGCGCGGCCGTCGGCGCGCTCGCGGAGGAAGTCGTCAGCTCCACGGACATCGGGATACCGCTGGGTCCGGAAGGTACGGCAGCGCTACTGCCGGCCGGCGTGGCAGCGTTCGGCGCCGGCCTGGGTGTGGAGGACGCGGAGGTCCGGCTGTTTCTCGCCCTCCGGGAAGCCGCTCACCACCGGCTCTTTGGTCACGTGCCCTGGCTGCGAGCGCGGCTCTACGGCGCGGTTGAGGACTATGCGCGTGGCATCACGGTCGACGCATCGGCGCTGCGCGACGCCATGCCGCAGATCGACCCGAGCAATCCGGAGGCACTGAACGAGGTACTCTCGGGGGCCGCGCTGTTCCAGCCCGAGGACACGCCAGCCCAGAAGGCGGCCCTGGTGCGGCTCGAGACGATGCTCGCTCTCGTTGAGGGCTGGGTGGCGACGGTCGTATCCGCCGCTGCCGCTGACCGCCTGCCGCAGGCGGCAGCGCTCGCAGAGGCCATCAGGCGGCGCCGGGCTACCGGTGGCCCGGCGGAGCGGACCTTCGCGACTCTTGTCGGCCTGGAACTAAGGCCGCGCAGGCTGCGGGAGGCCGCGACCATCTGGGAAGGGCTTACCAGCGAGCGCGGTATCTCCGGGCGCGACGCGATCTGGGCGCACCCCGACCTGCTGCCCACCGCCGACGACTTCGACGACCCAGGCGGCTTCGTCCATGGCCGGGCGGAACTCGACATCTCGGACTTCGACCCACACGGGTCCGACGAGGGAGACTCCGAGCCGCGCTCGGGCGAGCACGGCGAGGACAGCGAGGACAGCGAGCCGCCGGATTAGTCCGGTTCTGCAGGTCTGTTCGCCGAACTCTGCACCCACTGCGTGCCGCCAGCGTGGGCGCTATGTCGTATTTGCGCGCGTGGAACCGATGGAGAGTCTTCCATCCCAGCGAGCGATAACGGACGCTTCGGGCTTTTGTTACGCGCACACCCGGCCGCCCCGCCGAAGCTAACCGACCGCTGCTGCGACACACTCGGCTCTCGACCGCCGACCGATGAGCCGCGGTTTGCGGTCGCACAGCCAGAATTCTGCGTCCACAGCGGGTGGACACCATCGCGGCACGTCGAGCGCACGGCCGACGCGTGTCCGGTCAGTAAATTCACACCGGCGTGCCGGGAAATCCACAAGGACGCGCCGCGTGCTCCCCACACTGCGCACAGCCTTGTGCACAGGGCGGGCTTGACCGTCTCGGCGACCGCGCTTAATTTCGCCAGCCAGGGGTCCCCGGGTAAGGGCCGCGCGTGACTTCTGGGGAAGGGGGGCGCGCGACCCGACACCCGGGGACTTGCCAGCTGCGAGATCCGCCACCCGCCCGGCCCGGAACCGTCGCACCGGAGCAGCAGCGAACCGCTACTGCGTCGAGTTCCGCGAAGACTCGCCCACCGAAAATGTCGGATGGCCGTGTCACTGTGCCCAAGTGAGACCCGCACTCCGAGCCGGACTGCTGCCACTGTGGCGGGACGACGACACGGTACAGATCGGCGTCGACCCGCGC
>Ga0187783_10001953_pt1 | contig 15319 bp, 16 predicted proteins | sample 1015_SJ02_MP02_2_FD_132471 | JGI IMG/M metagenome (GOLD analysis project Ga0187783, IMG submission 132471) | Tropical peat soil microbial communities from peatlands in Department of Meta, Colombia - 1015_SJ02_MP02_20_MG | ecosystem: Environmental > Terrestrial > Soil > Wetlands > Peat | place... | reverse complement strand
GAAGGCGTGCGAGCGAACGAACAGTTCAATGGAATCGGCAATCACCTCGCGCGAAACGAGCGAGCCTTTCATTCCTTCCGTGCCCATGGTGACGCCATCGGAAATCACGATCGTGTTGCACTCGATCGGAGTACCGCCCGCCGCGCGCACGCCCTCCTTGACGTTTTCCGCGATCGCGCGGAGGTGCATATTACAGGGTGTGATCTCCGACCAAGTGTTGGCGATGGCCACCAAAGGCTTTGCCAGATCGGCGTCGGTTAGCCCGGTGGCCTTGAGCATGGCGCGCGCCGGCGCCCGGGAGACTCCCTTTTTGATTACGTCGCTGTGCATTTCTCGCTCGATTTCGACGCCCGAAAAATAAAAAGCCCCGCTACCTGTTCAGGTGCGGGGCACGTACTGCTTGGCTCGGCTTAGCAGGGCGGCACCCACCCGATCCTTACCGATACGGCTACAGGAATCGATCGCGTCCTAGAGTAACGTCTCATTTCCAAATCGACAATCGCTTTCCACCGCCGCGCCCCCGGTTTGTCGGAGACCGGAACGCAGAGCAGCCCTATTTCGCCTGAACCTAGCATATGAGTCAAATTTGTAATTCTTGCAACGCGCATAATTTGCGCTTATGTGTGGACCTTGACGAACGCCTTGACGTCGCCCCGGGCGTTCTGTATATTCAGGCTGACGCGAGATTGGGAACACAAGGATAGTTAAGAGCGCGCGATGAAACGGTTCTCTCGCTACTTCGCCTTTACCTACCGCTTCTCCTTTTGCGGGGGAGCGGGCCGACGAAACGCGCGCGGATACGACAAATAGCTAAAAGCCGCACTCAGTTTCGACCACGGCCGCGATCCTCCCGGTGAGGACGCGGCTTTTTTGTTGTCCCGGGCCGCTCGGCCGAGTGCGATCCAGCGGGGCGAAGGAGGGCTTATGAAAATCGATGATTGGCGGCGCAAAATCGATGCGATCGATACAGCCATGTTGCATCTACTCAACCTTCGCGCAGAACTCTCCCTGGAAGTGGGCCGCATGAAGAGTGAAGCAGGGGTTCCGTTGCGGGCGCCCGAGCGCGAGCAGGAGATTCTGACCCGAATGAAGCAAGCGAACCCCGGCCCCCTGGACGGCCAAACGATTGGGAAAATCTATCAGCTGATTCTCGATGAATCGATTCGCACGCAAACGCGCTACGGCTACAGTATGGCGGCACGGGCGAGGCCCCGGGGCGATCGGCGCCCGAGCCAAGGCAGGGCCTAGGTGGGTCGATGAACGTGGCGAAAAATGCACGGGTGGCCTTCCAAGGCGAGCGCGGCGCCTTTAGTGAGGAGGCGGCCGTGAAGCTTCTCGGCGAGAAAATCTCCCTCGTCCCGCGCCCCACGTTCGAGGCGGCGTTCCGCGCCATCGCCGATGGCATCGCCGACTACATTCTCGCGCCGATCGAGAACAGCCTTGCGGGCTCGGTCCACCGCTCGTTCGATCTTCTTGTCGACAGCCCACTGCACATTCTGGCAGAGGTGATCATTCCCATCGAACACAACCTCATCGCCTTGCCCGGGGCGAAATTTGATGAAATCGCCGTGGTCGAATCGCATCCGGTGGCGCTAGCCCAATGCGAACAATTCTTCGCGGCACATCCAGGCCTAAAACGAATTGCTACCGAGGACACGGCCGGCAGTGTGCGTGATGTGATCCAGTCCGGTGATCGCTCGCGAGCGGCCATCGCTGGCCGACGAGCCTCGGAAATGTACGGCGGTCAAATCCTTTGTGAGCACCTGGAAGACAATCGCGAGAACTACACGCGCTTCCTGCTGCTGTCGGACTCCGAAGCGGTGGCGGAGAACGCGGACAAACTTTCGCTCGTCTTCCAGCTTCATCATCGGCCCGGTGCGCTCTATCATTCGCTCGAGCCGTTTGCGCGGCGCAACCTCAATCTATTGAAGATCGAAAGCCGTCCCGTGCACGGCAGCCCGTGGCAATACCGATTTTATCTGGACCTGCAGGCATTCCGGCACGATCCCGAAGTGGCCGCGGCGCTTGGCGAATTAGAAAACTTGGTCGTCGATCTGCGGATCTTGGGCTCCTACGTTTCCGCGCCGCGATCCGACGGCAGCCCATCTCCAGACTCTGCGAGGACTCGAAAATGATTTTCAACATGCTGGGTGAAGCGACAGAAGAACAGATCAATCACATCGTGGAACGCATTAAGGAATGCGGCTTTGAAGCCCATCTGATCCGGGGGAAGGAGCGGACGGTAATCGGGGTGGTCGGCAACAGCGACAAGCGCCGCGAAGAGCTTCTGGCGCTCAGCTCGGCACCGGGCGTCGAAGAAATCGTCCGCATTTCGCATCCCTTCAAGCTGGCAGCACGCAGCGTGCGTCCCGAAGGCAGCGTGATCGATCTGGGCAAGGGAATCATGGCCGGCGGTGCGGAGGTCATTGTTGCCGCGGGACCGTGCGCTGTCGAATCGTCGGAGCAGATTCATACCATCGCCGCGCGTGTTGCCAAGGCCGGCGCCAAGTTGCTTCGCGGCGGGGCATTCAAGCCCCGCTCATCGCCTTATAGCTTTCAAGGCCTCGGCGAAGCGGGGCTAAAAATGATGCGGGACGCAGCGGATCAAAATGACCTACTCGTTGTCAGCGAAGTGATGGACCCTTCGCAAATCGAAATTATGCTGCCTTATGTGGACGTGCTGCAGGTGGGCGCGCGCAACATGCAAAATTACCACTTGCTTCGCGGGCTCGGCGAAGTGCAAAAGCCCGTGCTCCTGAAGCGCGGGATGTCTGCGACCCTCGAGGAACTGTTGCTGAGCGCCGAATACATCATGTCCGGGGGCAACTACAAGGTGATTCTCTGTGAACGCGGAATCCGTACCTTTGAAACCTATCTTCGCAACACGCTCGATATCGCGGCCATTCCCGTCATCAAGAGCCTTTCGCATCTTCCTATCTGGGCCGATCCGTCGCACGGGACAGGCCGACGGGACAAGGTTGCGGCCATGGCACGCGCGGCGGTCGCAGCAGGAGCCGATGGCCTCCTTATTGAGGTGCATCCGGATCCGGAGCGGGCGCTCTCCGATGGTGTGCAGTCGCTCTATCCGGATCAGTTCACACAGTTGATGAAGGAGATTTACTTGATCGCTCCAGCCGTTGGGCGGTACATCGTCCGACCGGAGGCCGCCGCCATCGGGGGAGTTGCCTCAGGCGCCCGCTAGGTGGGACAGAAGGCTCAGGCAGTGTGTTCAGACTCGGACGATCATTACCTCTGTGGATTTGATGAGTGCGGCCGCTTTATCGCCCACTTTCAGGCGCAGCTCGCGCACCGCATCGGCCGTTATGATGGAGGTGATCTTTTGTCCACCGATGGACAGCGACACCTGGGCCATCAAGCCGTCGATCCTCACTTCCGTGACACGGCCGACCAACTGGTTGCGCCCACTAATCTGACGAAAGTGCGCTCTTCGCTCTTCGACCGGGAGTCGCTGGGAATGAAGGTGCAGGAACCTGTCCAGTTCGGCTTCCGGGATCCTGTGATGGCCCCCGGCAGTCTTTACCGAAGCGAGCTTCTTCTTGTAGATCCACTGCTTCAACGTGGGGTAGCTGATCCCCAGCACCTTAGCCGCATCGCGAGGGGTTAAGAGTTTGGAGCTTCGCATCGAAGCATGTTTCTAGCCTACCTTGAACCACAACGTCAACATCTGACGTAGGTGCGCAGATGGCCTCGGCCCTGGCGTGTCTAGCACGACACAGAACCTCTGGTCCGAGCGCACGAATTGTTCCCTCCGCACGCCATTAAGCCAATCGTTTCCATCGCTTGCGGCCGCATTGACAGGACCAGCTACCAAGGCTATCCTCGCTTGGTATGACGAACTTAGTCCGATCCACGGCCTGTTGTCGTTGTTGTAGCCTACGGCAAAACCTGTGCGTGGCCGAGGCGCTGAGGTTGACGAGCTAGGTTCGGGATCAAGCTGGGAGTTGAAATCGGCCCGCCCTCGGAGGAGCTCCGGGAGGCGGGTTTTTTGTTTATGGCGAGCGAACCATTTCGGATGGACCTAGATCAGGATATGGTTGATAGCAAACCGGGCCGGCGCGACCACCTGAAGATGCTGGAGTCTGAGAGCGTGTTCATTCTGCGCGAGGCTGCCGCTGAGTTTGCGCATCCCGTCATGCTGTATTCGATTGGCAAGGATTCTTCCGTCATGCTGCGCCTGGCACAGAAGGCGTTTTATCCTGGCAAGATTCCATTTCCCCTGCTGCACATTGATACCAGCTACAAGTTTCCCGAAATGATCGAGTTTCGCGATTGGTATGCACGGCACGTCGGTGCCGAGTTGATCGTGCACAAGAACCAGAAGGCGCTGGACGAGGGCGCGAATCCCTACACGCTTGGTACGCAGAAATGCTGCGGATTGCTGAAGACACGATCGTTGCTCGATGCTCTTGCCGAGGGCGGGTTTGACGCGGCCTTTGGGGGTGCGCGCCGTGATGAGGAGAAATCACGCGCCAAGGAGCGCGTCTATTCGTTCCGCGACGCGCTCGGCCAGTGGGATCCTAGAAACCAGAGGCCCGAGCTGTGGAGCCTCTACAACGGGCGCCACCACAAGGGCGAGAGTATCCGCGTGTTTCCGCTGTCGAATTGGACCGAGCTCGATGTGTGGCTCTATATCCACGAAGAGAGGATTCCCATTGTGCCTCTCTATTTTGCCAAGGAGCGGGAAGCGGTTGTACGCGACAGTTCGATCCTGCTTCCGCAAACCGGTGTGCGCTTGTTGCCCGGCGAAAGGCTGGAGACGGTGAAGTGCCGTATGCGCTCGCTGGGCTGTGTGCCATGCACCGGTGCCATCCGATCCGATGCCGACACAGTCCCCAAGATTATCGAGGAGATGATTTCGTTTCGCCGCTCCGAGCGTGAGAACCGCGTCATCGATCATGACGAGGAAGGCTCGATGGAAATCAAGAAACGCGAGGGGTACTTCTGATGTCCACGACGAGGCGCGAGCCATCGGCTTCGGCTCCGACTTGCGCGTCGCCCACCGTCCCAACCACGGGCATCGCCGGTTCTCTTACGCGAAATTGCGAGCTGTTGCGGTTTTCGACCGCCGGAAGCGTCGATGATGGCAAATCGACGCTCATTGGCCGTCTACTCTACGACAGCCAGTCGGTTTTCGAAGATCAGCTGGCTTCAGTTCGAAAGAGCAAGATCAATCGCTCAAGCGGTCCTATCGACTTTTCGCTTCTGACCGACGGCCTTCGGGCCGAGCGCGAGCAGGGAATCACGATTGATGTCGCCTACCGTTATTTTTCGACCCCGCGGCGTAAATTCATCATTGCAGACACCCCTGGCCACGAGCAGTACACACGCAACATGGCCACCGGCGCGTCGACCGCCGAGGCTGCCGTTGTTTTGATGGACGCCACCAAGGGTGTTCTGCGGCAGTCGCGCCGCCACGCGTATATCGCCCATCTGCTCGGCGTCGGGCACATCGTAGCTGCTATCAACAAGATGGATCTGGTGGCGTTTTCCGAGGAGGTCTTCGAACGCATCTCGGCGGAGTTTCGTGCCTTCGCTGACCAGTTGGGAATTGGCGATGTATACGCGGTTCCGCTGAGCGCACTGGAGGGCGACAACGTCGTTCGGCGCAGCAAACGCATGCCGTGGTTTGAAGGTCCCGCACTTCTGGAATACTTGGAGACGATACCGGTGAACGGTCCATCTCACCGGGCGCCGCTGCGCTTTCCAGTGCAGTATGTCATTCGTCCCGACGCGACGTTTCGAGGCTTCGCCGGTCAGGTCGCTTCGGGCGAACTGCGTCCGGGAATGGGGGTGATGGCTCTGCCTTCTCGCATGAAGACGCACATCCAATCGCTGGTTGCGTTCGAGGCGGAGATGGGATCGGCCTCGCGCGGCGATTCGATTGCCGTGACGCTCGCCGATGAGATCGATCTGAGCCGCGGCGATATGCTCGTCGCCGACGATCGGCCGCCCTCGGCGGGCACCGAATTGCAGGCAACTCTTGTTTGGATGCATCCCGAGCCTCTCGATGCTCATAAAATCTATCTCTTGAAGCAAACGACACGCACGGTGCGCGCTCGCGTCCATCAGATTCGCTACCGTGTGGACATCAACACGCTCGAGCACGTCGCAGCCAGCAAACTGGAGATGAACGATATTGGTGCTGTCGACGTCAAAACGACTCTTCCCCTCTTCTTCGATCCCTACCGCCTGAACCGCGCCACGGGTAGCTTCATCCTGATCGATCCACTGACGAATGCGACGGTAGGCGCGGGAATCATTGAGCGTGCGATCGAGCATGCTCACGGGGTGCGCCCCGCGGCGGGCCATCGCAAGCGCACCACGAAGGATGAGCGCCTGCTGCGCTACGGCCATCCCTCGGCGGCTGTGTGGCTGAAAGGCCGGCCGCATGTGGCCGAGCTAATCGAGCGCATGCTGTTTGATGAAGGCTGGCACGTCCAGCTCGCGGGCCCGAATGACTTTCTTGCCCACGAACTGGCCACCGTCGCGAAGGCATACCGCTCTTCCGGTCACATCACCATCTTTTCACCCCTGGACGACGGCACCGATCAAAAGCAGATCGTCCGCGCCATCTTCGGTCCCGATTCTTTCTTCCATGTGCGGATCGATGACAACACGGACGAAGAGGCTGCGCAGAAAATCGTCGGCATTCTTCGCAAATGGCGCGATAGCCACCCTGGCGCGGGAAAAGGCAAATCATGACGCCCTTGTCAGAGGTTGAATTTGAAAGCCTCTCCGTCGATCGAATCATTGACCAGCTCCTCGCGCCTTCTGCGGAGCACCGCTCGTTCTGCATAACGTGCAGCTTTCAGGCGGAGGACATGGTCGTGCTGGATTTCCTGCGCCGGCGGCTTCCGAACATTCCCGTGCTATTCCTCGACACTGGTTACCACTTCGCCGAGACGTACGCGTACCGCGACCGCATGGTGAAGGCTTGGAAGCTGAACATTCACAACCTCACTGCCAAGCAATCCGTCGCTGAACAGGAAGTCCAATGGGGAATCCTAAACCGCACCGACCCTACTCGCTGCTGCCATCTTCGCAAGGTCGAGCCGCTGTTCCAGGCACTGGAAGATTTCGACGTCTGGTTTACCGGATTGCGCCGCGAGCAATCGCCAACGCGCAAGAATCTCAACGTGCTCGAGCACCACGAACTTCCCAGCGGCAAGAAACTTCTGAAAGTGAGTCCTCTGGCGGGCTGGACCTGGGGCCAGGTGTGGAAATATACGGCGGAGCATTCCATCGATTTTCTGCCGCTGTACGATTTCGGCTATCGCAGCATCGGCTGTGAGCCATGCACCGCCATTCCGGCCGAAGGGACCGACGCGCGTTCCGGGAGGTGGGGAGGCCGGAAACTCGAGTGCGGAATTCACACCGAGTCGAAGCGGGACGACGGATGAACCTGCTGATAGGACTGGCCATCGCGCTCGCCGTGGGACTTACGGGCATTGGTGGTGGTAGTTTCACCGTGCCGGCTCTGGTCCTGCTGGTAGGACTGCCCGCGGAAATGTCGGTCGGCACAGCCTTCGTTTTTGCAGGCGTCCTCAGGTTGGTGGCGGCACCCTTCTATTTGGCCGGACGGCACGTACACTGGCGATATCTGGGGCTTCTCTGTCAGGGTGCGGTGCCTGGTCTGTTCGTGGGGACGTATGTGCTCAAATGGCTCAGCCGCAGCCCGAACAGCCCGATCATCGTGATCCTGCTGGGGATGGTGCTGACCGCGTCCTCCAGCATCACATTTATACCGGCTGCGCAAAACCGCGCCTTCACAAGGAAGAATGCGCGCTGGCTGCCGTGGCTCGCACTGCCCATCGGTATCGAGGCGGGGTTTTCATCGGCCGGTGCCGGCGCTCTCGGGACCGTTCTTTTACTCAACTACTCCGAGATGACGCCAACCGAGGTCGTCGGCACAGACATCCTTTTCGGCCTAGTGTTGGCAGTACTCGGGAGTGTCTTCCACTGGAAGTTCGGATCGATCAACAGCCATGTTCTGGTTCAACTACTGGAAGGTGGCCTGCCCGGGGTGATCCTCGGCTGCCTGTTCGCCCGGCGCGTGGCGGCGCGAAGACTGAAGCTTGCCATCGCCACGATCGCCATCTTTGCGGGACTCCAGCTGATCTACAGTGGCTCACGCACCTTATGGGGGGCCCTCGCGGCCGACTCGCTTGGCCCCTATCGGGCGCTACGGGCCACGCCGGACAAGGATTGGTCTAGCTGACCGGCTACTGTCCCTCCGATTTGCCTACCGGTTTTCCCAGCGTCTGCTGCATCTCGCGGGCCATTTTGAGGTGATCTTCAAGCGTCGGCAGGGTCTGTAGGGCGAAGTTCCTGATCGCTGCATTTTGGCCGCTGCTTGCTTCTTGCTTGAACGCAGTGACGTCGTCTTGATGATCGCGGACCATGTCCCGAGCATAGGCACGGTCAAATGCATCGCCCGAGAGCTCGGAAAGCCGGTCGTAGGTTTTCTGATTCTTCTTGCTGAGTTGGGTGGGTAGCTTCATCTTCTCGTGCACCGCGAGTTCCTTCAGTTGCTCATTGGCTTTCGAGTGGTCTTCTACCATCCTCTTCCCGAAGTCTTTCACAACGTCGCTCGATCCGTTCTCTTCGGCCAGTTGGCCGAGCTTGACTTCCGCCAGGCCGCCCTGAGCCGCATCCTTTGCAAAGTCTTCGTCGCTGAAAGCAGCAGAGGGCATCGTCTGGTCTTGCCCGCCAGGGTTCAGTCCTGGCTGACGTTGTTGTGCCTGTGGGTATTGGCCCTGTGGCGAGTTCATGCCCTGCCCCCAGAGCAGGCCAGCGGCGAATAGGGCAAGAAGGGCCATCGCCGCCCAACGATTGACTTTTGCGAGCCGAGGGGTGCTCATGGCGCTGACCTCCCGAGCATAACCTAGGGGGTCCCGCTCGGTCGAGACCATCCAGCGTTCTCTGTAGGGAGCAACGAGGGGTGGCTATACGTCGAAGCCCAGCTGCAGCTTGGCGGCCTCCGACATGCGGGCAGGTCCCCAGGGCGGGTCGAATACGATTTCGACGTGCACTTCCTTCACACCGGGAAGATGGGCAAGTTTGTTTTCAACGTCGGCTTTAAGGACGTTACCCATGCCGCAGCCTGGGGCGGTCATAGCCATCTTGATATCGATGCGGCGGCCTCCCTCCTCGAGCGGCTGCGTGACGCAAGAATAGATCAGGCCTAGGTCGGCGATGTTGACGGGAATCTCGGGGTCGTAGACGGTCTTGAGCTGATCCCAGACCATTTGCTCGCTGAATTCGCGCCGTTCAGACGCGGAGGCCTGGACAGGAGCCGGCGGCGTGAGTCCCAGTGCGTCGGCATCCTTCACGTCGATGCGAAACAGGCCGTAGTCGCTGGCGACTGTGTAGCTGCTGCCGACAAACTGCATGACGCGCACCCCTGCGCCGGCCGGAAGCTTGGCTGGCACGCCACTGGGGATTTCGATGGCGTCGCACTCGCGGCCTAGTTTGATGTGTCCGCCTGTCGTCATAGGTTCCCATCACTCCGTTGTTGTCTCTTGCTTGCCTTCGAGTGCGGCCTGTAGCGTATGCCAGGCGAGCGTCGCGCACTTTACGCGGGCAGGGAATTCCGACACACCCGAAAAAACGGCCAGTTTTCCCAATTCCGCATCGCGATCGCAGTGCCCCAGGCCCGTGACCAGTCGATGAAAGCTCTCAAAAAGTTTTTCCGCCTCGGCTGCCGATTTACCCTTCACACTTTGCGTCATCATGGACGCGGACGCTTTGGAAATCGCGCAACCGGTGCCTTGAAAGCTGACGTCGCGAATCGAATCCCCGTCCATGGTGAGGTAGACCGTGAAGCGATCGCCGCAAAGGGGGTTGAAACCTTCGGCCTTGAGATTTGCGGCAGGCGATCCGCGATAATTCCGCGGCGCCTTGCAGTGCTCGAGGATCACTTCCTGGTACAAATCGCGGAGGTCGCTCATCACGCGAACACCTCTCGCACCTTCTCGATCGCGCGCACCAGCCGATCGACTTCTTCTTTCGTGTTATACAAGCCGAAGGAAGCCCGCGTCGTGGCCTCGACTCCAAAGTGCTGCATCACGAGCTGAGAGCAATGGTGCCCGGTACGAACGGCGATTCCTTCCTGGTCCAGAACGGTGCCAATATCGTGCGCATGAATATTTCCCATCGTGAACGAAAGAACGCCGGCTTTGTCTTTTGCCGTGCCGATCACCCGTAGATCTGAGATCGTGGAGATGGCACTCGTGGCGTAATCGAGAACGGCGCTTTCATGCGCCCCGACATTTTCGATTCCTAGGCCGCGAACGTAATCAAGAGCTGCGCCGAGCCCGACGACTCCGGCGACATCCGGCGTACCCGCCTCAAATTTGTAAGGCAATTTGTTGTAAACGGTTTTTTCCAGCGTGACGGACGCGATCATGTCGCCGCCGCCCTGATACGGCGGCATTTCCTCCAGCAGGGCGCTCCTGCCGTACAGGACACCGATGCCTGTGGGACCGTACAATTTATGTCCCGAAAAAGCGTAGAAATCGCAGCCGAGCGCCTGCACGTCCACTTTCAGGTGGGGAACGGCTTGCGCGCCATCCACCAACACGGGCGTGTTCCGGCGGTGCGCCAATTCCACAATCCGGCGGATCGGATTGATTGTGCCGAGTGCGTTCGAGATGTGAGTAACAGCCACCAGCCTGGTTTTCGGGCTGAGCAAGCGTTCCCAACGATCGATGTCGAGTTCGCCCGCGTCATTGATTGGAGCCGCACGGAGGGTGGCGCCGCGCTCGTCGCAAAGGATTTGCCAGGGAACAATATTGGAGTGATGCTCCATTTCGGTGATCAGGATTTCGTCGCCGGCGCGGACGTGAGCACGCCCGTAGCTTTGAGCGACCAGATTGATTGCTTCTGTCGTTCCCCGAACGAAAATGATTTCCTTCGAATCGGCGGCGTTGAGAAACTCTTGGGCGGTTTTCCGGACCGCCTCGTACTGACCGGTGGCCTGCTCGGAAAGAAAGTGCACGCCACGATGAACGTTCGAGTTGGTTTCCTCATAGTAGCGAGAAATAGCTTCGATCACGGGACGCGGTTTCTGACTGGTGGCGGCGTTGTCAAGATAGACGAGCGATTTGCCATGAACCGTTTTTTGCAGGATGGGAAAGTCGGCGCGGACCCGCTCGAGATCCAATCCCACGCCGGAAACCGTTTTGGCCGCGATACTCATGATGCTTGCTCCTGATGCCGCGAGGCATCGCCGAGATATGCCAAGTTGTGTTGAATAAGATTCTCTACGTAGGTGCGAGCTGGACCGGTTCTCATTCGATCCAGGCATTCGCTGGCAAAGGCAAAAAGCAGCAGCCGGCGGGCGGAACCTTCCTCCATGCCGCGTGAGCGCAAATAGAAAAGAGCGTCTTCTTCGATCTGGCCGATCGTGGCGCCGTGCGTGCACTTTACGTCATCGGCGTAGATTTCAAGCTGCGGCTTCGTGTCAATCTGCGCGGTATCGGAGAGCAGAAGATTGCGGTTCGTCTGCTTGGCATCGGTCTTCTGGGCGCTCTTGTGAACGATGATCCTGCCGTGAAACACACCGTGAGCGTGGCCGTCCAGAATTCCGTTGTAGAACTGGCGACTACTGCAATGCGGGCTGGCGTGCTCGACGAGCATGTAATTGTCCAGATGCTGGCGGTTACGACCCAAGAACAGACCGTTGATCAAACACTCGCCGCCCTCACCCGCCAGCACCGGATGCACATTGTTGCGAACCAGCTCTCCGCCGGCTAGGACCGCATGAGATGCGACATCGGCTGCTCGGCCCTGCTGGATGCGAAGGGTGGACACATTGAATGCCTGCTCATGCTCCTTCTCGATCATGTAATGAGCAATCACACTATGGTCTTGGGCCAGCAGCTCCGTCACGGTGTTGCACAACCCTCGCTCGCCGCGGCCCATCGAAATGTAATCCTCGATGATCGTAGCCTGGCTGTCCTCGCCGGCAATAATCAAGTTGCGCGGATGCGTTACCACCGGTATCTCGTGCGCAGTGGAGATGAACAGCAGGTGAATCGGAGATTCGAGCACGACGCCCTTCGACAGGTGAACGTACGCACCGTCTTCCAGAAACGCTGTGTTCAGAGCCGCAAATGGATCCCGCTGGATGTTGAGATAGTGGCCTAGGTGCGACTCGATGCTACTGGGATTGGTCGCCATTTCGGCGGCGAGGCTTCCAAGATGTAAGCCCTTGGGCAAGTGGCGCGCGGAAGAAAGTGACGCGGCCCAACGTCCATCGATGAAAACAAGCTCGCAAGCGGCTCCGGCGATTCGATGCTCGGAAACATCGGCTTCCGAGGGGAGGCGATGACCATTGCGCAGTAACCGAAAAGGGGTTTGTGCGATCGGCGAGAGATTCGTAAACCGCCAATCCTCCTCGCGCGGAGTCGGGAAACCGGTTTCGCTGAAGCGAGCAAATCCGTTTTGTCGGAGCTGATGTAGCCAGGAGGGCGCGCCCGCCGTGGACTTCTCAAGGCCGCTGAAATGTTCCGCGTAATGTTGGAGAGCCTGTGTTGCCGTTGCCAACGTGGTGTCCCTATTTGCCTGGTTCAGGCGGCACTGCTGTAGCCTTGCTCCTCCAGCCGCAAGGCTAGCTCGGGCCCGCCGGAGCGAACGATCCGGCCATCCACCAGGACATGCACAAAGTCCGGAACGATGTAGTTCAGGAGCCGCTGATAGTGCGTGACGACGAGGATCGCGCGCTCGGGATGGCGCATCGCATTGACGCCCCGCGCAACGATCTTCAGTGCGTCGATGTCCAGACCCGAATCGGTTTCGTCAAGAACGGCGAGCTGCGGTTCGAGCACGGCCATCTGCAGAATCTCGTTGCGCTTTTTCTCGCCACCGGAAAAACCCTCATTCACGGAGCGATTTAAGAATTTTTCGTCGATCTCAAGCAGCTTCATTTGCTCGCGAAGCTTGGGAAGAAAATCCATCGCGTCCATTTCGTCTTCCCCGCGATATTTGCGGATGGCGTTGACCGCGGAACGCAAAAAGTACGCGTTGCTGATCCCTGGAATCTCGACCGGATACTGAAACGCCAGAAACAGGCCTTCCCAGGCAGCCTCCTCGGCTTTCATCGCCAGCAAGTCCTTGCCCTTGAACAGCACCTGACCCGCGGTGATTTCGTAGGTCTCGCGGCGGGCTAGCACCTGCGCAAGGGTGCTCTTTCCCGAGCCGTTTGGCCCCATGATGGAGTGCACCTCACCGGCCTTTAGTGTCAGAGTAACGCCCTTCAGAATCTCGTTGCCATCCACCCTGGCGTGCAGGTCTTTGATCTCAAGCAAGCTCATCGGTTCTTCCCATTCTCCTTTCCTTATCCGACGCTTCCCTCGAGGCTGACACTGAGCAGCTTCTGCGCCTCGACCGCAAACTCCATGGGCAGCTCCCGGAAGACGCGCTTGCAGAAACCGTTGACGATCATCGACACAGCGTCTTCCGCCTTCAGTCCGCGCTGGCGCAGATAGAAAAGCTGGTCCTCGCCGATCTTGGACGTCGAAGCCTCGTGCTCCATGCGCGCCGTCGCATTTTTCACCTCGATGTAGGGAAACGTATGCGCGCCACACTGGTCGCCGATCAGAAGCGAATCGCACTGCGTGTAGTTGCGTGCGCCCCTAGCTCCCTTCATGATCGCGACCTGGCCGCGATAGGTATTCTGTCCGTGGCCAGCGGAGATGCCTTTCGACACAATCGTGCTGCGGGTGTTCTTGCCGATGTGAAGCATCTTGGTACCTGTGTCGGCCTGCTGGTAGTTGTTGGTGAGCGCAACCGAATAGAACTCGCCCACCGAGTTCTCACCTTGCAGGATGCAGCTAGGATATTTCCAAGTGATCGCCGAACCGGTCTCGACCTGCGTCCAAGAAATCTTGGAATTCCGTCCTCGGCAGGCGCCCCGTTTGGTAACGAAGTTGTAGATTCCGCCCTTACCGTTCTTGTCGCCTGGATACCAGTTCTGCACGGTCGAGTATTTGATCTGCGCATCATCGAGCGCAATCAGCTCGACCACGGCCGCGTGCAGCTGGTTTTCGTCGCGGATCGGAGCCGTGCAGCCTTCCAAATAACTGACGTACGCACCCGCATCGGCAATGATCAAAGTGCGTTCGAATTGCCCGGTCTCGGCCGCGTTGATACGGAAATAGGTCGAAAGCTCCATCGGGCAGCGGACGCCCTTGGGTACATAGACGAATGACCCGTCACTGAAAACTGACGCGTTGAGTGTTGCAAAAAAGTTGTCGGTGTACGGAACCACGCTGCCAAGATATTTTTTCACGAGTTCGGGATGATTCTGAATCGCTTCGGAGAACGAACAGAAGATGACGCCCGCCTCGGCCAGCTTTTCTTTAAAGGTTGTGGCAACCGAAACGCTATCGAACACAGCGTCCACGGCGACGCCGGCAAGCAACTTCTGCTCTGCCAGCGGGATGCCCAGTTTCTCGTAGGTTCTTACGATCTCAGGGTCCAGCTCGTCCAGGCTCGCGAGCACGGGCTTCTTTTTCGGCGCCGAGTAATAGGAAATCGCTTGGTAATCGATCGGCGGGTAGTGGACATTGGCCCACTTCGGCTCGGCTGCCGACTTCTCGAGCGCTTCCCAGTGCCGATAGGCTCTCAGCCGCCATTCCAGCATGAACTCCGGCTCGTTCTTTTTCGCTGAGATCAGACGGATGATGTCCTCATTGAGACCCTTGGGAGCGCGGTCTTCGTCAATGCTTGTGACGAAGCCCCACTTGTAGTCTTGCTGGGCCAATTCTCGAATCGCGTCGGTATTCGAACTCATTGAATCCTCCCGGAGGCGATTGTCGGCACAACCCGCCCTCGCGTGTCCCGCAGCGGAGTCAGTTGCAAGGGGTGGGCCAGATCGGAAAGCGTCACTTTCTCGAGCACGCCTCGGATGGCTTGATTGATGATCTGTTGGTTGCTCTTAATCGGACAGCCGGATTCGAGGTTGCATAACCCACTGACTTCGGTACTGCATTCGGTCAGCGCCATGGGTCCTTCGATCGCTGCGATAATTTCCAAGACCGAAATGTCCTCGGGGTCGCGCGCCAAAACGTATCCGCCGTGGATCCCGCGATGAGAGACTAGTAGCCCGCTTTGCAGTAATTCCTTCAGAAGCTTGCTGACGGTGGAAAAAGGTAGGCGTGACTCCCGGGCTAGGTCGCGCGCCGTCCTGAGAGGAGCGTCCTGCCCACGGGCTATGCAGGTCATCAGGACTAACCCGTAGTCTGTTAATTTTCCAAGCCTTACCATCGCAAGCTCCCGAGCCCTACAATACAGG
>Ga0187783_10001952_pt1 | contig 15320 bp, 13 predicted proteins | sample 1015_SJ02_MP02_2_FD_132471 | JGI IMG/M metagenome (GOLD analysis project Ga0187783, IMG submission 132471) | Tropical peat soil microbial communities from peatlands in Department of Meta, Colombia - 1015_SJ02_MP02_20_MG | ecosystem: Environmental > Terrestrial > Soil > Wetlands > Peat | place... | reverse complement strand
CGGTCAGGCGGCCGGCGTCATGCTGCCGGCCGATCTTGGCGGGGCCACCCATCTGCTCGGCGAGCCGCTGCCGCCTGGCCAGCTCGTCCAGTTCCGGTTGCCATGTCATCCCGACAGAAGCTAACTCATCCGGGCATCTGGCGGCCAGCTACGCCGCATCGCTCGAGGGTGACGCGCCGACGTCTCCCGGACACCGGCAGGTCGGCACGCAGGAGTCCCGCGGGCGCGGCGCGGTCGGCGCCGCGGGTCGTGCTCGCGGCGCCGACCTGCGCGTAGCGCGGTCAGGATCCCGTGACGACCAGGCCGGCGGGTGTGGCGCCGGCGGGCAGCCCGGTCGGCGAGCTCGCAAGCTCGGTCAGGTTGCCGCCGTTGACGGCGAACGCGCCGACGGCGCCGATCCTGCTCTCATCGACGTACAGGAAGCGGCCGTCGGGGCTGAGCCGTGCGTCCACGGCGCCGACCCCGCCCGTGTCGCTGACCGGGGTGCTGCCCAGCAGGGTCAGCACGCCGTCCGGCGAGATCCGATAGCGGGAGATGGTGCCGGATGCGGTGTTCACCGTGAACAGGAACTGGCCGTCATGGGTGATCTCGACCCAGCACGGCGCGGTCTGATCATCGGCGAACGGGGAGCCCGGGACCGGGGTCAGCGTGCCGTTAACGGAGTCGCTGAACGCGGAGACGGTGCCGGTGCCGGCGCCGACGTTGTGCGCATTGGAGACGAAGAGCTGGCCTGGGTTGGTCGGCCGGAACTCACTGCCGAACGGGCCTAGTCCCTGGGCCGGGAACGGCGAGCCCGGGGCAGCGGTCAGCAGCCCGTCGGAGCCGACCGTGAAGCTGTCGATCTGAGAGGTCCCAACCTCGGTGCCGACCAGCTTGGTGCCGGTGCTGTTGAACAGCACATCACCCGGCGCCGCGTCGGCGGCCAGCGACACGGTCGACCCGGCAATCGGCTGAAGCTGGCCAAGGATGCCGAGCCGGAAGCCCGTGTAATTGCTGGCGCCGGCACCGGAGTTGGCGATGTACACGAGGCTGCCGTGGACGGCGATGCTGTCCGGCAGCACGCCGCCGGAGGAGACAAGGCCGCCAGGCACGAGGCTGACCGAGCCGTCTGCGTGGATCCGCAGGACCGAGATCTGGTTGCTGCCCGCGTCGACCGCGAGCAGGAAGCGGCCGTCCGGCGTGATCTGGATCGCGCCCTGGGAGGCTAGCCCGGCGCCGGTCCCGGCTCCGCCAGCCCGGAACGGGGACCCGGCTTCGGGGGTCAGCGTGCCGTCCGCGTGCTGGTCGAACGCCCCGATCGTGTTGGTCCCGGCCGTGTTGTCGTTGACATACACGTGCCCGACGACGGGCGAGGACCCGACCGAGGCCGAGGCCGCCGCGGGCGCCGCGACGGTTGCGGCTGCGGCCACCGCAAGGATCAGCGCACCCCGCGCGCCGCGGGTGAGGACGTGCCGTGCTTCTGGTGTGACATGCTGGGCGCGGGCGGCTGCCCGCTCCCGCCGACGAGACATGAACGTCATCTGCTGCCCTTTCTTAAGGCGAAGCCGGAATGGCCGGCGGCCGGTGCCGCCGCTGGTGCTCACCTTTGGTTGGCATTCGCGGGCAGCCGGGTCTTACGTAAGGCAGCAGAAATAGTCAGGCGTAACGGTGCCGAGTCGTACGCGTGCCGGTCAGTCCGACCCGTCGCGCACCGCGGCCAGCAGGCCCTCGAAGTCCTCGCCGCACGGGCCGCACGCTCGCAAGTGCGCGGCGATGCCCGGGTAGCGCTGCTCTGCCGGGGCGCCCGAGGCGACCAGCTCGGCGTAGACGTGCAGCAGCTTCATCGCCTCGGCGCAGCCGACATCCCGCGGATCGGTCCGCAAGAACCGGTCCAGCGCCGACCAGCCGTCCATGGGCGCCTCTAAGACTCATCGGGCAGATACCCGTTAGCGGCGAGAGCAGCGCGCAGCTTACGCCGGGCGTCGAACACCATCTTATAGATCGCATTCCGGCTGGAAGCCAGCGAAACAACCAGCGTGTCCAGCGGGACGTCGTTCAGCACGATCGCGACGAACACCTCGCGCTGCCGCGGGGTGAGTTCGGTGTCCACCGCTCGCCGCAGCGCCGCGAGCAGATCTCGCCACTCGGCCTGGTACGCGGGGTCGAAGCCGAACCGGGCCGGCAACCGGTCCCAGTCTTCGACGCCGAGCGGCACGACCGGGTGCCGCCAGAAGTGCCGCCCGATCTTGGCTGACACCTCGAACATGACGAACGTGTACGCCCAGGTGGTGAACCGGCTGTCGCCGCGGAACTGGCCGATCTTGGCGGTGATCGCCAGCAGCGCGTCGGCTGCCGCCTGGTGGGCCACGTCATCGAGTTCCGGGCCGCTGATCGCCAGCCGCGGCCCGCGCCTGGCGGCCTCCCTGCGCGCGATCCGCAGCAGCCGATCGTGCAATAACGCCAGCGCGGCATCCCGCCGCAGGCCCGTGTCTGCCAGCGCCTGAAGCCACTCCGCTGACTCGGCATCCAGCCGAGCCGGGTCAACAGGGGCCCGCTGCACCGTGCGATCACCCGCTCGCCGCCGACGTGTTCGTCCCCCGATATTCGAGGCCGCGGCACGGTCGGCTTGGTGGTAGGTGCCGACAACGCAGCGGCTGACGCTGACCGCGCGTACGCGGCTGCCCGGGCTGGCACGCGCGCTGCCAGCCCGGGCTGCCGGGTGCTGCCGACCGGCGGCTACCGGTCGGCCGGGACGACCACGACCGGGCACTTGGCGTGGTGGACGACCTGGGTGCTAATCGAGCCCAGGACCAGCGTGCCGAATCCGCCACCACCGCGGCTGCCGACCACGAGCAGGTCGCTGTCCTCGGACGCCTCGACGAGCGTCTGGGCCGGGAACCCGTTTACGGCCGTCACCTTGATCGACGTCGGCTTGTTGTCGCCCAGGGCCTCCGCCGCCTTGCTGACAGCGTCCTCAGCCGCCTTGCGGGCCTCGGCCACCTTCTCCTCATCGCCGGGTAGCAAGGACGGCCGCCCCGTCCAGTAGTTAGCAGGGACAGCGTGAACCGTGATGACGGTCAGATCCGCCTTGCGCAACGCAGCCTCTGCCATCGCCCACTCCAGGGCGCGGCTCGCGTTGTGTGATCCGTCGATGCCGACCACTATGCCTGACATGTGACCCTCTCCCTCCGGGCTGCACTACCCGCTCCGCGGATTGTCCCGCTGGAACACGGGATTGGGAAGATACAAATGACCTGTGCCGAGTGAATGGCGGGGCGCCTGGGGCTCGTGAAATCCAGAACCCACCGATGAGAACCGTTCCGGCGCACCGAGCGCACGCCGCGACCGATCTCGCAGCCGAGCTCCCGGAAAGCACACGCCGCGCAGGCCGCTCACGGCGCCCGGTCCGCACAGACCAGCAGCGCGTTGCTTGCACACGTATAATGACTGACTGCATCAGTCATCATAGAAGTATGTGCGGAGGTGCCGGGTGCCGCGATCGGAGGAAGAGAACGAGCGGATCCGCGCGGCCCAGCGGACGGCGATCCTGGCGGCGGCTCGGACGGTCTTCGCTCGGCGCGGGCTGGCGGCCACCATCGACGACGTGGCCGCAACCGCGGGCGTCAGCCATGGGCTCGCATACCGGTATTTCGCGAGCAAGGCCGAGCTGTTCCGAGCGCTGGCCGAGGAAGCCCTGACAGCCCGCGCCGACGGCCCGGCTCCGGCGGAAGTGACGCGAACACCTGGGGAGCGCCTCAGCTACGTGCTCCGCGCGCTAGTCGCCAATCGGCGCGATCACCCCGAGACGTTCCAGCTGCTCAGTCACGTGCTGGCCGACCCGTCGGTGCCAGCTGACTTGCTGGCGCTGGCCGAGCGGCGCGGCCGGGAGTTCCGCCGCCAGCTGCGCGAGCTGATCACCGAGGGCCAGGCCACCGGCGAGGTAGCCGGTGACGACCCGGACCAGCTGGTGACAGCCATCTCGGCGTGCCTAGACGGGCTGGGCAGGCTCACCAGGCCGCGGCATGGGCAGGGCGAGGCTGGCTTCCCGTCCGCGGAGATCGTCCTGCGGATGGTCATGAAACCAGAGTCTGCGGCCGGCCGAAGTGCGGCTGAACACAAGCGGCCGGGATCCAGGCGATGACTGTGGCCAGCCACTTTTTCGGCCGGGCGCTGGAGCTACCGCCAGCGCAGACTCGCGCCGTGCGGGTGGAGCGGGACCTGCGGGTCCCCATGCGGGACGGGGCAGTGCTGCTAGCCGACCGCTATGCGCCACCGGGGAACAAGCCGCCGCTGGTCCTGGTCCGGTCCCCGTACGGGCGACGCGGCCCGTTCGGGCTCATGTATGGCCGACTACTGGCCGAGCGCGGGTTCCAGGTGCTGGTGCAAAGCTGCCGTGGCACGTTCGGCTCTGGCGGCACGCTCGACCCGTTCGCCGAGGGAGACGACGGGCTGGCAACCGTGGCCTGGATGCGTCGGCAGCCCTGGTACCCGGGCTCGTTCGGCACCGCCGGGCCTAGCTACCTCGGCGTGACCCAGTGGGCGATCGCGGCGGTCGCGGGTCCGGAGCTGAAGGGCATCGCGGCGCAGATCACCACCTCGGACCCGCCGGCGACCATTTACCAAGGCGGCGCGTTCGCACTCGAGACGATGCTGCGCTGGATCGACGAGACCGCCCGCCAGGAACGGCGCCTGGCTATGCTCCGGCAGCGGCGTGCCGCCGCCCGGCTCCAGCCGTTCCTGGCCCACCTGCCGCTGGCAGAGCTGGACCGCCTGGCCACCGGCAGGCGGGTCAGCTACTGGCAGGACTGGCTCATTCATGACCGGCCCGCCGACCCGTACTGGGCCAGCAGGCGATACACGGACGGCCTCGCCGTGGTCAGCGCGCCGGTCAGCCTGGTCGGCGGCTGGTTCGACCCGTTCCTGCCCGGCATGCTGCGCGATTACGCGCAGCTGCGCCGCGCCGGACGGGAACCGTACTTGCTGATCGGCCCGTGGCGGCACCTCGATCAGGCGGTCATCGCGGCGACCGTACGGGAGTCGCTGGCCTGGCTCCGCGCACACCTGCTCGGCGACACCGGTCAGCTCCGGCCCGCCCCGGTACGGATCTTCGTCGGCGGCGTCGCCGACTGGCGTGACCTGCCGACCTGGCCGCCACCCAGCCAGGCGCAGCGCTGGCACCTGCATGCCGGCTACGGCCTCGGCCGCCAGCCACCTGCAGCGGCCGAACCGGACCGCTATACCTACGACCCGGCCAAACCCACGCCGAGCCTCGGCGGCCCCAGCGAACCCCGCAGCGGTCTCGCACAACCCGACAATCACGCCCTGGAAAGCCGCCCCGACGTTCTCGTCTACACGAGCCCGCCGCTGGACCGCGACCTGGAAGTCATCGGTCAGGCGACCGCCGAGCTGTTTGTGCGATCCAGCCGAGGGCATACCGACTTCTTCGCCCGGCTCTGCGACGTCGACCCGTCTGGACGATCAGTCAATATCTGCGACGGCCTACTCAGGCTCTCCCCCGGAAATCCGCCGCCTGGGCCCGGCGGCGTCATTCAGAGCCGCATCAACCTTTGGCCCACCGCGCACTGCTTCCGCGCCGGCCACCGGCTGCGGCTGCAGGTGTCTAGCGGCGCGCACCCCCGCTACGCACGCAATACCGGTACCGGCGAGCCCATAGCGACCGCTACCACGCTCGCCAGCGCGCACCAGCACGTCTACCACGACCCGAGTCACCCCTCTGCCATCCTCCTGCCTGTCAGCAACAGCCAGGTAGCCGTCCGATAGCCGCGGACTCCACAGCGCTGTCCGGGCCTGCGGCGTCAGCTGTACTGGCGAAGCTGCGGCCACATCCGGCCCCAAGGGTGCCGCGGGCCGGTGCACAGGTATACGTGGCCGTGCCACTCCTGGTTGCGCAGGTTGTACGGGTTGGTGAGGGTGGCAACAGCTCGCACGCTGGTAAAGAACTGGCCGAGGTAGGCGGCGTCGCCACCGCCGTCCTCCGGCCCGGGCATGACCGCGACGACCGTGCTCGCGTGCGGATTACCGGGGCCCCACCACCAGTAGGTGTTGTGCCCGCTGACGGCCTGCGGCAGGCCGGTTCCCTGTCCCAGGATGTCGATCGCGCTGGCCTCCCCGTAGTTGGACGTGAAGATCAGCGCGCTGGCGCGCTGCCTGGCCGGCAGCGAGAACCACACCGTGCGAACCGTGCTGACCAGCTGGGGCCAGCCGACGGACTCGGCCAGCACCGAGTTGATCTTCTGGGTCGAGCCGACGTCCCTGGCCGGCAGCACCGGCAGAGCTACTGGCAGGACTAGCGCAGTGCAGACCGCGGTAGCGAGCAGCAGCGTGCGCAGCCGGTACCTCCGGGCTGCCAGCCAGAGATCAAGTGCTACCGCGCCGGCCGCGAGCAGGTAAATGTACGCGCCAGCGAGGTAATAGATCTTCCCGCCGGTGGTCAGCGCGAAGAACACGAACAGGATCGCGTACGCCCACGCCAGTGCCCGCCACAGCGGCCGCCCTGACCGCCACACGAAGCGCAGCCCAGCGACCCAGACCACGACCATGACCAGCGCTGTCATCAGCAACTGGCCGATCGCCCAGTTCGCGATGTTGGCCGCGCCGCCGTTCTCCTGCGCAAGTGCGCGCGTCATGGCGATCGTGGCCCACTGGTGCTGGGCCTGCCACCAGACATCGGGGATGGCGAACAAGGCGGCGATCGCCGCCCCTGCCAGGAACCAGCGGTTCAGCACCAGCCGGCGGCCGCCGCTGAGCACGGCACCGGCGAACAGGGCGAGGGCAAAAAAGCCCACGCTGTGCTTGTTCGCCAGGCCGAGGCCGAGCACCAGGCCTGCGACCAGCCACCAGCGGGTGTCGCCGGTCCGCCCGATCTTGACCACAACCAGCGCCAGGCTCGCCCAGGCCAGAATGTCAAAGGCGGTCGGGCCGAACAGGTGATCAGCACCCAGCACGGCTGGCATGGTCGCGGTCGCGACAGCAGCCAGCAGTTGCGCCCGGCGGCCGCCGCCGAACTCGCGCGCTGTCAGTCCGGCGATCACGACAGTTGCCCATGCCGCCAGGGCGGGCCACATCCGGAGGCCGAGCAGCGACACGCCGAACAGCCTGAGCGACACCCACGCGATCAGCGGCGTCAGCACCGGCTGATCCACATAGCTGGCCTGGAGGTGCCTAGCGCATTCCATGAAGTACAGCTCGTCGCGGTGAAACCCGTACCGGGTCGCCAGTGCGAGCAGAACGGCGAACACAACAGCGCCGACTGCGATCACGCGCCGGTCGAACGGTGGGATGGCGCTGGCGGGGGCCAGCTCGGCCCCGCTGACGGAAGCAGCGAGGTTCCGGCCTGTCTCGGCCGGCGGATTCGACGTTCCTGCGTGCAGGTTCATGGCTGTCATGCTCGTCCGCGAGGAGCCTCATCCACATCGGCCGCGGTGCCCGTCTGTGCGCACCTCCCTGGCGCGTAGTCCATGGCGATTCAGACGACGGCGTTTCCTCCTTGAGTAGTGGTAGGCACCTCGGCCGTCCGGCGGATGGCCGACGAGTCGCGGTGGCACTTACGATCGGCTGGTGAAGAGGCTCGCTACCTGGGCCGGCGGGCTGTCGCCCGGCATGCAGGACCTTGCGCTCGCGGTGGCGCTAGCCATCTACAACGTCGGCTCGCTGATTCCGGAGACGAAGCAGCTCCAGCTGCCGTACGTCGCGTTCTTGCTCGTGATGCTGCAGGCACTGCCGCTGATCTGGCGGCGGCGCTGGCCGGTGGCGGTCTTCTTCGCCGTGGGCATCCCCCGGACGATCTACGACCAGCTCGGCCTGAACTTCGCGCCGATTCCGCTCGGTCCCGCGATCGCCTACTACACGATCATGGATCGCTCCTCGACCAGAGTCCGAGTCGCGATCAGCGCCCTGCTGCTGTTCGGCATCGTGCGGTCGCAGATGCTGCCCGGCCACTCCGAGCCCTATGACTTTTTCGTCGCCGCACTGCAGTTCGTGGTGGCCGGCACGCTTGGCATGCTCAGCCGTACGCACCGGGCGTATGTCTCGGAGATCGAGGCGCGGGCCGAGCAGGCGGAGGCCGAACGCGACCGGCAAGTCGCGCTGGCCGCGGCTGAGGAACGGGCCAGGATCGCCAGGGAGCTGCACGACGTGGTGGCGCATCACGTCAGCCTCATGGCAGTCCAGTCGGAGGCCGCAGCCGCACTGCTGCCCGGACGGCCCGAGGAGGCGAGCAAGTCCGTGGAGGTCATCGGCCGCACGGCGCGCGAGGCGCTGACCGAGCTTCGCCGCCTCCTTGGCGTGCTCCGCGGCCCGGCCCACGGCGACGGCCGGCTGAATAGGTCACCGTCCCCGTCGATCAGCGAGCTTGACGATGTGCTGGGCCAGGTGCGACAGGCCGGCATCGCAGTGCACCTGCGCGTGGAGGGCAGCCCAAGCAGACTGCCGCCGGGCGTGGACCTGGCCGCGTTCCGGATCGTGCAGGAAGCACTCACCAACACGGTCAAGCACTCCGGGGCCGGCGAAGCGGCCGTGACCGTGAGCTATGAGCCCGGCTACGTCACCGTGTCTGTGACCGACAGCGGGAACGGGGTCGGGGTGCCTGTCGATGACACGCACAGGCGAACCCGCGTCACTCGTGCGGGTGCCCGCGACGGCGGCAGGGCGCGCCTCGCCGGGTCCGGCGGATTCGGCCTGGCCGGCATCGCTGAGCGGGTTGCGTCGTGCGGGGGCAAGCTGACCGTCGGGCCTGGCGATGCTGGCGGGTTCGCAGTCACGGCCCGGCTACCAGCGCCATGACCGGTGCCGACCCTATCCGGGTCATCGTGGCCGACGATCAGGAACTGGTCAGGACCGGATTCTGCGTGATCCTCGACGCGGCAGAGGGAATCACGGTGGTTGGTGAGGCGGCTAACGGCGCCGAGGCAGTCCGGGCTGCGGCCGAGCACAACCCCGACGTCATCCTCATGGACGTGCGAATGCCGGAAATGGACGGCCTCGAGGCGACCAGGCTGATCACCCAGGGCGACCGCGCGGGCTCGCCACGCGTGGTCATGCTGACCACGTTCGACCTTGACGACTACGTGTACGAGGCGCTGCGCGCAGGTGCGAGCGGATTCTTGCTGAAGGACGCCCCCCGGCACGACCTCATCGCTGCTATCAAGATCGCGGTGGCAGGAAACGCGCTGCTAGCCCCCTCGGTGACAATGCGGCTGATCGACGCGTTCGCTCGCCGACCGGCGCAGACGCTGCCAGCGCCGTCGCGGCTGGCTTCACTCACCGTCAGGGAGCGGGACATCCTGCTGCGGCTCGCCCGCGGCCTGACCAACTCAGAGATAGCGGCTGACCTGGTTGTCAGCGAGGCGACGGTGAAATCGCACGTCGGGAACCTGCTGGCCAAGCTCGGGCTGCGTGACCGGGTCCAGGCGGTGATCCTGGCCTACGAGACGGGCATCGTGCGGCCGGGGGACCCGGACGCGGGCCGCTAGGTCTTCGCGACCGAACAGGCACACCGCCAGGCCGTGCGAATGCATCGGGAAAACGGCTAGCAGACGGTGCGCAGCAGGTCCAGCGCGTTGCCGCCGAGAATCTTGCCGGTGTCGTTATCGCTGACACCACGGTCGGCCAGCAGTTCCGGCAGGGCGGCGAAGTCGGCGTAGCTGGTAAGGACTGGCCGGTAGTTGGCGTCCATGTCGGTCCCGATGGCCACATGGTCGGGGCCGACGAGGTCGGCAAGCCGGGCGATCTCGTCGGCGAAGCCAGCAAGGCTGGTGGCAGTAACCCCGGCTGGCCAGGCACCGATGAGCCCCCCGGCCTCCGCGACGGCCGTCGCGTGAGCGCGGCTGAGCAGTCGGGGGTGGTGGCGGCCGGGGCGCTCCAGGTGGCTGTGCGAGATCATGACCGGCTGGCGAGAGGCCTCCAGCACGGCCGCCGTGGTCGCGAAGGTCGCGTGGGCGCAGTCGATGATCATGCCCAGCCGGTTGCACTCGGCCACCACCTCTCGGCCGAAAGCGGTCAGGCCGCCGTGCACCCGCTCTTCGGTCTGCACGTCACCGATCGCATTCACCCGGTAGTGCACAAGGGCCAGCGAGGAAGCGCCGAAGGCCCGCGCCTCCGCAAGCGCCTCCAGCCTGCCCTCCAGGAAATCGCCGCCTTCGCACGCCAGCAGGGCTGCCGTCTGCCCGCTAGCCCGGCAGCTGTCGATCCCTGCCGCGGTCGCGACGGCGGACGCACCGACCCGAGCGAGGACCTCGGTAATTCCGGCCAGCTGGCGCCGGTGATCCTCATAGGCCTCGCCGGGCCGGAACGGGCGGATGGCCCGGAGTCCCCGCACCGGGTCGGGTGCTAGCACCCGAAGGTCGGCCACCGTCGACAGCGTGACGGCGGCCATCCCGGCCCGGTTGGCCGCGGACAAGGCAGCCGCGATCTCCTGGCCGCCTAGGAGGCCCGCCAGCGGATCACCGCTCTCCAGCCCCGCCAGGAAGCATCGGCCCAGGTGAGCATGCACGTCAATCCACGGCGTCTGGCCCGCTGCCATGGCAGCTGACTATAAGAACCAGCCCCGGCGGGGGCAACCAGGCGTCTGCTGGCCTAGCCAGGGTCAGCCACGAGGATGTCACGGGCGGGCTCGGGTTCTCCCAGGCTGGTGGCGGTAGTTCCACGGCGGATGAACTCACGCGCCGGTGGCCAGTGGACGACATGCTGGTCGCCCGTCGCATCGTCATACCGGATGAACGTCACCTCGCTGACGATGACGGCGAACAGGTGGAACCGGCCAGGCACGGGCGACCATCCAAGGCTGGTACTCACCGCGGCGGCGTAGCGAGCCTGTAGGTCAGGGTCGTTCTCGGCGCGAGCGGTGCCGCGGATCTTGAACTCTCCCTCGCCGCCGTCGCGGCTGGTCATGATGCTGTGCAGCAGGATGCGAGGATCAGGCTGCAGGTCGGCGGCCTTGCGGGAGTTCCAGAGCATGGACAGCCACAAGCCTCCATCGATGACGAACGGCTCCACTGGGCTGACCCGCGGCGTCCCGTCACTGCGGATCGTGGCGACCAGGACCACCCCCGGTTCCAGCACTCGGCGTCGGCGGAGCTCGGCCAGCCCCGGCTGGCGGCGCTCCAATTCCGACCAGTCCATGGCCTCTCGACCTCACCGCTGGTGACTGATAACGAGCCCTGCCTATCGCAGGCCGCCGACAATCCGCCAGGATGACTGACGACGCGCGCCCGCCAATTCAACCGGAGTCGAACGCTCCCGCCGCCGACCGCAACGGCCCATCTGCTCTAGTTGTCAATCGTGCGGCGGTGCAGACTAGCGAGGGCCGTGTTCAGCACCTGGCGAGCAAGTCCGGCGTCGCTAGGGCCGCCGGGGCCGATGACACACATCCACGCCCGTCCGGCTGCGTCGCAGTTGAAGCCGAACGTAGTGCCGTCGGGCAGAGCGCTGGCGATTGCCTGGCGCAACGGGCTGTCCATCTTCTGACCCTCGGGCAGCACCACCGCGTCCTGAGGCGGCCCGGCCGCGGAGGCATTCTTAGCTCTTAGGACGGCGGCCTCCACCGCCTCAAGATCAGCTAGGCCCGCGAGCGCGCGCGCGGGAACTGTCTCTGGCCTGCGGATCATCGCCAGGAACGCGTGTTCCACGCCTAGATAGGAATCGCCCATTTCAGTGGCGACCTCCGCGCCCCACAGCCGCACGTAGCCTTCTCGGCGAGGGAACCGGGGACGGGGCGGAGGTGAGTACCCGGGACCGTTGAGTATGGCGAGCACTGCAGCCTCGGCCCGGCCCGGATCGACCATGCGCGAGATCACGTTCATCGGCCAGCCGCCGTCGTGGAGCATCCCCAGGAACAGGTGCTCCGCGTCGCCAAACGAGCTCCCCACGGCCCGCGCGATCTCGGCGGCCCGGCCCATGATCTGGTAGTAGTGCGGGGTAGGCGACAGCATCATGAGCACATGCTAGGCACGGGTCATCAAGCCGCGCCGCCGACGACGTCGCGCGGAACGCTGGCACTGGACTCCGCGGCCCGCCCCAAGCCCCCCTGGGCCGAAAGTTGGCCCTGCCCGGTCCCGTCCATCGCCGCTGGACTGCTCGGTGACCTGACGACCGTCCCTCCATCCGAGCGGTGACAGAATTGCCGGAGCCGACGCCCGCAGCCTCGGCTGGCCGCCCAGGGATCGTCCGTAGCGCCAAGCGCGGTACAGTCCGCCACCAGCAGCATCGGCCGGAGCCGAGCTAGGGTAGCCGCGTTCTAGCGCGCTGGGATGTTTGAGGAAAAGGGCTGGTCGGCCAGGCGGCGGCTGGTGGGCCCGACGGGCCGGGTCTACGATCTTTGGACCGAGTGGTCTTCAGCCCGTTGCCCGCCACCCGCCAGGAGAAGCCGCCGCGAGTCCGGGACAGGCTGGTGATCTGCTCGCCTGCGCCCGGCCCAAGGGGAAACTTGATGCCGCTGTTCATGTACCAGGCCTCCTACACCGCCAAGTCGATGGCGGATCAGCTTAAGGAGCCGCAAGACCCGGTGGACGTGATCCGGCCGGCCCTGGAGGAACTGGGAGCCACGATCGTGGTGGCGGCCTTTCCGTTCGGCGAGTATGACCTGCTCGTCGTGTATGAGGCACCTGATGACATGACCGCTGCCAGCGTCGCGATGGCGGTTGCCGCGGCCGGCGAGGTCAGGTCGGGCAAGACCACGCGACTGCTCAGCGGGCAGGAATGGCTCGAGTCTTTGCGCAAACGCAGGATCGTCACCAGCCGGAAACCGCGCCGCACGCCAGCCGGTCCCGATAGCCGGACCTCTTCAAGCGGCAGCAGGTCCACTGGACGCAGTTAGGTCCAGGTTCTCGACCCCTCCGGACACAGCACGCCAGCCCATCCACTCATGGGCGCACGGTTGAAATTGCTGGCCTTGGACTCCCTGCCGCGAAGCGTCCGGGCCGCGGCCTCACCTCAAATGCATCAGGCTCATCCGGCGAAGGTCAGGTCGGCTCGAAGCAGAATTTCACCGCATGCGGCCAGAGCCTGTTGAAGAATTAAAGGGACGGTAAAAACACTAGGTCGGTCAGAGCATGTGTGGGGCGCCTGGGGCTCGAACCCAGAACCCACGGATTAAAAGTCCGCTGCTCTACCATTGAGCTAACGCCCCCAAGCCAGTACAGCGTAGCGGCGTGAGTGAGCAGCGGCGGGGGCTGCCAGGTGAGCTTTTGGCTATGCCAGCGTTACGGTCAGGGTTGGGCTCAGCCTGGGGCCGACAGCGGTGGACGCCAGTGGTCAGTCTGCGCGACCGCAGTCGCCCAGGCGCCGCAGAGTCTCAACATCCAAGCGATGCGCTCGGATGTCCTAGCTGACGGTCAGCGTGAATTCCTCACTGGCCGTGCCGATCGCGTTCTTCGCGGTGATGACCAGCGTGTAGGTACCCGGGGTTTTCGGGGTTCCGGAAAGGGTGGCTACCCCGGTGCCGGCGGTGCTGGCGAACGTCAGGCCACCCACGCTGCCGCTATGGGTCAGGCTCGGCACCGGGTACCCGGTCGCGGTGAACGTGAAGGTGAACGCCTGTCCGTGCGTGCCGGACGCGGATGTCGCGCTGGTAATCACGGGCACCTGGTCGACCGTCAGCGTGAACGTCTGGGGAGCGGATCCCAGCGAGTTGGTCGCGGCCAGCGTCAGCGTGTAGACGCCACCCTGGCCAGCCGCCGGAACGCCGGCCAGCGTTGCCGTCCCGTTGCCGTTATCGGTCCAGGTCAGCCCTTGCGGCAGCGCGCCCGTCTCGGTCATCGCTGGCGCGGGTGACCCAGTCGCGGCCACGGTGAAGCTGAAACCGGCGCCGACGGTAGCCGTGGCGCCTGCCGCGGTGGTGATCGCCGGGGCCGCGGTGACCATCAGCACGAATGCCTGGGTGACGGTCCCTGCGGTGTTCTTGGCGGTGAGGGTGATCGGGTAACTGCCGCCGCTCGCCGCCGTTGGTGTGCCGGAGATGGTGGCGGTGCCGTTTCCGTTGTTGGTGAAGGTGAGGCCAGCCGGGAGCGCGCCGGCGTGCGTCACGTTCGTGGTGTAGCTGGTCGGGCTGCCGGCGGTAGTGACGGTGATGCTTGTCGCCACCCCGGCCGTCGCGCTAGCAGGGGCAGCGCTGGTGAACACCGGCACAGATTCGCTCAACCCGACTGTCTTGACCGTGAGGGTGATCGTCTGGGTCAGCGCGTCGGCGGCGCCGGCCGCGGTGACGGTGATCGCGTACGTTCCCGCCGCAGCCGTGCCCGAGAGAGTTCCGGTGCCGTTGCCGTTGTCGGTGAAGGTGACGCCGCTGGGCAAGTTGCCGGCCCTCAGCCCGGGCGTGGGGTAGCCGGTGGTGGCGACCAGGTAGCTGAACCCGTATCCGGCGGTCTCGGTGACGGCGGCCGAGCTAGTGAAGGCTGGCGGCGCGTCCACGGTGAGCGTGAAGCCCTGGCTAGACGTGCCTGCCGCGTTCTTCGCGGTGAACGTGATCGGGTACACGCCTTGTGCGGCTGCGGTCGGGATGCCGGACAGGGTGGCCGTGCCGTTAGTGCCGGCGGTGAAAGTGACGCCGGGCGGCAGCGCGCCCGTGCGGGTCAGCGTGGCCGTGGGCGTTCCCGTCGTACTGACGGTGAAGAGGAGCGGCGTGCCGGTGCTCACCATCGCGCTGCTCGCGCTGGTAATCGCCGGAGCCTGCGTCACGGTCAGTACGAAAGCCTGCGTGGCGGCCGGGGCGACCCCGTTGGTCGCAGTCAGCGTCACCATGTAGGTTCCGCCAGCGCTCGCGGCCGGGGTTCCCGCCAGGGTGGCCATGCCGCCGCCGTCGTTGATGAAAGTCACTCCGGCCGGCAGCGGGCCGGCCTCGGTGATGGTCTGCGGCGTCGGGGAACCGGTCGCGGTGACGGTGAACAGCCCGGACGTGCCGCCGGTGAAGGTCGCCGCGGCCGCGCTAGTGAACGCTATCGGCGAGTAGACCGTGATCGTCGCGGTGACCTGCGGTGCGGCCAGGTAATTGGCGTTTCCGGCCTGGTTGGCGTCGATCACGCAGCTACCAGCGGCGGTGTAGCTGACGGTGGTCCCGTTCGTGCCGGATACGTTGCACACCCCGGCTCCGGACGACGGGTCAACGGAGAAGATGACCGGGTTCCCCGACCCGCCGCCAGTCGCCGTCAGCGTCGCCGTCCCGCCGACCGGGCCCATGGCCGGCGCGACGAAGCTGATCGACTGCGGCCCCGCCCCGATCGTGATGGTGAAAGACGCGATGTCGCCGGCCGGCGGCGACTGGGAGTCATCCACGATGACAAAGAAGCTGAAGGTTCCCGCCTGGTCCGGCGTGCCCGACACCACCCCTG
>Ga0187783_10001951_pt1 | contig 15322 bp, 13 predicted proteins | sample 1015_SJ02_MP02_2_FD_132471 | JGI IMG/M metagenome (GOLD analysis project Ga0187783, IMG submission 132471) | Tropical peat soil microbial communities from peatlands in Department of Meta, Colombia - 1015_SJ02_MP02_20_MG | ecosystem: Environmental > Terrestrial > Soil > Wetlands > Peat | place... | reverse complement strand
GAGGCGCCAGCCGTAAGACCGATGGATTGCACGCCCTCTAGCGACGCTTCGTCGATATCGTTGGCATCCTCAATCAGCCGCGCGGCCACGCCCACGCGCTGCGCCACTTCGACAAGGCGATTCGAATTCGAGCTGTTCGCCGAGCCAACCACCAGAATGAGTTCTACTTCGCGTGCCAGCGCTTCGACCGCTTCCTGACGATTCTGCGTGGCATAGCAAATATCGTCCGATGCGGGCCCGGCGATAGACGGAAAACGCTCGCGCAGTCGCGCCACAATTTCCTGCGTATCGTAGAGCGAAAGAGTGGTCTGCGTGAGAAACGCCAGCCGCTCCGGATTCGGCACTTGCAGCTGATCGACCTCCTCGACGCTGCCAACCACGACGGTCCGGTCCGGGGCTTCCCCCGAGGTGCCCACAATCTCCTGGTGATCGCGGTGACCGATCAAGACCAGCGTGCGACCCTCCCGCGCAAATTTCAGCGCTTCGAGATGAACCTTCGTGACCAGCGGACACGTCGCATCGATCACCCTCAACTGGCGCTCTCTTGCTTCGGTGCGCACTCGCGGCGGCACGCCGTGAGCGCTGAAGACCAGCACGGCACCTACCGGCACGTCCTCAATCGTTTCGACAAAGATTGCACCACGCCGGCGCAGTTGATCGACCACGTAGCGGTTGTGCACAATTTCATGGTGGACGTAGACCGGACTCCCGTACGCTTCCAGCGCGAGCTCAACGATGTCCACGGCACGGACCACCCCCGCGCAAAACCCGCGCGGCCGAACGCGCACGAGCGTCTTAACTCCGCTCGTAGTTCCCTGGATATCAGTCGCCGTCAATGGAATCTCCTGAAACTTGTGTCATCTTACCTTAACCTTTCTCTGGCCGCTAGATTCTTCGGCCGCCCTGTGTGCCTTTCCAGTCTCGCGGCCACACCAGGAACCGCGATCGTCTTTCCATTCAAGTAAACCTTCGATTCGACTAGGGTACGGCGAAGACGAGGAGGGCGTTGCCGGGCATGGCGCCAAAGCCAGGATAGCCGGAGACAACGGCAATCAGCCCCTCGGCGATAACGGGGCCGCCGACATCGAGCGATCCGCCTTGGGCCGGCACGCCGTTCACCGAAGCAAACGAACGCGCCGTATCGAAATCCCAGATAATCTTGCCATCGCCTGCGGCGTAGGCGCGCAGATGGCCGTCAATCGAACCGGAGAAAACAGCTCCGGGAATCGCCGTGATGGCTTGCGACTGAGCGGGGCTACAGGGCCGACGATCCCCACATCCGGGCGGCGCGGTCCTCCAAAGTAGTCTCCCGCTCAAAACCTGATAAGCGGAGATTCCTCCCCCTTTGGTCGGGTCAGGGCCCCGCCCCTGAAATGCCAGATCCGACACCGCCACATAGAAGGTGCTGCCGTCGGTGGCCGGCCCCCATTGCACCCCACCGAGTAGGCCACCGGCGCCGGCGCGCGCATGCCAGAGCAATTTCCCCTGGGCGTCTGGATCGACGGCGTACACCAGACCGGACTTCTGCCCGACCAGGAGAACGCGTTGGCCGTGCGGCAACGATACCAAAACCGGAGACGCGCCCAGATCGAATTCCGGGACTGTCGGCGGCGCACAATTCGGTGCGGGGGGGATGCCGCATTCAATTCGATAGATGTCCTCCTTGTCGAACTGCGCAAACCACAGAAGCTGGCCGGTCTTGAGATCGAGCGCGACCACGGCATCGGAAGTCTTAGTTCCCGGTTCGGAGTAGTTGTCTCCGGTGCCAACGTAGATGCGATGTTTGGCGGCGTCGATGGTGGGTGAGGACCAGATGGCCATGCCAGAAGGCCCGATGATCGCACGGCCATCGGGTCCCTTGCCGTGGGCGGTGGGCGTCTCGGCCGCCATGTATGTTTGCCAGATGGCCTTCCCTGTGGTTGCGTCCAGAGCGACGACGCTGCCTCGAAACGTGCAGCATTCGTAATCCGGACGTCGACGCGCCTGTTCTTCGCCCGATGACACAGGGACGTAGAGGCGCCCTTCAAAATAACTCGGCGTGCCGGTGATGGTCGCGGCAGCATGCGGATCGGCTTGCGCGCGCCAAAGGAAAACGCCTGACAGAGCGTCGAGTGCGTCCACGCCGCCCGAAGCATCGCCGTAGAAGACAACGGCGGACGAGCCTACGTTTCCGATGACCAGGCCCGAACGCACGGGCTTCCCGGTTGTCGCCCAGAACGTGCAGCCGCTGGCCGCATCGAGTGAATAAACGGTCCCGTCGTTGCCACCCACGTAGACACGGCGATCGTAGATCACCGGTTGCGAGCGCACGGCTCGGACGTTCGGAATTCCGAAGGCCCACTTCAAGTTGAGGTGTGGCACCTGCGATGCGGAAAGGCCCGCCGCCGCGGCGTCCTGAAACCGCCAGTTGGCGGGATTATTTCCCCATCCTGCCCAACTCGCTCGCGAGGACATGGGCTGGATGTTCGCACGACAGCGATTTGAGAGTTGATCGGGCGATGGAGCAGCGGCGGGGGGCGATTCAGCCGACGGCTTGCCTGGGGAGGAAGCTTGATCAGATTGCGCGCCGGCGTGCGTGTCGAGCAGCGCGCATGCGGCCGCAAGTATGGCGACGAGAAAGAACACCCCGCGCAATCCCGTTAGCCTCTGATTGCTTGGACGGCCGATTTCAAGCCCGCGTTTCGGCCCTGCGCTGGTCTGCCGGCAATTCCGGCTTTACATTTGGTTCGCGTTCGCTCTAACGTGTTCGGGCCACCACGCCATTTCGGAGAACCACGTGCCCGCTATCAAACATTCGCTGGCCATCGACGCTCCGCCCGAGCGTGTCTATCCGCTCGTCTCTCGAGCGGATGGCCTTGCGCAATGGTGGGCCGCGGATATAACCGAAGCTGGCTCGACGGACACGATCGAGTTGGGATTCTTCAATCGCGCTACCGTCTATCGCCTGACGCGCACGCGCGTCGCGCCGCCGCATGAAGTCCAGTGGCTCTGCTCGGCCGGCAAGGAATGGAGCGGTACAAGGTTGTGGTTTGAATTGACGCCGACCGACAAGGGTACCCTCGTGCGCTTCACCCATGCCGACTGGAAAGACGAAACCGATTACTTCGTCTCGTGCACAACGGTCTGGGGAGAGCTGATGTTCCGCCTGAAATCGGTTGCCGAGGGCCAGCCACGCGGACCACTCTTCACCAAAAGCGGACAGGCCTACTAAACCAGCGTCCACGCGGCTGGGTGTACAATGGCCGACCGAATGGAGGTGCACGCATGAATCGGCGAACCTTGTTGTCACTGCTCGGTGCTTCTCCGGCGCTGCTGGCCAGCCGTCCCGCCGAAACCGAACAGGCGCCCAGCCCGGCGAAAGCTACAAAGGCAGCCGCCCCTTCGCCGAAGGTCGAGGGGCTGAATCCCAAAGGTACCCCGCCTCCGATTCAGCTCATTCCCATGGCTCGGCGGCTTGACAGCCTCAATGGGAAAACAGTCTGGTTGGTCGACACGGGCTTCGAGGGCGGCGGAATGCTTCTTGAACAAATGCGGCTGTGGTTTAACCAAAACATGCCAACGGTCAACGTCATCTTCCGTCGAAAAGCGGGGCCTTACATGGAAGATGATCCCGTGCTGTGGAAGGAGATCAAAGACAAGGGCGATGCAGCCATCATGGCCGTCGGGCATTGAAGCACGTGCACACCAGCGACCGTCGGTCACTGCATAACGATGGAGAAAATGGGCGTGCCGACCACACCGATCGTGACGCAAGCGTTTCGAGATCTTGCCATCCTAAACGTGGCCAAACGCGGGATGCCCAACCTGCGCATCACGTTCACACCTCATCCCGTCGCGGCCAAAACTCCTGCGCAGCTTCACGCCTATGTGGAAGGGAACGACCCGGTCAGCGGCAAGCCGATGATGAAGGAGATCGTGGAGGCGCTGACGGTGCCACTCCGTGCCGATGAGGAAAAGACAGGGCTCGTAGAGGTTTCCGTCGGTCCGGTAAAGTATGGACCGGACACGGCGAAGAATCTGCAGCAGTTCTACCACGACAACGCCATGACGGACTTTCTGCCGATCCTCATTCCCACCGAAGAAGAAGTCGGCGAGATGTTAGAAGGCACGAGCCATCCTCCGGATGAGGTGGTTGGCAAAATGGCGGGCGGCGCGTACCCGCCTTGGTCGTATACGGTGAAGCAGGTGGCCATCAATGCCGTGATGGCAGGATGCAAGCCGGAATACTTTCCTACGGTTCTCGCCATCGCATCGTCGGGAACGCCGTCGCTGATGAGCTCGACCAACTCATTCGCCTACGCCGCTGTGATCAACGGGCCGATTCGAGACAAGCTGAACATGAATTACGGAATCGGTGCGCTGGGACCGTTCGCGCAGCCGAACGCCGCCATCGGGCGGGCCTGGACGCTGGTTTCGCGGAACTTGGCAAATGGCGGCGTCCCGGGCGATACCTACATGGGATCGCAGGGCAACAATCTCAACTACAACAACCTGATCATCGCGGAAAACGAAGCAGCGAGCCCTTGGGTTCCGCTGCACGTGCAAAAGGGCTTCAAGGCGGAGGAAAACGTGGTGAGCCTGTTCCGCGGGCTCGGGATCGTGCCCGGCCAAGGTGCAAGAGGAACGAGCACCGATACACCGAAATATGAAGAGCAGTTCAGCGATCTCTTCAGTGTTTTCACAGGTTTTTTTGGAGGGCTGGTGGTGGCGGACCCCCTGATTGCGGCGAATCTGAAAGAGCGCGGCTACGATACAAAAGACAAACTCATCGATTGGCTGTACAAAAACACGACGCAAACGGTGAAGGATTACAAATCGCGCGATTTCGCGTATGGCTTCGATTACCCACGTGCCCTTAAGGGGCTGGAGCCGTACAAGACGTGGTACGCGATGCCGGATGACGCTGTGATTCCACGATGGCCGCACCGCGACGACATCAATGTGGTCGTGCTCGGCGGACAGACAAACGCGTTTTTTCAGGGCGGCAGCTTGAGTTACACCGTGAGCGTGTCGATCGATAAGTGGACGTGACCATCAAACGGTGTAAACTGGCCGCGTCCGTAAGGGCAGCACCCAATTTGCTCCAGAAGGGGGATTTCTCACATGAATCGTCGGGACTTTTTGCAAACAATGAGCGCTTTATCGGCAAGCTTGGCCTTGCCGGGAGCAAGGCAACTGCTTGCGGAGGCGGTCGCGCCCGAGGGCTGGCGCACTTTCGAAGTGACCACGCGCATCGAAGTCCTGAAGCCTTCCGGACCGACCCGGATCTGGGCGCCAGGAGCACTCACCACGAAGACACCCTTCCAGAAAACGCTGTCGAATCAGTTCCAGGCCCCGGGTGGATCGGTTCAGAAGGTCCAACAGAAAGCCGACGGTCTTGAGATCATCTTCGCCAACTTTCCCGAGGGCGTCAGTCCGGTCTTGACCGTAATCAGTCGCGTCGCAACGAAAGATTACACCGTGGACTTGTCCCATCGCCAGGGAGGGACCAAGGCCAGTCGCGCCGAGTTGAGCTACTTCACGCGCTCCACAAATCTCCTGCCCACCGACGGAATCGTTGCGCAGACAGCGCTGGAGATTACCAAGGGGGCGACCGCCGACGTGGATAAGGCACGGGCGATCTACGAGTGGATCGTCGAGAATACGGCCCGGAATCCGAAGACTCGTGGCTGCGGCGTGGGTGATATCCGCTTCATGCTCGAGACCAAGGATTTGACGGGTAAATGCGCGGATCTGAACGCGCTCTACGTGGGCCTGGCCCGTGCCGCGGGCCTGCCGGCGCGCGATGTCTATGGCATCCGCGTGGCGAAATCAGAACTTGGATACAAGAGCCTCGGCGCGTCCTCAGAGAAAATCACGAAGGCACAACATTGCCGCGCCGAGGTGTATTTGAGCGATCACGGCTGGGTTCCCGTCGATCCGGCCGACGTGCGGAAGGTTGTTCTGGAGGAGCCGCCAGGAAACCGGCCACCGGACGACGAAATGGTTCGGCGCGCGCAGGCGCGGCTGTTCGGGTCCTGGGAGATGAACTGGATGGCGTTCAACTTCGCGCACGATGTGGCACTGCCCGGATCCAGCGGAAAGCCCCTCGGCTTTCTTATGTACCCACAGGCGGAAACCGCCAATGGTCGGCTCGACAGTCTTGACGCCGACAGTTTTAAATACGAAATCACCTCCAAGGAGATCACGCCGAGCAAAGCTTAAGGCCAGACCGATGCCCAGGTGTGTAAGTTGACATCCCACAGCGAGTGCGTTAAGAAGGCCGTTGCCGCGGGTTGTGCCGGTCGGAGCCCTCGACACCCCGCGGAATTGATACCGGAATCTTGCGTACCCGCCCGTACCGAACTTCAGAATTCGCAGGAAAGGATTGATCATCGTCACGAATCTGGTGGTGCCTAAGACCGGCGGAATGAACACGACCAAGGTGAATGTCGTCCGCTGGCTCAAGCAGGAGGGCGACGCGCTCCGGCAGGGCGAACCGGTGGTCGAGCTGGAAACCGAAAAGGTGAGCTACGAACTGGACGCGCCGGTCGACGGAGTTCTGCTGAAAATTGCGGCGCGCGAGCCGACGGAAGTGGAAGTGGGAGGATTGCTCGGCTATATCGGTGAGCCAGGCGATCAGACGCCTGAGTCCTGAAGTCGAGTTCAGAAACGGAGGAACCAGCGATGCGAGCAGCAAGCCAGCTCCCCCGGGAGCGCCTCACCTGGATGTACACGCAGATGCTGCGCATCCGCGAGTTTGAGGAGCGCGTGAAGCGCACCTTCGTCGAGCACCCGGGAGTGATTCGAGGACACGCACATCTGGGCGACGGCGCAGAGGCCAGTATCGTCGGCGCGCTCGCCACACGCGGGGAAAGCGATCCTGTGATGCCGAGCTACCGCTGCCACGGCTACCCGCTGGTGCTGGGAACACCCGCGCGGGCGCTGATGGCGGAGATTTATCAGCGGCGCGACGGCGTGTGCCAAGGCTTTGGCGGCTCGATGCACCTCGCCGATCCAGCGCACCACTTCCCCACTGCGTCGGGAATCATCGGCCAGGGAATTGCCCATGCGGCCGGCGTCGCCTACGCCGCACAAGTGAAGAAGACCGGCCAGGTCGTCTATTCATTTTTCGGTGACGGATCCTCGAAGCAGGGCGCTTTTCACGAAACGCTGAACCTGGCAGCTGTCTGGAAGCTCCCGGTGGTCTTCATCCTGGAAAACAACATGTATCAAGCCTATACCCATTACAAACTCGAAGACGCCAACGGCATCGCCGGTGATCCGCTTTCGCAAAAGGCCCAGGCGTACAGCATTCCCGGCACGACCGTGGACGGTACCGATGTGCTCCAGGTATACGAAGGAGTCGGCCAGGCGGTCGATCGGGCGCGATCGGGCCAGGGACCGTCTCTTATCGAATCCAGGTTTTATCGCTTAAGTCCACACGGCAATGCCATCACCGTGCCGCCTGTGCCGACGCAGTTTCAGGAGCACGAGGCCATCGAAGTGTACGGCAACAAAGCGGAGTTTGAAGCGGCGAAGAAGAATGACCCGATTCTGAAGTTTCGCGCCCAGCTGACCGGCAATGGCACGCTCAGCGAGGCCGATGCCAAGAAAATCGAGGAGGGAGTGCGTGCGGAAATGGACGAGGTCGTGAAGTTCGCGCTCGCCAGCCCGCTGCCTACGCCGGAAGACGCGATCAAATACGTCCATGCATAGCCGAATGAAAAAAGGGAGGCCTTCATGCCGCGCGATATGATGTTTGCCGAGGCCATTGCCGTCGCCATCACGGAGGAGATGCAGCGGGACCCCAACGTGGTGTTCTACGGCCAAAACATGGCCATGACCGATCGCGATCCGTTTGTGCGCAAGTTCGGCAGGGACCGCGTGCGCATTACTCCCATTTCGGAAACCGCCGAACTGGGCATCGCTGTCGGCGCGGCGATGAGCGGCTTGCGGCCCATTGTGGAGCTGTACATGGCGGAGTTTATGCTGGTCGCCTTCGATCAGGTGATCAACGAGGCGCCACGACTGCGCTACATGTCCGGTGGGCAAGTGAAAGTGCCGTGCGTCTTCAAAGCGGGTTTCGGATTCGCGGCGGGCTGGGCCGGCCAGCATTCCAACTGTACCTACCATGCCATGATGGGAATTCCCGGGCTCAAGATTGCACTTCCCTCGACGTCAGCCGACGCGATGGGCCTGATGCGCGCGGCCATTCGAGACGACAATCCCGTGGTCTATCTGCACCACTACATGCTGACCATCGACAAGAGCCCCGTGCCGGATGGCGAGCATATCGTTCCCTTCGGTGTCGCAGACATTAAGCGAGCCGGGAGCGATGTGACCATCGTGGCAACCGCCTGGATGGTGAAAAAGTCCCTCGCCGCTGCGGAAACGCTGGCGAAGGAAGGCATCAGCGCGGAAGTCATCGATCCACGAACGCTCGCGCCGCTCGATGTCAAAACGATCGTCGACTCGATAAAAAAGACGGGGCGGCTCGTGCTCGTCGATCAGGCCCCACGCCACGCATCGGCGTCGATCGTGATCGCCGGAGAAATCGCAGAGCAGGGATTTAAATACCTCAAGGTCCCGGTCAAGATGGTAACGGCACTGGATACGTCGGTACCGTACAGTGAGACGCTGGAAAGCTATGTCCTGCCCAGTGAGCAGAAGATTGTTGACGCCGTGAAGGCCGTGCTGATGATGCAGGCGGCCGCCGTGTAGCTCGCTACCGCCTTCGCTTCCGCCCCTTGGCCTTCTTGGATGCTCGCGAGCTTTTGTGCCCTGTTTTTCTCCTAGATCTTCCCGCCGCAGAGGCTTTGCCAGGTTGTCGGTGCGCTCCTTCGGCTGGGAACTGTGCCATCGTCGATCGAAAGGCCTTCTCGACCGTCTCGCTGAGAGGCTTTTTTCTCCATTCGGCATTTAATACTTCGATTCCCCACGGACCGTCGTAGCCCGCCTTTAGCATCGCGCTGACGAATCCCCGGACATCGAATTCACCGTCGCCGCAAAACAGGCGGTGATTGATGGTGTCTTCGTGCAAACTCCAAGGGCACTCGTGCGTCCCGTCATTGATTTCGATCGAAACAACGTATTGTTTCGGGGTGCGCGCAATCTTCTCAAATGGGATCTTCAGCTTGGCGATATGCCACAGATCGAAGCAGATTCCGCCGTTTTTTGCTCCGGCGCCGCTCACTAGCTCGACGGCCTTCTCGACCGAATCGATCGTCGAAAATGGCATCATTTCATAGCAGATGCGCGTGCCGTGATTCCCGGCATCCTTGCACAGGGCCGCGAAAGCCTCCGTCAGGCGGGGCATCGGGCAGTCGCTGCGTACAAACTCGCCCACCTTCAAGTGTCGCGCGCCAAGAACCTCGGCCGCTTCCAGCAGCATCCTCTTTGCGACGTCGGACCGTTTCTTTCTTTCACCATCCAAAAACCAATCGGTCAAAAACTCCAGCTCGACGTGTTTGATTCCGTTCCCGTCCAGAATGTTCTTGATCTCTTTGAGGCTGTATTTCTCAAGGGCGTGTGCAAGGTCGGCGTGCCAGATGCCGAAGCCCTTGAAGCCGGCGCGTGATGCGGCGGCGACACGCTCAGCCAAATCGACCGGGCTGAACTCATGGTCGGTGTGCGGCTCGGCTCCGGCCGCGAGCGTCCAGTAGGAGCCCAACAGCTCGATTTTCTTGGCCATCTTGGAATCCTTTTCTGTGTCGGTCGAAGAAAGCGGCATGCTATGCCCTGCCCGGCTATCAGTCAATGAGCACGACCCGGATGGCCCGAAACGATCCGGGGGGACGCCCCCCGCTCGGTTAGGGTAGGGTGGTTTGGATCGTGCCATGCTATTGTCTTCGTTCACGCGAGCCGACCATGCTGCTTCAGGGACAAGTGGCCATCGTAACGGGAGGGGGCCGCGGCATCGGCCGGGCCATCGCCCGCAGATTTGCCTTGGAGGGCTCGGCGGTCGTCGTCACCGCGCGCACGGAAGCAGAGATCGAGCAGGTGGTGGCAGAGATTGAAAGGGCCGGCGGCCGTGCTTCGGCCGTGACGGCGGATCTTGCGTGCGAGGCCGACAGCGAGAAGATCCTGCGAGCCGCACGCAAAGCGTTCGGCGCCATCCATATTCTGGTTAACAACGCGGCCACCTATGGGCCCGTGCAGCCGATCGAAAAGTGGTCGGCACAAGAATGGGACCAGGTGATGGCGGTCAACCTGCGCGCGCCGATGCTGCTCTCGCGGCTGGCCCTTCCGGAAATGTACGAGCGCAAGGCCGGATCGATCCTGAACATCTCGACGGTCGGTGCCAAGGCCGCTTTCGGCTTGAGCGCTGCCTACACAGCATCGAAAGCCGGGCTGATCGGGCTCACGCGCGTACTGGCGGCAGAGGGCGGGCGCAAAGGCGTGCGCGTCAACGCTCTTTGCCCTGGCCCGGTGACGGAAACACGCATGTCACAGGATCTCACGCGCGAATTTTCAGCCTATTTCCAATCCGGAGCAGACGAAACACTGAAACGAATGATCGAGGGAATTCTGCAAGGAAGACCGCAGACGGCCGAGGAGGTTGCTTCGGCCGCCCTCTTTCTGGTGTCCGATCAGGCCGGCGCGATTACCGGGCAGACTCTGAATGTGGATGGCGGAATGGTCTTTTACTGAATTCTTCCAGCGTGCTGTAGCTGCGCCGCGTAAGGCTGAGTACGGCGCGGGCACCCATTTCGGCCCAGGTAAGGCCGTTCTCCCAAACGGTTCCGATCAGATAGCAGACGCTCACAATGACAAACAAGGTTATAAACAGCGCGCCAAAGAGCAGTTCGGCGGCGATCAGTTCGCGTACGAAATACAGCTGCACCACGAGCAGGATCGTAACGGCCCAAATGATGCGCTTGCGCGTTTGGGGACGAATCGATCTGACAAATGCAACCAGCTTTGACAGAACCCTAGACATCGGTCGATCTGGCCTCCGCGCTGTTTCGATGCACGGGCGTTGCCAAAGGAACCGGGGGCTAAGTCTTTAGGCTGGATCGAGTTGTCTTGCTTTGCGAGGCCGCGAAGGAAAACAGTTTCCGTTGTGAGAGCAAGGCGGCGCCCGGCGGGAATCCGGCGCGCTTTCGATCTTCTTTCGGCGAAGAAAGTTCTAGGTTCTAGCGTCCTTCAAATGGATAGCGTTCCTGCAGCAGGACGGCCTCGGCGATCCGCCGCCGCAGTGCCACCGTGTCGACCGGCGCGTGTTTGGCGAAGCGTCGCAGCGCTGCGAGATGCGTTAGCAGCATGTCGCCTTCCGATATCGCCGCGAGTGCCGTGCGCGCCTCCTTCTCCAGGCGATCCATCGCGTCATAGCTGTACGCGCGCGTGGCCTCGGCCATCAGACTTGCGGCCGGCCCGCGGCCGGCGGCTTTCTGAGCGCGCCGCAAGGAGGATTCCATGGCGTAGATCTCGATCACGATGTTCGCAAGACAGGAGACAATCTCCTGGTGATCGGCGAGCTTTTCTCGAAACTTCTCAACCGCTGCGCCAGCGGCGAGCAAGAAGACTTTCTTCGCCTGGATCAGGGAACGCTCCTCTTCGGCGAAATCCCCCCCGCTCACCTCTTCCCCTTGCGGCCCGGCCAGCAGGTCGTCGGCAAGCTTCTTCGCCGCGGCAATCAACGGCAGCACACCCGCCATGGTTCGTTTCATCAGCATCTGGATGATGACCATGCGGTTGATCTCGTTCGTGCCTTCGAAGATGCGGTTGATACGGCTGTCGCGGTAAGCGCGCGCCATCGGATAGTCTTCGTGAAATCCGTAACCACCAAAGATCTGCAAGCCCTCGTCGACGCAGTAGTCGAGTGTTTCGCTGCCCGCAACTTTGCTGATGGAGCTTTCGATCGCGTATTCCTCGAGCGCCTGCATCGCCTGCGTGACTTTGTCGACAGCAGACGTCGACACAGCCCCTTCGATGGTTCCCGCCGTCCGATAGATCATCGACTCCAGCGCATAGATGCGGATCGCCATTTCGCCCAGTTTTGCCTGAATCAACCCGAAGCTGGCAATCGGTCTCCCGAAGGCCACCCGCTCCTTCGCGTACTTCGATGCCTCCTCCAGCGCTTTTTTCGAACCACCCAGGCAGGAAACGCCCAGCGTATGCCTCCCGGCGTTCAAGGTATTAAATGCGACAATATGCCCCCGCCCGATTTCGTGGAGCAGGTTCTGACTGGGCACGCGCGCGTTCTCAAGAAAAAGCGGCACCGTCGAGCTGCCGCGAATGCCCATCTTGTTCTCCTCGGCGCCGACGCTAAAGCCTGGCGTACCCCGCTCGACAATGAACGCCGAAAATTTTTCGCCGTCCACCTTCGCGAAAACAATGTAGACGTCGGCAAAGCCGCCATTTGTGATCCACATCTTCTGCCCGTTCAGAATCCAATGCTTTCCGTCCGACGACAGCTCGGCCCGCGTCCGTGTGGCGAGCGCGTCGGAACCCGCCTGCGGCTCCGATAGGCAGTAGGCGCTCAGCCACTCGCCCGTGGCGATCTTCGGCAGGTACTTCTGCTTTTGCTCCTCCGTTCCGAAATAGACGATCGGAATCGTGCCGATGCCGGTGGTCCCGCCGAAGGCCACCGCAAACGACGCGTACACACTGATTTTTTCGCTCAGGATCGTTGTGGCAACTTTATCCAGCTCCGATCCCCCGTACGCTTCGGGGATCCCGGCACCCAGCAGCCCGATCTCTCCGGCCCTTTTCAGCAGCTGCGGCATCACACCCTCTTTGTGCTTTTCAAGGTCGGGAACGAGCGGAATGACTTCCTTGGCAACAAACTCAGCCGCTGTCTGTCCGATCAGGCGCTGGTCGTCGGAGATGTCGCCAGGTGTAAAAACATCCGCCGGGCCGGTGGTCACAACAAGAAACGCCCCACCTCGACTGAGTGAGGGAGAAACGGTCGTCGCCATGGTGTTCCTTTCCGGATGGGTCCGCGTCCGCGTGGTCACGCAGCCCGCTCGAAAATACCCGCGGCTCCCATGCCTCCGCCAATGCACATCGTGACCATTCCGTACCGCGAGCGGCGCCGCTCCATTTCCCGCAGGAGCGAGGCCGTCAGTTTCGCCCCGGTGCAGCCAAGCGGGTGCCCCAGCGCAATCGCGCCTCCATTCACGTTCACCCGCGACGGGTCAAGTCCAGCCAGCTTGATCACCGAAAGAGCCTGCACTGCGAAAGCCTCGTTCAGCTCGATCACTTCGATCTGGTCCAGCTTGAGCCCCGCAATTTTCAGAGCCTTGGGTATGGCATAAACCGGCCCGATGCCCATCTCCTCGGGCGGGCATCCCGCCGTCGCGAACGAGACAAAACGCGCCATCGGCTTCAGCCCGAGCCTCTGCGCGCGCTCCGCACTCATCAGAACGGCCGCCGCGGCAGCATCACTCATCTGCGAGCTATTTCCCGCCGTGACCACACCGCGCGCATGAAACACGGGCTTCAGTCTCCCGAGCGCCTCAATCGAAGTGTCGGCACGGGGTCCCTCATCGGTGTCGAAAGTAACCGTATGCGTTTTCTTCTTGGCCGCGACCGACGACCCGTTCGCTCCGCTTTCAACATAGGTATAGCTCACTTCGACCGGCACAATCTCGTCCTTGAACCTCCCGGCTTGGATGGCGGCGAGCGCCTTCTGATGGCTCGCGAGCGAGAATTCGTCGGCCTGCTCCCGGGTGAGCCCATATTTGCGCGCCAGGTTTTCCGCGGTGAGGCCCATGTTGAGATAGGTATCCGGGTAATGGTCCATCAGCCAAGGATTGGGTGAGACCTTGTGTCCGCCCATCGGCACCATGCTCATCGATTCGGCGCCACCAGCGACAACCACTTCGCTTTGCCCAGAAAGGATCTGCTGCGCCGCAATCGCGATGGCTTGCAAACCTGACGAGCAGAAGCGATTGATGGTCATCGCCGAAACATTTGCTGGCAGTCCGGCGCGCAACGAGGCGATCCGCGCCAAATTCATTCCCTGCTCTGCCTCGGGAGTCGCACACCCGAGGATCACATCTTCGATCTCAGCCGGATCGAGGCCCTTGGCCCGAGCGATGGCCTCCTGCACCGCTCTCGCCGCGAGATCGTCAGGCCGGCTCGCCCGCAACACCCCTCGGGGCGCTTTGCCCACCGCTGTGCGCACCGAGCTTACGATCAGAGCTTCTCGCATGGCTCACCTCGGTTAAGTCGGACCCGCGTCGACTGCTCCATTGGATGCCAGCGGGGGAAAAAAAGCAACCGGTGGGCCGGTGATTTCACCGAAAAACCTGAAGGAATCCTATTGGTGGTGAAACTTGATCGTCACCGTCATTTGCACCGGCACGGGTTCGCCATTCAGTTTGGACGGCTCGTACTTCCATTGGCGCAGCGCGTCGAGAGCGGCCTGACGTAACATCGCATTGCCGGAGACAACTTTCATGCCGGTGACCTTACCGGTTTTGTCGATCGTCGTGTCGATGACGACGTCGCCTTCTATCCCGGTCTCACGCGCGACGGCGGGATAGACAGGGAGAACGGAAGACACCAAGCGCGGAGGCTTGATTTCGCCACCCACGTGAATGCGAACGGGAGCCTCTGGCTCGACCGAAGGAGGTGGGACCTCCGCAGAGGGCCCGATGGCGGAGAGCCCCGCATCACTGTTTTCCGAATCCACAGCGGGCGCTCCATCGGCAGGCCCTGAATCTGCTGAATAGGCACGCGAAGTCGGGTGCGCGTTGAGCGCGACGAACATGTCCGGCACCTTCGAAGACGGGGTCATGGTGGCCGGAGCGCCGGACGCGGTAGCGGCGGGCGTTTCCGATACGAATTTGCTCGGTCTCGACGGCGCCGGTGCTGTGGCGCTCGCCCTCGGGGAAGGCCCGCTTGCACCCGTCGGGCCGCTGGTCGGCGGTATCGTCGCTGGATTGGCAGGCGTTGAGGACGGCTGTGGAGCGAGATTCGTCTGTGGCGGGATGGCCGTGACGGGAAGTTCGGCCGGTGCCGGAATCGTTGCGGCCGGTTTCGCATCAGGTTTTGCTACGAACGGAAGCCATTGGAAATAATACGCAGCTCCTGCCACCACAACGAGCGCGACAGCACCCAGGGCGATCGCCGCCTTGTGCTTGCCTTTGCCCGGGGTGCGCTCGGACGCGCCCAGAGTGGTTGCGAAATGTCCGATCGGCGCAGAGTGCTGCGCCCGTGGCGCGCTGTCCAGGAGCGCGGCGTCGGCCACTTCGCCGGGCACTCCCGCGCCCGCAAAGGACACGGCGGGCGCCGCTTCATCGTCTCCCTGCAATTCGCCCAGAGAAACGGACGCCACAGGAGAGGAAGGCGCAGTCGGAAGAGAATCGACGACCGGACTCACAACCGTTTC
>Ga0187783_10001950_pt1 | contig 15323 bp, 9 predicted proteins | sample 1015_SJ02_MP02_2_FD_132471 | JGI IMG/M metagenome (GOLD analysis project Ga0187783, IMG submission 132471) | Tropical peat soil microbial communities from peatlands in Department of Meta, Colombia - 1015_SJ02_MP02_20_MG | ecosystem: Environmental > Terrestrial > Soil > Wetlands > Peat | place... | reverse complement strand
GGGCACGGTGGTGGCCGTGGCCCTGCTGTGGTTCTTGTACGGCGCCTTCCAGAACGGCCAGTACGCCACCCTGAGCGCGGCCATCCCCGACCACGTGCCGGTCCGGCAGCGGGCCACGGTGTCCGGCTGGGTCGGCATGCCGATCGCGCTCGGCCTGGTCCTGGGCACGGTCCTGTGCGTGGAGGTCCTCAACCAGGACCTGTTCACCAGCTATATCGCGCTGGCGGTGCTGATGGTGCTGCTGGCGCTGCCGTTCATATTCTTCACCCCGGACTATCCGCTCCCGCCGGAGCACCGGGAGCCGTTCTCCTGGCGCAAGGTGGCCTCCTCCTACTGGATCAGCCCGCGCGAATACCCCGATTTCGGCTGGGCCTGGCTGACCCGGTTCCTGGCCACCCTCTCGATCGCGATGGGCACCTTGTACCTGCTCTACTTCCTGCGCGACGCGGTGCACTATTCGCGGCTGTTCCCCGGGCAGACCGCGGCGGACGGCCTGCTCATCCTGATCCTGATCTACACCGGTGGCGTGGTGCTTGCCTCGGTCGTCGGCGGCGTCATTTCCGACCGCCGCGGGCGCCGCAAGCTGATGGTCACCGTGTCCGGCCTGCTGATGGCGGCGGCCGCGCTCCTGCTGGCGTTTGTGGAGACCTGGCCGGCCGCGATGGTCGCGGCCGTGCTCTACGGGATCGGTTTCGGCGCCTACATCGCGGTCGACCAGGCGCTGATCACTCAGGTCCTGCCGAAGGCGCGCGACCGGGCCAAGGACCTCGGCATCATCAACATCGCCATCGTCACCCCGTACGCCATCGGCCCGGCCATCGCCGCCCCGCTCGTCTCGCTGGCCGGCTACCCGACGCTGTTCGGGGCAACCGCGGCGGTTGGCATCGCGGCCGCGATCGGAGTCTGGCGGATCAAGAGCGTCCGCTAGAAAGGCCGGGGCCAGAGAACTCGTATGGTCCTGATCCAACCTCGAAGATGGCCTCCAGAGTCCCGCGTGCACCCGGGTAGCTGGCAATGGCCATCGGCCCGCGGCCGAGGTTGTCGCGAACCTCAGACGGCTCATCGCTGGGTATCCGAACGCTGGCCGTCACGTTGGGCGGCAGCTCGAGCCGGAGCGTAAACCTGCTCGCAGAGCGCTGCCAGCTGCTGCTGACCGATCCGCGCACCGACCGGTAGGTGCCGCGCGCCCAGTCGAGCCCGCCGCCCGGATGCGGACGCATGAGGAGCTTGCTGAACCCTGTCGACCCCGGTTGCACGTCAATTCCCAGCACGAACCGGTACAGCCACTCTCCGACCGAGCCGAGCGCGTAATGGTTGAGGGAATTCATCCAGGCAGACTGGAAGCCCCGCTCCTTGGTCCACCCGTCCCAGCGCTCCCAGATCGTCGTGGCGCCCGCCTGGACCATGTATCGCCACGAGGGCCGGGAGTGCTGCTCAAGCAGCCGGTAGGCGACGCTAGCGTGGCCGGTGGAGGACAGCACCGGGAGGATGTAGCCGACGCCGACGAAGCCAGTGGCCAGGTGCCAGTCCTCCCGGCGGATCGCCGCGACGAGGTGGTCGGCGGCGGAATCGCGCAGCTCGTCCTGGATGAGGTTCATGTGCAGGCCGAGCACGTAAGCGGTCTGGGTGTCGGAGGCTATCTGGCCATCGGCGGCCACGAAGGCGTCGTTGAACGCGGAGCGGATGTTGGACCACAGCGCCCGGTAGCTTGCGGCATCATCCGGCCGGCCGATGGCCTCGGCGATGTCGGCCATCAGCGCGGCGTCGTACGCCCAGTAGGCCGTTGCTAGCAGTTCGGCGGGCGTCTTGTCATCGGCGGGCGCGAGCCAGTCGTTATAGCCGTTCCCCAGATCGCGGGTCCGCAGATACCCGGGGTTGCCGCGCTCGAGGAAATCCATCCAGGCGGTCATGGCGGCGTAATGCCGGTCCAGGATCCCGGTGTCCCCGTACATCGTGCACAGCGTCCACGGGATGATCACGCCAGCGTCCGCCCAGCCCGGAGCGCCGGCCCAGCCGATATTCAGCCGTGGCGCGATGTCGGAGTACGCTCCGGATTCGAACTGAGCGTCGGCCACATCGTCCAGCCACTTGTGGAAGAAGGCCGCGACATCGCGGTTGTAGCAGGCCGTGCGCGCGAAGATCTGCGCATCGCCGAGCCAGCCAAGCCGCTCGTCGCGTTGCGGGCAGTCCGTGGGAACGCTGGTGAAATTCCCGCGCTGCCCCCAGTCGATGTTGCGGAAGAGCTGGTTCAGCCAGGGCTGCGAGGACTCGAACTCGCCGGTGGCCGCGATGTCGGAGTGCACGACCCGGGCTACGATGTTGGCCTCGCCGATGTCGCCGGGGTAGCCGGAGATCTCGGCGTACCGGAACCCGTGCAGCGTGAAGCGCGGCTCGAGCGTCTCGGGTCCGCCGCTGGTGGTGAACTCGTCGGCCTGCCTGGCGGTGCGAAGGTTCTCCGTGTAGAGGCCGTGGTTCGCCGCTAGCGCCTCGGCGTGCCTGATACGGACCAGGGCGCCCGGGGGCCCGTCGACCCCGATCCTCAGCCAGCCGGTCATATTCTGCCCGAAATCGACGATGTGCCGCCCGTCGTCGCCAGTGGTGATGCTGCGCGGCATGATGTCCTCGATCACCCGGATCGGCGGTCCCGGATCGGCGACGAGGGGCCGTCCGTCGCGTTCCCGGCATCGCACCCGAAGCCAGCCGGAGGCGTCGAAGCCGGGCGCATCCCAGCCACGAGGCTCGAGCGCGAGATTGTGCCGCTCTCCCATCAGCAGGTCGGCGTGCCTGATGCCGGCGAACCTGGCCTGCCACTGATCGTCGGTGACGACGTGCTGCTTGCTGCCGTCGGCGAGGTCGATCACCAGCTGGGCCAGGAGTTCGGGAGCATCACCGTAATGCGCGCCCGCCCGCTTCGCGTCGAACCCGAAGAAGCCGCAGTACCACCCGTCGGCGAGGATCGCGCCCAGGACGTTGTCACCCTGGTTCAGCAACCCCGTCACATCGTAGGTCTGGTACAGGATCCGGCGCGCGTAGTCAGTCCAGCCGGGCGCGAGTACGGCGTCGCCGACCCGGCGGCCGTTCAGCCGCGCCTCATACAGGCCGAGGGCAGTCACGTACAGCCGGGCCGAGGCGACGGGCTGGTCCAGCCGGAAGGTGCGGCGCAGGTAGGGCGCCGGGGTCAGCGCTTTGGCCACCGGGTCCGACGGGCCGGTCTCGGTCGGCGGCCTGAAGTTTTCCCTGATCCGGCCCAGGCCGATCCAGTCCGCGTGCCAGCCGTCGGCCTGGTCCAGCTCAACCTCGAACCAGGCCGGTTCGCTCCAGTCGGAGGGCGCCTGGCTCTCGTCCCAGACCCTGACCCGCCAGTAATAGCGGGCGCCGCGCGTCAAGGGGCGCCCGGCGTAGGCGATGTCAGCCGAGGCCGCCGAGGTCACCTGTCCGCTGTCCCAGGAGATGTCCTCACCGCCGTTCGGCTGCCGTCCGCTCGTGACCACGATCTGGTAGCCCCGCTGGCTGCGGTCGCGGCCCGCGCCCTCCAGCAGCCAGCTCAACCGCACCCGGGCCGCGGCGACGCCGAGCGGGTTCACCCGGTGTGCGCAGCGCAGTCCGGTCGGCCTCAGCGGATGCGTGGTCACAGTTTCAGGGCTCCTTCTGTCAGTCCGGAGACGAAGTAACGCATGGTGAAGCCGACGAGGATGAACATCGGCACGGTGGCGATCACGTAGGCGGCGAACACGGCGCCGCCGCTGCTGACGTTCAAGCCGAAGCTGCTGACGAACTGCTCCACGCCCGCGGAAATAGTGGTCTTGGCGGGATCCTGGATGACGATCGTCACCCACAGGTAGTCACCCCAGACGTTGATCGTGACCAGGATGGCGCCGGTCAGCAACACCGGTTTGGTCAGCGGGGTGATGATCTTGAGCAGCACCTGCCACTCCGAGCAGCCGTCGACGCGCCCGCTTTCCAGGAGCTCACGCGGGATCTGTTCGAAGAACCCGCGGAAGATCAGGACGAGCAGCGGCTGGGCGCTGGCCGCGTACGGGAGTATCAGCGCCCACCAGGTATTGAACAGGTGCAGTTTCTCGATCGTGAGGAACAGCGGGATCAGGGTGAGGGTCCACGGGATGAGCAGCAGGCTGATGTAGGCCAGGAACAGCAGGCCCTTGCCGCGGAACTTGATCTGGGCGAAGGCATGTGCGCCCAGGGCCGCGGCCGTCACTCCGATGACGATCGACCCGGCAGCCACGATCACCGTATTCAGCAGCGGCTGGGATACGCCAGACCATGCTTTCGCATAGTTTTCGTAGTCGAACTGCGTGAACAGGGAGAACACGCCGCTGGTGAAGATGTTCTCACCGGTTCTCAGTGAGTTCGAGATCACGAAGATGATCGGGAAATAGGTCATCACGACGATGACCACTCCGGCCGCGAGGCTGATCCAGCGGTAGCGCCGGAGCTGCAGCGCGGCGTGGCCCGCCCGCCGCACGGCCGGAGCCGGGCGGCGGGCGGGCGTAGATTCGGCGGGGACCGATGCTGTCCGTTGCGTCACGGGCGGCTCAGTACTGGCTGAGGTTGACGTTGTTCTGGGTCGCCCAGGCCTGGGCCGCGCTGGTCAGCAGGGACTGCCACTGGGCGGCGAAGGACGAATAGGACGTCGAGCCGTCGACGTAGTCCTGGACGAGCCGCAGGCCCGAGTTGGTCGCCGCGGTCGAGAGCACGTCATCGAGGATGACGTCGACCACGGTGGTCACCTTGCCGGTCGGGACCAGGCTCTCCAGGCCGGGCAGGTTCAGGGTCGGTGCCGTGGGCTCGGTCGGGATGTCGGCACCTGACTGGTTGATGCTGATCCAGCTGCCCAGGTGCGCCGGGGTGAACAGCCAGGCGAGGAAGTTCATCACCGTGGTGGTCTTCTGCGCGGTCATCGAGCTGTCCGCCTGGTGCGAGGTCACCCCCCACTGGCCGTTTCCGTTCGGTCCGCCGATGAGGCCGACCGTGGAGGTGCCCAGGGCGAGAGGTGAGGTCGCGGTGGTGATCGGCGGCTCGGGGAACACGCCGTACTTGCCCGAGAAGCCGGCCGAGTTCAGCTGCGGGATGTACCAGCTGCCACCCCACAGGACTCCTACCTTGCCCTGGATGAGCAGGGACTCGGTGCTCAGCGGCGGTGTCGTGGCGGTGGGCGATGAGCAGGCATCGTAGCTGCTCTCCCCCGTGGCTGAATAGCTGACGAGCTGGCCGAGGAGCTTCCACACCTCCGCGTAACGGGGGTTGCTCATGCTGATGATGCCCTTCTTGATGCCGATGGCCACGTCGAGGCCGTTGGTCACCTGGGCATGGTTGACGTCGAACTGGCTGACCTGGCCGGCCAGCAGGGAGGAGGTGGCCAGCCGTTCGAACCACGACGGGTTGCACAGGCCGCCGTCGGCGAACATGATCGGCGTGATCCCCGCCGCCTTGAGCGTCCCCAGGTCGGTCACGAACTCGGCCCACGTCTGCGGCGCCGACGTGATCCCGGCCTTGGCGAAGGCGGCCTTGCTGTAGAACATGCCGGTCTCGACGTTCGACCCGAGGATGATGTCGATGTCGCCGTTGGGCGAGGTCATGTACGGGATCGTCGACGCGGAGAACAGCGAGAGCCAGCTGGAATTGCCCGCGACGTAGGGATTGGGCTTCTCGAGGTAGGGCTTGATGTTCTGCAGCAACCCGCTGGGCAGGGCGCCCGAGGTCACCGGGCCGTACTGCTCCCAGACCAAGTCGGGCGCGCTGGCGCCCGAGGCCTGGCTTTCCAGGGTCGCGTTCGCCTGGGTGATGCTCGCGGTGTTGTTCGGCAGCCACTGGACCGTGACGTTCGCATGGGCGGCCTGGTACTGATCCGTGAGCTGCTTGAGGCCGGCGTTGTCCGCCGCGCTGATCGGACCGGTGTTGGGCGGGAGCTCCGCCTTGATGACGACCGAGGCGCTGCTGCTGCTCGCTGACGGGCTGGAGGAACATCCGGCGGCCAGGGCGCCGACCAGCAGTAGTCCGGCGGCGGCCGACAGGGACTTTCTGATGGGAATTCTGCGCACTGTTCCCACCTCCTTGTGAGAGTTAGCCGATCTCACTCGACATTTGGTCATCCGGTCCGAGGCCGGAGAGCCCGCATGGCCGTGAGGGTGAAGATGAGCATGACGACGAAGAGCAAGCTGCCGATGGCCATTCCGTAGCCGTACTGGTCGGACTGGAAGGCCGACTGGTACATGTCGAGGCCGGGGACGAGCGTCGCGGTTCCTGGCCCGCCGTTGGTCAGCAGCAGGATCGGGATGAAGTTCTGGACCGCGTAGATGCCGGACAGGATGACGACGATCCGGAACTGCGGCAGCAGCAGCGGGATGTCAATGGTGAAGACGCGGCGGACGGCGCTGACCCCATCGATCCGGCTTGCGTCCAGGACGTCCTTCGGCAGGTTCTGCAGCCCGCCGAGGAAGATCAGGAAACCAAGGTTGGAGATCCAGGGAAACCCGATCAGCAAGATTCCGATGAGCGCTAGGTGCGGGTCGCTGAACCAGGTGGGCTGGGGCAGCCCGACCGCGGCGAGGATCCGGTCGACCAGCCCGGATCCGGGCTGGAGCAGGTAGGCCCAGACCTCGATCAGGACCAGCGGAGGCAGCACGATCGGCAGCACGAGGAGGTACTTGGCGATCGAGGCCAGCCTCCGGGGCATGTGCGTGACCACCTCAGCCGCCGTGAACTGGGAGACGAGCGTGATGAGGATGCTCCCGCCTACGAGAATGGCGAGGTTGCGTATCTCCGGCTCGAAGGTCGGCGACTTGACGTACTGCGTGAACTGCGAGACCCCGGCGTAGACCGGCGCGGAGAAGCCGTTCCACTGGTAGAAGCCGCCGATCAGGCTGCGAACCGCCGGGTAGTAGCTGAAGATGCCGATCAGAAGCAGGCTCGGCACCAGGAACATGGCCAGCGCCGGCCGGTAGCGGAACCAGGACAGAGTCATTCCTAACCTGTGGTTCTGATGGGTGAACGTTGATTACCTTTGCAGGCGATCATTCGCCGTATGGCCTGGCCAGGCTAGGCCACAATGAACGACTACTAGCACAAAATGAACCTTCACGCTTATGCGGAGGTATCGTTCTCTGATGGGCGACGATGACCTCCCGATGGATACGAGCCATGATCCTTTCCACTTCACAGAGGGGGCACTGGCCTACGCCGGCCGCTACCTCCACGACGAGCCGAACCCGGTGCACTCGCACAGCTTCGTGGAGATCGCCTTCGTGATCGCCGGCCGGGCGACGCACCTGTCGCTGGCCGGGCCGCAGCGGCTGAAGGTCGGCGACGTCATCCTGCTGCGCCCGGGGGTCTGGCATGGCTACGACGACTGCGACCGCCTGGACCTGTACAACTGCTGTTTCAGCGGTGAGCTGCTGCGCCGCGAACTCGCGTGGATGCGCCAGGACCTGCTGCTCGGCTACCTGCTCTGGACTGGCCCGTACTCAGCCCGAGGCCGGGGCATGCTGACGACCCGGCTCGACGAGGCCGCCCTCGAGGAGTGCCAGGTTCACCTCGCGGCCTTGGGGGCGCTGCGGCACAAGCCCGTCGCCGAACACCGGGGCGACATCGTCGGCCGGCTGGCCCTGGTGTTCGGCAACCTCGCCCGGGCGGTCGCCGAGACCCACCGGCCTGAGACCGGCCAGACCGGTCCAGCCCACCCGGCCATCGGCCAGGCCATGCGCCTGCTGGAGGACCGCCTCGCCTATCGCTGGACGCTCACAGAACTTGCCGAGCAGCTGCACCTCGCCCCGGGCTATCTGGTCCGCCTGTTCAAGGACGCCACCGGCCTGCCCCCCATGGCCTACCTGGCCCGGCTGCGAGCGGAGCACGCCGCCGCCCTGCTCATGCACTCCGACCAGCCCATCACCTGCATCGGGCGGGCCGTCGGCTGGCCCGACCAGAATTACTTCGCGCGCCGCTTCAAAGCCCACTACGGGCTCAGCGCCAGCACCTATCGGGCCAGGTTCGCAGCCGACGCCGTCCACCTGCCGCTTGCCCACCAGGCTGCGGCGAGGCAGGCGGTCCCTGCTGCCATGAGCGCATAGCCAGCAGATCGGCGTGATGGTCTGCCAAGCTGGGGACGTGGATCGGGCGGAACCGGGGGCGGCGGTGCCGCTGCCAGATCCTGCGCTGGTGGTGCTGGTCGGGCCGTCCGGGTCGGGGAAGTCCGTGTGGGCCGCGGAGCATTACCGCCCGCATGAGGTGGTCTCGTCCGACCGGCTGCGCGCGGTAGTCGGTAGCGGTGAGCATGACCTGGACGCGTCGGCCGACGCCTTCGCCCTGCTTGACCAGATAGTGGCGGCGCGGCTGCGCCGCCGCCTGACCGCGGTGATTGACACGCTGGGCCTTGACGCCGAGCGGCGCCGCGGCTACCTGGGGCTGGCCAAAGCTAGCGGCGTGCCGGCCGTCGCCGTGCTCGTCGACACCGATCCGGCCGTATGCCGCCGCCGTAACCGCGCACGTGATCAGGCGGTGCCCGCGGCCGTCCTTGAGGGCCAGCTGCGGCGGATGCGGGCGGCCGTCGCGGAGATCCGCGGCGAGGGATGGGACTTGGTGGCGGCGGCCGGGTCGGCTCAGCCCGAGGCCTCTCATACCCCAGGCGCCAGGGCGGCGGCCGCCGAGCAGCAGCGGCGGCCGGTCCGCCTGGGCTTCGTCCTTCAGCTGTCACGATTTCCCTGGGACGAGGACCCGGCAGGCCCCGCGCACTGGCTTGCCGCGGTCGCGCGCGCGGCCGCCGAGGCGGGCCTGCAGGGCATCGCGCTGATGGACCACCTGATCCAGATCCCGCAGGTCGGCCGCGCCTGGGAGCCGATTCCGGAGCCGTGGGTGACGCTGGGGATGCTGGCGGGCCTGGAACCAGGTCTTCGCCTCGGGACGCTCGTCACGCCCGTGACGTTCCGGGCACCAGGGATCCTGGCGAAGACCGCCGCCACGCTCGACGCACTGAGCGGCGGACGATCGTTCTGCGGCATTGGCGCCGGCTGGTGGGCGCGCGAGCACGCCGGGTTCGGCCTGCCGTTTCCGTCCGCCCGGGCCAGGTTGGATGAGCTGGAGTCAGCCATCGAGACGCTTCACGCCCTGTGGCAGCCCGGCACCAGCGAGTACCGCAGCGAGCGGGTCTGGCTGCCGGAGACCACCTGCTATCCGCGCCCGTCCGCACCGATCCCGATCATCGTCGGCGGCGGCGGCGAGAAGCGCACCCTGGCCATCGCGGCCAGGCTCGGCGACGGCTGCAACCTTCCCTCTGATATCGGCGCGCTTGACCGTAAGCTCGCCATCTTCCGCCAGCACTGCCTGCAGGCCGGGCGCGACCCGGCGCAGGCCGAGGTGACCGTGCTCGACATCCCGGTAGTCGGCCGCGACCGTGAGCACGCCGCATCGATCGTCGAGAGACTGCGCGGCAGGGCTGGCGCCGCCGCCTTCGCCCGGAGCCACCACGCGGGCACCGCCGACGACCACATCGGCCGCTACCGGCTGCTGGCCGACCGCGGGGTGAAGACGGTGTTCGTCTCCCTCCCCGACCTGACTGGCCCCGAGGACGTGATCCGTCTCGCCCCGGTCACCGCCGCCTTCGCCTGACTCGCGGCAGGCCGGCCCCAACAGGCGCCAATCCCCCTTCACCAGCACGCTTCGACTTCAGAATGGACTGATTCGGGTAATGAAATCGACGTTAGCCGACTGTCTGCTGGACACTGAGGCCCGCAACGAAAGTAACCAAACTGATACATCTAGCTGTGGCATCGGATCGCTGACAAACCTAGGCTCGCATGGAGACCTATAGCGGTCGGCAATGCGCGCCTTCATACCCGGGCGGAAGGATTCATATCATGAGGGGACTTCGGACCCAGATCGCAGCCCTGGCCACGGTGGTTGTCGTGGCCGTGGCGGTCGCTGCCTGCGGAAGCAGCAGCAGTAGCAGTCCGTCATCATCGACCCAGAAAGTCCAGGGCGGAACGGCGACATTGGCCTTTAACGCGGGCACCGGAGCCAATTACATCTTCCCGCTCCTGCCCCCGGCTGACTTCAGTACCTCTAACTCGCAATCTTTCCAGTGGCTAATGTGGCGGCCGCTTTACTGGTATGGCGTGGGAGACAGCCCGAATATCAACCTTAGCCTCAGCCTCGCCAATCTGCCTACATACTCCAACGGCGGCAAGACGGTCACCGTCACGCTAAAGCCTTACAAGTGGTCAGACGGGACCCCGGTCACCGCCCGCGATGTGCAGTTCTGGGAAAACCTGGTCGCCGCCGATCCTGCTAACTACGGCGCGTCCGTCCCCGGCGGCTACCCGTCCAACATCGTGACGACGACGGTGGTGAATTCCACGACGATCCAGTTCACCACGGCCAAGGCGTACAACACCCAGTGGTTCCTTTACAACGAGCTGTCCAACATCACGCCGCTGCCGCAGCAGGCCTGGGATAAGACCAGCGCGGCCGGGGCGGTCGGCAATTACGACCTGACCACGAAGGGCGCGCTCGCGGTCGACAAGTTCCTGAACGGCCAGGCCATGGCGCTTTCCACGTACGCGACCAACCCGCTGTGGCAGACGGTGGACGGGCCGTGGAAGCTGACCTCGTTCGACACGAACGGCGACCTGACCATGGTGCCGAACCCGGACTACAGCGGCCCGGTCAAGCCGACGCTGTCGGAGTTCAAGGAGCAGTCCTTCACCGACACCAACGCCGAGTTCGACGCCCTGGCCAGTGGCTCAGGCCCGGAGGTAGGTTATATCTCCCCCGTCGAGCAGAATGCGCAGCCGCGCCTTGATCATCTCGGGTACACCGAGTCGCACCAATACTCGTTCGCCATCGACTACGACGTCCTGAATTTCAATAATCCGAAGCTCGGGCCGATGTTCAAGCAGCTCTACATCCGGCAGGCGATGCAGGAGCTTATGGACCAGAACGGCATCAACAAGTACTACTTCGACGGCGACGGGTACCCCGACTGCGGGCCGATACCGTCGGAGCCGCCGAACAGCTTCATCGACGCCTACGCCGAGTCCTGCCCGTTTGCCTACAACCCGGCCCGGGCCGCGGCAACCCTGGCCGCGCACGGCTGGAACGTCGTCAAGTACGGCGTCGACACGTGCACGTCGCCGGGCACCGGCCCGAACCAGTGCGGAGCCGGCATCGCGGCCGGGACCAAGCTCGAGTTCCCCTACATCTACATCAGCGGCGGCATCGCGTTCCCGAAGTCGCGGGTGCAGATCGCGACCGACTTCTCGGTGGCCGGCATCAAGCTGGACCTCAAGCCCCTGCCAGGCAACGAGGCCTATGCGACGGCGACACAGTGCACGCCGTCGCAGGCGGCCTGCTCCTGGGGCATCTTCAACACCGGATGGGTCTACACGCCGGACTACTACCCGAGCGGTGAGGACCTGTTCGAGACCGGCGCCGGATCCAACTACGGCAGCTACAGCGATCCCACGGCCGATTCGCTCATCGCGGCGACGAACCTGCTGACCAGCGAGGCGCCGCAGCAGGCGCTGAATGCCTACCAGAACTACCTGGTGCAGCAGATCCCGGTGATCTGGGAAGGCGGCACCTACGGCCTGACCGAGTACAAGACGGACCTGCACGGCGTGACGCCGTTCAACGTGTTCGACGCCATCAACCCGGAGAACTGGTACTACACGAAGTAGGTGCCCTAGGCCAGCCCTCTCCACCCGGTCCCTAGGCCACCGGGTGGAGAGGGAAGTGACAGGCCGTCAGGTGAGGTGAGTAGCCGGGCGCCTGCCGTTCCAGCGGCAGCAGCGTCGGCTCCACCTGCCCGCAGATGTCCTGTGCCCGCGGGCAGCGCGTGCGGAACCGGCAGCCTGACGGCGGGTCGATGGCCGAAGGCAGTTCACCGCGGATCGCGGCTCGCTCCCGGGCGACGCGGGCCGCTCGCGGGTCCGCCACCGGGACGGCCTCAAGCAGGCCGGCCGTATAGGGATGCGCCGGCGCGTCGTACACGCTGGCGGTCGGGCCCGTCTCGACCAGCTTGCCGAGGTACATCACTCCTACCTGGTCAGCGATGTACCGCACGACCGACAGGTCGTGCGACACCATCACCAGGGCGAGGTCGTAGTCGTTCTGCAGCCGCACCATCAGGTTGAGCAGTTGCGAGCGGATGGAGACATCGAGCGCCGAGACCGGCTCGTCCGCGACGATCAGCCGCGGGCCCAGGGCGAGCGCGCGAGCGAAGCCGATCCGCTGCCGTTGCCCGCCGGAGAACTCGCGCGGTAGCTGCCGGCCGGAACTGACCGGCAGTCCAACCTCCCGCAGCAGCTGCGCGACCCGCTCGTCGCGTTCGGCCTTGGTAAACATCCGCTGCACGACCATCGGCTCGGCCAGGATCGACTGCACGCGCATCCTCGGGTCAAGCGAGGAGTACGGATCCTGGAAGACCATCTGCAAGTCACGGCGCTGGCGCCGCCGGGCCCGGCCGCGCAGCCGATCGACCTCGTGCCCCTGCACCGTGACCGTCCCGGAATCGGGCTTCTCCAGGCCGACCATCAGGCGGCCGATCGTCGTCTTGCCGCACCCGGACTCGCCCACCAGTCCGTAGGTCTCACCGCGGTGGACGGTCAGCGAAACGCCGGATACGGCCTTGACTGACCCTCCTGCCCGGCGCATGAACCCGCCCCGGACGCCGAACTCCTTCACGACGTTGTCGAGCACCAGCAGCGGCTCGAGCCGCCGCTCCGGCTCGGGTGCCCGATCTCTCGGCACGACCTGCACCGGGAGGCTCGGAGGAACGCTGTCCGCCCGGCCGTCGCCCGGATCCGGCCGGGGATGGAAGCACGCGTAGGCGTGTCCCTCCCAATCGCCTCGCAAGACGGGCATCTCCTGCGAGCATTCCGGGGTCGCGTAGGCGCAGCGCGGCACGAAACGGCAGTGCGCGGCGGGATGCGCCAGATCGGGCGGAGTTCCGGGAATGGTGGCGAGCACCTGGCGTACGCCTGTGGTGACCGTCGGGACCGCGGCGAGCAGGGCTTCGGTGTAGGGATGGCGGGTCTGCGTGAACAGCGCGGTACGCGATGCGGACTCGATGATCTGTCCCGCATACATGACGAGGACCCGGTCCGCGTGCTCGCCGATGACGCCCATGTCGTGGGTGATCAGCAGGACCGCCATGCCGAGCTCTCGCTTCAGTCGCTGGATCAGGCTCAGAATCTGGTCCTGGATGCTCACATCCAGGGCGGTCGTGGGCTCGTCCGCGATCAGCAGCCTCGGATCGCAGGCCAACGCGATCGCGATGCAGACGCGCTGCCGCAGCCCGCCCGAGAGCTGATGGGGATAGCTGGAGATGCGCTCAGCCGGGCGCGGAACGCCGACCATGCCCAGGAGGTCAAGGGCGCGGGCGCGGGTGCCGGCCCTCTCGACTGCCTGGTGGATCAGCAGTGACTCCGCAATCTGCTCGCCGATGGTCATCGTGGGATTGAGCGCGGTCATCGGGTCCTGGAATATCATGCCGATGTCATTGCCCCTGATGTGAGCCATCGCGTTCTCGGACAGAGCCGTGAGCTCGAGGCCATCCAGCCGGACCGCTCCGCGTATGATGCGGCCGCCTTCAGGCAGCAGGCGAAGTATCGACGCACCGGTCATGGACTTGCCGCTGCCCGATTCTCCGACTAGCCCGATGGTTTCGCCCGCCTCGATCTGGAACGAAACGCCGTCCACGGCCTGGACGGTCCGGCGAGGGAGGACCAGATGAGTGGTGAGATCCTCAACCTCAAGCAGTGCCATCCGGCCTCCTGCGCGAGTAATGTGCCCCGAGCTCACCCGGCGCCATATGAGCTTTGCCCATAGTGTGCCATCATCCCTGTTAGACAGAGCAGCATGTACCGAGAGGGCCGCGCGCAGGACCATGGTCGCCTACATCGCCCGCCGCTTTATCCAGGCCGTGGTTATTCTCCTCGGGGTAACGCTGCTGACGTTCATCTTGCTGCACGCCATTCCCGGCGGCCCGGCGCGGGGCATCCTCGGCCCGCGCGCCACCGCCCCGCAGATCGCCGCCTTCGAGCAGGAGAATGACCTCAACAAGACCGTCATCCAGCAGTACCTGCTTTATCTGGACCATCTGCTGCACGGGAATTTCGGCTACTCCTACAAGCTCAACCAGACCGTTGCCTCGGTGTTCGCCCAGGACTTGCCCAAGAGCCTGGCGCTCGTCGGGCCCCCGACATTCCTGTCGCTGGCCATCGGCGTACCGCTCGGGATCTGGCAATCGCAGCGGCGCGACAAGCTGGACGACCACCTGATCACCGGGATCGGTTACGTGCTCTACGCCATGCCCGACTTCTGGCTGGCGTTCATCCTCATCGATTTCTTCGCCCTGCGGCTGTTCTGGCTGCCGCCTAACGCTCCGGACAGTACGAGCTGGACGGCAGCGTTCACCGACGCCAAGGCCATGATCCTGCCCTGGGCCACGCTCACGCTGGTCTCGATCGCCGTATTCAGCCGCTACATGCGATCGTCGGCGCTTGACGCGCTGTCGCAGGACTACATCCGCACCGCGCGCGCCAAGGGAGCACAGCGCGGGCGGGTGCTGCGCAAGCACGTGCTCCGCAACGCCAGCATCCCGATCATCACGCTGGTCGGGCTGTCGATACCGGGGCTGCTCAGCGGAGCAATCCTGGAGGAGGTCGTGTTCAACTATCCCGGCATCGGCCTGGCGACATACAACGCCGCGCTGGTCAAGGACTACCCGATCCTGCTTGGCACGACGATCGTCTTCGGGGCGCTCACCGTCTTGGGCAATCTTCTGGCGGATATCGCGTATGCCTACGCGGATCCGCGGGTGAGGCTCGCATGAGCATCCATACCGGGTCGCAGGGCATGCTGCGGCCAGCACAGGAAAAGATCGCCGAGGGCGGCGAGGTCGGAGTCGGCCTGCGGCGCGGCGAGATCCTCCGCGACATGTTCTGGGGCGGCCGGCTGGCGAAGATCGGCACGTGCATCATCGTGTTCGTCGTGCTGTTCTGCTTTGTCGGGCCGCTCATCTACCGCACCAACCAGACCGACGCCAACGAGCTGCTCATCACGCAGGCGCCGTCGCGAGCGCACCTGCTCGGCACGGACGGCAACGGCTTCGACGAGCTCGGGCAGCTGATGCTTGGCGGCCAGTCGGCGCTGGAGATCGGGCTGGCCTCCGCGTTCCTGGCGTCCATCTTCGGCGCGCTTTACGGCGCCGTGGCCGGCTACCTCGGCGGTTTCTGGGATGCCCTGCTGATGCGCGTGGTTGACACGATGCTCGCCATCCCTGGCCTGTTGCTGCTGATCTTGCTGGCCGT
>Ga0187783_10001949_pt1 | contig 15327 bp, 12 predicted proteins | sample 1015_SJ02_MP02_2_FD_132471 | JGI IMG/M metagenome (GOLD analysis project Ga0187783, IMG submission 132471) | Tropical peat soil microbial communities from peatlands in Department of Meta, Colombia - 1015_SJ02_MP02_20_MG | ecosystem: Environmental > Terrestrial > Soil > Wetlands > Peat | place... | reverse complement strand
ACCCGTGCCGACGGGTTTCGTGAGAATCAATGCGTCGCCGGGGCGCGCGCCGACGTTGCGCCAGATCTTGCGCGGATCGATCAAACCCGTGACGGCATAGCCGAATTTCAGTTCATCGTCGCGGATGGAATGCCCGCCGAGAACCGTTGCTCCCGCTTCACTCATTTTTGTCAGGCCGCCGCGCATGATCTGCTCGAGCAACGTCGGATCGCCGCTGGCCGGAAATGCCACGACCGAGAGCGCCGATACAGGCCTGCCACCCATCGCGTAGATGTCGCTAAGGGCGTTTGCGGCGGCAATTTGGCCGAATGTGAATGGGTCGTCTACGATGGGCGTAAAAAAATCAATCGTCTGGACAATTGCCAAATCATCAGCCACGCGATAGACGCCCGCGTCATCACTCGTTTCGAATCCGACAAGAACGTTCGGGTCGTCCTGCTGTGGCAAACGTCGAAGTACGGTCTCGAGTACACTCGGACTCAGCTTGGCAGCGCAGCCGGCCGCTTTGGCGGTCGCGGTTAATTTCACGGTGTCGGCCAATGAATTTTCCTCGAGACGATTACCGCAAGATTGCGACGGTTATTTGATATCAGAAATCTGCGCTTGGACTCAGTGGCGCGAGCCCAATCGAATGGGCGTTCTTAGGTTTGCGCCTGACCGGCCGAGCGAATCGGGATAGTGACGATGTCGCCGTCCGGTGGTTGCGACACCATATGACACTTGCCTTGGAAGATGGCTCCCGCCGCGATTACCAGGCACGGCGCAAAAACGTCACCATTTACGATGCCTGTCGTTTGAATCTCAACGCGATCCGTGGCGCGAGCGGTGCCCGTGAACTTGCCCCCGATCATCACCACTCTTCCAATCAATTCGCCATCAACCTCCGCCTTTTCGCCGAGGATCAATACACCGTCGGACGAGATTCGTCCGCTAACCGCCGTATTGATCCGAAACGTTCCCGACGCAATGAGGTCGCCATGAAGCCGAACTCCCTGCTCGAGAAAACCGGTCCAATCTTCTCCGTCTCCGGCCCGCCGCTCTAACCATTCCCACGCCACAGGATTAGCTACGCACCATGTGTGTAGTATTTAGATCCGATGAGCAGATCGTACAGTCGGGCCAAATCGCTATCGTTGTAGTATTCAAAAACTAACTGTCCTGATTTGCCGTTCGGATTGATCTTCAAGCTGACGCGCGTTCCGTATTTCCGTTGCAGTTCTTCGAGTGCGGCTCGAGCGTTCGGATCGTCAAGGGCGCTGACAGGGACAGGCCGAACTCGCACTTTGCGTGTGGCGAGCCGCTCCAACTGGCGGACGGTCAGGCCACCTCGCGACGCGCGATGTGCATACTCGAGGCGCGCCCTGGAATCTTCTACCGCGAGCAGCGCTCGACCGTGGCCTGCGGTTATCTTTCCTTCCTCGATCAGAGCTTGGATTTGCGTTTCGAGATTGAGAAGGCGAATCGTATTGGCAATCGTTGCGCGATCTTTCCCTGTCCGCTCCGCAACTTGCTCTTGCGTCATGTGAAATTCATCGATCAGGCGCGCGAACGCCGCGGCCTGCTCGATTGGGTTGAGGTCCTCGCGCTGCAGATTCTCCACCAGCGACATTTCGATGGCGACTTCGTCCGCGACTTCGCGGACGATGGCGGGCACACGCTGCAAGGCCGCGCGTTGCGCAGCTCGCCACCGGCGCTCGCCGGCAATCAACTGGAAACGAGCACCAGTGCGACGCAGGAGAAGCGGCTGGATAATTCCGCTTGTCTGTATCGAGCGCGCCAGCTCTTCGAGAGATTTATCGGCAAAGCGGGTTCGCGGCTGGTACGGGCTTGGGTCAATCAGATCGATGTCAACGTGCTGAACCGATTCTCCGGCGAGTGTCGTCGGAGTCTGCGGTGTCGCTGGCTGATCAGGCTCCCGAATGAGCGCACTTAGCCCCCGCCCCAAGGCGTTTCGCGGCATTGGTGACTACCTCCTGCGCAAGCTGTATATAGCTTTCGGCGCCTTTACTATGTATGTCGTAAAAAAGAACTGGCTTGCCGTGACTCGGTGCCTCGGCAAGGCGCACGTTTCTAGGGATCACGGCCTCGAAGACTTGCGTACCAAAGAAGCTTCTCAGATCCGCGGCGACCTGTTTGGAAAGGGTGGTTCGGTCGTCGTACATCGTCAGAAGGATGCCTTCAATTGCCAGGGAGGGATTGATAGTCCTTCGGAGGCGCATCAACGTGTCAAGCAGCTCGGATACACCTTCGAGCGCAAGGTATTCGCACTGAATCGGTACGAGGACAGCGTCGGCGGCAGCCAGTGCATTTAGCGTCAAAAGATCCAGCGCCGGGGGACAGTCAATGATGACGTACGTGTAGTCTTCTCGCACTTTGTCGGTTAGGGCTCGTAAGCGATACTCGCGATCTTCCATGGAGACCAATTCGACGGACGCCCCTACCAAGTTTTTGTCAGCAGGAACTAAATCGAGGCCTTCGACCTGGGTTTTGAGAACGATTCGCTCGAACGATTCGTTGAGGATGAGATTGTGATACAGCGTGCGGCGAGAGGGATCCTTCGCAAAACCGATCGCCGTTGTTAGATTTCCTTGGGGATCACAATCGATGAGGAGAGTGCGCTGCTCAGCCGCCGCAAGGCTAGCACCTAGGTTTACGGCTGTGGTTGTTTTTCCGACGCCGCCCTTCTGGTTGGCAATGGCGATTACGCGCCCCAAATCCCGTTCCCCCGCGCGTTGAGAATCTAGCAGAATGTACGGAGAAGGCGCAAGTTGTTTCACGTGAAACATCAGGGGTTCAACGAAAATCTGCGTTGTTTCACGTGAAACTGTGCGATTTTCTCACTCACTAACCGATCCGCACAGAATGAATCGCCCGTCAGTCTGTGGAATCGGATACGGCGACCGCCATCGCCAAGTCCGACCAGCGTTCTCGACCTCATTCAGTCCGCGCCTTCCCAGCCAAAGTACCACGAGCCCCCGTCGCGCCAGCATCATCGACGCCCAACTTAGCAGTTTCGGAATCTCCCCCAGCGCACGAGAACACACGTAGTCGAACACCTTATCGCGCCCCTGAATCTCATCATATCGCGAGGTCACTACGTCCACTGTGTCCAAATCTAGCGTTCTAACGACCTCCCTCAGAAAAACGCACTTTCTCGCATTCGACTCGATTAGCGTAACGGGCAACGCCGGAATGTAGATTTTGAGGGCGAGGCCCGGAAACCCAGCGCCAGTTCCTACGTCGGCGAGCCGACCAATCGTTAGGTCGCAGGCCCGCGTCGCGAGAAAGCTCTCGGCGAAGTGGTATCGCACGATTTCTTCCGGATCCTCAACCGCAGTTAACGATATTTTCTGGTTCCAGTGTAGGAGGAGCTCGACGTAAGCACGGATCCGCTCACACAAGAGAGGCGAAGATTCAAGTTCGTAAGACCTCAAAATCGCGTCAATTTCAGCGACGGTGAGCGTCACAAAACCGGCCCATTCGATCGTGCAACGGCATGTGCATTCTCATGCGGATTCTGAACCCGATTGAGCCAAACTGGCGCCAGCAGCCCCGCCGCTAAATCTGCCGCGAAATGGGCAGCCACGGTCGGGATCAAGCTTCCCGTCCAAGCACGAACGACCGAGAAAAGTGCGCCGACGATAAACGTTGCGACCAACCCGCGCCGGCCCTGATAGATGTGAGCAATTGAAAAGAATACCGCGGACGCCACGACACCGAACGCAACAGAACCCGAAAACAGTTGGAAAACTTGCTGCGCCCATCCCCGGTAAAGGACTTCCTCGCAGATCGCGACCGTCATGACAAGTGCGAAGAATGCGAGCCTTTCCGTCGCTTCCTGAGGCATCAATTTCAACGACAGGGCCCGAAATGAACCTTGCTGTTCGCGAGGAAGGGATGCAAGTCGATGTATGCTGACGAGCTGGTTGGCCGTGACCAGGGCCGTCAGCCCAACTGTAACCAGAAGAACCAACCCGGGCTTTGGGATCGCGATTGCAAGGTCAGCCGGCCGGTAGCCATGGACCTGGCAGCGCCAAAGCACGAACACTGTCGCAATCCACTGAAACGCGATCGTCGAAGCGTAAAGCGCGAGCCGATCGCGAGTCGAGACACTTTCTCTATTAAGTAATTGCCTGACTCGTACATATCCGCGCCACGGAACGATGACGGCCAAAATTACAAGCACCACGGCGAAATCGCCAGAAATCATCGAGTGCATACGAAGCGATGTAAACACGTTATTCGCAATCGTTCAAGAGCGGGAGTTGACATGAACGCAGGCACGCCGTATCGTTCGTCCTCTCGGAGTGGCGATGAAAATTCTCGTGATTGGCAGCGGAGGGCGCGAACACGCGCTCGTCTGGAAGCTCCGGATGAGCCCGCAGGTCGCAAAAATCTGGTGTGCGCCGGGAAACGGCGGCATCTCGCGCGAAGCTGAGTGTGTTGCCGCAAACTTGAACGACGTCGGCGGTCTGATGAATCTTGCTGCGGGGCTCCGACCAGATCTCACCGTTATCGGGCCGGAACTGCCGCTGGTTCTCGGACTCGCCGACCAATTGCGCGCCGCAGGTATCGCCGTGGTAGGTCCCGGAGCAGCGGGCGCACAGCTCGAAGGCTCAAAGGTTTATGCGAAACGCTTCATGCAGCGCCACGGAATCCCTACGGCGCGCATGTATGGAGTGTTCGAGCAATCGAGTGACGCATTCCGGGCGCTCGCCGATGTGGCTTGGCCGGTAGTTATTAAGGCGGACGGGCTTTGCGCCGGCAAGGGCGTGCTCGTCGCCGCGAATCCAGAGGAAGCACGGGCGTTCATCGATCGGTCTTTGGATGACGGTGGCCTTGGCGACGGTGGCCGAAGAGTCATTCTGGAGGAAGCACTGTCCGGCCAGGAACTTTCGTACATCGTTCTGACAGATGGCGAAACGGTCGTCCCGTTCGTCCCCACGAGGGATCACAAACGGGTCTTTGATGGAGATCGCGGGCCGAATACCGGCGGGATGGGCGCGTTTTCCGCCGATTGGCTGCTTCCCAGCGGCCTCGAGAATCAGATTCAAACAAATGTCGTCCAGCCGACAATCCAAGGGCTCAAGTCTGACGGCATCTCTTATCGGGGCTTCCTATACTTCGGGTTGATGCTCACGGCGGATGGCCCGAAGGTCCTTGAATACAATTGCCGCTTGGGCGATCCGGAAACGCAGGCGATACTGCTTCGGGCCGATTTCGACCTCGCGAAAGCACTACTCTGCACCGCCGAGGGGCGATTGGATTCGGTTCGACCAGCATGGAAAGCGGGGTCGAGTATTTGCGTCGTATTGAGCGCTAAGGGTTACCCCGAGCATCCCGAAACGGGAGCGAAGATCAGCGGGATCCGATGGACGGCGGAGGGGGACGAGACAGTTCTTTTCCATGCAGGGACGCGCGCAGAGGGGAGCAACTACTACGTGAGTGGTGGTAGAGTTCTGGGTGTCGCCGCGCAGCGCTTAACGCTGGAGGCTGCTCGACGCCTTGTATACTACAGAATTAGTAGTATCTCGTTCGATGGAATTCATTTCCGGCGCGATATCGGCGGAACCGAACTTGCGGAGTCTCAAGCGGTTAGCAACAGGTTTTCAGATTGACGAGAGAGCACAACAGCGAGGCGACATTGGCAGAGAATTGGAAAGAGGGAAAGGCTACCGTTGGGATCATTATGGGCTCGGACACGGATTATCCGGTGATGTCCGAGGCGGGAAAGACGCTCGAGAAATTTGGAATTGCTTACGAGATGGAGGTGACTTCCGCGCACAGGTCTCCGGGCCGGACGCACGATTATGCGAAGACTGCGGCTGGACGAGGATTGAAGTGCATCATCGTCGGCGCGGGAGGGGCGGCACATCTTGCGGGAGTGGTAGCAGCGGTGACTACATTGCCGGTTATTGGCGTGCCACTCGCGACGACCCCCTTGAACGGAATGGATTCTCTGCTCGCGGTGGTGCAAATGCCGGCCGGAATCCCTGTCGCGACGATGGCAATAGACAAAGCGGGCGCTGTGAATGCCGCTATTCTCGCGGCCCAGATTATCGCGCTCTCTGACGACAATCTTGCCAATCGCATGGCCGCTCATAAAGAGGAGCTCGCGAAGGGCGTCGCTGAAAAAAACGCGAGGCTCCAAGCGCAGCGCGCGAAAGGCGGCGCGTAATCCCAGCGCGGGCGGCCGCGATTGCAGATTACGGCTTTTGCAGGGTTGGCGCGTCAGCCGGGCGCTGTGACGTTGGCGCCGCTTGGCCGTCGGCCGCGTTTTCGGTGCGAGGCTTCGCCTCACGCGGCGGGGCAACCACCCAAGAAAATCCGCTTTCGAGCCCAAGTACGGCGATCTGCTTCCGGCTTCCGGGCGCAATCGCGTCCGTGGCGGCCTTGAAGTATGGAACGCCGGAGGCAACGAACGACTTCTCGAGATCCCCTCGCAGAATCGAATCTACCACTCCTGCCATTTCCGGCGACGAAGTGCGGAGTTTTTCGAGCCGCGGATCATGCGCCAGCATCATGTCGCGCAACGTGACCGTGTCGGCTTCCGGCGGATAATCGAACTCCATCAGCGTGTGTGGATCTTTCTTTTCTGGCGGATAGAACTGGACGTATCTCGGCCGCCGGACGCGTGTGGTCCAGAAATCGCCTCTCTCCGGCACTTGTTGGATCGTGTAGGTCAGGAACCACACTTCGGGCCCGTAGCCTTCGATGTAATCGGCGAGCACAACTTGCGTCAGCGGATCGTTGGCCGAAAAGTGCAGCTCGCTGTGGATTTGTGAGACGCTTTCGTTGAGCCGGTTCATCAATCCAAGGCCGATTTGTTCGATATCGGTGGCGTTCTTGGCGTCGCCCGGCTCAATGAGATGCGGCTGCTGAGTGGAAAGAGGCGCATCGCCTCGGACGTGAGGGAGATCCACGGACAGCTTCACCAGCACTTGCCGCGAAGATGGGGATACAAACTCCGCGGCGCCGAGGACGACCCCTGCGCGGCGGTTGGTGAACGGGACAATCGGCGGCGTGAGGCTTCCAGGCTCGATCGCATTCTCGACCGTCGCGATGATGATTCCGTCCTTAAATACTCCGACGATGACTCGTCCTGCCGCGAGATTCGCAACGACCTCTTCGATGGGCTTTTCCTCTTGCGGGCCTCGCGAGCTGGCGGCGCTGCTCGTCGAATGTCCCGCCAGAAACACCACCGCGGCGGAAAGTAAAAGCCAGTTCGACAGCTTGAATGTGCGAGCAATCATGCGAATTCGCTTCAGACTATTAGAGTCGGCCGGGGCGCGGGAAGTGGCCTAGGTGCGCATTCCCGCTGCCGCTTGCTTCGCCTCGATGGCTTGGATCGCGGTGATCGCGACGACATTGACAATATCTTCCGCCGAGCAGCCGCGCGAGAGATCATTGGCTGGGCGAGCGAGGCCCTGCAGGATTGGCCCGATGGCGGCTGCGCCAGCCGTGCGTTCGACGAGTTTGTACGCGATGTTGCCGGAGTCGAGATCGGGGAATATCAGCACATTGGCGCGGCCGGCAACCGGCGAGCCGGGCGCCTTGGCGGCACCGATGGAGGGCACGATGGCAGCATCGGCCTGCAATTCGCCGTCAATCAGAAGCTCGGGCCGCCGCGCGCGGGCAATGCGCAAGGCTTCGGTCACCTTGTCCACGTGCTCATGTTCCGTCGAACCTTTGGTCGAATGAGAAAGCAGCGCGACGCGAGGCTCGACCTCGAGGAACGCGTGGGCATTTTCCGCCGCGGCGATAGCGATTTCAGCGAGTTCGGTGGCACTTGGGTTCTGGACCACGGCGCAATCGGCGAACAGCATCGCTCCGCCCTCGCCCACTACGGCGCCGTCGCGCGCCGGGACGATCATCAGAAAGAAACTCGAGAGCAATTTGGAGCCGGCCGCCAGTCCGATGCAGTGAAGTGCAGAACGCACGGTTTCCGCCGTCGAGTTCACCGCGCCTCCCACGGAACCGTCGGCGTCCCCCGCCGCGACCATCAATTGCGCGAAATAAAGCGGCTTTCGGACGACAGCATCGGCGTCATCGAGCGAAATGCCGCGGGCACGGCGACGCTCGAAGTAGATTCGGGCGTAGGCATCAAGATTGGGGCTCGTCGAGGGCTCGAGGACCGCAACGCCCTCGAGCGCGAGTTTCTGATCGCGGGCGTGAGCTTCGATTACGGCTTTGCGGCCGATCAACGTCAGGCTCGCAAAGCCTTCACGGCTGATTTGAGATGCCGCGGTGATGACGCGCGAATCTTCGCCTTCCGGAAGAACAATCCGCTGAGGAAGCGCCCGTGCGCGATTGGCGAGTTTCCGGGTGAGATGCATTCGCACCCCAAATTACCACACTTCCGGTGCGCATGGATTTCGTGCGCGCGAGCAGTTGAACGTGCACTCGCCGCCGCGAATCTAGTAAAATTTGGGCCGCGATTGGGAGGCGATGTGAGGTCACCGCGCAGTATCCGGCACAACGGAAAGCGCCTTTCGGACATTTTGGAGGCTCATCGCCACTTCCTGAACGGAGAAGACTTAAAGGGCCGGGCCGAATTGAGCGGCGCCGATCTCTCGAACGCCGATCTGAAGCGCGTAAACCTCGCCTATGCGAATCTGCGCGGCGCGAATCTCGAAGACGCATCGCTTCTCGAAGCGAAATTGACCTTTGCGGACCTGAGTCAGGCGAATCTGAAGGGCGCGGACTTGCGCCGGACCGACTCGACCGAGACAAACTTCGGCGGCGCGAACTTATCAGGCGCTCAAGTAAACGGCGTCGAGCTGTTCCGCGCCGATTTGAGCGGGGCCAATCTCAGCGGTGCGAATCTTACGGCAGCGAATTTCCGCAATGCCAACGTCCACGGCGCGAACTTTCACGGCGCCAACATGACGACAACCGTCCTGCGGGAAACCGATCTCGAAGGGGTGGATCTTTCCGGACTGGACCTGAGCACGACGCTTCTTCCACGAAACTGGAAATCAACCGCGCAAGGTAAGTCCTAGAACAAAAGATCCCTTGGGAGACGCCGGGGTCAGCGGGTGGTTGACGCGGCGCTGGCGGAGTCTTCCGCTTCGGATCCGAAACCGCTGCGCGGAGACGAAACCGAGCGGCGGCGCGTCTCGATGCCGAGGCGCTTGATCTTCTGATTGAGCGTCGAAAGTGGAACCTGAAAGCGCTCGGCTGCCTCCGTCTGATTCCAATTCGTCCGCTCGAGCATGTCCACGATGATTCGCCGCTCCACTTCTTCCATGATTTCAAAGAGCGAGTGGGATGGTGAATTGCCATGTGGCGAGGACTCGCCAGGCATGGGCGGAAGAAATTCGGCCAGCTGTAGCCGCACTCCTTTTACGATCTCGCGCGTGCGGACGCTTTCGGGGAGCAGGTCAACATCCATCAATTCCTGCGTGGAAAGCACGACGGCGCGCTCGACGACATTTTCGAGTTCACGCACGTTTCCAGGCCAGTCGTAGTCCATCAACAATTTCATGGCGGCGTTCGTGAACGCGCGCGGCGGCTTGCCGTTTTCCTGGCAATAGCGCTCGAGGAAGCGCTCGACGAGCAGCGGGACATCTTCCTTGCGCTCGCGCAGCGGCGGCAGATGAATGGAGATGACGTTGAGCCGGTGGTAGAGATCCTCGCGGAATTTTCCTTCCCGAACGAGTCCCATCAGATCTTCATTCGAAGCGGCGAGAATGCGGACGTCTACTTTAATGGTTTCCGTGCCGCCCAGGCGCATGAACTCGCGCTCTTGAATTACGCGAAGCAGCTTCGCCTGCGTTTCGGCGCTAACAGTGCTGATTTCGTCGAAGAAAATCGTGCCCTGGTCCGCGACTTCGAAGAGACCTTTCTTGGAAGCAACGGCGCTGGTGAACGCGCCCTTCACGTGGCCGAAAAGCTGCGATTCGAGCAAATCCACTGGGATGGAGCCCGTATTGACCGGAATGAATGCCTTGTCCGCGCGCGTCGAAGCCGAATGAATCGCCTTGGCGATTACTTCCTTGCCGGTTCCGCTCTCGCCATTGATGAGCACCGTGGAACGCGAGGGCGCCACCTGCGTAACCAAATCCAGCACCGCGAGCATTTTTTCGCTCTTTCCGACGATACTCGGAAAGTTGTACCGCTGCTTCAGCGCCCGCTTGAGCTGAACGTTCTCCTCGCGCAGGCGGCGGCCTTCGATGGCGAGCGAAACTTGCGCGATCAGTTCGTCGTTCGACCACGGTTTGGTGATGTAATCCTGCGCGCCGCTCTTGAACGCGGCACGCGCCATGTCAATCGACCCGAACGCCGTGATCAATATGACCGAAAGGTGCGGGTCGCGCCGGCGAATCTCACGCAAGAGGTCGAGACCATTCCGGTCGGGTAAGCTGACGTCGAGCAGCAGCAAATCGAAGGGTTGATCCTCCAGGTTTGCGAGGCCGGTGGCGGCGGTATCAGTGAGCGTGACCTGGAAGCCCTCGGACGAGAGGAGCGCTTCGAGTCCTTCCCTGATTTCAGCTTCGTCGTCAATGACGAGAATGGATCCCTTAGGCATGCACGGCCTTCTGAGTTACCGGGAATTCGAGCCGGAACGATGTGCCTTTTCCCAACGTCGAGCGGACTTCAATCTTGCCCGCATGTTCTTTGATGATTCCGTAGCTCACGGAGAGGCCCAACCCGGTGCCGCGCCCCGATGACTTCGTCGTGAAGAACGGATCGAAAATACGGTTGAGCTGATCGGCGGGAATGCCGCTTCCCGTATCCGTCACTTCGACTTCGACTGAGCCGTTCTGCGCGGACGTGCGAACTTCGAGCATTCCGCCGCTCGGCATGGCGTCGCGTGCGTTCATGAAAAGATTCAGGAACACCTGCTGGAGGCGTGTGGTGGAGCCGAGGACCGGAGGCAACGATTGCTGGAACGTGCGCACGACATTCACTTTCGAAGTGCGGAACGGATGCTGGACGAGCGTGAGCGTTTCATCGAGGACCGAATTCAAATTGACCTCGACGAACTGTGCCGCGCCGGTGCGCGAGAAATTCAGGAGATTGTTGACGATTTCGCTCGCGCGAAACGTCTGCTTCACGATTTTGTCGATCGTTTTCTGTTTCGGGTCGTCCGCCGGAAGCTGCTTCGCGAGCATCTGGATGTAATTCGAGATCACGGCGAGCGGCGTATTCACTTCGTGGGCCACGCCGGCGGCCAGAAGGCCGAGCGAAGTGAGCTTCTCTGTCTGAAGCGTCTGCTCTTCGAGGTGAACGCGCTGTGTGATGTCGTCGAGCAGAATTAAGCGTCCGATCCGTGCGCCGGACTTGCCGACGAGAGGCGCAATCGAGACGTTGACAATCGCCAACCGGCCGGCGGTCGTGCGAAGGTGAAACTTGTAGATGCCGCTCACGCGATCATCGCTCGCGTGCGAAACGAGTTCCGCAACGAGATCGGCGGGCAACAGTTCATCGAGCTTGCGCGCGATGGCCTGGTTCCGCGGGACCTCGAGCAGACGCACGAGTTGTGGATTCCAGGACTCAACGCGATCGTCGAGATCGACGGTAAGCACGCCGATGTTCAATGATTCGACGATGTTTTCGCTGAAATCCTTCAACCGCTCGATCTGCGTCGCCTTTTGTTCGAGCGAGTTGTAGAGCCGCGCATTTTCCACGGCAATTCCCACATAGTTGCCGATCGTGAGCAGCAATTCCAGGTCGTCGCTCGTGAGATAGTCGCCGTCCATGGTCTTGCCGAGCCCCAAAATCGCCGCGGTGCGATCGTGGATGCGGCATGAAATGAAATAATTCAGATCAAGCTGATCGAGCGTCCGCCGCACCGAGTCCGTCTCTGCGACGGCGGCGCGAGCCGACTCGAAGAACAGGCACCCGTTCTTTTGAAATTGCGGCCGCCTGCCATCGAGGAAGCTCAAATCGAGCGCCCCATCCGCATTGACGTTCATCGTCCGCGACATCACGAAAGTTCCGGGCTGGGCCGGATCTTCGAGGAATATGGCGAGACGATCCACCAGCAGCGTCTGCGAGATTCGATCCAGCACCGAACCCAGCAGAGGCTCCAGGCGGACTTCGTTCGTCAACGTGGCGCCAAATTCGATCAGCGTGCGCCGGTAATCGAGACGATCGCGATAGAAGAAGCGGTCGAGCCGAACTTGCGTCCAGTTGCGCACGGGTTCGAAGAGAAACGCGGCGATCACGATCGCAACGATCACGCCCACCGGGCCGGTCGTCCATTGCGAGTGAAAAAACTCGCCGATCAGCGCGACCGTCGAAAAATAGATCGCAACCACCGCTGCGGTGGCGAATGTGTAGGCGAGTCCGCGCTTGAAGATGATGTCCACGTCCATCAGCCGGTAACGGACGATGGCATAGCCGAAACAAAGCGGAATCAACGCCAGGGAAAATACGGAAAGCTTCATCCACGGCTTGGGAACGACTCCGAAGAAGTACGGAACGATATAGAACAAGAAAAACGGCACGATGCCCGCAATCGTCCCGCCCGTGACCCACTTCAATTGCTGGCGGAGGATCGCGGTCGCGGAACGGCGGTAGCTCAACGCGAAGATCAAGGCCGCGGCGAGGAAGTACACGCCGAGGTACGCCAGTTCGATGCGATCCAGGATGAGCCGGGATCCGATTGGCGAAAAGACGTCAATCAAATCCGCGGCGACGAGCACGTGAAGCGCGAGCAAGAGCGCCGGAATACTGTAAATCGCGAGAATCTTCGAGCGGATATGGCCGCGACGCTCCGGGAACACCACGGCGAAATGAACCAGCAGCGCCGGCTGCAGCAGCCACGCGACCACGTTGCCCCAATAAATGGTCCAGTCAAACGGATTCAGTTTGCCGCTGTAGTGAAAGCTGTAAAAAATGAACGAAACGAGGCAGAACAGATAGAAGTGCACGGCTCGCGGCGCGTTCCAGCGGCGAATAAAAATGAATAATCCAATGAAGAGATAGAACAGGCCAGTGATGCGAAGATAATTCTCAAGGGACGAAGGATTGTCCGCGTGGGCCGTAATCAGTTTGGTATCGAAAGTCGAGTTGCCGCGCTCGATCTGGTAAGTCAGCTCGGTCCACTCGCCCGCGCGGAAGAGTATTTGGGTGACTTGCGTGGCCCGCTGGATGGGGATGCCGCGGATGGTTCGGACGTAATCACCGGCCCGGACTCCGCTCTTTTCTGCCGGCGACCCGGGAGCGACGTGCCAAGCCTGGACCCCCGACGGCGAATCGAGCCACGTCACGCCGTCGTCAGGCGCGGGAAACACCTCACGCTGCTTGAAATTCAGCGCTGCGAACACGACGGCGGCGATGGTCAGGATGGCCAGTGCCACCGCCACGACTCGCATTCTGAGCCCGTCGTTCATAGCGCGCGTTCAGGCGCAGACATCCCGAGGAATTGTGTGCACGTACGCTTCCAGATGCCGGATGCTCGCGTACGAAACAACTCTAATTCTAGCAAGTATTTACGGAAGTACAGCCGCATTTGCGAAGCCGAGATATGGTTTTTGGGAGGCACGTTTCCAATTCCGGTACTGGTCCTGAGGCGCCTTAAAACTGGAAGCTAACACCGCCACGGAATGATCGATATGACGGAACGAGGACGACGGTGCCATCCGCCGTTCGGAGCGGAACGTAGCCCTGTGCCAGGAGGTTGCCGAAATCCGCCAGCACAGTGGCATGCCCGGGGACGAACTTCGGGAGACGCTGGCGGATGATTACGCTGAGATACGGATCAACGTTGTACAGAGCCTCGCCGTATGCATCCTGCTGCGAAACCACTTTGCCGTCGATCCACTTGTAGCTGACGGTGAGCTGCGTGCCGACACGCGGCATACGCGCCTTCGCGCGAAACGCGAGGCTCGACTGATATTGAGTTTGCAGGAGATCGCGCAGCGATTCGGACGTGTATTCATCCGCGGATGGCACAAGAGCGCCCGCCCATGCATAGACCACAGCTGCGCTAATCAAATCCGTGATCTTTTGTTCGTAGGCAAGCCGGGCGCCCCACGACGACGAGCTTCCGCCGTCGTATGCGAAAGCGTCCGAATAGAAATCCTGCAGGAAATCGGAGCTGGTTTCATTTCCGCGTCCGACGACGGCAGTGTTGTCGGAGTGGTCGTGGAAGACAGCTGCGGTGAAGCTCGACTTCGGGCTGAGCGTGTGCTCGATAGCAAGCTCTTCGTGGAGGTCGTCGGCGAGGACAGAGCGATTATCGCGAACCAGCAACGTCGGGAAAGCATCGAGATTCTCGAGCGCCGATTCGAGCGCTCCGCTGGAAGGATCGGAATCCTGCCACGGGTGATTCGCAATCGTCGCGCTGGCGGACCAATTGTCTGCGAATTGATAGGCAATCTCGGCGCGGGGACGAATGCTCGTCGTCGTGCCTTCGAAACCAGCCGTCAGAAGCTCGCCGCCATAGCGGATATGGATGCGATCGCCGAGCTCGAACTGATCGTCGTGCGATAGCCGGGTGCCGCGAAACGCAGGGCTCCCCGGCCCCAGCTCGGACTCGTGGATTACCAGCGTCGAGACCGGCCCCGTGTGCGGATTGCCGCTCGGAAGCCATTCGGCGACGAATCCGCCCGTGGCCGATGCGCTTTCGTAACCGAATTGTCCAGCGAATACGAGGTGCCCCTGCGCGCCCAGGTTTTCGTCATACGCAAATATCGTTGCGGGCGCATCGGAAAGGTTCGAGATCGATCCGGGATGCATGCCGCCGTTCGTCAACTCGAAAAGGCTCCGCGCCTGCTTCTGCCGCGCGATTTCCATTTGCGGCATTTGACTGGCGAGCGTCACTTCACCGTCCTCGTCATCCCAGCGCATGACGGGTCGCGTGGCAGGTGAGGTCCGGAGCGTCCAGGTCCACTCATCCGGCGGCGCGTCCTGGCCGTCCGCGCGGCGGAATTTGTCGAGCGACGAAAAGATTGAGCCGAGCTCGATGTGCAGGTTCGTGATCTGCGCGTCCCTCACGTGAACGTGCTGCTCGACGGCCGGCAGAAAACCCGCCAGCGTTGCCCGGATCGAGTAAAAACCGGTCGCGAGGCCTTCGGTGGAGAACAACCCCCGATCGTTCGTCAGAAGCTGCATCGGGGCGATGTCAGCGGCTTGCTCGGAAATGATGAAGACGGTCGCACCCATTTGAGGCGTGCCGTGCGGATCTACGACGACACCAGAAATCTTTCCAGGCTGCGGCGCGGCAGCCAGCGGCAACGCCACGGAAGCCGCGATCGCGAGCACTGTCAGCGTGCGAATGATTTTCAACGTCACGGGCCTCGCCTCCGTGAATTATTGGACGGGAGCCTTAATCGTAAAATCCGCCGTCGGAGTAATTGTTTCCTTCGACAGATT
>Ga0187783_10001948_pt1 | contig 15328 bp, 13 predicted proteins | sample 1015_SJ02_MP02_2_FD_132471 | JGI IMG/M metagenome (GOLD analysis project Ga0187783, IMG submission 132471) | Tropical peat soil microbial communities from peatlands in Department of Meta, Colombia - 1015_SJ02_MP02_20_MG | ecosystem: Environmental > Terrestrial > Soil > Wetlands > Peat | place... | reverse complement strand
TGGCAGGTCTCGCAGTCCATCTTGCCCTGCATGCTCAGCCGGCCCATGAGCGTGTGGTTGAACGTCTCAGCCTGGCTGGCGTGGCAGCCGAGGCAGACTTTTCCGCCCACGAGTGTCGCCGCGACGGCCGGCACTTCCATCGGCGCTCGCGACCGCGGCGGCGGCGTCCACGGCTTTGACTTTTCGGGCAGCGGCGCTTCGCCGCCGTGCCCTTGCAAAAACTCGCGCAATGCATCGAAGGCGGTGTCGGCGGCGGCTAGCTGCAGCCCGCTTTTGATCGGCTGCGGCGGATTGTCGCCGATCCGCTGGGCGTAGGCGCGCAGCGCAGCATAAGCCTCGTCGCCGAGCTCTAAAGCGCCGACCCCGCCGATTGCTCGATCGGTGTCTTTGATGGCGGTCGCAGGAGCCTGGGCGGTGGATGCCGTTTGAACGTAGTTGCGCAGCGCGGCAACCGGGTCGTTGTCCAAACTGTCCGCTCGCGCCGGCCCGCCGAGCCCCGACAGCAGGGCGTAAATGACGCTAACCGCTGCAAGAAGACCTGACCGCTGGCCAAGTCTTCGCGGACGAGGATATCCCCGTGTTCGCCCCTGCCGTTGCGCTAGCGGGCATCGCGCCGCTGCGCTCGGGAAACCACCCATAAATGCCCCCCGACTCACTTTTTTCTAACCGGCCCCGCCAAGAGACTCGGCAACACAGATTTTGATCCGGGCTCCTGATTTGGCCGGTGAAATCGCCTCGATGACACCCCCATGATTGGAGAGGCGACAATAGCAAAGCACCAAAGCGCAGGTGCGCCAATGCAATTTCAGACACGTTTGTTGGTCTCGCTCAAAATTTTGGCCCGTGTGGCAAAAATATAACGCCCGGCTCGTGCAGGGCGTCGAATTGAGCACCGCGAAGCAGCGATTAAGCAAGCAGTACAGTGACTTAAGACGCGCGCCGCAAGCTCCGACGGCGCCGTTGTCCCAGTTGATCCCGGTCAATGCCGGCCGCTGCGTGCGCGTTTAACTGCGAGTTGACGCCATCGGCGCCTTTCTGGAGTTATGCCGTGCTTTGGGAATGCAATACTTTTGACGAATACGCGGACAAAATCCGCGAGGCGGATGCGCTGTCTTTGATGACGTCGCCCGCGACGCAACGCTGCGATTTTGCCCGGCTCTGGCTTTACCAAACCGTCCTACAATTCGGCGCCGGAGCAAGCGGCACGGTCGTTCACGGCAAAACGCGTTCCGATGCATATTTTCTGTTCCTGCAAAGCCAGGAACGCGCCAATCCGGCGGTCTTCGACGGCCGCGTCATCAAATGGCCCGAGATCGTCGTGGTTCCGCCGGCCCGTGACTTTACGTTCGCCTCGACCGGCATGATGCAGTGGATTTCTTTGTGTTTGCCGACCGAACTGGCCAATACGACATTCGATTTTAACAGCTATCCCGGTTCCGTCGGCAACGGCAAAACGCTGATAAAACCGCTGGCAGCCGAATTGACGGAATTTACTGACGCAGCGACTGCGGCGCGGAAGCGGATGCAACGCGCGCGACCGAAGCCAAGCGTCGATTTGCCGGCAATCGAGGCCGCATTGCTTGCAATGCTGAAGAGCATTCTGGCGAATTCGGCCAGGAACGGGCGCAGCTTTGATGCACGGACCGAGCAAGTCATGGCGAAGGTGCTTGAGTGCCTGGCAAACAACAATCGAATTAATGTGCTCGCGCTTTCCGAAGCGGCGGGCGTCAGCGAGCGCACCTTGCACCGGGCCTTCAGAAAATATTTTCACATGGGCCCGAAGCGCTATTTGAAGATTCGGCAGCTCAACCTGGTGCGTTCCGCGTTTCGCCGAAACCATTCTGCGCGGTCGAGCATCACCGAAATCTTGATGGAGCACGGCGTGACTGAATTCGGCCGCTTTGCGATCGAATATAAGGCGCTGTTCAGGGAGTCGCCCGTGGAAACTCTGCAAAAGAGTCGCTTCGCGAACTGACCGATTTCGCCTGGGCGATGGCTTGTAGCGATTTTGCGCATGCAATCGCGGACTGCACCCTGCTACTATCGGCGTTCCGGTGCGGCATGGACGAAAGCCAGCCGCTGACCGCGGTTTGGTGAAGTCGAGCGTGCAATGACCTTGTGGCTGATTTTGGCGGTGATGACGGCGGTGGCGGTGGTCGCGGTGGCTTGGCCGCTATTTCGCCGCACCGGATCGGCGGGTTCGGGCGGCAGCGACGTGGCGGTCTATCGCGACCAGCTCGAGGAGGTTGAACGCGATCTGGCCGCAGGCCTCATCGGCGTGACCGAGGCGGAAGCGGCGCGCTTGGAAATCTCGCGGCGTCTGCTGGCCGCGGCCGATACCGCTGCAGACAAGCCGTCGGCTGCGAATGCGGTGTCGGCGCCGTGGCGGCGGCGCGCCGCCGCCGTCGTGTCGCTGCTGGCCCTCCCGATCATCGCCGGCGGTCTTTATCTGCGGCTTGGATCGCCGAATCTGGCGTCCGAGCGCGCGTTCGCCGACAGCAACGCCACAGCCGCGCAGCAGTCGATCGAAGGCCTGGTGACCCAGGTCGAGGCGCACCTTCAGCGCAATCCCCAGGACGGTGCCGGCTGGGAGGTTCTTGCTCCGGTCTATATGCGGCTCGACCGTTATTCCGATGCGGTGACCGCTTGGCGCAACGTTTTGCAACTGCTTGGCGAGAGCGCCGAGCGCGACGCCGATCTCGGCGAAGCGCTGACGGCGGAAGCGAACGGCGTCGTTACCGCCGAGGGCAAAGCTTCCTTCGTGCGCGCCCTGACGCTCGACAAGACCAATGTGACCGCCCGTTACTATCTGGGACTGGCCGCCGAGCAGGACGGCCAGCGCGACAAAGCAGCCAAGATCTGGCGCGATCTCATCGCCGACGCGCCGCCGGGCGCGTTTTGGCTCGACGAAGTGCGCAATGCGCTCGCGCGTGTCGAGGGAACCCCGCCGCCCGGCCCGAGCGCCGCGCAGCTGGCGGCGGCAGCCAAGGAACCGCCCGAGCAACAAGACGCGATGATCCGCGGCATGGTCGATCGGCTGGCGGCGCGGCTCAAGCAGGATGGCTCGGACGTCGACGGCTGGGTGCGGCTGGTGCGCTCCTATAAAGTTCTCGGCGAACCGGACAGGGCGCGCGCTGCGGCGGCCGACGCCCGGCAGGCGCTTGCCGGCGATTCCGGCAAGCTGCAACAACTCGACGCGGCACTCAAAACACTCGATGTTAACAATACTGCGGCCGCCGCGGCTGCCGTTCCGCAATCGGGTCCCGGTGCAGCGGAGATGGCGGCGGCCACGGAGCCTCCCGAGCAGCAGCAGGCGATGATTCACAGCATGGTGGATCGTCTCGCCGCGCGGCTCAAACAGGACGGCTCAGACGTCGACGGCTGGGTGCGGCTAGTGCGCTCCTATAAAGTGCTTGGCGAGGCCGAAAGCGCGCGCACGGCGTCCGCGGACGCCCGACAGGCGCTCGCCGGCGATTCCGCCAAACTGCAGCAACTCAACACCGCACTCGGCCAACTCGACGCGGGCAATGCCGCGGTGGCTGCCGTCACGCCTGATTCGAGCGCGGCACCGATGGCGACGCCCGGCGCGCCGGCGAACCACGAGGGCGCGACGATTCAAGATATGGTCGAGCGGCTTGCCGAGCGGCTGAAAGTGTCGGGATCCGATCCCGCGGGTTGGCTGATGCTGGTGCGGTCGTACCTGACGCTCGGTGAAAAGGACAAAGCGACCCAAGCCATCAGCGGGGCGCGCCATGTCCTTGCCGACGAGCCCGACAAGCTCGAACAGTTCAACAAGGCGCTAACCGACCTCAAGATCGGTCAATAATCGCAGCGCGAAGCGTCCGCAGCCGCCGCCAACGCCGCGCTCGGCCTCAGTTGTTCTTGGCGCCCTGGAAAATCCAGGTCCAGATCTCGTTGCGCAGGCAGTTCGGCAGCGCCTTATGTCCGTAAGGCATTCTTATTTTCGCCCGGCCCTCGATGAGGACGATGATATTGCTGTTGTCAGGCTGTCCGGGAATGATCATCGGTCCGAACTTGGTGCCTTTCATCACGCCATCATAACTCGTCAAATCGAGCCCGCTGGTGCTTAAGCCTTCGCCGCCTGGTTGATGGCACGATAAGCAATAGCCTTTGAAAATAGGCACGATGTCCTCGGCGAAGCTGATCTTGGTTTGTTGCGCGCAGGCGTTGTGTACAGGCGCCAAAACCGCTGCCGCCGCCAATGCAACGCTGCCGGCGGCGACGCTGACGAGCATGAGGCTTGGCCGCTTCATGAGTTCTTCCCTTTGCAAGTCATCGAGTCCATCTCGATCCTGTCGCCGGTTAGCAGGGATCTGCGGAGATTAGCTTACGAGTGCCAAAGTTCAATAGCACGCGCGGCGCGCCGTCAGCGACTGGATTCTGCCGCTTGTGCGCGATGCCCGGACGATCCGCGCACAAGGTTGCGCAACGGCTCCACCGCATAACGGTTCAGCAGCGCCAGTGCGGCGCCGGCAAGCACCATCGCGGGTGTGGAGGCTGCCAGCAGCGTCCAGCCGCGCCATTGGCCCGGCATGAACGTCTCGGCGACGGCAAAGCCGGCGAGCCACTGGATCAAAAAGACGAAATACGACCACTCGCCGAGTGCGCGGTCGATCCGTGACAGCGTCGGAGCGAGTCGCAAGCCGGCAAAGCCGGCGACAACGACCGTGATCAGCGCGACGCCGACATAGTAGCCGAGCCCGAACACGTAGGATTGTGGAAAAATCCAGCCGCCGGCTACCGTATTGGCGCACCACGCCGCCAACGCCGCTACTGCGACGCTCGGAGCGACGGTCCACAATTGGCGCTGACGCAAGAAATATACGAGCGCGCCGGCCGCGAACGGAAGCACCGCCGACGCGATGGGAAAGTAGTGTGCCGGCCAGTCGAGGTTCGCAAACGAGCAGGCCAAATGATAACAAAGGCCGACCGCCGCCGCGACGACCGCCCAACCGAACTGTCGCGCGATCACCAGGTAAAGCATGAGATACATCTGAATCTCGATTGCGACCGACCAGAACGGCGGCACCATGCGAAAGGCCGGATCGGTGGTTTGCATGGGCAGCACCGCGAGATTGAGCAGCACGTCGCGCAGCTGCATGTCGGCATGCCAGAATTTCAGATACGCACCGGCCTCATGCGGCATCGTCGCAACGGCGGCCAGCGTGAGTGCGCTGACGACATAGTACGCGGGCATGAGCCGCAAGGCGCGATTGACGCAGAAGCGCATCCCGTCGAAGTGGTACACGTCGTTGAGCGCTGAAGTCATGACAAAGCCGGCAACGACGAAAAAGCCGACCACGGCATAAAAGCCGAAATGCGCCAAATAATCGCCGCCCACCAGGTGACTGACGACGACCAGATAAGCCAGCAGGAAACGCAATTGTCCGAACATGGCGTCTCACCAAAGCGAAGCCGCGAAACGCCATGGCCGGTGCGGGATCAGAAAAGCGGTCTGCGAACGGTAGGCGGCAAAATCGGAAAATGCCCGCGCCAGCACTTCTTCTTCCCAGCGTGCCCGCTTAACCTGCAAACCCACCGCAATCAGTAGCAACGCAAAAGCAGGCCAGCTGCGGTATTGTAAAAACACTGCGAGCGTGCCGAGCATTTCGCACAGATACAACGGATGGCGAACGACTCGATATGGTCCGTTGCGCACCAGCCGCCTCGCCTCGGGCATGACGCTGAGCGAGCGGCCAAGAAAGCCGAGCGCGATCACCGCCGCGATATTGGCAAAAAGACCGATGGTCAGCGCCGGCACGTTAAAGGCGACGCTCGGCGGCGCTCGCGCCAGCAGCATGAACATCGACGGTATGCAGGCGGCGATCAGCGCCGCGACGCGCGGCAGGATTTCTTGCGATTTTGCGATGGGGCGAAGCCGAAACAGCGGCAGGATCGCCAGCAAGGCCACGAATATCCACTGCGAGATGCGGGTCGATAGCGCCAGAACCACTCCCGCGTCGAGACGCCGGATCAGGTCCGGGTCTTGGAGGATCTGCCGATAAAACGCGTTGCCGTCGCCGACCAGCATCGACGAGGAAAAAACGATGATCGGACAGCGCATCGCCCAATCGTATATCGGGCTTTGCTCCACCCTGTGAGCGAGACTGCCGAACGGCAGCGCGATCGATTTGGCAGTCGGCACCGGTTCATGCTCCGCGGCGGCGAGGGGACGACGTTGCAGCGCGGCTCGGCGGCATCGAGCCGCGTGGCAAGCCGCATTGTCTGCATGACGAATTAAGCCCGGGCTAATGTCAGCCTGGCTGGACCCCGCGAATCGATCCGGTCAGCCATGTCGTTTTGCCGGTGTTGCCGGCGCAAACTCATGATTCACCAAACCGGCGGTGAGTGCCGACCCATTGCCCGCGCGCCGCAATTCAAAGAGCGCGGCCCGGGCCGCCGCAAAATCGTTGTCAGGGTTGACCTAAATCAAAGCGCGCCCGGCAATCGACGGTAGCCTCACATGGTATTCGACGAGAGGAGGGTCAGATGTCTGCCCTGTCCCGTGACCAAGAAGGTCGTTCGACCATCACAGCGATCTTGCGATCGTGCTGGGATTGGGTCACAGGCGAGTCCGCGTCGGAATTGAGGTGCTGCGGGGAAACGGAGATCGAGCGCATAGCGAAGGATCTCCAAATGTCTCCGGCCGAGCTACGAGCCGTTGCCCGGCAAGGTCCTCATGCGGCCGATCTGTTGTTGCGCCGAATGGCCGCGCTTGACCTCGATCCGGCCGAGGTCGCCGAAGCCGGACCGCAAACGTTTCGCGATCTGCAGCGCACTTGCTCGATGTGCGAAAGTAAAAGGCGTTGTGCGCGGGATTTGGCGCACGATTCCGTCGCTGACCCGGCGTGGAAGGACTATTGTCCGAATGCCGAAACGCTGAGCGCGCTGAACGTCATGCCATGGGCGTCGCGGCGCGAGTGGTAACGCGTGCGAAACTGAGAATGCCAATGCTGGCGTGCGTGCAGGTGCGGGCACGCCGGAGATTACGTCGCACTTGCGCCCTCTGCGCCAATCGGCTGGCGCAATCGGTCGACATCGGCAGTCGGGGGCGGCAATGCTAGCGTCAATTATTACTGCGCCGCTGTTTTACGCCGTGGCCATTCCGGCGGTGATCTTCCTTGGACTTGCCAAGGGCGGTTTCTCCGGGGTGGCGACGGGCGCCACACCGCTGCTGGCGCTTTATCTGCCGCCGCTCGAGGCCGCAGCGCTGCTGCTGCCGATCGTCATTTGCCAGGACATGATCTCAATTTATTTCTATCGCCGCGATTGGAGCGGCGGCAATCTCAGGGTGCTCCTGCCGGGCGCCTGCATCGGCTTGGCGCTCGGCTGGCTGTTCGCGTCCTACGTGTCCGACGATGCGATCCGGATACTGATCGGAGTTACCGCGCTCGCTTTTGTCATGGACGTTTGGCTGCATGCGTCGCGTTCGGGGGTAAAGCGGAGCACGGTGCTGGGCGGGATGTTTTGGGGCGCGGTGTCCGGCTTCATGTCGTTTGCTAGCCAAGGCGGCGGGCCGCCGTTTCAGGTCTACACGCTGCCGCAGCGACTGCCGAAAATGACATTCGTCGGCACGACCGCGATTTTCTTTGCCGCCCTCAACGCGCTCAAGATCGTGCCTTACTTCATGCTCGGACAGTTTTCGGCAAAGAACCTCTCGACGTCGCTCGTTCTTTTGCCGATCGCCGTGATAGCCAACTTCGCCGGCATCTGGATCGTAAAGACGGTGCCCACCGTCCTGTTCTACCGCGTCACCTACGTGCTGCTCTTCATTCTCGGATCGGCGCTGTTCTGCCAGGGCTTGGTCCATTTTGCCCGCGGCGCAGCTTGAGGAAAGGCAGGTATTGCATGGCGTTTGTGTTGGAACATAGCCATACCAAAACTGGAATACATGATCGTCTCGCCGGCGGACCGCGCCGCAATTATCTGCGCGATTGGATTTACGGCGGCATCGACGGAGCCGTGACGACATTCGCGATCGTGGCGGGTGTCGTCGGCGCGGACTTATCGTCGAAAGTGATCCTGATCCTCGGTTTTGCCAATCTGCTGGCCGACGGCTTTGCCATGGCCGCCAGCAACTTCAGTGGCACCAAGGCCGAACGCGACAATTTCGAGCGCGTTCTCGGTATCGAGCGGCGGCATATCGCGCTGGTGCCGGAGGGCGAGCGCGAGGAGATCAGACAGATTTTTGCGGCGAAGGGTTTCGGCGGGGAGGATCTCGACCGCGTCGTGAACGTGATCACCGCCGATCCCGGCCTTTGGGCGAGGACGATGGCGACCGAAGAGTATGGTCTGTCCCCGACCATAAGCTCGCCGATACTGGCCGCGGCCAACACGTTGGCCGCGTTCATCCTGTGTGGCAGCGTGCCTCTGCTGGCCTACTTGTCGGCAGGCGGGCTCACAGCCTGCGTCATTGCCACCGGGACGACATTTTTTGCCGTCGGGGCGGCGAAGAGCCGATGGTCGTCGGCGGGATGGTTGCGATCCGGCATGGAGACGCTCTGCATCGGCATGGGCGCGGCCGCGGTGGCCTTTATCGTCGGCTTTGGGTTGCACGCCGTTGCCAACGGATTGGTCGCCTGAGTCTTGAAATGTCGCCGGACCGCCCCCGGCGCGCTCGTTGCCGCAGACTACTGGCTGCCGCCGTCGATTGCGCCGAGAATTTTTTTGATTTCGGCGCGGAAGCCCGGCGCGATATCGGCGCGTGCCAGCGCATAGGAGACGTTGGCGGCGAGAAAGCCGATTTTCGAACCGCAATCGAAGCTGCGGCCGTCGAATTGCAGACCGTAGAACGGCTGGCTCTTTGCCAATTGGATCATGGCGTCGGTCAACTGGATTTCGCCGCCGGCGCCGCGCTCTTGGCTCGCCAAAATCGGCAGGATTTCCGGCTGCAGGATGTAGCGGCCGGTCAGGATCAGGTTCGATGGGGCGCAGTTTGCCGGCGGCTTCTCCACCATGCTGGTGACGGAGAACATCTTGCCCCTGCGCTCGCCGACGCCGACCACCCCGTATTGATCGATGCGCTGCGGCGGCACCTCCTCGACGGCGACGATATTTGCTCGTCCCGAAAGCTCGCGCGCCGCCTCGACCATCTGGGCGAGGCAGCCGCGTTCGTGCTGGACCAGCACGTCGGGTAACAACAGCGCAAACGGCTCTTGTCCGATCAGCTCGCGCGCGCACCACACCGCGTGGCCGAGGCCGAGCGGCTCCTGCTGGCGGGTAAAGCTGGTCGAGCCGGGCGCCGGCAGATCCTGATTGAGATAATCGAGGACCTGGTGTTTTTGCCGTTCGAGCAGCGTCATTTCCAGTTCGAACTGACGGTCGAAATGGTCTTCGATGACCCCTTTGTTGCGGCCGGTGACGAAGATGAAATGTTCGATGCCGGCCTGGCGCGCCTCGTCGACGACGTGCTGAATGAGCGGCCGGTCGACGATCGGCAGCATTTCCTTCGGCATGGCCTTGGTCGCCGGCAGGAATCGTGTGCCGAGGCCGGCGACGGGAAACACCGCTTTGCGAACCGGATTCATGCGATGCCGAAGGCGCGGAAGGACGTCACGCGGGTACGCTTTGTGTCGAATCGATCGGCGGCCGCCGTTCCGAATAAGTGGGGCCGGACAGCGGCGGCAACAAGCCGCTGTCGATGATTCGAGGTAGATTAGCAGGTGCCCTCAGGCGCGGCCATAAGTCGAACCCGAAGCCGGCTTCTGGCCGGAACCGACATATTCCAGAACAAGCTTTTTCCGCCGCAATCTTCTAGTATGGCTGGCATTGCGTTCATCGGGTAATGCAGTCGATGGCACGGCGGACTTTGCGACAATTTCTTATCGGCCTTGCCGTCGCGGCGGGGCTGGCGGCGCCCTGCCGGCACGCGGCCGCCCAGGTCTATTATTGGACCTCTCGGCCGGCCTATCCGCGCTACCAGCCGCCGCCGTCGAGCGGTTACTTTTCCTTTCCGTTCTTCGGCGATCGCTATTTGCGCCCACCGCCGGCCGCCGATTATTCCAAGGCGCCGCCGCCGCGCAAATTGGAGGCGCCGCCGACGACCAACATCGTGGTGATCGGCGATTCGGTGGCCGACTGGCTCGCCTATGGACTCGACGAGACCTTTGCCGATCAGCCGGATATCGGCGTCATTCGCGAAATCCACGCCACGTCCGGTCTCATCCGCTACGATGCGAAGAACGAAGCGCTCGATTGGTCGCAAATCGTCAAGGATGCGCTCGCCGCGGAGAAGCCGAACGCGATCGTCGTCATGCTCGGTCTGAATGACCGCTTGCAGATCCGCGATGGCGCGCCGCCGCGCTCCGCCCCGCCGCAGAACAGCGCAGCGGCAGCGAAGGCCGCCGAGCAGACCGTGAAGAATCCGCCCGCGGAGCCGACTGCCGCGACGCCCGGTTCCGAAGCCGCGGCCGCCAAGGATAACGCCGCAGCCAGGTCGGCGCAGCGTTCGGCTCTCGGCGGTTTGTACGAATTCCATACCGATCAGTGGGCCGAGCTTTATGTCAAGCGCGTCGACGAGATGATCGCGGCGCTGAAAGCGAAGGGCGTGCCGGTGCTGTGGGTCGGGCTGCCGGCGTTGCGCGGCACCAAGTCGACGAGCGACATCGCCTATCTCGACGAGCTTTATCGCGAGCGCACCGAGCGCGCCGGTATCTTCTACTTTGACATCTTGGACGGCTTCGTCGACGACCAAGGCCGCTACGCGGTGGAAGGCCCGGATTTCCAGGGCCAGATCCGGCGGCTGCGCGCGGCGGATGGCGTGCATTTCACCAAGGCCGGCGCCGTCAAGCTGGCGAGCTACGTCGATCAGGAATTGCGCCGCGTTATGTCGAGCCACGTCGTTCCGGTGGCGCTGCCGACGGAGACCGCGCCGGCAAAGCCCGGTACGCCGCGGCCCGATATTGGCCCGGTGCTGCCGCTCACCGCCAGCAGCGGGGAGGGCGGTGACCTGCTCGGGGCCGGCAGTCGTCCGCCGCCGATGGAGTCCGATCCGCTCGCCTCCAAAGTGTTGGGCCGGGGCGATCCGATCCAGGCGCTTCCCGGCCGGGCCGACGATTTCTCTTGGCCACGATCGGCGGTCGATAACGCGAATGTCGCGCCGGTCGCGCCGCAGCCGGCTTCGCTTTCGCCGGCGGCGGCGAAGAGTGGCGCCGCCGTCAATGACGAGGCGAAAAAACCGGTCGAAGCGAAGAAGGATGAAAAGAAGAAGCCGGCAATCGATTCCGGCGCGCCGAAATTGCGTCCCTCGCCGCGCGCCGAATTGGACGGCGCGCCCCGACCGCCGAAGCCGGTCAGCGGCGGGTTCTGATCTTGCTTCCGCGCCCGCGGAGCGGGGGAGGGGGACCATCCGCGGTTCGCGAAGCGAGCGAAGGATGGTGGAGGGGGTGCAGACCTCCGCGAGTGCGTGCGACGAACGCGAAGCGTCGACTCAGACGCCCCTTCCACCGCGCTACGCACGGTCCCCCTCCCCCGTTTTCACGGGCGAGGAAGCAGCGCCTCACCGCGGCAGCAAACTCGATCCGCTCACATATCCACGACGCATTCCGATCGGGCGCTATTTCGGCGGCGCGTCGTAGAGCGGCTTGCCCTTGTCGACGACGTGCACGGTCACAAGCTTGATCGGTTTGTCGCCAATGTTTTTGAAAGCACCGTGCGGCACGTCGCGCTTGTTGATCGAGCCCGATCCGGCCACGAACTCGATTTTCTTGCCGTCGGGCAATTCCGCGGGGCCGCCTTCGACGACGTAGAAGGCCTCCTCGCCGTGATGGATATGAAGCACGGACGACTGGCCAGGCGGGATTTCCACGGTTGATAGGATCACTTCCATATCGGTGCCGGTCAGGTCCGCGCGTTTGATTTCCTTGCGGAACGGCGAGTCCTGCGCCAGCGCCAGGCCAATCAACGCGACGGCGGCCACGGCGGCGACAATCCATTTTGCGATTGTATTCATCAGACGTCCTCCCAGCTTTTTGGACGGGGCATGATAACCGATATTAGGGCGTGAAATCGGGCGCGTCGCCCCTCGGCGGCGCTCCGCGGCCGCCGAAACCGGGCAGCGGCGGGCTTTGATGTTCCTTCCGCCCCCGCGGTGGGACCGTCCCGCACTCGCGAAGCGAGCGAAGGATGGTGGAGGGGGTGCAGACCTCGACGAGTTGCCGGCGACAAAACCGAAGCGTCGACGCAGACGCCCCTTCCACACTGCGCGCGGTCCCCCTCCCCCGTTTTCACGGGGGAGGATGAGGCCGTTACCGCGGCAGCAAACTCGATCCCATCAGAAATTTGTCGACCGCGTGCGCGGCCTGGCGGCCCTCGCGGATCGCCCACACCACCAGCGACTGGCCGCGGCGCATGTCGCCGGCGGTAAAGACCTTATCCAGTGAAGTTCGGTAATCGGTGGTCGACGCGGCCACATTGCCGCGCCGATCGAGCGCGACGCCGAGGCTCTTGATCATGCCCTCGTGCACCGGATGCACGAAACCCATTGCCAACAGCACCAGCTCGGCGTTGACCTCGAATTCGCTGCCCGCAATCGGCTTGAACTTGTCGTCGCAGCGCACGCAATGCAGCTTCTTCACCGCGCCGCCCACGCCGGAGAATTTCGTCGTCATCACCGCGAAATCGCGCTCGACGCCTTCCTCGTGGCTTGACGAGGTGCGCAGCTTCAACGGCCAGTCCGGCCAGGTCAGCGCCTTGTTCTCGTGCAGCGGCGGGGTCGGCATGATTTCGAAATTGGTCACCGACAGCGCGCCTTGGCGGAACGAGGTGCCGATGCAGTCCGAGCCGGTATCGCCGCCACCGATGACGACGACGTGCTTGCCGGTGGCCAGGATCGGCGCGCCGTCGTCGGCCGGCTCGCCCGACACGCGGCGGTTCTGTTGCGGCAGAAAATCCATGGCGAAGTGGATGCCCTTGAGCTCGCGGCCAGGCACCGGCAGGTCGCGCGGGGCTTCGGCGCCGCCGGTGAGCACAACGGCGTCATAGTCGGCGACGAGCTTCTCGGCCGGTTGGTTCACGCCGACATGGGCGCCGTAATGGAAGGTGACGCCCTCGGACTGCATCTGCGCGACGCGGCGGTCGACGTGATGCTTCTCCATCTTGAAATCGGGAATGCCGTAGCGCAGGAGCCCACCGGCCTTGGCCCAGCGCTCATAGACGTGAACCTGGTGACCGGCGCGCGCCAATTGCTGCGCGCAAGCGAGGCCCGCCGGACCCGAGCCGACAACTGCGACTGTCTTGCCGGTGCGTTCCGCCGGCGGCTCGGGTTTCAGTCCCCGCGCAATGGCGCGGTCGGCGATCGCGCATTCGATCGACTTGATGGTGACCGGGTTCTCGTCGATGTTGAGCGTGCAGGAGGCTTCGCACGGCGCCGGGCAGACCCGGCCGGTGACTTCGGGAAAATTGTTGGTCGAGTGCAGATTGCGCGCCGCCTCGTCCCAGTCGCCGTTATAGACGAGGTCGTTCCAGTCCGGGATTTGATTGTTGACCGGGCAGCCCGGCGAGCCGGGCGCGACCGAACCGGTGCCCATGCAATAGGGCACGCCGCAATTCATGCAGCGCGCGGCCTGGATCGCGTATTCCTTCTCCGGCAGCGGCAGCACGAATTCGCGCCAGTGCCGGATGCGCTCGCCGACCGGCTCGTAGTCGCGATCCTCGCGTTGGTATTCGAGAAAGCCGGTAATCTTGCCCACTGCGCACTCGTTCCTGGCGCTTTACTCCGCGGCGATGGCGGCGGCCTTCAGTTCGTTGAGCGCACGGCGATACTCGACCGGCATGACCTTGCGGAATTTCGGATACCAGGTCTTCCAGTCGTCGAGAATCGCGGCGGCGAGGCGCGAGCCGGTAAAGCGGGCGTGCCGTGAGATCAGATGATGTAGCCGATGGCCGTCGAAGCGATCGAGCTCCGCCATGATGTCGACCATGCCGTGGGCTTCGAGGTCGCGGGCATGATGGAAGATCTTGGCGTTGATGTCTTCCTCGGACGGCATCGGCTCGAGTTCGACCATGGCGAGGTTGCAGCGCGAGGCAAAACTGCCGTCGTCGTCGAGCACATAGGCAATGCCGCCCGACATGCCGGCGGCGAAGTTGCGTCCGGTCGGGCCGAGTACCACGGTGACGCCGCCGGTCATGTATTCGCAGCAATGGTCGCCGGCACCCTCGATGACGGCGATCGCGCCGGAATTGCGCACGGCGAAGCGCTCGCCGGCGACGCCGCGGAAGTAACATTCGCCGGCAATGGCGCCGTACAGCACGGTGTTGCCGACCACGATCGATCGCTCCGGCACGATGGCGGACTGCGCCGGCGGACGCACGACGAGGCGGCCGCCGGACAGCCCCTTGCCGACATAGTCGTTGGCGTCGCCGTCGAGTTCGAAGGTGACGCCGCGGGCGAGGAAGGCGCCGAAACTCTGTCCGGCGGTGCCGGTAAACCGCGCCACGATGGTGTCGTGCGGCAGGCCGGCGTGGCCGTAGCGCTTGGCGATCTCGCCCGACAGCATGGCGCCGACGGTGCGGTCGGTGTTCTTGATCGGGAAGTTCAGGCGGACCGGCGCGCCGCACTCCAGCGCGGCTTGCGATTGCGCGATCAGCTTACGGTCGAGGATGTCCTTGATTTTATGGTCCTGCTCCTCGCAATTGTAGATTTTCACCTCCGCCGGCACCTGCGGCTTCATGAACAGCTTGGAAAAATCGAGGCCGCGGGCCTTCCAATGATCGACCAGCTTCTTCCGGTCCAGCATCTGCATCTGGCCGATCATCTCGTCGAATGTCCGGTAACCCATCGCCGCCATCAGCTCGCGCACTTCCTCGGCAACGAAGAAAAAATAGTTGATGACGTGCTCGGGCTGGCCGGTGAAGCGCTTGCGTAAGACCGGATCCTGGGTCGCGACGCCGACCGGGCAGGTGTTGAGATGACACTTGCGCATCATGACGCAGCCGGCGGCAATCAAGGGCGCGGTCGAGAAGCCGAACTCGTCGGCACCCAACAGCGCGCCGACCACCACGTCGCGGCCGGTACGGATGCCGCCGTCGACCTGCACGGCAATGCGGCCGCGCAGCCGCTGGCTGACCAGCGTTTGATGCGTCTCGGCAAGCCCGATCTCCCACGGCGAGCCGGCGTGCTTGATCGAGGTCAACGGCGAGGCGCCGGTGCCGCCTTCGAAGCCGGCGATGGTGACGTGATCGGAACGCGCCTTCGACACCCCGGCGGCCACCGTGCCGACGCCGACCTCGGAAACCAGTTTGACCGAAACGTCGCCTTCCGGATTGACGTTCTTGAGGTCGAAAATGAGCTGCGCCAGATCCTCGATCG